>Ga0137427_10000114_pt1 | contig 43517 bp, 63 predicted proteins | sample EasRivERMZT700_2_FD_102309 | JGI IMG/M metagenome (GOLD analysis project Ga0137427, IMG submission 102309) | Soil microbial communities from meander-bound floodplain in the East River, Colorado, USA - East River MetaG ERMZT700_2 | ecosystem: Environmental > Terrestrial > Soil > Floodplain ...
GTCTCGCGCAGCATTTCGCAGATCTGAGAGTTTATGGCCAAGGCCACACCGCGTAAAACGCTAGCAAAAGGCTCACCTCGCCACCGTGTGGAGACGGCCTTGTCCCATATTGGGGAGTTGACCCCGGACCCGAGCAACCGGCGGCGGCACAATCCGCGGAACGTGGGGATGCTAGTGGATGCGCTGCAGATGGTGGGGGCGTCGCGGTCGATTGTCATTGACGAGGATGGGGTGATTCTGGCCGGTAACGGAGTGGTCGAGGCGGCGTCCGAGGCGGGTCTCACGAAGCTGCAGGTGGTGGAGGCGGACGGGGAGACGATTGTCGCGGTGCGGCGGCGGGGGCTGACGGCGGAGCAGAAGCGGGCGCTGGCGATTTACGATAACCGGACGGCCGAGCTCGCGGAGTGGAACGTCGAGCAGTTGGCGGCGGACCTGAAGAACGGGGAGGACTTGTCGGCGTTCTTCCTGGCGGACGAGCTGAAGGCCCTTGGGATAGAGACCGGCGAGGCCCCGGCGGGCGATCCGCGAACGCTCGCGGATCGGTTTGGCGTGCCGCCGTTTTCCGTCCTCGATGCGCGGCAGGGGTACTGGCAGGATCGCAAGCGGGCGTGGCTGGCGTTGGGGATTCAGTCGGAGCTCGGCCGCGGGGGGCTCACATGGGTCGGTGGAAACCGGACGCGTGAGGATTTGGACGATACCTCAAGGAAGATTCTGGACGCTACGACGACCGGCACGTCGATCTTTGACCCCGTGCTCTGCGAGCTCGTCTATCGCTGGTTCTGTCCGCCTGACGGCGTCGTCCTTGACCCCTTTGCCGGCGGGTCGGTGCGGGGGATCGTCGCCTCGAAGCTCGGGCGGCAGTATCTCGGGATCGATCTGCGGCCCGAGCAGCTTGCAGCGAACCGGGAGCAGGCGGCGGCGATCTGCGACGCCCCGGTCCCGATCTGGATCGAGGGCGATGCGGTCGAAGTCGCGGCGCTCGTTCCAGGCATCGCGGCCGATCTCGTCTTCTCGTGCCCGCCCTATGCCGATCTGGAGGTCTACAGCGACGACCCGCGGGATCTCTCGACACTCGAGTATGACGCCTTCCGCGCGAAGTACCGGGCCATCATCGCGGCCTGCGTCGGCCTGCTGAAGCCGGATCGCTTTGCCTGTTTCGTCGTCGGCGACGTCCGCGACCGGAAGGGGTTCTATCGGCGCCTCATCAGCGACACGGAGCAGGCCTTCGAGGACGCCGGCGCGCGCCTCTACAATGAGGCGGTCCTCGTCACGGCTGTGGGGAGCCTGCCGATCCGGATCGCGAAGCAATTTGAAGGGGCGCGGAAGCTCGGGAAAACGCATCAGAACGTCCTGGTGTTTTGCAACGGCGATCCGAAGCTCGCCACACAAGCCATCGGCCCGATTGAATTTGGCACGTTTGACGAGGATCTGACGACATGAAGGGGCGCAGACCGAAGCCATCGGCGTTGAAGCTGCTCCAGGGCCTGCCCGGTCGGCGCAAGCCGTCACCCAATGAGCCCGCGCCCACCCGTCTCAGCGAGACGACCCCGCCCGACTGGCTGGACGACGAAGCGAAGTCGGAATGGCACCGGATCGCGCCGATCCTTGAGCGCACCGGCGTGCTTACGGAAAGCGATACGGCGGCGCTGACGGCCTACTGTGAAGCGTGGGCGACGTGGAAATCAGCCACGCAGCAGATCCGCAAGTGGGGCATGGTCCTCAAGGGCAAGGACGGGGAGATCCCGAAGGTCTCGCCCTACGTCAAGATCGCCCACAACGCCCTCCTGCACATGCGGGCGCTCCTGGTCGAATTCGGGATGACGCCGAGCTCGCGCGCGAAGGTGCACGCCGCCAAGGGTGAGCCGCCAGCGGTCTCGAAGTGGGCAGGGCTCAAGTGAAGCGCAACGCCGGCAGCGATCGGGCCGTCGCCGTCATTAACCGTCTGACCCATACCAAAGGCCCGTTTGGCGGCCAGATGTTCCATCTCCGGAAGTGGCAGGAGCGGGACATCGTCCGGCCGTTGTTCAAGACGAACCCCGACGGGCGCCGGCAGTACCGGACCTGCCTCCTGATGCAGCCGCGCAAGAACGGCAAGTCGGAACTGGCCGCGGCGTTTGCGATTCACGGGCTGATGTTCGACGGGGAGACCGGCGGGGAGGTCTACAGCGCGGCGGCGGACAAGGACCAGGCGGCGCTGGTGTTCAACGTCGCGGCCCAGATGATTCGCAACGACCCGGAGCTCGAGGCCGACGTCGAGATCATCGATTCCCAGAAGCGGATCGTGCACCGCAAAAGCGGCAGCTTCTATCGCGCCATCTCGGCGGAAGCCTACAGCAAGCACGGCTTCAACGCGTCGCGGGTGATTTACGACGAGCTCCACGCCGCGCCCTCGCGCGAGCTCTATGACGTCCTGACGACCTCGATGGGCGCACGCGACCAGCCGCTCCTGATTGCCATCTCGACCGCGGGCTACGACCGCCATTCGATTCTCTGGGAGCTCTACGCCCACGCGAAGAAGGTCCGCGAGAATCCGGCGATTGACCCGACGTTTCTGCCGATACTCTACGAGGCGCCCGTGAACGCCGACTGGACCGACGAGCGGGTCTGGCATCAGTGCAATCCGGCGCTCGGGGACTTCCGCAGTCTCGAAGACATGCGGATTATGGCGGCGCGAGCCAAGGAGATCCCGGCGCAGGAGAACACCTTCCGCCGGCTCTATCTGAACCAGTGGACCGAACAGGCCTCGCGGTGGATTACGATGCCGGCGTGGGACGCCTGTCGCCAGACTCGGCTGAGCCTGACCGGCAGGAAGTGTTACGTCGGCATGGACTTGTCGAGCACGAAGGACTTGACGGCCCTCGTGGCGGTCTTCCCAGATGAGGATGGCGGCTTCGATGTCCTGGCGCAGTTCTTCGTCCCGAAGGACGCCATCGCCGAGCGCGTGACGCGCGACCGCGTGCCCTATGACCAGTGGGTCCGCGACGGGCACATCGTCGCCACGCCGGGGCCGGTGGTCGACTACGAGGCTGTGCGCGAGACGCTGAAGGATTGGGCGGCGGCGTTTCAGATCCGGGTGGTCGCCTATGACCCGTGGAATGCCACGGACCTCGTCACGCGGCTCGAGAAGCACGACGGGCTGAACTGCGTCAAGATGCGCCAGGGGTTTGCCAGCCTGAGTGCCCCGACCAAATCCCTGGAAAAAGCCATTCTGTCGAAGACCTTACGGCACGACGGCCATCCGGTCTTGCGGTGGAATATGAGCAACATCAGCGTCGACCAAGACCCGACGGGCAATCTCAAGCTGTCGAAACAGGTCAGCACGGAGCGGATCGACGGAGCCTCGGCGCTGGTGATGGCGATCGACGCGATGGATCGGCATTCCCATACGCCGGATCCGTCCTTCCAGATGTTTTTCGTGGGCAGGCGCTGATGGCTGACGAGCGGACACCGCCGAAGCCTCGCGGACGGCCTCCAGTGGCCATCAAGGGCACGTCAGTCTCCGCGTGGGTGCGCCCTGGCGAATACGATCGGCTGGTGAAGCTGGCCCATCAGCGCGAGACGTCCGTGTCGAAGCTGGTGCGGGAGCTGCTGATTCTGCGGCTGCGCTAATTTTCATTTGTAAAATAGGTACGTCAGCCGAGCGCATTTATCGTGGTGGCTCAAAGGAGCGAGCCATGCAACCACTATTGCCGTTTGCGGGAATCCCAGGGTCGAAGGGGTATATCTATTTTGCCACCGATGGCGACTTCGTGAAGATCGGATGGACGGGCATCTGGCCGCCGAGTGAGCGGATTCGGAAGCAACAGACCGGCAACGGGCGGCCGTTGTGGATTCTGGGCTGTATCCCAGGCACGCAACGTGCGGAGCGCGTCTATCACCGGAAGTTCGCGCATCATCGGGTGCGCGGGGAGTGGTTCAAGTTGTCGCCGGACCTGGAGCAGTTTATCCGCGCGACGCACATGATGGACTTCATGGATATGGTGGCCTGAGATGAAGAAGCGTGGACGACCCTGTATTAGCTCCGACGGGTCGACGTCTGCGAGCACCGTGCTGCCGGTGAAAACATATGACTATCTCTATCGATGTGCTGAGGCGAGGCGTCAGCCGATGTCGGCATATCTGAGAGATTTACTGATGAACGCGACGAGTCCATCGGAAGAAGATGTCATAGATGATGATGTTCCTGAACGGATGCTGGCGCTGCCACGGCTGGTGCAGCGGAAGCTCATGGAATTGCGCGGTCTCTACTAATTTTCCTACTAAATAAAGGCTGGGCTTTGGCGTGCGGCCCATGATGGGCCGTGCAGCACCGCGCGTGGTCCACGCTCGAGATCAAAGCCGTCGACCGCGCGCAGCGCATCGTGGAAGGCGTCGCCTCGACGCCCGACGTCGACCGCGGCGGCGATGTCATGGACCCGAATGGCGCGCAGTTTACGCTGCCGATGCCGTTCCTGTGGCAGCACGGCAACCCGATCGGCGAAGTGTTCGCGGCCAAGGTCCAGGCCGACGGCATCCACATCAAGGCCCGGATCTCGACCCTCGACGCCTCCGCGCCGCAGTCCCTGAAAGACTTCATCGACACGGCCTGGCATTCCATCAGCGCGCAGCCGCCGCTCGTGCGCGGGCTGAGCATTGGCTGGAGCCCGATCGAATCCGAGCCGGTCAAAGGGACCCGGTTTACCCGCTTTCTCAAGTGGGTCTGGGGCGAAACCAGCGCCGTCGTTGTGCCGATGAATGCGCGCGCGACGATCACCGCGGTCAAATCTTGCGACACGTCCACGGCAGCCGCGTCAGGCACGCCTAGACGGTCATCGTCCATTCCCGGCGCCACGGGTTCTGTTCCGAGACCTCCCATGCAACCCACGTCCGAACGACTGACGGCCGAAAAGGCCAATCTCCAGATCAAGACGGCCCGGCTCGAGGAGCTGGACGTGAACGAAGACAACGGCACCCTCGAGGATGGCGACGTCGCCGAACGCGAGACCCTCATCACGGAAGTCAAGTCGCTGACGGCCAAGGTCGACCGGCTCAGTGCCATCGAAGCCGCGCATCGGTCGGGCGAGATGGGCCAACTGACGCCCGTCTCCAGCCATCGGGGCACTCCGCCGGCGCGGATCGACGTCGTCGACCACGTCAAGGCGCTCCCGAAGGGCACGCTGTTTACCCGCTACGCGATGGCGGTCGCCGCCGGCCGTGGCAGCATGTCCGACACGCTCGCCTATGCCAAGCGGTGGAACAGCCAGACCCCGCAGGTCACGGCCTACATCAAGGCCGTCGAAGGCACGTCGACCGTTGCCACGAACGATTGGGGCGGCGAGCTCGTCAACCCGTCAACGATCGCGACCGAGTTCGTCGAGCTCCTCATGCCGCAGACCATCATCGGTCGGGTCTCGGGCTTCCGGCGCGTGCCGTTCAACATCCCGATCATCACCCAGACCGGCGGATCGACGTTCGCGTGGGTCGGCGAAGGGGATCCCAAGCCGGTCGGCGAACTGGCGTTCTCGCGCACCACGCTCGGGTATCACAAGGTCGCCGGCATCGTCGTGCTGACCGAGGAGCTCGTCCGGCTGTCGAATCCGGCGGCCGAGGAAACCGTCCGTCGGGATCTCATCGACCAGTGCGCGGAGTTCCTCGACGAAGCGTTCATCCAGATCAGCAAGACGGCCGGGGCGAACAACCCGGCGTCGATCACCAATGGCGTCTCGGCGCCGAACGCGTCGGGCACGACCCTGGCGGCCTTGATGGCCGACCTCAACACGGCGCTCGGCACGTTGACGGCGGCGAATCTGCCGCTCGACGGGCTGGTCATCGTGACGACCCCGGAAGTGGCGGTCCGGCTGAGCCTGATGGTCACGAGCCTGGGCGTCGCGCCGAGCGGCTTCACCATGACGCCGACGGGGGGCACGCTGCTGGGCTATCCGGTCATCGTCTCGAACTCGGTAGACGCCGACTCGCTGGTCATCTTCAAGCCGTCGGAGATTTTCCTGGCGAGCGATGACCGCGTGACGATCGACGCGAGCAACCAGGCGACGCTCGACATGGCGGGCACCTCGACGCCGACCTTCTCGCTCTGGCAGAAGAACTGCGTCGGTCTCCGGGCCGAGCAGTGGATCACCTGGGCGAAGCGCCGGGCGACGGTGGTCGCGGTCATCGACACGATCGCTTACGTGCCGGGCACGTAAGGTTCATGCACCCGGGGTGCGTCCGTTGGGGCGCATCCCGGATCCGTCTGGAGGCGTATGGCGCTGGTGTGTCTGGTGGCGCGGCGGGTGTTTCCCTATGCGGGCCGGACCGTCGTCGCCGGGGAAGTGTTCGAGGCGCAGTCCGAGCGCGACGCCCTGCTACTCACCGCTATCGGGCATGCGATGCCGCTCCCTGACGACCGTGTGCGCGCGGAGCCGGCATGAACTGGCTCACGAAGACCTTTGCCGGTTGGCGCCAGAAGTTTGCCGGGTCGCTGGTCAGCGTGTCCGGGTCGCGCGGCTGGTGGCCCCTGATTCGGGAACTCACCACGGGCGGCTGGCAGCGCAACGAAGACGTCCACGTCGATACCGTCCTCAGTAACCCCACGCTCTACGCCGTCGTCACGCTGATCGCGGGCGACATTGCGAAGCTCCGGCCGAAGCTCGTCGAGCAGGATCGCAACGGCATCTGGACGGAAACCTCCAGCGCGGCCTTCTCGCCCGTGCTGTATCGGCCGAATCACTATCAGCTGTGGATCGAATACGTCGAGTGGTACATGCTCTCGAAGCTGAACCACGGCAACACCTACGTCCTCAAGGCTCGAGATGACCGGAATGTGGTCTCGGCGCTCTACGTGCTCGACCCGTTCCGCGTCAAGCCGCTGGTGGCGACGGACGGCAGCGTGTTCTATCGGCTGTATGTCGACGAACTGAACCAGGCGGAGGACGTGGTCGTGCCAGCGCGCGAGATGATCCACGACGTCATGTGCCCGCTGTTCCATCCGCTCGCGGGGGTGTCGCCGATCTATGCGGCGGGCTATCCCGCCATGCAAGGGCTCAACATCCGCAACGCGTCCGACAAGTTTTTCACCAACGGGTCGAAGCCTGGGGGCGTCCTGACGGCGCCGGGCGCGATCAGCGATGAGACCGCGTTACGGCTCAAGACCTATTGGGACACCAACTTCTCCGGCGACAACACGGGCAAGATCGCGGTCCTCGGGGACGGGTTGCGCTACGAGGGCATGGCGATGACGGCCGAGCAGTCCCGGCTCGTCGAGCAGTTGCACTTCACCGACGAAGACATCTGCAAGGCCTTCCATATGCCGCGGCACAAGGTCGGCGTCGGGCCGGATCCGACCTACAACAACATCGAAGCGCTCAATAAAATGTACTACTCGGACTGCCTGCAGAAGCTGATCGAGAAGTTCGAGGTGAAGCACGACGACGCGTTCAATCTCCGGTATGTGCCGGAGCGGACGCTCGGCATCGAGCTCGATCGCGCGGCGCTCTTCGAGATGGACTCGAGCGCGAAGGCGGACGCGGCGACGAAGGCCATCCAGGCAGGGATGAGCCCGAACGAGGTCCGGTTCCGGTTCTACGACCTCGGGCCCGTGCAGGGCGGGGAGTCGCCGTACATCCAGGAGCAGAATTGGCCGTTGCGGCTGCTGTCTCAGCGGGAACTCCCGGCACGGGAACCGACGGCGCCAGCGCCGATGCCGCCCGTCGAGGGCGAAGTCGTCGAGGACGAGGAAGAGGCGCCGGAGAAGATGCTGGCGCTCCCGCGGATGGTGCAGCAGAAGCTGCTGGCGTTACGAGGCACGGCATGATCACGGCTGATGTCCTGTCGGATTTGATTGCGACGGCGGTGCATCAGGCGACCGCGCCGCTCCTGGTGAAGATTGCGGTGATCGAGGCGCGCGCGGCGATTCCCGGGCCTCCGGGTGTCGCGGGGCCAGCCGGCGCTCCAGGTGAGCGCGGGGAGCAGGGCGCGACTGGCGCGGCAGGCCAGGACGGCGCGAATGGCCTCGACGGCAAGGATGGCGCGCCAGGGCTCGCCGGGAAAGACGGCCGTGACGGCGTCGACGGTAAGGACGGGGCGCCAGGCTTGGCAGGGAAGGACGGCGCGGACGGCATGGACGGCAAGAATGGGTCGGCAGGCCTAGCTGGCAAAGATGGCGCGGATGGTCTGGCGGGGAAGGACGGCGCCGCGGGCCGCGATGGGCGCGACGGGAAGGACGGCGCCGCTGGCCTCACGGGTCGCGATGGGGTCGCCGGCCTCGACGGCAAGGACGGTGCCGCGGGCCTCAACGGCACCGATGGGAGAGACGGCCTTGATGGGAAGGATGGCGCGCGCGGCCTGGACGGGAAAGACGGGGCAGATGGTCTGGGCTTTGACGATGCTGACCTGGTCTTTGCTGAGAGCACGGGTTATACGCTCCGGCTCGCGCAGGGCGACCGCGTCAAGGCATGGCCGATCCCGATCCCGTTCGATGCCGGCGTCTGGCAGGCCGGGCGGACGTATCCCAAGGGGGCCGTCGTGACGCGGCAGGGGGCGCTGTGGATTGCCCAGAAGGACGTCAGCTTGGCTCGGCCGGGGGATGAAGGCGAAGCCTCGCGCGCGTGGCGCCTGAGCGTCAAGGGGGGCAAGGACGGCAAGCCGGGGCCGCCGGGACGGGACGGGTCCAACGGATGACGATCTATCATCGAGCGATCTGGCTCTCGCGCGTGAGCGGGTGGGATTGGGTGTGGATTGTCCTATGACGATCGTTCCCAAGCTCTGGCCCGGATCGACGGTGGTCTGTATCGCCACCGGTGCGAGTCTGACGCAGGCCGATGTCGACGCCTGTCGGGATCGTGGCTTTCGCGCGATTGCCATCAACAACGCCTATACCGTGGCGCCGTGGGCCGACGCGCTCTATGCCGGGGATCAGAAGTGGTGGCAGTGGCATCAGGGGTGCCCGACCTTCACGGGCCGGAAATACACGCTCGAGCCCCAGAAGATTCGCTGGCCAGGGCTGGAAGTCCTCCGGCGGGACGGGTCGCACGACCCCGGCCTCTGCCTGACGCCGGACGGGCTGCGGACGGGCTACAACAGCGGCTATCAGGCCATTAACCTGTCGGTGCATTTCGGGGCCAGCCGGATCGTGCTGTTGGGCTATGACATGCACGGGGGGCACTTCTTCGGCAAGCATCCCGACGACACGGCGCCGCCGTTTCACTTGTGCATTCCCCACTTTGCCACGCTGGTCGAGCCGCTGGCGGCACTGGGCGTCTCGGTCGTCAACTGCACGCCCGGATCGGCGATTCCGTATTTCCCGCGCGCCCCGCTCGCGTCCGTGCTCGCCGAGGTCGCGGCATGACCCGCGTCTTTGGCGTGGATTATCAGTTCCGCGCCTGCGGATCGGTCTTCACCGAGGGCCTGCATCATGCGGCCGACGCGCTCGGGCTGGTCTATACCCATGCGGACTGGACGGTGCTCCCGGCGCAGATCACCGCGTTTCGACCGGATCTCGTGCTGGTCGTGCATGGGCGCAAGTTTGCCCAGCACCGGATGCGGAAGATGAAAGCGGGGGCCGCTCAGACGGCCGTCTGGCTGCTCGATGAGCCGTATGAGGTGGATGATACGGCGTCGTGGTCGTCTCGCTTCGATCACGTGTTCGTGAATGACCCGGCCAGCCTGCCTCGGCATGAACGGTCGTCCTATTTGCCGGTCTGTTATGACCCTGTGGTCCACGTCGCAGGCACGCAGCCCCGGCCGCACGCCGTCGGATTTATTGGCGGGGGGAATGCGACCCGGGACACCTATCTCGGGGCCCTGGCCGACCTGGGCCTCCTGACCTATGCCATCGGCGGGCCGTGGTCCCATGCGGGCGTCCAGCGGGTCTGTCGCGCGCTGAACATCCCGGCCAAAGACGTGCCGCCGCTGTATCGGCAGACCCGCCTCGTGCTCAACGTGTTTCGGGAGCAGCATCACTTCAACCGCGAGCACCTGCCGGCGACCTCCCTGAACCCGCGCGTCTATGAGGCCCTCGCGTGCGGGGCGCTGGTCGTCAGTGAATGGCGCCCGGAGATCGAGACGGTCTGCCCCGAGCTGCCGACGTTCCATTCCGTGGCGCAGTGCCTCGAGGTGGTCATGGGACTGCTCGCCGATCCGGATCACGCAGAACAGATTCGGCAAGCGTGCTGGGCGCGCATCCAGCCGCACACCTACGCGGCGCGGCTCGCGCGCGTGCTCGAGCGGTGCGGGCATGAGGCCGCCGCATGAAGGCGACGACGTTTCGAACCGTAGTGGGCACGGCGCAGACGCCGACGCCGCACGTCAGCATCGTGTCGACGATCTATGACCGCACGGCGTGCCTCTCGACCTGTCTCCGCTCGATTCAGCGCAGCGGCTATCGCGACCTCGAGCAGATCGTGGTGTCGGATGCTCCGGGGCCAGCCGTCGAAGCGGAGATTACGCGACAAGTGCAGGCGCTCGCTGACCCGCGCGTGCAGTATCTCGCGCTCGACCACAGGGCGAACGATTGGGGCATCACGCCGGCCGCCGTAGGCCTGCGCGCGGCGACCGGAACGTATGTCGCCTTCCTCAGTGATGACAACGCCTATCTGCCGACGCATCTCGGGCCGCTGGTAGCACTGCTGGACGCTGAGCCGACTCTCGGCTTTGTCTACTCGTCGTGCCTCTATGATGGGCGCGTGCAGTTGGCGGCGGCCCCGCCGAGGGGCGGCAAGATTGACCTGGGGCAACCGCTGTTTCGTCGCGCGGTGTTGCAGGCGCAGGGCGTCGACGATCTGCCGTTTCACGCCCACGCCTGGGACTGGTATCTGATCGAACGGCTGATGGGCGCGGGCGTGCCGTGGCGGCATCATCCTGCGGCGACGTTTCTCTTTCGAGCGGCGGCGTATCCGCAACTCGTCGGGGTGGCCCGTGAGCGACGAGGAGGCCCTGATGCACCGTGAGGCCCTCCAGTTTTTCCACGCGGCCCTGCAACGGATCCCCCACCGCCGGGTCGTGGTGGAAATTGGCGCCCGGAACATCAACGGGTCGCTGCGCTCGCTGTTTACGCAGACGCCTCCCCAGACGTATGTGGGCATCGACCTCGTGCCTGGGCCGTGCGTCGACGTGGTCGCCAACGGCGCCACCTATACGCCGGCGTCGGTGCCCGACGCGGTGCTCTGTGCGGAGGTGCTCGAGCATACCGAGCACGCGCAGGCGATTTGCGATAACGCGTGGACGATGCTCGGCCCTGACGGCGTGTTCGTCGTCTCGGCCGCCGCCCCGGACCGCCCGCCGCATTCGGCGAAGGATGGCGGCCCCATTGACGACGGCGAGTTTTACCGCAACGTCGACCCCGCCGTGCTCCGACAGTGGCTGCGGCGATTCGAGACCGTGGAGGTCGAGCATCACCCGGACCGGGGCGACGTCTATGCGGTGGCGTGGAAACGAGACGTCACAGGGCCGACCTGATGACATCTGGCGGCCGGAAGTGATCGCATTGCTGGGGCACGATTGATATGGCTGATCTCGTCACGCTGACGCAGGCGAAGAATCATCTGGGGCTGCCGCTGGCCTTGACGGACAACGATGACGACGTGCGGCTGAAGATCAGCCAGGCGAGCGACACCGTCATCGACTACCTCAAGAGTCGCGCGGATCTGTCGTGGACGTCGGACAGCGTGCCCGGGCCCGTGCAGGCGGCCTGCTTGCTGCTGCTGACGCATTTCTACGAGAACCGGGGCCAGGACCAGCAGGCCGACATGGCGGTCTGGGAGGCGGTCGGGAGGCTGCTGGTGCGGTATCGGGATCCCGCGCTCGCGTGACCTATGGACACCGGACAACTGCGCCATCGCGTCACGCTACAGACACCGGGGGCCGCGGTCCCCGATGGTGAGGGCGGTTACACTGACAGCGTCACGACGCTCGTGAGCCGTGCGCCCGCGTCCGTGGAGCCGGCGACGGCCCGGATGCTCGAGCGCATCGGGGCGAACACGGTCACGCCGATGGCCACGCACCTGGTGACGTTGCGGTATCTGTCAGGGGTGACGACCAAGACGCGGGCGATCTTTCACGACGTCACCGATCGCGACTTCGCGGTGACGGGCGTCTTTGACACGGACATGCGGCATCGCGTGCTGGTGCTGACGTGCGCGGAGCGGGTGACGGTATGAGCCAGAATCGACTCGTGTTCGATGGACTCGCGGAACTCAAGGCCGCGCTGCAAAACCTACCCAAAGAGCTGGTCGGTGAAGCCAGCAACGAAGCGTTGGGCGCCGCCAACGGGGCGGCGGTGGATATTCGACGCGGCTATGCGCCGACGGCTGAATCGCTGGCGCAGGCCGTGGTGGTCCAACGTGACGCGGTCAGTCAGAACGGCGCCTGGGTCGCCGGTGCCCGAGTGATCACACGGCACAAGCTCGCGTGGATCTTCGAGAACGGCACCCAGACGCGGGCGTATGTCACGGCGCTCGGCAACACGCACCGGACCGGGGCGATGCGTCCCCAACACGTGTTCGTCCCGGCCGTCATGCGCGCGCGGCTGCGGTTCTATCAGCGCTTGGCAGACCTGCTGCGGCGCAAAGGGTTACTGGTGAGCGGTGGCTGATACCTCCGACATCGACGCGGCCGTGGTCGGGCGCCTGCTCGCGGACGCCACCTTGATGGCCCTGATGCCCGACGGCGTTTATTGGGACGTCGCCAAACAGGGCGCCACGCGGTTCGTGATCGTGTCGCAAGTGTTCCACCTCGACGCGCCGATGCAGGCCACGACGGCCTATGAACAGGTCACATATCTAGTGAAGGCGGTCGAGCTCGCGACGAGCGGTGCGAACATCCAGGCGGCGGCGGCACGGATCAACGTGCTGCTGCACGATACGACGTTCACGGTCACAGGCTACAGCCTGATGAATAGTCAGCGGATCGAGCGCGTGCGGTATGTGGATCCAGACCCCGAGGATCCAGATGTCAGATGGCAGCATCGGGGCGGACGATATGAACTCACGGTATCCCCCTAGGGTCGGGCAAGTGGTCTACACGTAAAGGAGTCAGTCATGGCGCGTATTCACGGCAAGAGCGGGCAAGTGCTCATGGACGAGTCGGGCGGCAGCCCGTATACCCCCACCGAAGTGGCGGACATCTCCGCCTTTACCCTCAACCTCTCGTCGGAGCGCGTGCCGGTCACGTGTTTCGGCGATACCAACATCGTGCGGGTCACGGGCCTGCCAGACTTCAGCGGGACGGTCGCGGGGTTCTGGAACAGCCTCACGTCTCCACGGCTCTTTGACGTCGTTCTGGCCGGCTTACCCGTCGACCTCAAGCTCATCCCGAGTCGCAACGAGGCCACGTTCTTCTTCGAGGGTCTGGCGAACATCGACGGCTCGATCGATGTCTCCGCGACAGGTGCGGTCTCGTTCGCGGGCACGTGGGACGCGGCCGACAACTGGACGATGGCGCCCTAAGGGCTGGCCATGACGACGGGCGGATTGATCCGCGCGGGCGTGGGCTACATCACGTGGTCCTACTACCGCGCGGGTTCCTGCACGCAGGTCACCGTCTCGCGCTCGACGCCTCACATTGCGTGCAAGTGTGCACGGTGCGCGGAGGGGCGCTGGATGCTCAGGGCGACGCTCGTCTTGTCGGATGCATTCAAGTTGTCGAAGAAGCCGCTGTTGTTCGTCGTGCCGACAAAGAAGGGCGACATGGTCTGGCCGATTACCGACCTGGAGATCAAAGACCGGGCGGTGACGGCCTCGCTCGGGACACCGTTATCGGAGGGGAGTGTGGTCCGTGGGGTTTGACGCGTTCGTCCAGCCGAAGAAAGTGCGGCTGTCGCTCAGTCACGATTCGTTCATCGACATTCGCGACCGGCTCAATGCCGGCGAGCTCGAGGACTTGCATGCCATCTGGCAACCGCTGATCACGCCTGGCCAGGGCGTGAAGATGCAGACGCGGCAGGTCCGCTTCGCGAAGGTGCAGGCGTATCTGCTCGGCTGGTCCTATACCGACCACGGCCAACCCGTCGAGGTCAGCGAGGGGGCGATCAACAGCCTGGCGCCGGAAGTGTTCTCGGAGATTCACCGGGCGATCGAGCGGCACGAGTGGCAGCGTGATGCAGAAATCGAGGAACAGAAAAAAAACCCGTCTGGCGCGACCGAGTTGAGCGAAACCTCGCCATCTGTCGCGCCATGAACGGCTGGCGGTACGCCTGGGTCGAGGAGTTACCGCCTGAAGTGTATGAGGTCTTAGTCACATGGTTGACGCGTCCTCCTGAAGAGTAGCGCATGGCCATCACGGGAAAATTCGTCGCCGACTTTGCCAGCTTCCAGGACGCGGTCCAGAAGGCGACGGTGTCGCTCGTGGGCATGGAGACCGGCGCCGGCAAAGTTTCGACCAGCCTCAACAAGATGGTCGACCAGTTCTCGGGTCGGAAGATCATCCAAGACGCGGAGCTGATGTCGCAGGCGTTCGAGCGGTTAGCCCAGGAGGGCATCGGTCTCACGAACGCCGAACTGCAACGGATGGGCCGCGTGGCCGACGAGGCCATCGCGAAGCTCAAGGCGGGCGGGCAAGAGGTCCCGCCGGGGATGCAGAAGATCGCGGACGCCGCGAAGAACATCAAGCCCCAGCTCGATCAGGCCTCGAGCGGCATGGACCGGATGTTTACCACGCTGAAGTCGATTGGCGGCGTGCTCGGGATCGCGTTCTCGGCCCAGGCGCTGGTCGGGTTTGTCGGGAGTGTGTTCACCGCGGCCAGCTCGGTCAAGGATTTGTCGGATCGCTTGGGCGTCTCGACGGATGCGGTCCAGCGATTCAAGTTTGCGGCCGAGCAGGGCGGCGGGTCTATTGATGACGTCGGCGCGTCGATCGCCAAGATGAACGACAACCTGGCGACCGGATCGAAAGAGACCTACGAGGCCATCAAGTTGCTCGGTCTCAGCTTCGACGCGGTGCGCCGGCAGAGTCCCGAAGACGCCTTCCTGGGAATCACGGACGCACTGAAGAACATTGAAGATCCGATGCTCCGCACGCGGCTGCAAATGGACTTGTTCGGCAAGGCCTCGGCGGGCATCGGCGCGCAGATCGCGAGCGGGTTTAGGGAAGCGTCCGATGCCGCGGACATCATGTCGGCCCAGACGATCAAGGACTTGGAGGCGGCGCAGCAGGCGTGGGAAAACCTCGGGAATAAGGTCGTCATTGTCAGCGGGAACATCATCGCGAGCACGATGCGGACGGTGTCGCAGGCCACCAAGAGCTGGCAAGACTTCCTGGTGTTCGTGAGCAATGCCACGACGATGGGCGTGGGGGCCGCCGCTGCGTTGGCGAGCGCGACGGCGGAGGCGGCCAGGGCGGCGCAGGCGATCGACTCCGTCTCGTCCGGGGGCGCGCTGAGCCGGCAGGCGGCGATGGCGGCCGGGTTCGCCGCCACGAAGGTGGAGATGGCGGCGGCGGCCGAGGCGGCGAAGCAACTGAAGTCGGCGATGGACGCCGCGGCACAGGCGGGCGTCAAGTCGTACAAGGATCACCAGAAGCACCTGAAGGACATGGCCGACCAGACCGAGGCCGTCAACCTCCAGATGCACATCTTGGTCAAGGACAGGCTCTCTGAGCTCGGCACGCGTGGCGTGCTCCATTTGCGCTCGACCTCTGACGAAGCGGTACGGCTGGGCCTGGCGCTCTCGGGCAATATGCCGGTCGTGGCCGGGCTCGGGAGAGAGTTCGAGCACGTCGGCGCCAAAGTGCAGGTCGTGGTGCCGAAGCTGGAGACGTTCAAGCTCAACATGAGCGACCTGTCACGGGCGATGGCTGAGCTCGCGACCGTGTCGACCGGTAGTTTCGGCGCGATGGCCAGCGGATTCGCGTCCCTCATCAATGCCGCCAACGCCGCCTCGAAAGCCATCGACAACATCAAGGCCGGGTCCAAGGCCGGGTTCAGCATGGACGGCATCCTGGGCATGGCGACGGGCATCATGGGCGTCGTCACGGCAGCAGCGACGGCCATCAACGCGATCAAGCAACTCTGGTCGGTGTTTGACCGCAACAAGGGCCGCGACGCGGTCGAGGACTTCGCGGAATCCTTCGGCGGGTTCGATGCGCTGCACAACAAGCTGCTCGAGCTCGGGGATGCCGGCGAGGCGCTGTGGGTCAAGTTGACCCAGGGCGTCGGGCGCAACAATCCCGAGCAGGCCGCGAAGGTCATCGCGGAAGTCGAGGCGGCGCTCGCGCGCCAGGCGGAGGCGCAAGACGACGTTACCGGCGCCACCGAGGAGCAAGCCCAGGCCACCATCGAGACGGCCAGCCAGGCCGCCAAGGCGCTCGACGAACTCACGCCGCGGCTGAAGGCGAACGAAGACGAGTGGCGCTCCTGGGGCGACGTCGTCACCGCGCAGATTCAGAAGATTGCGGACGGGATGCGCGGGCTCCAGATGCCGTCGCCCTCCGGTGGGGGTGGTGCGCTCCCCAGCGCGGCGGCCATTTCCCAGGCGAGCGCAGTGCAGTCGCAGAGCACGGTCATTGTGCATTCCTACATCGATGGACGGGAGGCCGCCCAGGGCGTCGCGCCGTATATTCCCGGCGTCGTGCAAAGCTACGGGTTGGCCTGATGGCGATCGTCCTGACCGTGGGCGGCGCCACGCAACTTCCTGTGGTGGGGTCGCTGCGGATTGCGAAAGTCGCGAACGGGCGTGGGACGGCGTCGTTCAAGTTGAAGTCGCTCGCCGGCACCTACCGGCCGGCCTTGGATGCAGAGGTCATCATCACGGAGAACGCCACGCGCATCTTCGGCGGCCTCCTAGACCGACCCAGGGAACGGGGCATCGTGGACGGGTCGAGCGTCGGCATCATGACCACGATGGATGCCGTGGACTTCAACGCCTACACCGAGCGGGTCCATGTCAACGAGACGATCCCAGCCAGCACGCTCGAGGATGCGCTGACGATCATCGTCGCCAACTACCTGACTGACTACGGCGTGACGCTGGACGCGGGACAGGTGACGGGGCCCTCGCTGCCGGAGCTCGCCTATGCCTACGTGAAAGTCTCCGAAGTGCTGAACCAGTTGGCGACGCTGACGGGCGAGGTCGGGGAGCCCTACGTGTGGCGCATCGACGACTTCAAAGTCCTCCGAATGTATCAGCCGAGCACGACGCCGGCCTCGTTTGACCTCGTGGGCGAAGCGATCCCGGAAGTTCTGGGCGACCTTGAAGTCGAGTCGACGCGCGGCACCGCGTATGGCAACCGGGTCATCGTGCGGATGCCGCCCAACACGGAGATGAACCGCACGGAGACGTTTACCGGCGACAACACGACGACCGTCTTTCAGCTCCAATACACGCCGTTCGCGACGCGGGGCTATGTCATGACGGACTTTGCCCTCAACTGGATGGAAACCCTGAGCGCCCCTGGGGGCGGCGGGACGTGGGAACTCGACCCGGTCGCCAATACGCTCGAGCGCGTCACGGGAGCGCCGTCGACGGGGGCGGATATTCGGTTCACGTTCGATGGGACGTTCTCCGGCTTAGGGATCGCGGAGGACGCGGGGGAGATCGCCAGCTTCGGTCTGTGGGAGCGCGTCTTTACGCTCGAGGCCATCCCGTCGAATACGACCGCGCAGGCCCTCGCGGATGCCTACCTCGCGCAGTCGTTGCCGGTCACGAAGACCATCAAGTATCGGACCCTCGAGCTCGGGCTAACACCAGGGCAGAGCCAAACGGTCACCATTGCGCGTCGCGATCTCAGCGGGACGGCAGTTGTGACGGATGTCAACATCAGCGACCTTGTGATCCAGAAGGTCAACGTCCTGGTCCGCGACGTCACGGCTGTGGTCGATGCCGCCCAGACCAATCTCGGCCGAGGCTGGCGGGACGTCTATCGGCTGTGGGCCGGCGACAAGACGGGTTCGAGCGCCGTCGCGGCCGGGACGACGGTCGGCCCCGGCGTCCCGCCTGGTCCGGGTAGTGGCGTCACCGACAGTTACGTCATCAAGACCGCCGACGAGACGGTCACGGCGAGCGCCGCGCTCCAGGACGACGACCATCTCGCGTGCCCCCTGGAGGCGAGCGCTGTCTACCTGATTGAGTTGGTGTTTTTGTTCGACTCGGCGAATACCACGCACGATATGAAGATCGGCTGGACCTACCCGACCGGGACTACGATGCTCTGGGCCCCCCAGGCGCGCGGGGCGGAGAACTACTGGATCCCCCTCGGCGCGGCCAACTTTCAGACCGCGCTCCTGACCGAGACCACCGTCTTAGATATGGGCACCTCCGGGGTCGCCGGCATCTGGGGCGCGTGGTTCATGGGGATCGTGTCGGTGAGCACCACGGCTGGGACGTTGCAGTTCCAATGGGCGCAGAATACGTCGGACGCCGGGGCGTTGGTCGTGAAGCGCAACTCTTTTCTGCGGTATCGGCGATTGATCTAGCTTCGCTATCGGAGGACGGCGAGGCGTTGGAGCGTTCATCATGGCTGCGAGTTTCCCTGGGTCGTTGGCATATGACCACGCTCGACATCGACAAGCGCAACGGCCATGAAGCCAAAGACTGGGCCTCGCTCCGGGAATGGACCCGGGCCATCGGCATCATGGGCGTCGGGTCCGTCATTGCCTTGTATCTCGTCTATGTCGGGGCCAACGAGATCCCCAAGCTGCTCCAGAATCAACGCGACCAGTTGGCGAAACAGGACCAGATCCTCGCCAATCAGCACACGATCATGGGCCAGAATGCGACCATCATTCGGAGCGTGAAGCGCGCGTGTGAGAACGCGGCGAAGGACACGTATGCCAGAGACCGTTGCGACTGAGCGGCAAGTGCGAATCATTATTGCGGTGGTCGGCCTGATGGTGGCCTTCGTGCTGGTCGTGGGCGCGGTGGTCGTGCTGCGGGTGCGCGTGACGTATGACCTGCAGTCGCAGTTCAATCAGCATCGGATCGAGCACGAACAGCTGACCACTCAGAGCGCGGTGCAGAATCGGGACGTGATCGCTCGGGTCGATAGTCTGGAGCGGGTGCTCTTTGGGGATGTCGTCACCAAGCTCATGGAGCAGGAAGCCAAGACGAAGCCGATCGCGCCGCCCGTGCGGTTACAGCAGTGGATGGTCAACCGGGACAAGGACATGCGTGAACGGTTGGAACGCATCGAGCGGCGACTACTCCAGATTGAGAGCGGGAAATGACCGACGACGAGATCATCGACGGGATTCTCGTGCACGAGGGCGGGTATGTGAATCACCCGGCCGATCGGGGCGGGCCGACGAACTACGGGATCACGCAAACGACGCTCGCGCGCTGGCGGAATGGCCCCGTCTCGGTCGAGGACGTCCAGGCGCTCACGGTCGAGGAGGCGCGGACGATTTACCGGGCGCTCTACGTGACGCCGTTTCTCGGGGTGGCCCAGGACATCAAGCCGCACGTCGTCGACATTGCCGTCCACAGCGGACCCGGACGGGCGCGGCAACTCCTCGCGCTGGCCGAGCGCCCCCGGCCGGGGCCCTCGCTCGGGTCGCGGCTGGTGCTCGAGCGGTTGGAATTCTTCGCCGACCTCGTCAAGAAGGACCCGACGCAAGCCGTGTTCCTCAAGGGGTGGATCCGTCGGGCGTGTTCGTTTCTGGCGTGAGGGACCGATGAGCTGGTGGTATCCCCGCTTCAACAAGACTGGCAGTCTCGCCTCGGGCAACGGCGAGATCTGGTTCAACGGGGTCAACCCGGGCCATCAACTCGTGCCCGGGCACTCCCCGCAGTGGTTCGGCGATCCCGAGGACAAGCTGGCGCTCGTCGGCGCCGACACCCTCCAACTGGTCGACATGCTCACGGGCGCCGTCGTCCAGTCCTGGCCGCTGGCCTTCAATCCCAGGGTAGGGAATACCTCCGGCATCGCCGCCGGCGCGGGTCACTGGTGCGGCTGGAACGTCGCGCAGGGCCTGATCTATGACGGGGTGAGTGTCGACCCCGCGGCGGCGCCTGGGGCCGTCGATCAACGCACGGGCGCGCTGTACTACCTCACGCCCTACCAGGCGAACCAGAAGCGGGTGGTCCTCGACGGGACCGTGGTCCGCGAGGGCGTAGTCGCCACCGAGATCATGGCCGGCGAGGCGTGCGCGACCTGGGGCGAGTATGAGCCCAACCGGACCCTCTACGGGTGGGCGCCGGAGACCGGGGCCGCGCGGCTGTCCCCGCTCCCGTCGACGGAGCTCACCTTTACGGGCGTGCCGGTGCGGACGCCGACGGGCCTCTGGCTGGTGACCCTGACGCACAAGGGCCTCATCGTCTATCCGTGGGGCGGCGCCGAGGGCTACATCCTCGAAGGCGTCTATTACTACCACCACGCGATCTTTCTGAACGGCCTGATCGAGATTGCCGCGACGAACGACCAGGGCGCCCTGGTCCGGACGAGCGTCTCGCTCAACGCCCCCCGGGTGGATCTGCGGACCTATCGGCCGACGACGGGCTCGGCGGTGCCAGTCGGCCCCATCACGCCGATCAACCGGAAGCTGTTCCTGATGTTCTACACCGGCGCCCCTGGGGCCTCCGGGGGATGGGACACGAACGACGACCCGCCAGGGACGAGCCCCACGCCGGGCAACGGGCGCCTCGACGTGCCCTCCGCGACGCTCGTCGACGAGACCGGGACAGCGGTCGCCGTCATGGTCACCGGGGGATCGGTCGAGGAGATCGAGCAGAAGGCCGCCGCGAGCCCGCTGACGCCCTTCTGCTATTGGGACGCCCGCCGCTGGCCACGGCTGCCGAACCTGCCGCCTGGGGCCTGGTTGGCCGTCCAGGGCTACCGCGGCGCGACGGAATCGCTCGACGCCTTCGAGGCGGACATGCGCGCCATTCTCGCGCAGCACATCGCCGAGCGGCCGCAGTTGAAGCACGCGCCCGTTCCGCAATGCTACGACTCGAACGTCGGGAACACGACCGACCTCGGGAACATCGTCTCGGTCTTCTCGCGCATCGCGGCTGAGACCCCGGAGGTCTATGCCCTCGTGCCGTTCTCCGGCAGCGGCCGGAAGACGGGCTTACAGGACCATCCCGACGTGCGGCCCTATTGGCAATCGCTCGCCGACTCCATCACGGGGCGGCCGGATTCGGAGGTTCCGATGGAAGACTTTCCGCGTGAGGCCTGGACCGTCGTCGAGGAGATGCACGCGAAGTTCTCGCAGCGGTGCATCGACGACCATCCCTCGGACATGGAAACAGCCGCGCGGGCGTGGACGGAGATGACGATCCAGCAGCTCGTCTACTCGTACCCCCACGGGGGATGGATCTGGAAGTCGGGCGACCCGAACCGCCCGCCTTCGAAGGACCTCTCCGCCCGTCAGCTCGCCGGCCGGTTCGAGGGGTGGGACATGCTCAAAGCGGCCAGCATCAACGGCCCCAGGGATCTCGCGGACTATCCGCCTGCGTGGCACGACCTCGCCGGGCAGCATCCGATCCCCGTGGCGGGCGTCAACTGGCTGAAGACCGAGCCCGAACCCGGGACGATCGAGGTCCGCTTTCAGGACTACCAGACGACGGTGCGGCGGTCTGACCCGAAGGGCCTCACGCTCTATTGGGACATCGACTCGACGCACCCGGTCGAGGGCTTCGAGATCACCCTCGTCGGGGCGCCGGAGGTCTTCCGGATGACCGTCCAGCCCCCGTTTCCCCCTGACGGGCGGTACTTCCGGGGGCTGGCGTGGAAACCGACCATGAATGGAACGTTTACGCCGCGGCTCCTGGTCAGGGATACCAAGGGGAACGAGGCGACGGTCGAGGGCGTGCCGGTAACGGTCATTCCGTGAGACAAATTGGAGGGACGAGTGGCGATGGTGCAATGGGTGGTCGCGCGGATTCAGTCGGAGCCGAACACGCTCTCAGAGCTCGTCCGGCAGTTTATGTATCTGCTCCTCGGGTTCGAGATCATCCGCTGGACCGATGCTCAGCAGGGGCTCGTCCTGGCGTTCGTCTCGGGGCTCTTGACGTTCCTCGTCCGGGGGCGGGTCGTGCCGATGGCGACGATCGAGCAGGCGGGCGGGTTGTCGGTGCAGCAGATCAAGGCGGACGCGGCGACGAACGTGGCGACGGCGAAGGCGCTCGAGGGATGACCCCGGACTGCCCGAAGTGCACGGCGCCGGCGAAGCACGTCGAGCCGGTCGGGCGCGGCACGTCGTGGTGGTTTTGTCGGGTGTGCAGTCAGACGTTTCGGCAAGTCTGATCCGGCCGACGGGGACCCGGCTGGGAACACCGATCGCCTCCGGTCGGTGAGTGGGGTCCAGTCGGCCGGGCAGTCCTAGAAAGGCTAAAGCATATGGCGTTCCTGAATCAAGGCGACGACCTGCAGGCGGCGATAGATGCGGCGCAGCCCGGGGACGCGCTGATCCTCGCGGCGCGCGCGACCTTCACCGGCAACTTTCAGCTCCCCCCGAAACCGGCCGGGCCGCCTATCACGATCACGACCGACGCCGTCCTCCCCGAGCGGCGGGTGACGCCGGCGGACGATCCGATCCTGCCCACGATCCGCTCGGGCAATGGGGACTCCGCTCTCCGGGGAGCGCCAGGCGTGGCGAACTGGCTCATCGACGGGGTGCAGTTCGGGTCGAATACCGGCGGGCACGGGGAGGTCATTGGCCTCGACGGGTCGGACGCGGTCACGCTCGACCGGATCCTGATCGTCGCGGGGCAGGCGGGGCAGAAGCGGGGCATCCAGGGGAACGGGACGCGGATCACGCTCCGACGGTCGCATGTCGCGAATATCTGCCGACCCGGGCAGGAGTCGCAAGCCTTCGCGGCCTGGGATGGCGCCGGGCCCTACACCGTCGTCGACAACTACCTCGAGGCGGCGAGCATCAATGTCCTGTTTGGCGGGGCGAATAGCCTCTCGGCCGATCGGATCCCGGCGGACATTCTGGTCGAGCGGAATCATTGCAGCAAGCGGCTCGAGTGGCGCGGGGCCGGGGTGGCGGTGAAGAACCTCTTCGAGCTCAAGTCGGCGAAACGGGCGACCATCCGGCACAACACCTTCGAGCACAACTGGAACGACGCGCAGGGGGGGACGGCGATCGTCTTCACGTCGCGCAACGACGAAGGGGGATCGCCCTGGTCGGTCGTCGAAGATGTCCTCTTCGAGCACAACACGATCCGGGACACGATGGGGCTCTTTAACATCCTCGGGGTGGATAGCTATCAACCCTCCGGCCGGGCGACGCGGATCACCATCCGGCATAATCTCTGTCTCGGCTCCGGGCCCTTCGCCCTGGTCGGGGGGGAGGTCGGACACCTGACCTTCGATCACAACACCGTGGCCCAGGAGGGCAACGTCCTGACGCTCTACGCCGGCGAGGTCTGGCTGGCGGGGGAACTCGCGGCACGTCCGGCGGCGTATGCGGCGTCGTCCCTGACGGTGACGAACCTGCTCGCCTATCACAACGAGTTCGGGGTGAAGGCGGACGGGGGAGGGAGCGGGACGCCTGCGCTCGAGCAGATGGCGCCGGGCTACACCTGGACGCACAACGTCCTGGCCGGGGGCTACCCCTACCCCTATCCCGAGTACACCTGGCGGCCGCCGGTTGAGGAGCACGCGGCGCAGTTCACGCCCGACTATGGGCTGGTGCCGAACAGCGTCTATTGCGGGGCGGCGCTCGACCGTACGGACTTGGGGAAGGTGGACCAGTCGACCGAGGCCCTCCCAGTCACGGTCGAGTGGCAGGGACGGACCTATCGGGGCGTGCTGACGGCCGACGCGGTGCGGTAACGGTTGCTTCTGGAGGCTACAGACATGGATCTCATTCTGCTCGTCCTCGTCTTGTGCGTGATTGGCTTTGCGGTCTGGCTGCTGACGACGAAGATCCCGATGCCACCGCATTGGGCGACGGTCATTCAAGTGATCGCGGTCTTACTCCTGCTCTTTTATCTGGTCCGGCGGGTGCTGCCGATCCCGAACATCCTGTAACCTTCTTCGGCCGGCCGCCCTTCTTCCCGTTCTCTCGGGCGGCAGCGGCTTTGGCTTCGCTGGTGCGGCCCTTGTTGGCAAGGCCCCCGCGGCGGCCGAGGGCGACGGCGTGCGGATCCTTGCGGGCCATTTACTCGACCTCTGTATACAGAACCTGATAGACGGTGCGGATGTTGATCCGCGTGGCGAATGGTCGCCGTGCCATACAGCGCCGGATGATGTGTTGCATGGTCTTGGGATTATGTCCGCAAGTCATCTGGATCGTGTCTCCTGCGTCTACGCTGAAGTGTTCGCGCCACTGCTGGTTCAGTGGCAACTCGTGAACCGTTTTTCGTTTCGGGTTACTCATTTTGATCCTCCGGTTCCACGCACTCGGACAGCCTTAACTGGCGTCACGCGCTTCAGCCTGTTGTCTGTAGCAAGCGACTGACTGACCATGCGAACGATACGCAGTTGATTCTCGCGGCTATCAATAATGGGGTCGCCGTACTCGATCGGCGCAACTGATTCTATTTCAACGGTGACGCGGTAGCGGTAAGCCATGTTCCAGTCCTTGTTCGCGGCCGGCGTCAGTGCCAACCAACAAAGACAGTATACGAAAGCGCTTTGGGATAGTCAAATAGAATCGGCAGGCTCCCCGTTACCTTTTGATATGAATAGGTATTGACAACCGTCCCGGCCGGGCGTAGAGTTTCCGGGACATGCCGAACCGAGCCACCTACGACATCGCGCTGCTCCGGCGGGACCTGATCGAAGCCGGCTGGATGGGGGCCGACCTCGCCCGCCGCGCGAAGATCTCCCCGATGACGGTGAGCCGATTTCTGAGCGGCGAGCGGCAGACGCCGCGGACGGCGAAGAAGATCGCGCAGGCCTTGGGGTTCTCGATTCGCCGGTATCTGGTCGCGCGGGAGACCCCGCCGACGTCCACGGAGGCCATCGTATGAACGACCTCGGACCGTGTATCTCGGCGTGTCGCGAGAGGCTAGCGATGGGCCAGCGTGTAGGTCGGTGCTACACATGCGTCGAAGAGCTGCGGTCGCAGGCGCGGGTTGCTATTGATGCTGGCGAGCAGCTCATCGCCACGCTCAGCGCGGAACGCGACCGGCTTCGTGCCGCACTGGCTGCACTGGTCGGCACGGATGGACGCGCGGAGCTTGAACAATTGGAAGCCGTCATGCGGTTGATGCCGGCGCCGGCCCAGGATAAGGCCGTGACGATCGACGCGATTCATGCGCTCATCGCGACGTGTCCAGAAACGACACTGCCGAAGTCTACGGAGGCCATCGTATGACGAGGATGCAGCAGTTGCACGCGCGGGAAGACGCGGAGGCGAACTCACGGATGGGGATCCTCCCGATCCTCTGTTACGTCGTGGTGCTCTATGTGCTCGGGCTCGCCTTCGTGGCCTGGCGCTGGTGGTAGTCAGCCGGCGGGGGTTCCTCTGGGCGCTCCTGCTGGTCACGGCGCGGCCGCAGGCCTGCCCAGCGCCCTGGGTGGGGTTGCATCCGGCCGTGGAGGCCTACTATCGCAGCCTCGGGGTGTCGTTGCGAGAACTAGAGCGGATTGGGCGATACGGCGGCGCCCCGCAGGCGCTGCAACGGGAGCGGCACCGATGATCAAATTACCGGAGGTTGGGATGGCACTGTTCCTCTTCGTAGTCGGGGCGATCCTGCTGACGCTGCTCGCGGGCGTGCAACCGACTCCCTCTCGGGTCCAGGTGCAGGCGCCGGTGCGGGGGCTCAAGTGACCCTGCCGCGGTGGATCGCGCGCTGGTGGGCGCAGCCGGAGTCGATCTGCGAACAGCGGCTGCGGGCCTGGTTCCCTGAGGCGTACGAAGATCGCAAGGCGGGCCGCGTGCCACCTCCGCAGAGTGGCGCCTCCGTCGTCCGGCCTGACGCGCCGACGGCCTTCGCGCTGGCGCATCCGGACCCTACGGCGCAGTATGCCATCGAGATCCGGGCGCTGCTCGACGCCGCCTACAGGGCCCCGCAGACGGACAAGCTGGTCCGGCCGCATCAGCTAGATCGGGATGGCCAGGAGATCCGGCACTAGGGGTTATTCTAGGGGCTGGAGGTTGACAACGATGAGCGACACGAACAAACCGACGGCGCCGCCGAAACCGGATCAGGGTCTGCCGGTCACGCCGGGGCCAGGACGCCCGGATCCGGGTCTGCCTGGCAAGCCTGGTGACCGTCCAGATCAGGGCCTGCCAGGAAAGCCGGGGGATCGGCCGGGGACACCGGAGCCGAAGGAGTAAGAAAAAAAGCCCCGGCGCCAACCGAGGCTCTCAAACCAGAAAGGATCGAACGTGGACAAGCCAGTCTCTCACAGACCGCCGCCGACGGCAAACGTCATCACCAAAGAAGAAGCTGAGTACGCCCTCGACCGCGAAGAGTTTGACCGCCTGATGCAGCGGCGGGGGAACGACACCATCCTGCTCTGGTGGCACGAGACGACCCTCAATCTCGCCCGCCGCGGGTACTCGGTCTCCCGCGAGACCCTGCGTGCCGAACTGGGGCCATCGACGCCGGGAGATCCCCGCCGATGACTGCCTGTTTTTCTCGGCAGTCGCTTACCCTCGACGCGACCGGCCGCCCCACGCGGCACTGGTCTGGCCGCAACGAAGCGGTCAAGGTATTGCGCCAGTTCGTCAATACCTATCAGCCGCAGCATCTGAGTCAGGACGAAGCGACCGACGTGGTCGAGAGCATACTGCGCGCGTATCTCAACGATCTGCGATGACCATCCTCCAGATCGCCCAGGGCCACGGCCCCAGCCTGGACGGCCTCACCCGAGACGAAGCGGTGCGGCAGTTGACCGTGGCCGACGCGGAGTTCCTGGTGAAGTTTCCGCAGTGCGTGCCGTATCACCAGCCAGCTTGGCAGGAGCTCGAGGCCAACGATGGCGACACGGCCCCATGGGGGCATGAATGGTATCAGGTGGTCGACGGCGTTCTACAGATGCACTCGTCCGACTACGACTCATCGGATTAGGAGACCCATGACTACCGCAATGACAGAGAAACCGGCGCCGCTCGACCCGCGCATCGTGCAACAGGTGCTGCTCGGGGGCGACCTCTCCAAGCTCACCGAAGCCCAGCGCGTCGTGTTTTATAACCGCGTCTGCGAAACGCTCGGCCTGAACCCGCTGACGCACCCATTCGCCTATCTGAAACTGAACGGGAAAGAAGTGCTGTATGCCAAGAAGGACGCGACGGAGCAGCTCCGGTTCATCCACGGCATCAGCATCGACCCAAAGGGCTTCACGCGCGAAGTGATCGAGGGTGTCTACGTGGTGACGGCGCCGGCGTCGATGCCCAACGGTCGCACCGACGTGTCAACCGGGGCCGTGCCCATCGACGGGCTCAAGGGCGAGAACCGGGCCAACGCGATGATGAAGGCCGAGACGAAGGCGAAGCGCAGAGTAACACTGTCGATCTGTGGGCTGGGGATGCTCGACGAGACCGAAGTCGATACCATCCGCCACGAGGCGCCGCCGCTCATCGTCGAGGTCGCGCCGACCCGTCCGCCGGCGCCCGAGGGGTTCGTCTACCTCGAGCGCATCGACGCCAAGACGACCAAGGGTGGGCGCGCCTATGCCGACGTGACGCTGAGCACGGGCGAGATCGTGATGGCATTCGGGCAGATGGTCAAGCTGCTCGAAGGGCTGGCGCAGGATCAGTCCGCCGTCAAACTCACGACCGAGAAGACTAATAAGGGCTTCACACACATCATCGAGGCCCACACCGTGTCCACCGTCGAGACGCCGAAGCCGGCGGCCGATCCGTTGACCGCGGCCGACATCCCGTTCTAGGGCCATGAGCACCGTCCGAGACATGGTGAAAGCGATCCAGGTGGAGATTCGGCAGACGCCTGATCTCCAGCCGGACCGGGCCGCAGAGATGCTGACAAAGCTGGCGGCGCTGCTCGGGAACATCGGCGACGAGGAGCTCGCGGCCGACCTCGCGTTCAACGCGGTCAATCTGGCGCTCTACCAGGAGCACGGGGCGGCGAGCCGCGCGAAGCTGTTTGCCGAAGTCACGCCGGAGTATCAGCGCAAGCGAGAAGCGAAGGCGTGCGGCGTGCTAGCGGTGGAGCTAATCCGGAGCCTGAAGGCGTTTCTGCGAACCAAAGAACAGGAGCGGACATGGGCGGGACACCAATAACGGATTACGACGTCGTGGACGCGATGCGGACCTATGGCGGCAGTTTTGTGCAGGCTATTGCTTCGGCGTTCTTCCGAGCCGACCGCGATAACCAGCAGATTATCAAGGCCGCATGGCCTGAGATATGGGCCGAGTATGCCGACATGGCGCGGCTACGGGCGGAGCGCGAGGCGGCAAGGAGATGAGCCTGACGGTGGGCAGTCTCTTTGCGGGCATCGGCGGGTTCGACCTGGCCGCTGAGCGTGTCGGGTTTGAAGTCAAGTGGCAGGTTGAGATCGATCCATTCTGCCGGCGGGTGCTCGAGAAGCACTGGCCGCATGTGAGGCGGTACGAGGATGTCAGACAGACGCATGTGGCCGACGCCACGCACATCGGACATAGCGGCGGGACGGCGACTGGATCGGCACGGCAACCGGACGAATCTAGCGGGGACGATGGTGTATGGAGCAAACCTGTCGGACGCCGTGACATGGACGCCGCCGGATGTGCAGGATGTCTCCCAGCCGTCGATGTTCTCTGCGGAGGATTTCCCTGCCAGCCCCACTCCCTGGCTGGCAAACGTGGCGGAGCTGCCGACTCGCGCGACCTCTGGCCCGAGTACGCCCGACTCATTCGCGAGCTTAGACCCCGATGGGTCGTGGCGGAAAACGTGCCAGGGCTACTCTCAAATGACGCTGGACGGTTCTTTGGAGGCATTCTCCGAGACCTGGCCGCGTGCGGGTATGACGCGGAGTGGGACTGCGTATCAGCTAGTGCCGTTGGCGCCCCTCACCGGAGGGATCGCGTCTGGATCGTGGCCTACCCCAACGGCAAACGATTACAAGAACGCGGGCTATCAGACGGCGAACGGTCGCGTGTATGTGACGCTGCCTGGAGCAACCGGATCGGCGCCAGTGAAGTGGCCGACGCTAAAATCTTCACCGAGCGGGCCGGACTATGCACGACGGAATCGGGAGGGCAGCGGGGGGGACGATTTAGCGACGGTGGTTGGTGGGCAGTTGAACCCAACGTGGGTCGAGTGGTTGCAAGGCTATCCGCTCGGCTGGACGGAGGTCGACTGAATGGGCAGACCTCGACTGGCGGAACCGCAGAAGTGTTGCGCGCGCTGCGGAACGGAGTACCGGCGCCAGATCTTCAATGGCCGGCTCGAGGATTTGGGGGCATTCAAGCGACGGAAGTACTGCTCGCTGACGTGTGCGAATACCAAGGTCCGGCCAAGCCATTGGGAAACGTATCACTGGCGAGCGAGGAAACATCGGGGGCCGTTGTGCGAGGCGTGTGGTTCGACGGCGCGGCTACATGCCCATCATGTCGACGGGAAGCCAGAGAACAATGCGGCCGAGAACATCCAGACACTCTGCGTGTTCTGTCACGGATTCTTACATGCGACTGCAGAGCGGCTTGGCTGGACCCAACCGGGACGCCTTCCAAGACTTCTCGCGTGGACCGACTTAGAGGACTCGGCAACGCCATCGTCCCCCAAGTCGCGGAGTGGATCTTCCACCGGATCAAAGACGCGGAAGGGCTAAGCTGATGCCGTTTACCGACTCGCAACCTGCGCTGCCATTCGCCGGCAAGACCCCGACGAGCCGGCACTGCAGCCACCAGGCGGCCGTCTCTGCGGCCTCCACGCGCGTCCTGAAATCGCAGAGGTATCTCGACTGGCTCCGGCTGCAGGGCCGGCTCAGCGACCATCAGGCCGCCGACGATCTTGGCTGGCCGCTCTCGAGCATCTGCAGTATCCGCAATGGCCTGTTCGACCGGGGGCTGATCGAGGTCGCCGGCACCATCGAAGGCCCATACCACAAGCGCGTGACGCTCTGGCGCGCGGTGCAGGGGTGACGACCCTAGAACTCGCCGAGAAGATCGCCACGGCCGTCATCCGCGCGACGCAACCGGCCGGCATGGCGCCCTACGGAGATGCGGCGACGCAAGCCGTGCTGACGACGCTGATTGCGAACGAGTCCTGGTTCTGCAGGCTCAGGGTCGAGGAGTTGGCGGACGGGACGCACGGCGCAACGCACGAAGAGCCCTACGAACGTGTGCAGGGGGAGTTGTTCTAGTCACGTCTTGATGTTGTAATCAAAATGGCTTACAGTAATCTCGTGTCAGGATTCACTAAACTCTTCTCGACGATTATTCACTCGACGGTCTGGCGCGAGGACATGCACGTCAAGGTTGTCTGGGTGACGATGCTCGCGCTGGCCAACCGCAACGGCTGCGTCTTCGCATCGGTCCCTGGCCTTGCGGATGCCTCCAAGGTATCGCTCGATCAGTGCTTGGACGCGCTCGGCCGGTTGTCCTCGCCGGATAAATGGAGCCGCACGAAAGTCAATCAAGGCAGACGGATACGGGAGGTCGACGGCGGGTGGGAACTCCTGAACTATCTCAAGTATCGGGAGAAGCGCGACGACGATGAGCGGCGAATTCAGACGCGCGCGGCTGTCGCTCGGCACCGTCAGAAGAAGAAAGACGACACGCTTACAGTAAGCCACAGTAAGCCACGGAAAGCCCAAGCAGAAGCAGAAGCAGAAGCAGAAGCAGAAAAGAGAAAGAGCGCACCGCGCGGACATGCTCAACATTCGTTCTGCGGTCAACACTTCTGCATCTCGCATCGGCAACACGAATTCTTCTCGCGCGAGCTCGGCGCCGCGGCGAGCGGGTTCGACTTACTCGGGGCGTATCAGCGCTGGGATCTCCGCACCGACCCGATCGACAACCTCTTGCCGTGGGTCAAGGCTCGTATCGCCGAGGAGTTGCCGGCGGTAAAGAAACCGTCAAGCACGCAGGCCAAGCAGCACGTCGGGCAGGGGCCATCTCCGCGTGATCTGGAACTGATCGCGGAGTGGGAGCGGGAGCACGGGAAGAGAATATGAAGAACAGCCCAATAAACATTGACGAGCACAACTGGTTTTATGACGACGAGGACGGTCTTTTGATGGTCCATGAGACCTATAAGGATGGTCGCCACATGCAGACGGACCAGTTCAAACTGCCGTGGCGTGCCCTGCGTGCAGCGTTGGCGAGGAAGGACAAGCGCAAGTCTCCACGTCGGAGCGCGGCATGAGAGAGCCAGGCGACGAGTCGGAGGTCGAGCAGTCGGAGCCATTGGCGCCAGCGGCGGAGCGCGGATTCGTGGAGGCGTGCCAGCAACTGATCCGGGAGATTTGCGAGACACAGGACGTCAACGTCAAGGCCATGAAGCATCGGCAACTGACCGAACGGCTGATGAGGAAGCGGTAATGGGGCATCACTGGACGAAACAGGAAGCGCGGCAGGCCAGCGAGAAGGGCCTCGTGACGCGCCGCAAGAAGATGTCCGGCCACCCCGAGGCGTATCGTCGCGGCTATCAGACGGGCTGGGCAGCGTGCGAGCGGTTCTATCGTCGGATGCGGCAGGCCCAGAAGCGGACAGCGGCATGAGCAAGGCGTGGCGTATTTGCGTGCGGTTCAAGGCGGGCCGGTCGTATGCGAGCTGTTGCCGGCAGTGGGGGCGCCACGTCGTGGATCGCGCGTTGCGGGCGGCGGCAGCGTGAGCCTGATACGCGCGGATGCCAGGTGCCTGCCGCTGGTGGATGGCTGTGTTCAGACATGCGTCACGAGCCCGCCGTACTTCGGGCTGAGAGACTACGGGGCCAGTGGGCAGATTGGCCTCGAGCCGTCGCCTGATGCCTACGTGCAGTCGCTGTTGACGGTGTTCGCGGAGGTGTGGCGGGTGCTGAAGGCTGACGGGACCGTGTGGCTCAATCTTGGCGATAGCTACGCCAACCACGGGCATTCGTGTCCAGTGAGGAATAAAACGACTGCTGGTATGAGGACGGCTCCGCAGCCGTGGAAAAGCATGGAGGGTCAGAAAGCGAAAGACCTACTCGGCATCCCCTGGCGAGTCGCCTTCGCGCTCCAGGCGGCGGGCTGGTATCTCCGCTCAGACATCATCTGGAGCAAACCCAACCCGATACCCGAGAGTGTGACGGATCGGCCAACGAAAGCGCATGAGTACATCTTTCTGCTGAGCAAGCAGGAGCGGTACTACTACGACGCGGAGGCCATCAAGGAATCGGTCAGTGGGACAGCACACGCACGCGGCTCTGGCGTGCATCCGAAAAGCGCGGAGCCGGGAAGTGGTATCAAGCAGAACAGTTCATTCAGCGCAGCGGTGCGCCATTTGGTCGATGACCGCAACAAGCGCAGCGTCTGGCACGTCGCCACGCAGCCGTACAGCGGCAGTCACTTTGCGACTTTCCCCGAAGCGTTGATCGAGCCCTGCATCCTGGCCGGCTCACGTCCTGGCGATCTGGTGCTGGACCCGTTTATCGGCAGCGGCACGGTGGGCGCGGTGTGCGAGCGGTTCGGGCGGCGATGGGTGGGGACGGACTTGAACTATCAGGGGCTGGCGAAGAAGCGCACGAAGCAGCGCGGGCTCAGGTTTTCAGTATGAAGATTAGCCTGCCCATGCAGTTCAAGGTGGCGCGTGAGCAATAGAGCGCATCGAGCCAGGCGCGACACGTCAGAGGCGGAGATCGTCCACGCCTTGGAAGCGTGCGGCTACAAGGCGGTCAAGCTGGCACAGAAGGGCGTCCCCGACTTGCTAGTGTGGCGGCTCCCGGTCGAGGGGAGACTCGCCGGCCTGCCGTATCTCATCGAGTGCAAGACGGGCAAGGGCCGATTGCGCGAGACGCAGGATTGGGAAGGCCAAGGGCTGCACGTCACGGTCATGCGCTGTGCCGAGGACGTGTTCTCCTGGCACATGGGTCAGAAGGTGCGGGTGGCGAAGTGACGAGGCGTGTGCTGGCGTTACGTGCTGAACGTGTGGTGCCGGAGAGCGTGACGTCATGGCCCGTGCCGGATCAGGTGTCCCTGCTGTTTCGCTTGGGCACGGTATACGCCGACTTAGAGTGCGGTCATGCCAAGCGGCTCCACGCGGGCCATTGGGGTGACACGGAATGGTGCTGGGAGTGTGACAACGCCGGGGTGGCGAAAGGTGGCTGACATGGATCGGGCGGCGCTCGTGGCGGAGAAGGTGCGCGAGATGGACGAGGCGGCCTATCACGCGCGGTCGTGGACGCAGCCGGGCTCGTGCGGTGTCGGCAATGAGATGCCCTGTCAGCATCCGAACTGCATCGAGCGGGCTGCTACTTATTCGGAGTACTGGACACAACTCGCGGCTCGGTGCGCGATTACGCTGGAGTCCCTGCTCACCGCCGAGCCCGAGCGGCCCCAACCGTTCCCGACAGACTGGGCCGAGTCTGTGAATGCGGCGCGTGGGTTGTGCGAGAGCGAAGCCAATCGATGGGAGCGCACGTCACCGAAAACGTCCGAACACTGGCGGCGTGTGGCGGTGCATCTTGGCGGTATCTACTTGACTCAGGACCACATTGGCCTAGTCGCCGAGCCCGAGCGGCCCACACAGCGTTTGTCCGCGCGCTGGCAGGAGTTGTTCTGGGCGCTGCCTCCCGGCGAGATGCGACACAAGTTGCGGTCGTTGGAAATCGATACAGGGAGAGCGCTGAGGGGCGCCGAGCCCGAGCGCCGAGCACCGGAGGGCCAGTAGATGCCAACCGTCAGAGACACGGCAGAGTTGCTAGACCTGAAAAAGCGAATTGAGAAACTGTCACCGGGCGATCGCCTTCGCGTGGCCGCAGCGTGCATTGATGATGGCAAATACGAAATTGCCGAAACACTAGCCGGTCAGATCGTTGACGAGCTTCGTGCAGTCCGGCTGCTTCGTAGAACGCGGTGAGCGGTCAGGAGTCCCCCACCCATGACTGAACACAAATCATTGGATTGCCCAGCCACGAAAGGCCGAGGGTTGCGCTGCACCTGTGGAGCGGAGCCTGCACCCCCAGCGGACAGGCCCGACACCCCTCCGCTAGAGCACCGCATCAACAGAGCCTTAGTGGATGGCTATGACGGCGCAGTTCCGGTGAGTGAGGTATATGTCGCCTTGCTCTGCCAAGCCGCCGACGCCCTCGCCGCCCTCCGTGCGCAAGTCGTGGCGCTGACGGCTGACCTCAAGACGTTCACCAATGCCGCGCGCTGTCAGGCGCCTAGCGACGCGTATGACATCCCCTGCCAGTGTTGCAAGGATGCCGCGTTACAGGCCAAAGCCGCCCTGGCGTCCACCCGGCAGGAGCGCACGTGACGACTGAGCGGGCCTCGGACTGGCTGACCCCGCAGGAAGTCGGGAACCTGGTCGGCGGGTTCTCGGCGCAGTTCATTCGAAACGAGATCCGCGCCGGCGAGCTCCAAGCTCGGTATGTGCGATCGAGAAGCGGCAAGATGGGCTATTACCGGGTCCGGCTCGCGGATGCGCGGGTGTATGAGGCGCACCTGATCGAGCGGTCGATGGCGCCTACGAGCCCGGCGGCCGTCACTGGACCAACACTCATCACGCAAACGACGCAAACGACGGACTAGAGTATCTAGTAACACAGCCCTATCTAGCGCATACTCCGCTCGGACAGTCCACTATTTACAGCCGAGGTAGCTATGTTCAAGAAGGGCGATCGCATCCATCTCCACGACGGCGCGCTGCACGTTATGCAGTCCGACGGCCTGCCACCCCGCACCCGGCGCCGGACACGCGGCCTGAGCGAGAAAAGCCCGGTCCGCGGGTTCATTCGCGGCGCCCTCGTCGACAGCCTCACCGGCGAAGAGACGCCTGGCGACTGGCACGAGAACATCATCACCAGCTACGGGCACGGGCACATCGTCCGCAACTTCGTCGGCCTCGCCGCCTCCTCGCATGCGTCCTACTTCGGCATCGGCCAGCACACGGAGGCGCAGTCGAGCAACTTCTCCACGCAGACCGTGATGAGCTCGGAATACGGCACGCAGTCGAACTCCACCGTCAACCAGGCCGGCGCCTCGCGCGCCAACGTCGCGGCCTCGCAGGCCCTGGCAGGCGCCTGGACGCTCAGCCAGTCCTGGCAGTATGCGTCCTCGCACATCAGCAACAACGTGATCATCAACTGCCTGGCGCAGTATGCCCACCAGTCGATCGGCTCGGGCACGGCCATCTCCCTGGCCACGTTCGCGTCGTCGAGCAAATCGAACAGCCAGGCCCTCAACCTGACATACAACTGGTCCTTCGGAACGTAGCGTTTTAACGCCTGTGAGAACGAGCAAGCGCATTCAGCAGATGCTGGCCAAGAAGCGCGGCATCCTGCTGGACATCTCTCTCGGCGGCGTGCCGCAAGAGGGCGCGGTCACGATGGCCGACCTCAAGCACGACCCGCGGACGCTGCCGTTCCCGTTGCCGGACGGCTGCGTCCATACAGCGGTCATCACGCACGTGCTCGAGTATCTCGCACCGGCGCAGTTCTTCGCGTTCTGGGACGAGGTGCATCGGATCGTGCGGCCGAAGGGCAGCGTGTTTGTCAGCGGGCCGTATGGCGGGGACGGGTCGCATGGCTGGCTGGCGGACCCGCTGCACCAGACGCGGGTCATTGAGCAGTCGTTTGCGTGGCTGGACCCGCGGCTGCCGTTCTACGACCAGGCGCCGATGCTGGGCCGGCCGGTGCCCAAGCCGTGGCATACGGTGCAAGTGCAGCGGGTGCCCGGTACGCATGGCACCTACGGCTACAACGTCCACATGCAGGCGCAGCCGGTGAACGGGCATGGTCAAGGCAAGTGAATATGAATCAACCTGTTACCGTAGGCATGGTCCTGTTGTTTGTGCTGTTGGTGGCATGTGCAGCCATCGCTACCCGCGTCTGGATAGCGTTCGGGGACTGGTTACACCGAGACAGGCGCACATTGGATCAGCAGGCTAGGGATAAATGGCTATTGAAGCATCCAGAGGCGCTGGAAGATGACTAGAGAATCATCGAACGTGCTGAAGATGCCGAAGCCGGAACTGCTGACGAAGGTCTCGACCTCGAAGACCTCGCTGGAGCAGATCACCGACCAGATCACGACGACGATGCAGACGCACGCGGCGCTGCTGCAGCGGTATCACGAGGTGTGGTACAACGCCGTCGCCCACACCTGGGGCTTCACCAACTTCCTGGGCGTTGGAATTCTCAAGGCACCGAACGATCTCTGGGCCTACCACGACATTCTGCTGCGCGTGCGACCGAAGACGATCCTGGAGATGGGGACATTTGCCGGCGGATCGGCGCTCTGGTTCGCGACGCTCATGGACATGCTGCAAATCCAGGGTGGTCGCGTCTTTACTGTCGACATCGCCGACGACCACCTGTCCCCGTTTGTGCGGAAGATGGTCGACCAGGGCCACGGCGCTGGTGCTCGTATCACGCTGGTCAAGGGGAGTTCGGTCGATCCTGAGGTCGCGCAGATGTTGAACCGGACGTCAGCCGGTGAGCCGCGGCTGGTCGTGCTGGATTCTGACCATAGCGAAGCGCATGTGCGGGCCGAGCTCGAGCTCTACGCGCCCGCGTGTCAGGTCGGCGACCGGCTGGTGGTCGAAGATACGAACGTGGCCTGGCCCCACGACCGCGGTGCGCGCGGGGCGCTGGAGTCCTACCTGGCTGAGCATCCCGGCGAGTGGCGGCATGACATCGTCAGCGAGCGATGGCTACTTTCGATGCACCCGGGCGGATGGCTGGAGCGGGTGGCGCGATGACTGCGGAGGAATCGGACGCGTTACAGGTGCGTGAATGGGGGACGGCAGAGCCGTTGAATCCCATGCTGTGCAGCCTGTGTCGACACAAGCGCGTGATGGTCTTTTTTGTGAATCGTGCGTGGACGTGTCAGGTGTGCGCCAAGTGCTGGTGGCAGTTGTCGATGGATGAAATAGCAGTCATCGCGAAGTGCGACACGGTATGAATCAGACGATCCTGAACGGCCTCCCGTCCTCCATCGGCACGCTGACGACTGAGCAGACCGCCGAGGTCGAAGCGCTCGCGCTGTCACCGGTCAACCCGACGCCTGGCATCACCCAGACGGGTATCCTGATCGGCACCCCGACGCTCGGCATGGTGCATATCCACTGGTACAACGCCATGCAGGGGATGGTCGTGCCCCCGAACTGGTCCAGCGTGCGCTCCACACCGACCGGCTTCGACGTGGCCACGGCGCAGAATATCCTCGTGGACTCGGTGTTGCGGGAGTCGTTCAAGGCGCTGCTGCTCATCGAGGACGATACCTGTCCGCCGCCGCAGGCGCTGATCGAGTTCGACCGCTGGTTCTGGAAGATGGAGCGGAAGCTGGCGCCGCCCGTCGTCTCAGGCCTCTACCACATCAAGGGCTCGGCCGAGATTCGCCGCGGCAACAAGGGCGGCATCCAGTTGATGGGGCCGGAACCGTTGGCCTACCGGGACAGCGGCACGCGGGCGTATCGGGACTGGACGCCGGGCGATGTCATCTGGGTCAGCGGCGTCCCGACGGGCGCGTTGCTCATCCACCGGGCGCTGCTCGAGGCGTGGGCGCGCGAGCCGGACATCGAGACCTTCGAGGTGCCTGGGTATCCGCACAAGGTCCGGCGCATCTTCCAGAACCCGTCGAAGGTCTGGACCGATCCGAGCGGCGTGACCTGTTCGTCGGGTGGCACGACCGACCTCTGGTGGAGCGCGGAGACCATCAAGCGCGGGCTGCTGGCGAAGGCTGGCTGGCCGAAGATCGCGAAGAAGAAATACCCCTACATCATCGACACGGCCCTGCGGTTCGGGCATGTCGATCGGGTCACGTCCGTGATCTACTGAGATGGCTGATCTCCTGGTGCGTGTCGGCAGCGGGCGGTATCCGCCCGGCCGGATCATGCCATCAGGATTTCACCTGGAGCGTGTGGTCGGATCTGAATCGCTGCATCTCACCGACGCCGTCATAACCGAAGGGACTGGGCACGGCTACACCGTGACGCACTACGTCGAGCCGTTCGCGTCGGTGTCTGGTGCCTCGGGAGACGATGACGTGCAGAACGGCACCGCCTTCACCAATGCGAGCAATCCGGCCACCCCCTGCACGATCTATTGCGCGCTCACGAATGCGGTGGGGCCGAACGTGGTGCAGGTAGGGCTGGGCGTCTACACCGTGCCGCGTATTGATTCTGGGGCCAGCGGGACGCTGCGCTGGACGCCTGCCTACTCGCCAACTGGCAGCGGGTCGTCTGGCAACCTACTAATCTTTGTGGCTGAAAACCCGGCTGCGTATACCGCCAACACGGCCCTTCGCAGCAAGCTCCGCTGCAACAGCATTGCCGGGGGCGACCCTGGAGTCAATGCGTGTATTACGGTGGGCTTCCAGGGGTTTCAAGGCGCAGCCCCCGGAATTGAGCATGCCGTCTTCGATGGCTTCTGGGTGGATTCGGACGACGGTGCCTATCCCTTCACGTATGGGCAGGGATTGTTCGGACCCGACAACCAGTTCTGCGAGTTCCGCCGCATGGTGTTCACGCGCCGAAACGACATCGACGCGGGCGACAATCGGGCGGCGATCTATTCGGAGGCGGTGCGAAAATGCAAAGTGCTTGATTGCGCGTTTGAGGGTGGGCAGGACACAACCGGGATGCCCCACAACAACGCCTGCATCAATATGTATTCCTCGGAAGACTACACCATTGAGCACAACACCTTCGACGACTGTAATTGCCCGATCTACATCAAGGCGGAGAAGTCCTCCTACGGTGGTGGGCCGGCCCTCTCGAACAGCGGGACGATTCGCTACAACCGGATGACGAACCTCAACGGGGACGCCATTGTGGTGGGCGAGAGCGAGAACGACGATGGCGGGTTTGAGATTGCCCACAACCTGATCACCGACTGTAATTCCGGCATCCGCGTCAACTTCACGACCAATTCCACCGACCACATGGCGAACGTCCACCACAATACGATCGTGGGGATTACGGGCGTGAGCAGTGATGGGGGCGCCGGCTTAGTGGTGCTCGGGGGCCTGGCCGATGTCGACGTGTTGGATTTCAACAACAACATCGTCGCGACCTTTAGCAACGCCAACTCCGGCGCGATCGTCACGGCTGATTCTGGGTCTACGACGCTGATCCAGAGCTGCAATTACAACATGTTCTGGAATGGCGGGTCCACGCTTCGATTTTCGCATGAGAGCGGTGCGGCCATTGCGCTCGCGGCGTGGACGGCCGCGAACGGGTTCGACGCCAACTCCACGACGGACGATCCCGAGTTCACCAATGCAGGCGCGGGGGATTACACGTTGGCGCCAGGCAGTCCTGCGCTGACGGCCTCGAGCACGTCTGGGCCGATCGGCTGTTACGTCACCGGATCCGAGGAGATTGGGTTGCGAGCCAACCCGACGTATTAACTATGGCTGTAGACCGAGACGCGATTACGAACACCACCGACACGAGTGCACAGGTCTCGATCACTACGGCCTCGTTCACGGTGAGCGGTGAGAATCGGGTGATTTTAGTTTATAGCGTCTATTCTGGTGCGACCGTGGCCAGCGCCACCGCCGCAGGGTTGTCGACGGGCGGCGGGACGTTGGCCCTGATTGGTGCGACCCTGACAAATGGCGGCACAGTGACGGTATGGGTCGGAGTGGCACCTACCACGGGGTCGCAAACGGCGACGGTGACATGGAACAATGCCGACTGCAATCATCAAATGGTCGGCGTCATCACATTCACCGGGGCCCACCAAACACTGGCGCAGCATCAGGCCGATTTCCAGTCGGCGACAGGGAGTTCGCCAACAGCGCCCAGTCTCACGGTGCCGAACGTGGCGGCGGATGACTTTGTAGCTGACGCGCTGTATTTTGGTGATGACCCCACGGCAGGCCCGAATCAAACGGACCATTGGTCGACCTTTGGGTCGAATGCCAGCACACAGGACGGCGCCGACGGGGGCGTGATGAGTTGGAGTAATACCGGGGCGGGCGCCTGGGCGCACATGGCGTTCCGCATCGTGGCGGCGGCGGAGGGCGGCGGCGGACTGTCGGTGTTCCTCGAAGAACCGATCATCGGTGGGAGTATCTTCTAAGTCATGGGCCTCACCGACGGCATTCATCTCGTGGACGAGGTCGTGGCCGAGATGATCGACTGCACGCAGATTCCAGAGCCGCAGTCCGCACCGTTGCCGGCGCCAATGCCCACGGCTGAGTCCCCTGTGCGGCAGGCGATGGACGCGACGTTGGCGCAGACGGGTGCGGACCCTCCGCCGGTGGAGTCGTAAATGGCCTGGGTTAAGCACGCCGAAACGTCGGCCATCATCACCGCCACGACGGGCAGCCAGACCGTCACGCTCCCCGGCACGCCAGCGATCGGCGATCTCGTCCTCGTCGCGGTCGCCGGCGACATTTCCTGTCAGAACTCCGTTCCCTCCGACTACACCCGACCTGAAAACGGCACCGGCGCGAATCCAGGCGCGTGCTTCGGCTACAAGATTCTCTCGGCCGCTGATACGACCGTCGCGATTCTTCGGGATGCGACGATTCTCAAGTCGTGCGTGGTGCAGGTCTGGCGCGGCGGGGATCACAACACGATCCTCGATGCAGCCTGGGCCACGCCGGTCACCGGGACATCGACCACTCCAGACCCGCCGTCCGTCGCGACGCAATCCACGGACGCGCTCGTCGTGTCCGTGGTCTTCCACGACGACGACGATACGACGGCGACCGCGCCGACGAACTACACGAATCTCGTCAGCGGGAACACGGGCCAGTCGAGCACGACCGTCGGGTCGACCGTCGCCATCGCCTCGCGCGTGATCGCATCGCCGACGACGGAGAATCCTGGCACCTGGACGATGGGATCGTCCGATGCGTGGTCGGTTAGCACGATTGCCTTCCGGTTGCAACCGACGACCTTGACGCGGTCGGATGCGGCCGAAACACTGCACGTCGTCGAATCGCTGACGCCACGCATGACGCTGGGCGATGTCGTCCTGGCCGAGACGCTGCACGTCCTGACCTCCGGCGTCATTCAGGTCCTCGGACGCATTCGCGTGATCGAGACGGACCTGGCCGCGAGCCTCTCGACCGGCGAGCCGTCGGCCGTCATCACCGAGACGCTCCACGTGTCGGAGACGGTCGACAATATCCGGCTGAATCCCCTGGAGACGTCACTGTCGGAGACGCTCCACATCGCCGACGAGGCGACTGCGCGGATGACGCTCGGGGATGTGGCGCTGGCGGAGACGCTCCACATCGCGGACGCGGTCGATCAGATCCAACTGTCCCCGCTCGAGGCGGTGCTTGCGGAGACGCTGCACCTTAGCGACACGGTCACCCCGCTCATGGGCGGTCTGACGGCGGAGATCTCGGAGACGCTGCACATCAGCGACGCGGCCACGGCCGAGCTGACGCCACTGCTCGCCACGGCCGCCGAGACCCTCCACATCTCGGACGTGGTCGCGGCGACGGTTGACCCGCTGGAGGTCACCAGTGTCGAGACCCTGCACACCAGTGAGGCCGTGTCTGCCGCACTGAGCGTGCTCGAGGCGGTGATTAGCGAGACGCTGCACATTGCCGAGACCCTCGAGCGCAACATCGAAGGCGACCTGTCGGCCTCCCTCGCGGAAACGCTTCACATCGACGATTACGGGGAGATTCAGGTCCACGGGCGCATCCGGTCGATCGACTACAGCCTGACCGCGGTGCAGGCAGACCCCGACGCGCTCACGGCAAGCTCGTCGGAAACGCTCCATATCGCGGATGCCGTCACGGCCCTCCTCACGCTCGGGGACGTCGTGTTGGCGGAAACGCTGCACATCGCTGACGCGACCGACGGCAGTTGGGCCGGCATCGACGACCCGGAAGTCCTCCACATCACGGACAGCGTCACCGCCCGGATGACGCTCGGGGACATCGTCCTGAGCGAAACCCTGCACATCACGGACAGCGTGCAGGCGTCGTTCGGGGCACTCACCGCAACGGTGAGCGAAACGCTCCACGTCACTGATACGGCGACGGTTAGCCTGACGCCCCTCGAAGCGGTGCTCGCCGAGACGCTGCACATCAGCGACGTCGTGCTGGTGACGATGGGCGATCTGGTCGCGGCGGTCAGCGAGACGCTCCACATCACCGACACGGTCGTGGCCCACATGACCCTCGGGGACGTGGCGGTCAGCGAGACCCTGCACATTGCGGACGCGGTCACGGCCCGGATGACGCTGGGGGATGTGGTCCTCACGGAGACGCTCCACGTCGACGACGACCTGACCGGCGCGGCGCTGGCAGCCGAGGGCACGCTGACGACGTCGGTCTCGGAAGCGCTGCACATCACGGACACGGCGACCGGGCACCTCACGCCGCTACTGGTAGAGGTCTCCGAGACCCTGCACATTTCCGACACGGCCTCGGCTGGCCTGACGCCACTCCTGGCGACGGTCACCGAAACACTCCACATCGCCGACAGTGCGGTGACCACGAGCCTGGCGCTCGCGGCCGTGGTGGCGGAAACGCTCCACCTCACCGAGACGGTGCAGGTCGAGCCGCTCAGCCCCCCGATCGCATGGGCTGGCGCGGAAACCCTCCACATCACCGACACGGTCGAGGCCGCGCTCGATGTGCTCGAGGCGTCGCCGTCGGAGACGCTGCATGTCTCGGATGACCTCATCCTCTACGTGGCCGGCACGCTGCTGGTCAACCTGACGGAGACGCTCCACATCTCCGAGACCTTGTATCCTGAGCGTCCCCAGGTCATTCACGGGGTCGGGATCTACCAGTTCACCATCACAGGCGTGGGGATCTACGACCCACAGGAGTAAGGGTAATGGCGTTCATTCAGCACATCGGCTGGCCCGTTGGGGACGACCGGGAATATGAGCTCGAGATCCTCCAGAACGACGGCAAGGCCCCATCCGACCCCACCAAGGCCCCACAAGACGTGACAGGGATGACCCTCGCCTGGATTATGTCCACAACCGATGACCTTGACACCGCCCTGATTGAGAAGCGCACCGGCGGTCTGGGGATCACAGACACGGGCACATACAACGCCTCTCGTGCGCTCAACACCCAGCGCGTCCTGATTGCGATTGCCGACACGGACACGGATGGCTTCGACGCAGGCGTCTATGCTCACGCCCTGAAGCGCATGGATCCGGGGTTCGAAGTCACCCTCGTCGAAGGCAAGGTAAAGCTCACAAAGTCTGCGGCGCCTGCCGTGTGAGGGTATACACTAGCGTCCACCAGCGATGCAGTTCTGCGCCTACCCCCGCTGTGGTGCCACAGTCCCCAGAGGCTACTGCCCCGCCCATGCCAGCCAGGAGCGTCAACCCTGGCGCACCCAGGCACCCACCCCTACACGCATTCGAGGCCGGAAGCTGCAAGCGCTCAGGCTCGCGCTCTGGACTCAGCAAGGTAGTCGATGCGCCACGTGTCAGCGTCCCGTGCTGCTAGAGGACATGGTGCGAGACCACATCATCAACCTGGCCACAGGGACACAGGATCAACCGAGTAACGACGGATGCCAAGGGCTCTGCCATGCCTGCCATGACGCCAAGACGCAAGCCGAATCGCGGAGAGGACGCGCGCTGACGCGATGACCGAGACCGGGGGGGGCTTTCAATGTTCGTAAGTGACGGTCTGGAAAC
>Ga0137427_10000115_pt1 | contig 43483 bp, 31 predicted proteins | sample EasRivERMZT700_2_FD_102309 | JGI IMG/M metagenome (GOLD analysis project Ga0137427, IMG submission 102309) | Soil microbial communities from meander-bound floodplain in the East River, Colorado, USA - East River MetaG ERMZT700_2 | ecosystem: Environmental > Terrestrial > Soil > Floodplain ...
GGGCTCAAGGCCCAGTTGTTTGAAAGTGCGCAAGAGCTGGCGAAGGCATTTCCGGCGTTCCGTTTCCCAGAGACGTCGCAGGGGTTATTCGAGCCTGCGCCGGCCGGCCACATCAATCCGCGAAACCTGATTGCCGCGCAGCTTGTCGTCGCTGCACAAAACGGATGTGAAATCGTTCGGGAGACGGTGCGCGACGTTCGATACCTCTCCGACCACGTCGCGATCACCACCCATGAATCGAGCACGATTCGCGCAAGGAAAGTGTTGTTCGCCACAGGAGCGTTCAGCAATCTGTTGAACTCCCCAGACCGCCGGCTGGCGCTGGTCTTGAAAAGCGAAACCATCATTCTGCTGAAATTGAGCGCATCCGAAGCGGAGCGTATGGTCCAACTGCCTTCGCTTTTGTACGAAATCAATGTGCCTGAGCTGGAAGGGATCTATTTGACCGGTCCAGTCAGGTATCCCGACGGCAGCCTCTGCATCAAAATGGGCTGCAATCTCCCACAGGACATCTTTTTCGGCGACAGCCTCGAAGAAATCCAGGCGTGGTTCAGGAATGGCGACAGCGAATCGCATGTACCGCTGATGCTCGATGCGGCGAAGACTCTGTTGCCGGATCTTGTAATCGAGGACTGCATCTCGAAGCGATGCATCCTCACCAGAACGCGGAACCACGGGAATCCTTATATCGGCCGCGTCGGAGAGCAATCCTTCGCGGCAATAGGCACAGGTTACTCGGCCATGTGCTCGGATTCACTTGGACGGCTGGCCGCCGGGTTGATGGTGAATGGAACGTTCCCCGAAGAATACGATCCGCACGAACTTGAGATCGTTTGCACCTGACCTTCAAACTCAACACTAAACTCTGCTCAGTGCCTTAGGTTTCAGGCCCGGTGCTATACTCCGGCACATTCAGAAGTTCGGTCTTCATGACGAATCGCATGAAGGGGGCCGGAGATGCCGTGGCTGCATACACGACGTAGAAAGATACAGAACGAGCTGGCCATTACCAACGAACGGCTTCGCATGGCATTGGAGAGTGGGAGGTCCGTGGGATGGGATTGGGACATCAGAAGCGGACGAGATCAATGGTTCGGCGATCTGCAAACCATGTTTGGGATCCCATCGGAAACCTACGTTGGACGTATAGAAGACTTTCACCAGCGCGTACATCCCGACGACCGAAAACTGGCTACGAAGGCGGTTGCTGATGCCAGACAGAGCCGGCTGCCATACACCGCAGAGTTCCGTGTGATTCGAGCAGACGGAACGGTTCGCTGGATCACAGCCAGGGGAAAGTTCTATTACGCAGCCAACGGTGAGGCAGTTCGGATGCTCGGCATCGCGGTCGACATCACGGATCGCAAACAGACCGAGCAAGCGTTGCGTGAAAGTGAAGAACGTTTCCGTCTTGTTGCAAATAATGCTCCAGTCATGATCTGGATGTCTGGTGTTGACAAGCTTTGCTTCTACTTCAATCAACGTTGGCTTGAGTTTACTGGACGTTCTCTCGACGCCGAGATGGGGAATGGTTGGGTCGAAGGCGTCCATTCCGAAGACCGAATGCGAGTCGTCGATCTCTTCACGACAGCTTTCGATCAGCACGAGCCTTTCCAGATGGAATACCGGCTCCGCCGGGCTGACAGAGAATATCGCTGGGTCCTTGACTCAGGTGTGCCCAGATTCGGCGCCGATGGTTTCTTTGCCGGCTATATCGGCTCGGCCATAGACATCACCGAACTTAAGTTGGCTGAGGAGGCCCTTTCCACGGTGAACCGCAGGTTGATCGAAGCGCATGAGGAGGAACGCACCTTTCTTGCTCGAGAGCTTCATGACGACATCAGCCAGCGACTCGCCTTGTTGATATTGAATCTGGAAGGCTTGCGAAGAGGTCCTCACTCGATAGCTGAATTTGGAGAGGGCATTGGAAAAGCAATCCAGGAGGCCTCAAATCTTGGCAAGGACATGCGGGCTCTATCGCATCGGCTGCACTCCCCCAAGCTGGAATACTCCGAACTGGTGGGTGCAGCCGCAGGCTATTGCAGCGAGCTTGCCAGCCAGCACAACGTCGAGATTGATATTCAAACAGAGAACGTTCCCAGCGGCATATCGCAGGAAATCTCCATTTGCATGTTCCGTGTTCTACAAGAAGCCTTGCAGAATGCGATCAAGCATAGCGGCGCACGACGCTTCCAGGTATCGCTTACTGGTGGATCGAATGAGATTCTGCTCAGCGTGCATGATTCGGGGATTGGCTTTGATCTCGACGAGGCTCTGAAAGGCCGCGGGCTTGGCCTCACCAGTATGAAGGAACGGCTGAAGCTGGTCGCGGGTGAACTGTCGATCGAGTCCCAGGGCCAGACCGGCACGACGATCCACGTTCGCGTGCCTCTCAAATCCAGAACGATGTCTGCAGAAGGATAAATTGCACTCGATGTCCGCCAGCGATGGCTCGCGGCCCCTTCCCAATCGGATGACGCTCGCTCCGACGCGGTTGAAGCTTATACAAATCAATACGCTTCACTCCCGAACACGCGTTCTTTGTCGTCGAGATTTCGGAATCCAGTCTTGCGTTTGATCGCAGAGTCAAACTCCCTCGATATGCTTCGGCAGGAACGCCCGAAGTTTGGATCGAAGATTTGAAGCACGACATGATTTTGGTTTTTCGCGACCTCGAACAGGAGACATACAAGACATCGCTGTCTCTGCACCGCAGCGAATCCGTCTCGCCGGCGGCCTTCCCCGACATTGTCTTTAGTATTGAAGACCTTCTGGGATGACGGAGCATGCCGGAACGTTCTATCTAGGTCAGGAAAGCCGTGACCTCTCGCAGATTGTTGATGCGATGGACATCCTGACCCGCGTACCGGTTGGACCTGTCGATAAGGATGGCCTTCAATCCAGCATTTTGCGCGGCATAGACATCGTCACGCAGACTGTCACCGACAAGCAGGGTTTCATCGGCCGCAGCATCGAGTGAGCGAACGGCAGCGGCAAAGATTCGCGGGTCGGGTTTGGCGTATCCGGTTTCGCTTGAGATCGTGACGGAGTCGAACAATTCGAGGATTCCAAGGTCTTTCATCACTCCGTAAACGCGAGAGTCGAAATTGGAAATAACGCCGAGTTTGAGCGGGAGCTTCTTCAGGTCGGTCAGAACGTCGCGTGTTTCCGGGTAGAGTATCCAGCCGCGGGAGTCACGAAACTGGTCATAGACGTGTTCGAAGAAGCGATTGAAGTCGCGAATCATGCCAACTTCGCTGAAAACCCTGAAAACGACATTGCGCCACCAGGTCTTTTCATCGGCTGTGGACAACGGGCCGGAATGACGGAACTGACGGATAAACGCTTCCTGGATTTCGTCGGTCGATGCGGTGGAACCATACTCACGGGCAACTCGCCCGTAGATTTCGCCGACTGAACCTCGCGTAGTGAAAAGCGTATCGGCCGCGTCGAACAATATCGCCTCTATCATGGCTTGACGATAGTACAAGGCACAGCCCAGGATTGGTCATTTCGAAATTGGCGAGTGTGGAACACAGACGAGGCTTATTAGGATTGAACCTGAATTTGAATCGCTTTGAGATCGACAACGGAACGGCCGTTGTAGTCTTCACCCCAGGGGATGCGAACGACGAGGCGTTCCTTTTCGGCGATCAGTTCCGTGTCGCGAGATTCGGAAAGCCATTCGGGCATGATATGGGTTCGGAATCCCTGCTTGTCGAAGAACGTGCGAAGTGTCGGGACTGCGTCCTGGTAAGCACCGTCCCAGTTCTTACCGAAGTCTTGTCCTTCCAGAAAAGTTTCTAATCGTGAGATCCACTCTTGTCTCATGAGAAAGAATCCGTCTTCCTTTCGTCCATCTATTCGGCCGCGGTCGCTGAAACTTTAAAGCACAGCAGCAGAATTGCTAATGCTATACATGGGACGACCATCGGTAAAGAGCATTTTTGCCCCACCTTCTAGAGGTCGACCCAAGCTCCTGTCTTTGCTGATCGATACGCGGCGTCCAGCATGATTTGACTGTTCAGGCCGTCCGCGAAGTTGGGAGACGGCGACGGGCGGTTTTCGTCGATGGCGCTAACGAATTGATTCAAAAGGGCCCTGAAGGGTGCCCGGAGCGGAGCGGCTTCGGGTTTGAGCTGATACTTTGAGGGAATCTCGATCAGTTTCGTTGGTCGATCGGACCGTGTGCCGCCTCGCAACTCCGTTCCTTCGATATTCATGACAATGAGTTGGCCCAGTGTCCCGTGCATGCCGAATCGGGCATCGTCCACGCCGGCGGCGTTCGTCATTTGAACGGCGGCTCGGGCACCTGACATGAATTCGATGAGGAGTGAATAACCGTCGTCGCTGGTAACCGTTTTGCCGTCACGTTTGCGGACAAAGGTGACGAGATCGCAAAGCAACCTGCTGGGAGGCCCGAGGTGGAGTTGCAATGTATCGACCGTGTGCGATCCGAATGCTCCGAGAAGTCCTCCTCGTTTCGATTCTTCAGACCACCAATCGAATGGCCTGTCGGTAGACTCGGTTCGTTGACCGAAATGCACAATGAAATCCGCCATCCGGATCTCGCCAATGTAGCCCTCCCGAACAAGGTCGGTGGCATAAGCGCGGCCCGGCAGAAACCGAAATTCGAAATCAACCATCGCGACGACTGCGGTGTGATCCGCTGCCGCCTTCATCTTCTGGGCTTCTTCGACATCCATGGCAAAGGGTTTTTCGCACAGGACGTGAATTCCGCGGCTCAGCGCAGCCATCGTCATGGGAAAATGAAAGATCGGCGGCGTCACGATGCTGACAACGTCGGGCTTTTCTCTGTCGAGCATCTCCTCGAAGTTGGTGTAGTGCGCCGGAATGCCGTTCTCCCTGGCTGTCTGTTCGGCTCGTTCCGGGCGCCCACTCGATACGGCAACGACTCTGGTTCTGTCATGAGATTGAAAAACTGGAATTTGGACGTTTCCACCAAACGACGTCCCGGCAACTGCCACTCGTAATTTTTCTCGCGAGGTCATCATGGCTAAAGTTTATCCATTTCGTGGTTTGCGTTATGCGCTTTCGAGGATTCCGATCACCAAAGTCGTCACCCAACCGTACGACAAGATCTCGAAAGAAATGCAGGAACGATATTATGCACTGCACCCGAACAATATTATTCGCGTTGTCCTCGGCAACACGACTGCCGACGAAGGTCCCAGCAATGACGTCTACACCCGTGCGGCGACGATCCTGAAGGAGTGGCGTCGCTCTGGCATTGTTGAGCGAACCGGGCTGCCGTCCTTTTTCGTCTACTTTCAACACTTCAACGCTCCCGGGACCGACGAGGTATACGAAAGAAAAGGGTTTATCGGGCTGGCCAAATTGGAGGACTACGCCGACAAGGTTGTTTTTCCGCACGAGCGGACGTTGTCTGGCCCCAAGCAGGATCGTCTGGAACTGTTACGGCACACGCGAACTCATTTCGAGCAGATCTTCATGTTGTATGAGGATGCACAGCAAAACATCGATCGAGTCCTCGACAAGGCTGCGTTGTCGGAGCCGGATATGCAGGTCGAGGACGAGTACGGAGTATTGCATCGGGTCTGGTCGATAAGCGATCCGGCGACGATTAAGTTCATTCAGGAACAAATGAACGATAAGAAACTGATCATCGCGGATGGCCACCATCGATACGAAACGGCTCTTGCCTATCGTGACGAAATGCGAGCGGCTGCCGGCAAAGTGAATCCCGAAGCCCCGTTTGAACAGTTGACGATGACGTTCTTCAACATGGACGCGCCGGGTCTGACCATTCTCCCAACCCATCGAGTGGTTTCTAACCTCGTCGATTTTGATGCCGATCGGTTCTTCGGTCGCGCGTCGGAGTTTTTCGATATCACGTCGGCGTCGGCGGACATCCGTCTTCTGCGATCGCAACTGCAAAAGATGGGAGAGACGCAGGTGACCATCGGTGTCGCTACAGATTCGGGACGCCGTTTCGAATTCCTCTCGTTAAAACCGTCGTTGAATCTGGCGGAAGTGATGCCGGACCTGTCCGAGAAACAGCGTCGTCTGGATGTCGTCGTTCTTCATCGGCTTCTGCTCGGCGAGTGTCTCGGTATCTCCGAGGACGCCGTCAAAAGAGAAAGTCACATCAAGTACGTACGTGAAATGGAAGCGGCCGTGAACGCCGTGAAGACCGATGCCGCGCAAGTGTGTTTCCTGTTGAACCCAACCGGATTGCGTCAAATGCGGGACATCGCCTATGAGGGGAATGTGATGCCGCAGAAGTCGACGGATTTCTATCCAAAAGTGCTGTCGGGCCTGATCATGTACCCGCTCGATTAAGGCGTGCCGCGGGCTGAAGCCCGCGGCCCACGAGGCTTCGTTTACCACGACACCTTGTAGGCCGCGTGGCTTTAGTCCGCGGCACCCCTAATCCGCCGCGACTCGGACATCGACGAGGTTGTCGTAGAACGTGGCACCGCCGCCCAGGTCGGTGACTTCCTCGGAGGTTGTGCTGTTGACGTTACGACCTCCGGGAGACAGCTTGTTCCACCAGATCGAGGGAGCGGATACGACTCCCCGCATGATGCGATCCGTCACAACTGCCTTCGCCACGAAATCGCCTCTGCCGTTGAAAGCCTGCACCGGCAGACCCGTAACAATTCCACGTGAAGACGCATCGTCCGGATGAATTTCAATCGTCGGTTCCAATTCCTTCTCGTGAAAAACGTTCACGAAACTGGAATTCAAAAAGTGATGAGCGGGTGGCGAAATCAAAGCCAGCGGATATTTCTGAGCGAGCGAGCGATTGGACAGCCGATCCTCCCGCGGAGGTATATAAGCCGGCAGGGGATCAAGATGTTCGATCGTTTCCATACGTTCGGAGTACAACTCACATTTACCGGACGGCGTCGGAAATCCACCGTCGGCAAAAGGCGCGTCAGCGACGGGTAGCCTGACCCAGCCTTTCACACGCAGGTCTTCGACGCTGATGCCCGTGCCCTCGAGAACCTGTCGCGCCATCGTTTCGTCGGAGTCCTTCAGGGCGGCGTCTTCCAGACCCATGCGTTCTGCCAGCAAACGGAAGATCTCCGTATTCGGTTTTGCTTCTCCGAGCGGAGCGATAGCAGGCGTATTCAGCATCACATACGTGTGGCCATATGATTTGTGAATATCGAAATGTTCGAGTTGAGTCGTTGCCGGAAGCAGGATGTCCGCATAATCGGCGGTGTCCGTCTGGAAGTGTTCGAGAACCACGGTAAAAAGATCGTCGCGACGCATGCCGGCAAGCACACGTTGCTGGTTTGGCGCTACGGCGGCGGGATTGCTGTTGTAAACAACAAGCGCGCGAACCGGTGGGTTGGTATTCGTAAGCGCTTCGCCAAGCTGGCTCATGTTGATTGTTCGCGGCTGTCCTTGAATCAGGTCCGGCCGTTCGAGAGCGCTGTACTTCATCCGCGCATAAAAGCCGCCCGTGCTGAGCAGCGCACCTCCACCAGGATACCGCCATGCGCCGACCAGCGCCGGAAGACAGAAGATCGTGCGCACGGCCATGCCGCCTCCGGCATGCCTCTGTAAACCGTAATTGGCGCGGATGAACGCGGGTTGGCTGACGGCGTATTCGTGCGCGATGCGCTCGATCGTCTCAACGCCAATCCCCGTAATTTCGGATACGAGTGAAGGTGGATATTCCTTGGCTCGCTCACGGAGTTGTTCGAAACCGATGGTATGACGGTCGATGTAATCCTGATCCTGAAGGTTGTCCCGCAGTATCACATGCATCATTCCCAGGGCGAGCGCGGCGTCAGTGCCCGGCATGACGGCAATGTGTTCGTCGGACTGCTCAGCCGTGCGGGTTCGAAGTGGATCGATCGTCACAATACGCGCGCCGTTTTCGCGAGCGCGAAGGATGTAGCGCCAGAGATGGATATTGGAAGTGATGACATTCGATCCCCAGATGAGGATGAATTTTGCTTGATCGACGGTTTCCGGGTTCGTGCCAACCGACGCTCCCACTGTGTAACGCATGCCGAACATACCGGCCGTTGCGCATATGGTTCGATCCAGAAGGGAAGCACCCAAGCTATGAAAAAATCGGCGATCCATGCTTGAACCATGGAGCAGCCCCATCGTACCGGCGTAGCTGTACGGAAGGATTCCCTCGGGGTTCTCTCTGGCGATGGCCTTGAGGCGCGTCGACACGACATCCAGGGCCTCATCCCACGAAATCCGCTCGAACTGACCGCTTCCTTTCGGACCGATCCTTTTCATTGGGTACTGAAGCCTGCCCGGGTGGTACGTTCGCTTTTCGTAATGGGCGACCTTCACGCACAGTCCGCCATGAGTAAAAGGATGCTCCACGTCGCCACGAACCCGCACGGCGCGGCCATTATCGTCGACGTCCACGAGCATGGCGCAGGTATCGGGGCAATCGTGAGGGCAGACAGCGTGGATGGTCTTCATAGAGTTCCCTTCTTTTCAGCCGCAGACTTCATGGCTTTGACTAATTCTCCTCGACGCTGATAAAGCTCTTTCGGCTTTCTCGGTTTTCGCTTGGCCAGTGCATACGCCGTCAGCAGCGGCAATGCGACCGTGCTATCCAAATAACAAACCACCGCATCCGGAAGCTTGTCCGGATCCACTTTACCCCAGGTGACGGCTTCCGCGGGCGTCGCTCCTGAAAGTCCACCTGTATCGCTGCGAGCGTCGGTAAATTGAAGATAAAAGTCGTGTCCTTTTTCGTCCAGTCCCAAAACTTCCTGGATCTGCGGTTCAGTCTGCAAGACGAAGTTCTTCGGGGAGCCGCCGCCGATGATCAGGATCGCGCTCTTCTGTCCGGATTTCTTGGCGCCGTAAACGATCGCCGCCGTTTCATTGACGTCGGCGTTCACGTCAAACTGCAGCTTGTTCCCGGCAAGCGCCTTGGCGGCGACGTTCATCCCGATGGAACTATCACCCGGCGACGACGTATAAATCGGTACTCCCAGTTCATGAGCCGCTCCAAGCAGTGACTTGTCCGTCAATTTCAGAACGCGGCTTCTCTGGAGCACATACTTTCCCGCGAGGTAATGAAATTCAGCCGTACTCATCGTTCGTTGAAATTCCGGTGCGGCGATCACGTCGCGGAAAAAGGAGTCGGTCTTGAGCAGCACATCGTAGTGAAAGAAGACGTCGTAGATTCGGACGACACCTTCCTCACGCAATACGCGATCATCAAGGTTGTGCAGTCCACGGCGCATTTCGAGCCCGATTCCGAAATGTGTGTCGTGGTACAGATTCGCACCGGTCGAAACCATCCAATCGATGAAACCTGCTCGCATCAACGGAATGATTGCGGCCATTCCGAGGCCTGCGGGCGTCATCGCGCCGGACAGGCTCACTCCAACCGTGACGTCGTCGGCAAGGATGCGCTCAACGAATAAATGACATGCTTCGCGGAAACGCGCCGCGTTGTAAGCGTTAAAAGTCTGGTCGATCAGATCAACGATCGAGATCTTCGAGTCGATTGGTGGTGGTTCGATTTTCTGTCCGTGCAGGAAACGACTCTTCTTGGCCAATGTGCGCTCCTCCGTTCCGAATTCTACTGTTCACAAGTGCGGCTCTCTACCTCTAAATATGGCGACGATACCCCTGCCGCTCAGGGTCGGGACTGGACGGGGACATTTGACATTTGACACGTGACACGTGACGTTTGACATCCGGAACCACGCCCCTCGGATGTCAAACGTCACGTGTCACGTGTCAAATGTCAAATGTCCCCGTCCAGTCCCGACCCTGAGCGGCAGGGGGTTATCGCTCATATTTTTTGACCGCTTCTGTCGCTATAATCCCTAGCCGGGGGCTCAACCATGAATGAAGCACTGATTCAGTCTCTGCAAGCGGCACTACGACAGGAAAAACTCGACGGTTGGCTGTTCTACGGTTTTCGCGGCAGCGATCCCATAGCCGAGCACATCCTGAAACTCGATTCCGCAGCCTTCGCAACTCGTCGATGGTTTTACTACGTGCCGGCCTCCGGAGAACCGCAGCGGATTCTGCACGCCATCGAGCCGCACACCTTGGACACCTTGCCCGGTCCCAAGCGAATCTATCTTCCGTGGCAGCAGCTCCAGCAACAGGTGCGCGAGGCATTGACCGGCGCCCGCCGCGTGGCCATGCAGTATTCGCCCATGAATGCCATTCCTTACGTTTCGCGCGTGGACGCCGGTACTGTGGAGTTGATCCGAAGTTTTGGAGTAGAGGTGGTGTCGTCCGCCGACCTGGTTCAAATGTTCGAAGCTGTTTGGAGCGACGAACAGTTGGAAACGCACCTCTACGCCGCCAAGCACATGCGCGACATCGTGGACCTGGTGTTCAAAGAAGTAGGACGCCGCGTCCGGGAAGGTGTCGGGACTAATGAGGTGGAGATTCAGGATTTCCTGTGGAAGGAATTCGAGCGACGAGACTTAACCGCTGGCCACAAACCGATCGTGGCGATCAACGAACACAGCGCGGATCCGCATTTCGCCCCGAACCTGGAAGATAACTACGCGATGAAGGAAGGAGACTTTCTGCTCATCGATATGTGGACGAAACGTCGCGTACCGCATGCCGTTTACGACGACATCACCTGGACCGGTTTCATCGGGAAGACTGTGCCTTCCGAACATGAAAACATATTTAACATCGTTCGCAATGGGCGGGATGCGGCGATCCGTTTCGCAGAACAGAATTATCCCGGTTCGGGAACGCTCTTTGGATGGCAGGTGGACAATGCAGCCCGTCAGTCCATCACGCAGGCCGGTTATGGTGAATACTTCATCCACCGGACCGGTCATTCCATCCACGAAGAGGTTCACGGCAACGGTGCGAATATCGACGGTCTGGAGACACAGGATCAACGCCGGTTAATGGCGCGAACCTGTTTCTCCATTGAGCCAGGTGTTTATCTCAAGGGAAAGTTCGGCGTCCGAAGCGAGATCGACATGTATTTGTCGGACGAAAAGGCGATTGTTACCGGATTGCCCGTGCAGACCCATGTCTTACCGATCCTGAACTTATGATCGGTGGAAGCGTAAAACTGTTTATTCAAGGGCCTGCAGGCAAATTGCAGGCCCTTTGGCGTTCAGGAGGGCTTCCTCAGGAGTTCACGAAGGCCGCAGTCATTTGTCATCCGCATCCGCAGTACGGTGGAACGATGGAAAACAAAGTTGTGGCCCGCTGTGCGCGGTTCATTGCTGAGAGTGGGATCGAAGCAGTTCGATTCAACTTCCGTGGTGTTGGTCAGAGCGAAGGTTCATTTGACGGCGGCCCCGGCGAACGTGACGATCTGCGAGCGGTCATCGAACATGTCATGGGTATATCTCGGCAAACGCGGCTGGCGGTAGTCGGGTTTTCGTTCGGATCGTGGATCGCGCTCGAAGTCGGCGAGCGGCATCCCTCCGTGACGGCCATCGTCGGAATCGCACCTCCCATGAGGATGTTTGATTTCGAATACTTCAACACTTCGTCTAAGCCCAAGCTGATCGTCTATGCCGAGAACGATCAGTACACTCCGGCGTCGGCGACCAAGGCCTGGATCGAGTCGGCGAGGCAACCCATCGAGTCGGTTCTCATTCCCGGCGTTGACCACTTTTTTGGACCGGATGTGGACCACGTTGCGGTTAAAGTCGCTCAGTTCGTGTCCATTGTTCTATAGTTTCTTCGGCAATCTTGAGGAGGGTAAATGCGAAAGACTTTCCTGGCACTGGTTTTACTGCTGGCCCTTGGTCTGCCCCTACAGGCTCAGCTTGAGGACAAAGTCGCGGATCGGTTTTACGAATCGGCCACGATTCTGGATGAACTGGTCAACGCCCCGGACGGTGGCATGCCCACGGAACTTCTGCGCCGTGCCGAGTGCGTGGCCGTCATTCCTGCGGTGAAGAAGGCGGCGATTGGAATCGGTGGAAACTACGGTCGAGGTGTCGTGTCCTGCAAAAAAGATGCAGGTAAGGGACCCTGGGGGCCGCCATCGATGATTTCGCTGAGCGGCGGAAGCTTCGGCATTCAACTGGGCGGGCAATCGACGGATGTTGTCATGTTGTTCATGACTCCCGACAGCATCAAGCATCTCCTCAAAGACAAAGTCACTTTGGGTGGAGATGTGTCGGCTGCCGCAGGGCCGAAGGGTCGTGAAGCATCAGCTCAGACGAATGCAACGATGCGCGCCGAGATTCTGACCTACGCACGAAGTCGTGGCCTATTTGCAGGGATTTCGCTCAAAGGCGCCATCCTGAAGCCGGACGGAGACGCCAACAAGAGCCTGTACGGCAGGCCAGTCGAAGCGAAGGAACTGCTGCTGGAGGGTAAGGGCACGATTCCAGCTCCTGCACAGAAATTCATGGATACGCTTGCCCGGACGTCCTCAGGCAGCTAGGGCAAACGAATCTGACAAATCCCAAATCCGTAAATCCACAAATCCCAATCCGAGGGGATGCTGACAGATGCATACTTCCCGGATTGGGATTTGTCAGATTAGGTTCCTGAATTCCTAATCGGTGTCGTTAAATCCGAACCGGGAACCTGAAGAAGATCCTATCTTTTTGGACGGCGCGACCGGAACTGATCGAGGCTCTTTTGCTGATCGGGCGTGAGACTGTTCCTGAAATTACTCATCGTCTGTTCTCGAAGCTCCCTGGAGCGAGTGCGCGCCTGTTTCAGGGCGAGAACAGCGTTGCCGACTTCGGCGGGATTCGGGTCTGTCTGCGACATGAGTTCGCGAAGCGCCTGAGCCTTCTGACGAGTCTCTTGCTCGAGAGCCTGTCTTTGAGCACGGTTTCCTTCACGCAATGCTTTCATCGCCTGTCTTTGATCCTGTGTGAGGTTCAGTCCCTTGCGGAATTCACCTGCTCTAACCGCAGGACGCTGCTTCAAACGCTGCGGTCGGGGCCTTTGCGCCAGAACTGGCACGGCAATCGTAAGAAGTAATGCAGGAATAATAAGTCGTTTAAACATCAAGCCTCCGTTGCTGTTCCAATCGCTTAGACCTTTGAATCGGCCCGAAGTTTAACATGCACAGGGTTTAACGGTTCTGCTCCTTCATCCTTATATAATTACGAGAGAGGTGATTGTGCTTCGAGAGTATTACAAGGCAGCCCGCGAAGGCGCGGCTCTGGTCGAAAAGGATTGGAACGGCGTGGTTCGGCTGAATGGAACTGAGCGGGTTTCGTGGCTCCAGGGAATGGTGACGAACGATGTTCAGCGATTGGCATCCGGGATGGGCTGTTACGCCGGGCACCTGAATCCACAAGGACGAATGGTCGCCCAGATGGTGATTTTACGAGATGACGAAAGTCTCTGGCTGGTTTTGGAGAGGACGGCGTTGGGTCGCCTGGTTTCGGCTTTTGACAAGCTTCTGATCATGGAAGATGTGCAAGTGACCGACGCTTCGAATGAGCTGGAGATTCTTGGTTTGATCGGACCAACGGCACAGTCGGTGCTGGAATCGTGGTTGGGAGAGCCGCTCAATCTCGAGGGAGCGTATGCCCATCGCCGAATCAAGGATTACCGAGTGGTTGTCACCGAACTTGGCTATGACGTCTGGGTACCTCGCGAACAAACCGACACGACTCTACGTGCCTTGGCAGACAGTGGCGCAACGGCTATCGATCACGGCACCTGGGATGTGTTGAGAACCGAGGCCGGTTTACCGGTTTTCGGAGTAGACATTGACGAGAGCACGACGATGCCTGAATTGGGTGAACGGGGCATCAGTTACGACAAAGGCTGTTATATCGGACAGGAAGTGGTCGCCAAGGTGAAGTACATCGGACATGTCAATCGACGCTTTGTCGGATTGATCGGCGAGGGCAGTGAATTGCCGCAGACCCGTAGTGCAATCCGAAAGGGCGGCAAAGACACCGGTTATGTCACAACCAGTCTGTTTTCGCCCGGATTGAACAAGCCCATCGCTCTGGGTTTCGTGGGCAGGGCGGCTGCGGAACCGGGTACGCGCGTTGAAATCGTCAGTGAGGAAAAGGTGATGTTGGCCGTGACTTCGGATCTTCCGTTTCAGTTCTAGCCCAAAGCGATCAATTGGAGGTTTTCGGGGTCCAGTTCAGGATAGCTGAGGCAGGGTAGGAACCCGACGTCTGGAGGCGTTCCACAACAAGGAAGCGCTGACCGTCGGAGGTGACATCGAAGTCGAACCAGGGTTTTCCTTCCGGAAGAGTGAATAGCGTAACCGGGGCGCCGATCTTAATTTCCGTGCCGGTGCGGACGGGAACAGCGATCATCTTACCGGCTGGACTGATGAACAAAATCTCTGCACCATCCCGTCGCCACCGTAAATGTCTGGCACCCTGTTGTGAAATCCGAACTTTGCCGCTGGGGTTTGCGAGCGGGGCCACATACGCTTCCCACTCCCCGGATTCGTCAGAACGGTACGCAATGAACGCGCCGTCGGGCGAGAAGCGGACATCCTCTTGCCGGGAATCGGATCCAAAAAGGGACCTGGGCAGCCGCTCGCCTTCAAGTTGGAGTGTCGAGGCATGGAACCCACCCTCGGGCCCTCTTTCAATGTATGTCACCTCGCGCCCGTTCGGCGCGATGTCGGTGGACTGCTGAAACCCCCTGCGTGGAAGCAGGACATCTTCCTCACCGGTCGTCAAATTCCGGCGGATCAGATTCGGGGCGGAGCCTCGGACTGTGGAGTAGACAATCCCTTTCCCGTCAGGGAACAGTTGGCTCCGAAGTCGGCATCCGGACTGGACGTCAGTCGTGTTTCGACATTGCGATCGAGATCGAGCAGCCACAAGTCAAACGTTCCCAGTGACGGTTGCCTACGATCGGCAATCACGCTGCGACCATCCGGCGACAATGCGATGGTCAAATAGTCTCCGCGCTTGCCTATTTCGCTCTCGGTTTTTCCATCCCGATTCGACCAGACGAGCCGGCTCGAGTTCTCCCCGGTCAAGTAGAAGAGGCTTCCCCGAGGTGAGACTGCAAACCCGGCCCAGCCGGCGGAATAGAAGTATCCGACCTTTGGTGCAATGGGGACGGGAACACCTGCTAGTTGGCCACTGTTGAAATCGATGCGTTGAGCGATCAACGCACCATCGCGAACGAAGACCAACAGATCGGGCTCAATGAGTTCGAATCTCGACGCGAGCGGAGCGACGGCCCGCGGTGGCTTTCCCGGCTGCACCCACATCAGCACGTGTCCTTGCTCGCTGGATCGTCCGAGATAGAGGAACCCACGATTTCCCGGCAGCAGCCGGGGCCACGCGGTACGGAGCTCTTGGCGAGCGGCGTCGGGCTCGAGGATCTTCTCGGGCGTTCCGCCTGATGCGGCGACCCGATAGATTGCTTCTCCTTGCACGGAGGCGTACAGAATTTCGCCAGACTCTCCCCAGCTCCCGGCAAATCCAATCGCCTTAGAGACGCTGCAGATCGGTACGGGAGAGCCATTCGGAAGATCGAGCCGTTGCAGCTTGCCCGAGCCGAAAAAGGCCAGCGATCGGCCGTCCGGCGACCAGATGATCGAACCGGCGCCCTCTGTACCTGGCAACTGCCGGGGTGCGAGTTCGGAAACCATCCGGGTCCAGATGCGCGAAACTCCGTCCGCGCCAACGGCGACAAACGCGAGCGTCAGCCCGTCAGGAGAGATAGCGAGATGTACCGTCTCTACACTGTCAGGGAATGTAGTTCCAGGTGGAGGCGCGACCTCGAATCGAATCTCCGGGCTCGGCGCGACACCGGTCATCCGGCCTCCCAGCCAGATCGCCGGCAGGCCGACCGCAAGCAGTGCAACGAACGTCGCGGCCGCAATGCGAAACCAGGGTCGGCGCTTGGGACTCGCCGCAGAGACCGGCTCCACTTCACCGTGCGCAATGGCTCTTAGTTCGAGGGCTATATCGAACGCACTCTGCCAGCGACGGTGGGGATCCTTCACGAGACAATTGCGGATCAACCGATCGAGCGTTGAGGGGAATATGGGCTGGAAAGCCGTGACCGGCTCAGGCTCACGGCTCATGATCGACGTAATCAGCGAGGCCTGGCTCGCGCCGGCGAATGCGGGACGAGCGGTCAGCATTTCGTACAGCAGGCATCCCAGCGCCCAAATGTCGGATCGCGCGTCAGTGTCGGCCCCTTCGATCTGTTCGGGTGACATATATGGCAATGTGCCCAGGATCGTACCTCGCGCTGTCAGATTCGGCTGCGCGGTCAGTTGTGCCGATGGATTTCCAGGCATGGAAACGGAGATGTTTCGTGCCAGGCCGAAGTCGAGTAATTTTGCGCCAACCTTCGTGAGCATGACGTTGCCTGGCTTCAAATCGCGATGCGTAATCCCTGCACGGTGCGCCTTGTCAAGCGCCTCTGCGATCTGGATCGCGATCTGAAGGGTTTCGTCAATCGGCAGTGGCCCCTTCGCAAGCCGGCCTGCCAGCGTCTGACCTTCGAGATACTCCATCACCAGAAAATCGACGCCCTGCTCGTGGCCGATATCGTAAAGCGTGCAGATGTTGGGATGACTCAGCGATGAAATCGCCCGGGCTTCACGGTTGAAGCGTTCCTGCAGTTGTGAATCGCCGGAGAGATCCTCGGATAGCACTTTGATCGCGACCGTTCGGTTGAGCCTTGTGTCGCGTGCTTTGTGAACCTCTCCCATACCACCGGCGCCAAGCAACGATTGAATCTCATAGGGACCGAGCCGTGTACCGGTTGTGAGCGGCATGCAGGGGCGAGTATATCGGAGAAGTTCGATCGCAATGCCGAAAGTTGTTTTCACCCCAAAGGTCTAACTGTCACCGGATTCTATCGTCGTCCGATAGACAACGGCCTTCCAACGTTCGACAAGAAGTTAATGGTTGTCTGGGCCGAGCCGCCGGAGCTGAGCAGAATGAGTTCAGTCGTGTAAAGGTTTGGTCAAAACCCCCCGATTGTGATCGCGATCTCACGAATTTGGCCAGAATCCCAGGATTGCGAACTTTATCCGGTGATTGAAGACGCCATTTGGGAATTGTAACAACGTCTGCGGCGCTCCCGCGAAACACGGGCATGGTGGCATCATCCTGCGCTACGGGGTTTGTTGCCGGAAAAGACGGATCACAAATGGGCCATTTAAGCGCCGGAATGTAGCAGGTCGGCTTTGCCCAGCAAATGCCGAAGGTGGCCGCAAAACCTTCAAAACGCCGCGGGCTGAAGCCCGCGGACTAAAGTCTTCGGCGAAACCCGTAGAAGGCCCTAGGCTTTAGACCGGGTCGTTTTTGAAGTTCTACCGATTTGTTGGGCAAAGCTACCGCACTACGGGAAGCGTCCCGCGGGTAGAGGCTTTCCTTGATCATCAAAGAAACTAATGACGGACAGAGACGCGGTGATTGGTCCCAGCAGTATCAGTTCAGTCTCGTAGCCGCCTCCATCGGCGATCTGAGGGAAGATCATCGGGCCTGGAGCAGGGCGCGTCTGGTCCGCCACAGGAAACGTGGTCAGTAGGAGATCGCCGCGACTGTTGGTCAGCAGCCGCAGAGTGAGCGCGGCAAAGGGCACCGCGGATGACAGTTCCATCACTCCGGTAAACCCGGACGCCAAGGCTGGAATGAGTTCACTCGAAAGTTTGGCGGTGTGTTGGCCTCCACCCAAGTCGAGAGTGGTGGGGTTTCCCACCGGAGTCTTGCCGTCGAGTTGATAGGCGTTAATGGTAATCGCCGCCGGTGTGCTGCCGGGATTGGCTATCGCTATACCGGTGTCCCGTCCGCTGCTCTTATCAATGTATATACGCACGCGACGGCTTGGCTGAGTAGAAGGTACTCCGGAGTCGGTTACCACGATACCGTTCAGTGCGAAGCGAAACATTCCGGAACCCACGGTTCCGCCGGTCCCTGAAGTTGGGATCCAGCGGGCCCAGCCGATTCGAACGGCTGCGGGCGACCCGTCGGTCTCGAACATGACGAGACCGTCCGGCGCAATGGTCAGGTCGAAAGACGCGGCGGATGCGCCGCCGATACGTCTTACCGCAAGCGGAGCGCCGGCATCGTCGCGAAACTCGAGCCTGCCGCCTTGCACCTGATTGGTTGGATTCAGCAGGACGATGGCGGTGCTGTAACCGCCGCCATCGGCTAGTTGCGGAAAACTCACCTCACCGGCCGCGGGTTGGGCATTGAGGTCGGCTACAGGAGTACTGGTAAACAGGCCTTCGCCGCGTTGGTTGTAGGTCAAACGGAGAGCCATCACCGACAGCGGCTGATCGCTGTCGATGTCGAGCGTTCCGAACGCGATTCCCGTTTCAAATCCGGCTGGCAATGAGAACCCTGCGGCAACGCTCGACAGTTCGTTGATGAATTTTGCGAAATGTTCGCCGGCGCCCACTGCACCAGTGCCGGACGCGATGAGCTGGCCCGATGCGTTCTTCAGCCTGTAGGTGGTACTGGCCGCGGTACTGCCCGTGTTGGCGACGGCGAAACCTGTATTGACGGTGATGGCGCCCTGGAACTGGCCGGAGGGAGAGGTGACGTTTGCCCGATATTCGATAAAGATCCGGCTCCGTTTTGTGGGTGGGGATGCCGGAACCGCGGCTTCACTGACGATCACTCCGCCTTGTGTCAGACGAAACACGGCGGTGCCATACGGCGTGCTGCCGGTATCCACCTCGATGCTGGCATAACCGGTGCGTGCGAAAGGCTCGGTTGCCAGAGTCGTCAATCGGCCGGCGCCCCCGCTGTCGACGCGAAGGCTCAGCGAGGCGTTCGAGGTGATTCTGGTTTCGGAGGTGAAAGCGGACGTGCCCACACTGTCGCGTGATGCCAGGCGGTAGACATAATCGATGGCGGGATCCGCAGTTGTGTCGATGTATTGCCGCGCATTGCCGCCGACTGTGGCGATCTCGATCCAGGTTCCGCCGGTGCGCGACTTTCGCATGATCACGAAGCCGGAAGCCGTGGCAGCCGTACTTTCCCAACTCACCCGGATCTCGCCGGGTGCAGTGCGGGTTGCGCTGACCGTTGTGGGAGTTGGGGGCAGCGCGATGATCGTCGAGGACGTCAGGTTATCCGCTGCGTCATAGGCATAAGCGATGCCTCGGCCGTCAGGATAGGCAACGCGGATCAGGCGTCCGGCCGAGTCGTAGCTGTAGCTTTGGCCTGAGAGTTCGCTTCCGGTCAGGCAGGACAGCGACAGCAGCATCAAAGATAAGTGTCGAGATTTCATATGTCCTCCTCAGAAGCTCGTCAGCAGATTGTTCGGATTATTCGGCAACGGACGTCCGGCCAGTTGAAGGCTGTTCACCCAGAAGTTCCAGTGAATGAATTCGCCATAGGCCGACTTCCGCTTTGAATTCACTTCGAGCCGGCTGTCGGACCAGATGTTTGGTTTGGTGGTATCGGCCCCCGTTGCGCCCTCATTGCTTCCGACTCCTCCCCACAGCGTTGAAACATTCAGCAGAAAGCGGTCGCCGAGTGCGGCGACGCCGGTCAACGTCACGAGTTGACTTGTTGCCGAAGCCACGGCGCCGCGAACGAAGCCAAGGGGAATTTCGCGTTTGAGAGACTGCCGGATGATATCGGCACGGCCGAATACGGCGCGGCGGGCGGCGGATTTTCCGAACCCGCCGAAAAGGGAACCCGAAAATTTTCCGAGCACCGATCCGCCGGCCAGCCGGCCCGCGGCCTTGCCGGCCAGCTTCGCGGTAAGTTTACCGCCGCCTCCGGCGACACCTCCGGCCAGTCCCCCAACGGCCGCTTCCATCAGCAACTCGCCGGCATCGACGCGTTCGCCGCGAAAACCTTTCTCCGCCCCGTAGGCGGCGGCGGCTCCCAGCGCGCCTGCCGATATGCCGCAGGCAGGACATAGGGCAAGCGCCGCCCCCGTTACCGCGCCACCGATTGCAGCTCCGGCGTAGGATTGCCAGCCACTGAACTTTCCGCTGATCATGTCTGATGCGGCTTTAACCGCGACGGCAGCAACGGCGCCGACAATGGCGCCGGCCGCCACCCACCAGAACTGTCCTTCCGGATCGACGCGAAGGATCGGCGCGCCGCCGGCAAACCCAAATCGGTTGAGTGAATCGATCTGGCTGATATCGCCATAATGCGCGTCGCGGTTGAGGAAGCGTTTCAGTTCCGGCGAATACCAGCGAAACCGCATGTAGCGCAGGCCGGTTGGACCGCTGACCACGCCGAAAAGTCCGTGATACGAGAAAGGCGAATCGATCGCATCGCTGCCCGGCAACGTCTCACCGTAAGGACCGTATTGCACGCGTTGTGTTACGTTGCCGGTACCATCGGCGAGCGCAATCGTACTGCCGCGAATATCGAAGTGATAGGTCCGGATCACGCCGCCGGATTCCTCGTAGACCAGGCCGGCTCCATAGACGTATCGGGTGACAGTCCCGCCGGGGGAGGTCCTGACAAGAATTTGCGATAACGATGCGGCGGGGTTGACGACGAAGGTGGTAGCGCCCGTCGCGTCGGAGAAACCAATCAGGCGGTCCTCTTCGTCGTACGAATAGGTGACATTGTCCGCCGAAATCAGATTGTTGTTGAGGTCGTATTGATACGTGCGGTTCTTGAACTGGATCAGGTTTCCATCCGTATCGTTTTGCGCGGTTTGGCCATCCACCGTCACAATTCGGTTCGCGGCATCGTAGGTCAGCGAGACTGGCGGCGGGGAAGTCGTGCCGGCCATGCCGCCGGTTTCGCTGAAGATCTGGCCGGCCGGATCGTACGAATAACGGACATCGGCGATGACGCCGCCGTTGGCGGCCAACTCGCGCCGCCGAATCATCTGTCCGGTGGCGTCGTAAGTCATGAGGCGCAATGTCCCGTTCGGCATTTCGGCGCGAATCATTCGTCCATTTTCGTCATAGACGTAACGGGTATTCCGGCCGGCCCAATCGGTGATACCCGTCATGCGGTTCGCACTGTCGTAGCTGTAGGTTACCTTCCTACCGTCCGGGTAGGTCAACTCCTTGAGATTGCCGCCGGGATCGAAGCTATACAGGAGGGTGTTGCCCCGGCCATCGGTGAATCGGGTCATGCGGTCGAGCGGATCGTAGCCGCGCGTCAGTCTGATGACTGGCGTTTGATTATTGGTCGAACTCAAAACCTCGGTGGTGTTTCCGTTCTGATCGTAGCGATAGGAGATGGTCGTGGAAGGAGTTGTCGATGCCACCGGCCGCCTGGTCACCGATAAGAGCCGGCCCGCGGAATCGTAGGTATAGTCGTAGCGCCGCGTTCCACCGCTTTGGTTCTCAGTGGTAATCAAGTCGCGGCCGTTATAGCTGTAGATTCTTGAGGCCGAGTCTCCGTTTTGGCGAATGGCACTGATGCGATTAGCGCCGTCATAGCTGAAGGACACGCCATTGCCACGGGCATCGTTGATGTTAGCAACGACGTCGTCCGCCAGATAGGACTGAGTCGCCCGGCGGCCCATCGGATCCCGTACCTCAATCAAACGGTCGAGCGCATCGTAAACCCATGCCGTCGTGCGATTCAGTGGATCGCGAATTTCCGTAGGGCGGCGCACTTCATTCATGACGTGCGTCGTTTTGGCGCCCGCAGCGTCGGTCACTTCCGTCTGCAAGTCCCGCGCATCGTAGGCATACTGCCCGGTAATCGTTCCACTGGAGTCGCGCACTGCCAGCAGATTGCCGGCCGCATCGTATGAGTAAGACGCCGTCGCACCGCCTGGATCACGTTCCGAAATCTTCCGCCCGGAGGCGTCGTATGTGACGGTCTGAACATTCCCATTCGGATCGATCGTACGCACCAGGCGATCTTCACCGTCGTACTCAAACCGTGTCGAAAAGCCGAGAGGATCGACGGCCTCAATGACATTGTCGTTATTGTCATATTTGTATGTCGTGCGATTACCCCGGCGGTCGGTTTGTTGCGACACCCGTTTCAGGCGATCGTAGGATTTCGTTTCAGCCTGGCCGAGCGCGTCGCCTTTAGAAATGACTCGACTTTGGGAATCATAAACAAACGTACTGGCATAACCGTCCGGATCGCTGAGGCGTGTCAGCCGGCCGATGTTGTCGTACTGCGTTCCAGCACTTCCTCCCCCTCCGGGATGAGAGGCGCTGGAAGGCATTCCGTTCGAATAACCGTAGTTGATGCCGGCGCCATCGGACATCAGATTGCCGACGAGCTGGGAATTTGCCGAGTAGGTCTTGTTGTCCGAATGCCCCAGAGCGTCCGTCACGCGCGTGAGATTATTGCGGCTGTCGTATTGAAAATTACTGGTTCTTCCGAGCGGATCCCTGAAGGATGTCAGGTTCCGCCGGCTGTCGTACGACATGGTCCACACATACCCGCCTGGATCGACGACGCTGGTGAGATTGCCCGTCTGGTCGTAACCGAAGATGGTCGCCCGATTCAATGGATCCGTGATTCGGATACGATTACCCGACGCGTCGTAATTGTAACGTGTCGCGTTGCCGAGCGGATCGGCGTACATCATCAAGTGATACCTGCTGTCGTGTTCGTACACATGCGTGCCGCCGGTTCGATCGCGATAGTTGGTCATCACGCCGCCTGACGAGGTGGTCTGGTAGCTGAAGGTCGCAAGCATATTCGAATCCAGCCCATCATCCTGCGCGACGACGCGGCCATTGGCGTCGTAGGTATTGGCGAACAAACGCTCGCCGTCCGGTCCGGTCGCCGTCGTGATTCGGCCGGCGCTGTCGTAGGCGTACGTGATGGGATCCGTCGGTCCGGTGAAGCGCATGATCCAGCCGTTCATTGTGCCGAGGCTGCCGGCCTGTGAGTCGACGGCCACCACTCGCCAGTCGCCCTGGGGATTCTCTCCGTCGAATTGACTCAACATCATTCCTGAAAGATCCCAGGCCACCGTCGACGAAGTCAGCGGATCGGGAACAGGATTCGCGATCCTCGCCTGTGTGCCTCTCGGCGATATCACCGTCACCACAAGGTCCGTGGGCCGTTGATGGCTGAGATTGGCGAGCGTCAATTCCACCAGGCCGATCGGAGAAGTGCGTGAAACCGAAATGGTATGGGTCACTCCGGCCGGGTTGTTATCCGGAACCGACTTCGGCACAAACGGCGCCCCGTATTCCTGGGTGTCGAGCGTGACCGGCGGCCGGAGCTTGCTGAGCTGTTGATTGGAGTCATACTCGAAATAGACGACACGGTTCGCTCCGTCCTTGACCGACTGGATGCGGTTGGCGCCATCCCGGGTCAACGTCAGGTCCAGCAAACGGCCCGCCACATCTTCCCGCACGTCATACATGAGGTTTCGGTTCAGCGTGCGCCGGGGAGAGATCGTCTGCTGGACTTTGTTGGCGACGCTCGTGAGATCGCCGTTGGCGGCAAACGTGTAGACCGTGCCGTCCAGTCGAGTGAGCGTCCAGATACCGGTGGAGGCGCGGACAAGGCGATCATATCTGCTGGATTCGTCCAACGGCGTGTAGTCGGCGCCGCTGGCGGCAAAGCGAAAACTGTTTTTGCGATTGAGATCCCAGTAGACGGTCACCACATCCTGCGGATCGCCCTCGATACGGCCTTCGAATTCGTGACTCCAGCCGCGTCCCAGCGACCCTGCGACATTCGTCAATAGAGAGTTGTAGTTCAGGGTGAAGTTCAGGCTGCGGGCTCCCTGAACCGAAATCACGGTTTCCGAGAGTACGAACGCGCCGGTTCCAGTATCCACGGAGTTTCCGGCGTAGCTTTCGGCTCGTGCGCGATTTTCGCGGCTGATGGCGTCGGCGGCTGCCGAACCGGTTTGGGATCTCGCTTCAACGGGGAGCAGAACGCTGAGAACGAGGGTGGCAAAAATGCAGGATTTACGCATGGTGGACCTCGGTTGGAAAAGGTTATCGTCGCCCGATAGACAACGGCCTCCCGTCGTTCGACAAGAAGTTAATGGTTGTCCGGGCCGACCCGCCGGAGCTGAGCAGAATGAGTTCAGTCGTGTAACCTCCACCGTCTGCAATTTGAGGGAAGATGATCGGCGATGGCGCCGGTTCGTTCAGATCCGCAATGGGAAAGGTGGTGAGCAGGAAGTCTCCACGACTGTTGTACAACGAACGGAGCGTCAAAGCGACATAGGGCGCCGGCGAAGAAATCTCGAGCACGCCGGTGAACTCATCGGGCAATCCGGAAATCATCTGGCCCACGAACCGGGCTTGATGTCCTCGCGCGCTCAGGTCGATGCTCTGTGTCCCTCCGCCGGCCTGAGTTGCGCCATCGGTCTGAAACGCTTTGACCGTGACATTCAAAGGACCGCTTCCCGGATTCACGATAGCGAGGCCCGTGTCGTGTCCTAGCGACTTGTCGATGTAAATTCGAGCCAGCCTTGTCGGTACAGCCGCCGGTACCCCCGATTCAGTGATGGCCACGCCATTCTGTGTCAACCGGAACAAGCCGGCGCCGAGCGGCGTCGGCGAGCCCGGATCAGGCGTCAACCTCACCCATCCCGCCGACAGACCGGAAGACGAACCGTCGGTCTCGAAGAACGTCGACCCGCCGGGCGGTATCGCATAGGTGAAGGTCGATCCGGCAGCGCCTCCGAGGGGACGAACGGAAAGCGGCGAGCCGCTGTCATTGAAGACTTCCATCGTACCGCTCATGCCTAAATTTGACGTGTTCATCAAACTGATCGAGCTGATGTATCCGCTACCATCAACGAATTGTGGAAAGAAGACGGGGCCGGCCGCCAGGGGCTTCGTGAGGTCGGCGATTGGAGTGCTGGTCATCAGGGTCTCCCCGCGCTGGTTCACGGTCAATCTCAAGGCAACGACGGAGAGCGGCTGGTCGCTGCTAAGTTCGAGCGAACCGAATTTCGTCGCAACAGGAAAGCCAGCCGGCAGATTGAAGTCTGGAGCAACGTCTTTGATCTGATCGATGAACTTTGCGAAGTGCGCTGCAATATCGAGAGATCCGCTTCCGAGCGCCAGCGTGTTTCCACCGACATCGCGAAGCGTATAGGTGATATTCGCCGTTCCGTTGCCGACATTGACCACGGCAAAGCCGGTGGAGATCTCCAGTGTTCCCGGGTTTCCCGGAACGCCGGTACGATAATCGACGAATATTCGGGCCGAACGGGTTGGCGGCGAGGAAGGAACGCCGACTTCACTGACGATCGTTCCGTTCTGCCGCAGACTGAATACGGCTGTTCCATATGGGGCGTTGCCGAATGCGACATCCACCGCCGCGTAACCGGCCTGGACGCCTCCAATGCTTTCCGCAGTGGACGCCGACCTTGAGCCGCCGGCCGTCAAATTCAGATCCACCGAAGCATTGAACGCCGTGCTCCCTTCGCTCGAATATGCCGAAGTCCCGACAGTCCCACGGGCCACGACACGGTAAATGTAGTGAGACGATGGGTCGAGTGTCGCGTCGATAAATTGCGTCGTTCCGGCGCTGTTTGTGGCGACCGTCTCCCATGCGTTTGTCCCTTCGCGTTTGCGATAGATGACAAAACCGGTTTCGTCGCTTGAGGTATCTTGCCAGGTGACTCGGGCGGACGTCGGGGACAGCCGATTGACCGTAAGCTGCGTCGGCGCGATCGGTAAGGAGTGGTTCAACACCGCCGTCAGGTTATCGCTGTCATCGTACATATAAGCGATTCCACTTCCCTGAGGATAGGCGACGCGGATCAACCGGCCGGCATCGTCGTAGTAGTAACTTTGCGCGAAAGCCGTCGAGAGGCCAGCCGAGAGAGCCATCAGGATGAGAAGCATTGAGCGCATCATTGTTGTTTTCTCCTCCACGTCAGAAGCTCGTGAGAATGTGGTTTGGATTGTTGGGAAGCGGACGTCCGGCAAGCCGCATGCCATCGAGCCACACCTGATAATGGATATATTCGCCATAGATCCCTTTTCTTCCGCGATTCACTTCCTGGCGCGACGATTCAAGGATCAACGGCCGGCTGATCACTTCGACTCCGGTGCGAACGGGACCGGCGAGCAGATTGTTGACCTGCGCGGTAACGAACTGGAATCCCACAAATGCCTCGCGCTTGAGTGTGGCGCTCAGTCCGAATCTTTTGTCGAGTGTCTTGAGGAGTGAATTCTTGAACACCGAGAAAGCGGCCTGCCTGAGTTGATGTGACGCCTGTCTTTTAACAAGAGTGGAGACACTGTTTGTCGCAAAGCGGTAGTTGCTTGGACGCGTCAGCCCTTTCGACCCGCCCCCGCCCGCCGATGAGAGCGCGCCAAACGCGGTGGCAATCGCAAGATCGACGGGATCCACCTTTTCTCCTTTTAGTCCTTGCGTGCTCAGATACTCTGCTGCCGCGCCGGCGCCTCCCGAGAGCGCGCCGCAGGTTGGGCAAGCGGTGATGATGGCGCCCTGAACCGCCCCGCCGATAGCTGCGCCGGCATACTCCTGCCAGGGGTCGTTGATCTTGCCATCGTCCGCGAAGTCCGCAACGGCCTTTGTGGCGACCCCGACAGCAGCACCGACTGCGGCGCCGGCAGCGACCCAGCCGAATTCACCCTCGGGATCGACGCCGGTAATCGGGTTGTTGCCGACATAAGCGAAGCGGTTCAACGTTCGCGGCGCGACGACACCGCCAAAGTGAGCATCCTGATTGACAAAACGCTTGATCTCGGGGGAATACCAGCGGAACCGCATGTAGTTGAGACCATTTGGATCCGTGATCACTCCAAAAAGGCCGCTGAAGAGGAACAAGGAATCGGTGTCTCCGCTCCGGGCGGCGATTTCTCCGAACGGGCCGTACAAGACTCTGCCCGTTATCGTCCCGCTGCTGCCGCTGAAAGCGGCAGTGTTGCCGCGGTGGTCGTAGTGGTAAACGCGGATCTCGTTACCGGTCTCTTCGTAGGCGAGACCGACGCCCCAAACGTATCTCGTGATCGCGCCGTTGGGCGCCCTCTTTTGCAGAACCTGAGAAAATCCCGATCCGGGATTGTTCACCAGGGTCGTCACCCCACCGTTGGCCGTAAAACCGACGAGCCGGTCTTCCAGGTCGTAGGAGTAGCTGACGCCGCCTGCCTGAGTCAGGTTGTTATTGAAGTCGTAAGTCCAGTTTGCCGAAGTGGCGCCCAGCGGTCCCGCGGTCATATTTCCGTCTTTGTCAAACGTGACCGGTTGACCGTTGAACGTGAGCAATCGATTGTCGTTGTCGTAGGTCATGGACGCCGGAACCGGCGAATATGGAGGATTCGCCGCACTCGCGAGTTCCGTCGTCACCTGCCCGGCGGCGTCATAAGTGTAGCGGTAGGCGACGATTTCAGCGCCCTGAGAATCAAGGTCTTGCCGGAAAGTCACCTGGCCGGCGAGGTCGTAGGTCAGCCGTCGTCTCGTGCCATTGGGAAAAGCAATGTTGGTCACATTACCGCTGCCATCGTAGGTGTACCGCGTCACCCGGTTGGCCCAATCGCGAACCGACACGAGCCGGTCGGCGGCGTCGTAGCCATAAGTCACGCTACGACCATCCGGATAGGTCAGCACGGATAAGTTTCCAGCGGTGCTATAGCTGTAGCCGAGCCGGGTCCCACTGGGATCCGAAAAGGAAGTCATCCGGTTCAGCTTGTCATAGTCGCGGTTGATGCCAGCCGTCGTCGTCGTCCCGACCGTGTCGAGATTGCCATTGTCGTCGTAACGATAGAGCACCGCCGGGCCGCCGCTGCTCTTGGTTACCGAACTCAGGCGGCCGTTCGAGTCGTATGCGTAGTTCCAGGTCTTGTCGGAGAGGGACGTTTCTCGCGTCAACGAATCGCTGCCGTTGTAGCGCAGCCTGGTCGACTGGAACCCCGACGTCTCCACGGCGGTCATCCGGTTTGCGGGATCGTATCTAAAGTTGGTAATGACGTTGCGCGGGGCCACGATCCGTTTAATAACGTCGTCTTCGAAATACTCGTTTTTGAAAACCCGGCCCGTCGGATCGGTTACCTCGACGACGCGGTCGAGGACGTCGTAACTGTATGTCGAGGTTCGATTCAGAGGATCCTTGGAAGCTGTCACTCGTCCAAGTTGATCGTAGGTCGACGTGTAGGTGTGGCCGAATCCGTCCTGAATCGATGTCGGAAGATCGCGAGAGTCGTACACCGTCCGCTTGACGCGAACTCCGCGGCCGTCGTAGCTGGCCACCTCGTTGCCGACGGCGTCGTATTCGCGCCTTATGGTATTTCCCAGTCCATCGGTTTCCTGGATCATTCTTCCCAACGCGTCGAATGTAAAGGAGCGGACGTTTCCCGCCGGATCCATGGTTCGTACCATTCTGTCCTCGGCGTCGTACTCGTAATTTGTCGTCTGATTCAGGGAATCGGTTTGCCGAATCAGGTTGTTGTTATTGTCGTAGCCGAAGATGGTGATATTGCCAAGACGGTCGACTTTTCGGACCAGGCGGTTTCGGGCGTCGAACTCGGAAGTAATGATCTTCCCTGACGGATCCGTTTGCTTGACGACATTGTCGCGAAAGTCGTACTCCAGGCGGCTGACGTAGCCTTGGGGATCCGCCATTTGAGTCATCCGTCCGACCGTGTCATACGTCGTTCGGCCAACGCACGGCGACGGGCAATCGGACCCGACGGCCGCGGGATGCCCCGCAGTTGTGGGTAATCCGGAGGTGTAGCCATAGTCCAACGATCCACCGTCATGCAGCCCGCTTCCAGTCAGTTGGGATAGTCCGTTGTATGTCTTCGTATCTTTGTGGAGAGCGGCATCGCGGACTTCCCGCAGGTTATTCCTGCCGTCATACTTGAACTCAGAAATCCTTCCCAGCGGGTCTTCAATGGTCCACAGATTTCCGGCTTCGTACCGGAACTTCGTTGTCGCTCCGGCGGAATCCGTAACTGTGTCGAGATTCCCGCCGCCGTCGTATGTGAATGTGGTCCGCCTCTGGAGCGGATCGATCAACAGCGTCCGATCGCCGGCGCTGTTGTACTCGAACGAAGTCTTGCCGCCGAGCGCATCGGTGACGCTCAGGAGCCTGTAGTTCGCGTCATGCACAAACACGGTGTCGTGGCCGAGGCGGTTACGGTAGCTGGTCTGGATTCCCCCGGCCGGTAAGTCCTGGTAGAAAACGGCCGCAACTTTGCCGTTGGCGACACCGCCGGTCTGCGACGCGACCCTGCCCTCGGCATCATACGTATTGGAGTACAGAAGTTGTCCGTCCTGGGCTGTCACGCTGGTGATCTGGTTGCCAATCGCGGAGGTCACTTCGGGTATGTAACGAGAAACGGTATAACTCCCACCCCACGGCTGGGAATACGGTGAGCTGATGATGCCGTTTTGGGTAGTGCCGGCGTAACCGCCGTTCTGACCCGGCAGAATAATGACGGTAACGACCGCGAGTTCTCCGGGTCTCAAAACCCGCGCGTGAACGGCTGCCGTCGCCAGACGGCTGTCGTCCGTATAGATGCCGGTTCCCCAAACACTGCCGGTTGACGAGCCGCGCACAAGAAAATTGATTTTCTCGCCGACTCTGTTTCTAAAGGTGCTCAGGTTGCCGGGGTCGGTTACTGCATTGTCAGGGGAAGTCGCCGGAGTGATCGGCGCCCGGTAGCTGTATCGCACCGCATTGACCGGCGGGGTAAAGCGGATCTGAAAGTCCGTGAGCGTTCCAGTCTCTCCAGCCTGGGAATCGACAAGCACGAGCCGCCACAGGCCTTGCGGGTTTTCGCCCGCAAAGTCCTCGAGCAGGATGTCGTCGAGTTCCAACCTCGGACCGGTCACGGGGGCCCGGTCGAAAAGTGTAGCCCGCCTGCCTGAAGGCGAAGTCAGCGTGACGGTCAGGTCGGATGGTCGAGGGTGGTTGATCTGGCCCAGAAACACTTCCAGAAGACCGATGGCGCTGAATGTCGGCTGGACATTGATGGTGTGCGTCAAACCCTGGGCATTATTATCGGGTATCGTTTCCTGGAACGCCGTTCGCCCGTGAGCGCCGTCAACCCTGGCCGGGTCGAAGACCGCGATTAACCGTCCAGTGCCGTCGTAAGTGAAGTAATGGTGACGACCCAGTTCGTCGCGGACGGATCGGAGCAACTCGCGGCCGTCTTGCGTGTATCGGAAGTGGATGGTTTTGTCGGCGATCCGTTCTTCCCAAACGGAGGTCAGGAGACCGAAGGTGCGCTGCATGGCCAGGTACTGGCCAACCTTGTTTGAAACCCGGCTGAGATCGCCATTGGCCTCAAACTCGTAGACTGTGCCGTCGAGACGGGTCAACTGCCAGGGAATGATTCGCCCCCCGATTCCGACATTTCGCTGCAACTGGTCGTACCGCACCGCCTCGTCAACTCCCTCGTACGGCGAGCCGGCCGTCACGAAACGGAAGCTGTTCTTGCGGCTCCGATCCCAGTGCACCGTCATGACGCCTTGGGGGTTTCCATCGAGGAAGGCCTCATAGTTGTGGCTCCAGCCGAATCCCATCGGACCACGCGTCCTGCTCAGGACGGAGTTGTAATAGAGATTGAAATCAAGTTCGCGCCCGGCCTGGACCTTGACGATCTGGTCTTCTCGAACGAAAGCGCCAGTGCCCGAATCCAGACTGTTGCCGATTCTGCTCTCCGCCCGCGGGCCGGTCACTCGGCTGATCGTATCCGCGGCGCCCTCTCCTGCAATCCCCACTCTGGCCACTACCTGAGCCACTGCGGAACCGCCGCCTCCCGTCAACAACGTGGTCAGGACGACAGCAATCAAGGCGATGACGTGTTTTAGCGGTCTGCGTGCGTACATCGGAATATTCCTCCTAACTCGTTCGCATCGCTCATAACCCGACGATTTCGCCTACCGGAGCGAACGAGGCTTAAACCCTCGTCTTCATGCAGACGAACGGTTCGCCATTCAATATGTAAAGCGACAAAACCCGGCGCGAACCGCCAATTCTCAGCGGCGCCGATCGAGTGTGGAGAGGAGTCGATGCACTTCTGCTGCGAGACGGCTGTGTGCCCCGCGCTTCGCTTTCAAAATGGGGTAACTGGAAGACAACAATGTTTGCGCTTCGTCCACGCGCTTCAACTCCAGGAGGCAACCGCCGAGGGCGCTCTCGGCCTGGGCGATTACCCAGTGGCCTTCAGGAAGAAACTGACGCGCCAATGCGATAGCTTCGCGCAACAAAGGCTCCGCTTCCGACGCTTGGCCTTTGTCGCTCAGTACGATACCCAGGCCGACCAAGGGATCGACCAAACTGGGATGGTTGCTGCCAAACGTCCTTTGATTGATCTCGATGGCGCCTCGAAAAAACGATTCGGCTGAAGCGAAGTCGGCTTTGGCGCGAAGAATCCTGCCAAGGGCGGCCATACTGTCGGCAACTCGCGGATGCTGGTCGCCAAGCTGCTTGCGGCGCAACTCCAACGCTTGCCGTACCAGGGTTTCGCCAGTGGCCGAATCGCCCTTGTCGAAGGACAGCACGCCAAGACCGTGCAAACCATTGGCAATGTACGGGTGCTCGTCGCCCAAGCGCTTCCGGAATATTGCCAAAGATTCGCGGTAAAGCGATTCTGCTTCCTCAAACTCACCTCTCGTGTGGAGCAGTTGGCCAAGGTTCCGCATCGTATTTCCGAGGAGCTGATGTCCCTCTCCAAGGATCTTTCGACGCAGGGTTATGGCCTGCCGAAAAAGGGATTCCGCTTCATCCGCTTTGCCTTCGGCGTCTAGTATCAACGCAAGATTGTTCAAGCTGTTTCCGACGTCGGGATGCTCTTGGCCCAGCACCTTTCGACGCAACGCCAGCGACTCTCTAAAGAGGGATTCGGCTTGCGAATAGTGGCCTCGGGACTGCAATGTGAGTGCAAGGTTGTTCATGTTGTCGGCGACTTCAGGATGATCTTCGCCGAGACCGGCGCGCCTCGTACTCAGAGCACGACGAAAGAGCGGCTCAGCTTCAGCGTACCGTCCAGTGTCATGCAGAACCTGTGCGATGTCATGGAGGTTTTCAGCTACATCAAGGTGGCTCTCGCCCTGGCGTTTCATTCGCAGTGCCAACGCCTCGCGATATAAAGATTCGGCTTCGTCATACTTCGCCTGTACACGCAACAGTCCTGCAAGATTCTCCCTGCTTTTTGCGACGTCGAGATGATCGTCACCCAGAACCTCGCGATTCAACGCGAGGGCTCCGCGGTAAAGACGCTCGGCATCTGCGTTTCGTCCTTTCATTTCCACCGACCAGGCCAAGCCACTCATGCTCTCGGCCACTAGAGACGCCTCGTTGATCGAAAGGCGTTGCCGGGTCGAGAGGGCGTCCTCTAACAGGGGAATCGCACGATCATGAAGACCCAGTCCTTGATAGACCCGACCGATCACGTCTTTGAGCATTGCCGCCTGGAGGGGCTGGTCGTCGAAGTCGGTGTCGATAGTTGCGGCGCCCTTGTCGAGGATCTCTCGGGCAGTGACCGTGTTCCCGCGAGATTCGCTGGGGTCGGATACGCGAAATATATCCACCAGAAAAGAGGAAACCCATTCCGCCCGATCGCGCTCGCTGGCGATTCTTGCGGCAAGCACAGCCATACTCAACCCATATCCGATTATCAGGATCAGGACGCCGACGGACGCAGCCACACCTGGCTTGTGACGCCGAACGAATTTTCCAGTGCGATAGCTCCAGCTGCTCTGCCGAGCCAGGATGGGATAACCATTCAGATAGCGCTCGATATCCTCCGAAAGCTGCCCCACAGAAGCATAACGATGCGCCGATTCCTTCCTCATCGCCATCAGGACGATGTTGTCAAGGTCGCCAATAAGGTGGCGACGCTGATCCTGACGGTCAGCGGAGAGCACGGCGCTAGGCTTCTTTGGCTCTTCCTCGCAGACCGCGCGTTCTATAGCGACGCGGTCGGCTGTTGTTGTCTGGTAGGGGCTGCTTCCAGTCAGCAGTTCATAGAGCAACACGCCCAGCGAGTAGACGTCGGTTGTGGTCGTGACCGGCTCTCCACGAATCTGTTCCGGGCTCGCATACGCCGGCGTCAACAAGGGCACATGAGTCTGTGTTGAGTTCGGCGATTGGGCTTCGTCGAGCAGCTTGGCAATCCCGAAGTCCAGCAACTTTGGTTCACCGTCCGCATTGACCAGAACATTCCCGGGCTTGATGTCGCGGTGCACTACCAGATGCTGATGTGCCGATTCCACGGCCGCACACACTTTGCGGAACAACTTGAGCCGCTCAGTCGTCGAAAGCTTCTCCTGGCCGCAGTATTCCAGAATCGTTTTGCCTTCGACGAATTCCATGACAACGTACGGGGCGCCGCTTTCAGTCGTTCCTCCGTCGAGCAACCGTGCGATGTTCGGATGGTCGAGATTTGCCAGAATCTGCCGTTCGCTTCGGAAACGTGCTCGCAAGTCAGGGCTGTCCAGCCCGGTACGTATGAGCTTGATGGCGACCTTGGATTGGTATTCGTCATCGGCTCGCACCGCTAGAAAGACCGTGCCCATGCCGCCGCGGCCCAAAGACCGCACCAGTTGATACGGACCGATTCGCTGATGGACCACCGCGACGGCAGCTTCCTGGATGGCGTGCTCAAGGAAACTTTCGGCCTCTTCGCCGGCAAGTAGAAGCGATTCAACATTTCGGAGCAAGTCGTCGTCACCCTCGCACGCCTCACGCAACCACTGGCCGCGGCGTCCAGGCGGTGTGTCGACCGCCTCAGAAAAGAGCGCTTGAATGCGTAGCCAACGCTCAGTGGTCATCGATGTTCCTTTCGCCCTTGCGGTCCGTGTTCGTCTCGGAAAGCTATCGGGTTTTGTTCGTGGATGCTATCCCACTCAATGCTGTCCCGTCCACCAGGCGGCTGTAGGGATTCTTCGGTGGGAACGCTTACACGTCGGGCGTGTTTAGAGATTAGCCGGGTGTGGCGCGAGCGAAACCAGCGAAACGCCGGGCCAGGTGAGTAAACGCCGCGCGCAGGAAGACGATAAGACCGCGCTTCATCATTGTTCGCGAAGCAGGATTGCCGGATCGACGTGCAGGGCGCGCCTCACCGGCCCTGCGACCGAGAGTACGCCGGTCAGCACGGTAGTCAAGGTCACCGCAGCGAGCACGATTGGATCGCGCGGGGATGCGTCGTAGACGATGATTTGGCGTCTGTTCTATCTCGGTTAGGAGTTTTGGAGCCGACAATTTTTGCCGGTGCGGGGCTTTGCCCAACAAATCGTCAAAACTTCAAAACCGACAGAATAAGCAGGTCGAGGGTACCTTGCGCGCGGACCGATGACTCTCGGTGCTTCGAAGATTCCGACAGATTCCGGGAATTTCTCGCGGGATATTCAGACAAGCTGTCTTCTTATTTCCGTTTCCGCGTGGATGTTGCCGGATACTCCGGGTATTGGTCCGCAGAGTCACGAAATCGGCTCCGAGATCCAGCTCCGATGGTTGAACGACGCATCCGTTGAAGCAACGCCTGCGGGAGCCTTGAGAAATCCGCCGTTGCATCATGATTCTTCTTTCTGCCACAATTCGCGATACAGCCAGGCCTTGGCGATTCGGAGCTCTCTTTCAAGTGTTCTCAATGGCATTCCCAATGCCTCCGCGGCTTCGTCCTGATTCAAACCGCCGAAAAACAGCAGTTCGATGATGTCTGCTTTCCGTGGATCGAATTCGCCGAGTCTCGTCAGCGCTTCATGGACTTCAAGCAGGTCGGCTGGTTCCCGCGAGACCACAGCCGCACGGTCGAGAGGGATATGGATGGCGCCACTGCCGCGCTTTACACGACGCTTGGCTTTAGCGTGATCGACTAGTACGCGCCGAATCATTCTTGCGGCGATGGCAAAAAAATGGACCCGGTTTTGCCACGACACATCGGCGGCGACCATTTTCAGATAAACCTCATGGACAAGAGCGGTCGTCTCTAGCGTGTGATTGGGATTCTCTCCGCTCATATAGCGGCTGGCCACTGTATGCAGCTCGGCATAAACGAGTGGCATGAGTTCGGACAGGGCTTGCTGGCTGCCGTTTCGCCAGTCTTGCAGCAGACGGGTAATGTTGCGATCCGGTTGGGATTCCACGCGGCGCCAATCATAGCGCCGCAAGGCTCTAGACGGAAGTTTTCGGCAGAAAAGCTTTCGCTCTCGCCCGGAAAATGGGGACGTAGCCCAGACGTAGCCCCGTTTCCCCTACTATCTTCTCCCGATGGACAGCGGCCTCACGTCGTTCGACAGGAAGTTAATGGTTGGCTATAGTCCGTCCAGCAAAGGCGGTACGGACTATAGTCATGCTCCATTGCGTGGATTGAATTTTGAGACTCGTGCCAATTCCTGAAATAGTTTTTTCTCGGCGTCCGTGAGTTCCTTAGGAACCACGATCCTTAACTTCACATAATGATCGCCTCGTCCGCCCCCGCGCATATTCAGTCCCTGGCCTTTGAGGCGAAGCTTTTGTTCCGAAGCGATTCCAGGGGGGATCCGGATCTCGCTCTTACCGTCAAGAGTTGGAACTTCCAACTGGGTTCCCAGCGCCGCCTCCCACGGTGTGACCACAATTTCAGTTTCCGTGTCATCACCTTTGACTATGAACCGCGTGTTGGGTTCCAGCTTAAGCCGGACAAAAAGATCGCCGCCGTTAATGCCGCCACCAGGAACGCGGATGCGGCTGTCGTCGCGGGCACCGGGTGGAATTCGAACTTCGATCGATTTTTGGGTGCCTCCAATGTGGACGCTCAGTCGGCGGGTTGTCCCCCGATGCATATCTTCCAACGGCAGCCTCAACTCCGCTTCAGCCTCTGCTTGACGTCCGAAGCCACCGCCCATTCCACCAAAGAGCGATTCAAAGAAATCGCTGAATCCTCCACCGCCACCTCCGCCCGGAGGGGCGCCAGGCCGTGGACGTCCGCCCGTTCCTGCACCAGTCCCTGCGCCAGGGCGACCGAAGATTTCGTTGAAATCATAGTTACCCCAGTTGGGTGGCGGAGTGAACTCGGCGCCATTTTTCCAGTTCGCCCCCAGTTGGTCGTACTTCCGGCGTTTGTCGGTGTCGCTGAGAACCTCGTACGCCTCCTGGGTCTGCTTGAATTTCTCTTCGGCCTGTTTGTTGTTGGGATTGAAGTCAGGATGATATTTGCGGGCCAGCTTGCGATAAGCCTTTTTGATATCCGCTACTGTGGCAGTGCGAGGCACTCCGAGGATTTGATAATAGTCTTGGAACTTTACTGGCATAGCTTCACTACAGACGATGTTACCAAAAGAATACTACAGGGTTACGTCCATCCCCTCACAGGCGGCGATTACATCAGGATGAAGCTTGCGGGCACTGGCGAGGATTTCTTCAACCACGGAGTCTTCGTGGTAGGGGTCGTGGTGATAGAGAGCAATTTTCTTTACGCCGGCCGCCAGGGAAGTATCCATGGCTTGTTTCCAGCTGCTGTGTCCCCAGCCGGCGTGTTCGGGCAATTCTTCCGGTGTGTATTGCGCATCGACAATGAAGAGGTCCGCATCTTTGGCAAGGATGCGCATGTTCTTGTCGCTCCAGTCAACGCCGTGCTCAACGTCCGTACAGTAGGAAAGCACTTTGCCGTTTTGTGTTATTCGATAGCCAACGCAACCTTGAGGATGGTTCAGAGGCAACACGAGGATTTTGGTGTCTGCCACGGAAAATGTTCCTTCAACTAAATCCACGTATTCGCGCTGACAAGGCAGTTTCGACATATCAACGGGAAAGTACGGGTTTGCCATCATTCCGGCGAGTGCATCCATCACCAGGTTGGCATCGCGCCGGCCGGCAAAGTAAAAGGTGAAGTGGTTCTTGGCATCGTAGAGGGGACGAAAGAACGGAATGCCCTGAATGTGGTCGAGATGAAAGTGACTGAAAAAGATGTGTGCGCGAATGGGCTTGTCGCCGAACTCTCGATCGAGTTCTTTTCCAAGAAGGCGAATGCCGGTGCCACCGTCGAAAATCAGGATTTCATTTTCATCGGTGCGGACCTCGATGCAAGACGTGTTGCCTCCGAAGCCCATATTTTCTTTCTGAGGTGTTGGCGTAGACCCCCGCACTCCCCAGAACCGCAACCGCATGAAAGCAACCCTCCAAGGAATCCGGCAGTATAAATACTGCACTTTCAAACTTCAACCGTCTTGGGGAAACGGAAGAATCCAACGGGCCTGCTTCTTTGTCAGGCTGCCGTGGTGGAATAGTTGCATATGGTCAGAGATTCAACTACTAGGAAATCATCCGATCGCCAAAAAACACCGAGATTCTGACGCGTGCTATATTGACTTTACATGGCCAAAACAGCCGGAATCCTTGTCATCGGAAATGAAATTCTGTCCGGCAAGACTCGGGACGAAAATGCGCTGTACTTTGTTCGTGAATTAAGAAGTCTCGGCGTGAATGTGCGCAAAATTTCCGTCATTCCCGATGAGTTGAACCTCATTGCAAGCGAGGTCCGACACTTCTCCAGTTCCTTCGATTTCGTGTTCACCAGTGGCGGCGTCGGCCCCACCCACGACGATCTGACTATGGAAGGCATTGCCGCTGCGTTTAACCAGAACATTCGGCGCCATCCGGAGTTGGAATCCATTTTGAGGACTTACTACAACAACGATTTCATCGAAGCGAATCTCCGCATGGCCGATGTGCCGGAAGGTGCAAGGTTGGTCGGCGGTCGAGGAATGTGGTTCCCGGTTATTGCGGTCGAAAATGTTTTCGTCTTTCCGGGCGTTCCCGAAATACTTCAACGAAAGTTCGAACGTATCAAAGAGATGTTCCGTGAATCACCTTATGAACTGCGCGAAGTTTACCTTCGGGCTGACGAAGGTCAGATTGCGGGAATTCTGCATGAGGTGATGGCCGAATACCCGGAGTTGATGCTTGGTTCTTATCCGTACTTCGACAATCCCGAATACTCCATAAAGTTGACGCTTGAATCCAAGGATGCCGCGTACGTTAAGCGCGCGCACGATTCGTTGATTGGAAAACTGTCGAAGGTCCGGCTGACGCCCATCAAGGTCTGACCGTTTTCTTTCGGCGGGAAGCAATCGATACCATGATTCCGTAGAGTCCGGCCAAAAACAGGTTCCACACAATGCTAACGTTCTGCCTCATCAAGAATGCCAGCAACGCTGCTGCCGCCTGAAGGTAGAGTGCGGTTCGCAAGACGTCTACCGGATCGAAACGATGAATTCGATGACGCATTGCCAAAGCGAACGTAGTCGAACTGAGAAGAAGAATGCCGACGCTGGCCAGGAACCAGTAGAGGTGAAGGGAGGACTGAAACGGGATCCCCAGCAGACTGGCTTCACCGCTAACCGATAGGGACCATATTTCAGGAACGTCTTGTAGCGTCATTATTTCGAGTCCGTTCTCTACTCCCGTCGCTCCTGGCGTCTCGGTAGAATGTGAGGGGGGACTTTCCCCTCTGCGACGCGTACCCATTCCACATCGAAGCTGCCGCGATATCCGAACAGCCGGCCCCAGGCTTTGTTGGTTACGTCGACGGAGATTCGAAAACGGCTCGTCTTGTCGTCGTACCACTCCCGCACATCGGCTATACCACTAAAGATCATTGGAAAATTGAAGGCGATAAAGCCTTCGTAGAAACGTTGCGAACCCGATCGGAGACGGAGGCCGCCCTCAGCGTCAGCAGACAATTCAATGTCGACCGCTAAATGCTCATGTGAGCCGAGATAATCGACAATACAGCCACGGGCTTCGCTATAGATCATGTATGCATCGAAGCGGCGGGTTCGCCGTGATTTGAAAGTACGGACCCATGTCACTGTTTCGCGGCCAAACTGGTCGACGAACGCATAGTTTTCGATGGTGAATGGAATATTGGATCCAGTCTCCGGGAACATGATGCTTCGCCAGGTTCCGACGTATAGGAATGGAATGGTATAGAACCGGCCTTTCCACACTTCTTCCATCACACCTCGTCCGATAGCCCCGACGTGGTCTCCGCTCGAGAAGCCGAAGCGACGTTGAATCTGCGGATGCAGCTTGTTGAAGTCGGAACCCAAAGCTCGCTGATAAATGGAACTCATGACGTTTCCGGTTGAGTTCGGCGACAGCGTCTGGCGGACGGGATACCGGGTATCGCCAGCAGATCGATTGCAGCAAGACTCGCAGTCGCAAGGTTCAATGACACTGGATTGAAGGCGGCAGTCAAATATTGCGGTGAGTTCGCGGCGACGCCGATCGTTGCGATAACCATCAATATAATACAAAGCCAAGGAGGCCACGTCTTGTTCCACAGAACCAGCAAGGAACCCGCCAGCAGCAGTTCAGCGATACCGATCGACGTTATGGCCGTACCAATGAACTCTGCGGGGACGCCGGCCTGACCGAGCATGATCGCTTCGTCGGCATGCGGGCGCAACAGCTTTGGAACGAGACCGTGATAGATGAGAACCGCTGCAAGCGCCAGTCGCGCGACCGCATGTACGAGTGTTTGCCTCATTGCCTGAGTGGGATCAATACCTCTTTCCAGCCACAAGCGAAGCCGGTCGAAACTCCATGCCGTTGCCCATGAGATCAAGGGACGGAAGACAAGGCGATCGAATATCGCTCCTGATGCGCCGAATCGCGTTCGATAGTCATACAGCGTCAGAAAGCGTATTCCTCCGGCTGTGGGAATGTACTTCCAATAACCGCTACCTTCCCGGATGATCGATCTTCGATCGTCGGAGTGAAACTTTAAAGCGGAAGACCGGCTGCCATTAGCGGAATCGCGCTCGCCAACGCTTTCGCCCTCTCCGGCGATCTGAAGTCCAAAACCGATGCGCGTGGCGTAGAGGAAGCGCTGCGGTTCGGACTCTGTTTTCTTGGGCAGATACCGAATTCGTGTAAATCGAAGGTCCCATCTCTCATGTAACTCGGGAGTTTGTGTGTGTTTCCACAAGGCATCCATCGGAACCTGAATCGTTATTTCGACGTAGATGCTCATAGATCGCCGCTTTCCATTCATGTACCGAGTCCAAACGAGATCCTGGACTCCCAGCGGCCTGACGAGCGCGTCATCAGAGTCACCCGCTTGACGATGCTTTCCACAGGAAGAAGATACGCACTCGTCCTTGCGAAGTCGCGATCAATTGCGTCCAGCCTGGTTTCGTCCAAACGATCGGCGATGGTTACGTGCGGTATCGGCTTCAGATCCGGGTCGCCATACGGATACAGGCCCGGAAACTGTCGTAAGACGGCCACGGTCAGTTCGCTAAACGGTTCGGACGGCGATGGCGCCAGCCACAATGTTGTGGGCGAGAAACGATTCAGGTGCGTCAGATGAAATCGAAAGGGTTCGAACCCCAATAACAACCGAGTCAACTGTTGACAGATTTCAGGTCCGATTGCATCCGGTCGTATGAATGGGTAGAGCACGGTAATGTGGGCAGGGATACCGAGTCGTGCAACGGGATCGTGTTCGTGTCGAAACCGCCCGACCAGGGGGTCGGCTTCAGGAACCTCGATCAAGAGTGTCGATTCATCTCCTGGGAATCTGCTCATGCGATCAAAACTTGATCCCGAGCCGGTCAATGTCGGGAAGGCCGGCTTCACTCTGACTCACTGGTGCCTCCTTTTTCTTCTTAGGCCATCAATATACATGACCCAATAAATCGCGAAATTTTGAAATTGAACGAATCCTGCATCTCAAATCCGAAATCCCGAAATCTTGAACTGGACGAAATTGGGGTCAGGCACGTAAAGCTGATGAAACAAGTGCCTGACCCCAATTTCGTCCAGTTCAAGATTTCGGGATTTCGGATTTGAGGTGCAGGATTCGTTCAATTTAAAAATTCCCCGACTCTCTTAGAACAATGTTGGTTGGGTCAGAGGGATGTCTTCCACCACGCGACGAATGCCGAGTTCGTCGCAAAGGGGATCCAGCACGCGATGATCACCGCCTCGGTAGCGGACTGTGTCCGGAGAAACGTCGAGTGGCGCGTCGCAGCAAATGGTGGCGAGCTTCCGGCTGAGCCGGACGGCGTCAATGTTTTCGCGGATGCGGCGAAGGATGTCCGAACGACCTCGAAAGGTGAACTGATGGTCAAATGCGGGTGACTCGACGAGTTCTTCAACGGACGAGCAAACGGAAAGAATCTGACGTGCGGTCTTATCGCCAACGCCGAGCACACCCGGAATATTGTCGACAGAGTCGCCGATCAGAGACAACAGGTCTGGGATCTGTGACGGTTTCACTCCGAATTTCCCGATAACCGCAGCCTCATCGAACCAGACTTCTCTACCGATGTCATACACAAGAATGCCGTTCCGGACGAGTTGGGACATGTCCTTGTCTCCAGTGACGATCACCACCGGATGGCCCAGTTCGGACATGTGAAGCGCGATCGTTCCAATGATGTCGTCTGCTTCGTAGCCGTCGACTTCGAGACAGGGGACGCCGGCCGCTTCGCTGATGCGCCGGCAAAGCACAAACTGTCGTTCGAGCTCATCGGGTGGATCCGTACGGTTTGCTTTATATCCAGGGAAGAGGTTGCTGCGGAACGAAACGTCGCCTTCGAATGCGGAAACCATGTATTGCGGCTTGTGTTGTTTGATGATCCGCAAAAGCGTACGGAGATAACCAAGGACCGCGTTCGTAAGTTGTCCGGAGGGACCGCGGATGTCGTGCGGCAAGGCATGGTACGCGCGGAAGATATAGTTCATCGAGTCAATGATGTAGATCGGTCGAGGCATTTACCCTTTGATCGGTGTTGGCCGACCTTCCTCATCTACGGCAACGAAAACGACTTCGGCTTCCGTCACACGATGAATCTCTTTATTGCCGCTGGGCCCCAGCCTTTCGACTTCAACTTCTACCTTCACCGTTACGGATGTCCGGCCGCAGCGTAACGTTTGAGTGTAGAAGGTGACCAGGTCGGCAACAAAAACCGGTGCGACAAACACGACTTCGCGCATCGCTTTCGTGACGAACTTCTTGGGCGATTGGCGGCGCGCCTCGATACCTCCCGCAAGGTCGATGTAGCTCAAAATGACGCCGCCGAATATGGTTCCGTATCCGTTGGTGTCGCGCGGCAGCATCGTGATTCGAATAGCGGGGAAGCGGTGGTCTTCGGTCATATCACCTCAGAAACGGGTTGTACCTGCGTTCGTGACCGATGGTGGTGGATTCGCCATGGCCGGCGATGACCAGTGTATCGTCATCGAAGGTCATCAGTTTGTTCTGAATCGACGAAAGGAGTTCCGGATGAGATCCACCCCACAGATCGGTTCGTCCGACGCTTTGCTGAAACAGCGTGTCGCCTGTGAACAGTATGGTGCGATCCCCCGGCAACACGAACGTCGAGCTGCCAGGCGTATGACCCGGTGTGTGTAAAACTCCGATTTCGATGCCCTTCACTGCGACGGCGTCGCCATCGGCGATGTAGCGATCGATGTCGCCTCGCTTTGGCGTCGGCATGCCGATCCATTCCGCCTGGACGTCCAGATTGTCCAACAAAAGAAGGTCCGCCTTGTGGATAGATGCGGAAGTCCCGGACTTTTCCTGCAGCTCAAAAATCGCGCCGACATGGTCGATATGAGTGTGAGTGCAAACGATCTGTTTCAGTACGAGCCGATGCTTCTCGAGCCGGGCCAGAATCACATCCGGATCATCTCCGGGATCGATGACGATCGCTTCGCGTGTCTGCTCATCGCCAAGAATGGTGCAATTACACGCCAGCATACCAACGGCGAATGTCTCAATGATCATTCTTTCAGTTTACTCGTCGAGCGTTTCTGACGGAGAGCGTACCGCGTGTGGCTTTGTCGCGCTGCTTGAAGTCAGGGCTGGCCAGGGTTTTCTCCTGAAGCGGATCCAGGCGTTGGTGAATGACGAGCTTATCCTTCTGAAGAAAGTTTCCGTCCTTGTCGAAGTAGCTGGCTTCCAGTTCGATTTGGTCGTAGGTGTAGCGCCGGCTTCCGTTGCGAAGACCAATGATCCACACCGGTCGGTCGGCTGGAATGTCAGCACGAAACTCGGTTTTGGTGACCTCGACATCGCGCTGGGGATCCGGTCTGCTGAAGAACGATGTCACGCCATCGCCGTAGGATCGATAGCCCACATAGAGCACAATCGCCACCAGAAGAAGTCGTCGCGCAACGACCCATTGACGGGTCTTCAAGAAGTCGAGCATTCCTTGGTCAGTTTCTCGGGACCTCTGCCAGAGTCACGGTGACATCAAGTTGCCGCCCGCCTCGCAGAACGCCCAGCGTAATACGGTCGCCCGGTTTGAACTTGTCGACCATGGAGTTCAGTTCAGTCTGAGAAACGATCTTTCGTCCTTCGAACGTCAGAATAATATCGCCTCCGACCGGCACTCGGACATTGTTGATAATCGCGACGTCGGTTTGTCCCCGAACTCCCGCTCGTTCCGCAGGACTACCTGGCAAGATTCGATTAACCAGCAATCCGTAATCGACATTCAGGCGCAGACCTTCGGCGATCATCGGATAGTCGGCTAACGGAATCGGAGCGTAGAGGCCGAGATACGCGTGCGGCACGTAGCCTAACTTGATTAAATCGCCGGTAATGTTACGCACCGTATCCGCCGGAATCGCAAAACCGATACCCACGCTGCCACCGGACTCGCTGTAAATGGCGGTATTGATGCCGATGATCTCGCCCGAGCTATTGAGCAGCGGTCCGCCGGAGTTTCCGGGATTGATCGCCGCATCTGTCTGGATCACACCCTCGATGATCCGGTTA
>Ga0137427_10000116_pt1 | contig 43293 bp, 31 predicted proteins | sample EasRivERMZT700_2_FD_102309 | JGI IMG/M metagenome (GOLD analysis project Ga0137427, IMG submission 102309) | Soil microbial communities from meander-bound floodplain in the East River, Colorado, USA - East River MetaG ERMZT700_2 | ecosystem: Environmental > Terrestrial > Soil > Floodplain ...
CGTCGGCGGTCCGAATCGCCGGCGTGGGCGAACGGCTCACCGCGATGGGCTGCACCGTCGTCGACAAGGGCGACCTGCTCGCACCGATTCCTGAAACGCAAGCGCAACGCGATCCGAAGAAGAAGTACGTGCGCGAAATCGCGCGCGTCTGCCAGCGGCTGTATCAACAAGTCATGCAGGCCCACGAAGAAGGTGCGCTGCCGATCACCCTCGGCGGCGACCACTCGCTGGCGGCCGGCTCGGTGGGTGCCTCGGCGGATTTCGCCGCGGCGAAGGGCAAGGACATCGGCGTCCTCTGGGTCGACGCGCACGGCGACATGAACACCCCGCAAACCACGCTGAGCGGCAACGTGCACGGCATGCCGCTGGCGGCGCTGCTCGGCCCCGAACCCGCCGAGCTGTCGAAGATCGGCGTGCGCTCGCCGAAGATTCGTCCCGACAAGACGGTGCTGATCGGGATCCGCAATCTCGATGATCTCGAGAAGGAGCAGATTCTCAAGGCCAAGGTCAAGGTCTTCACCATGAAGGACATCGACCGCCACGGAATTGCCGCCGTCATGAAGCGCGCCCTGGCGATCGCGGGCAAGGACACCGCCGGCATTCACGTGTCATTCGACATGGATGTCTGCGACCCGGCCATCGCACCCGGCGTCGGCACGCCGGTGAAAGGTGGCTTGGACTACCGCGAGGCCCACATGGTGATGGAAATGGTCGCGGATTCAGGCCGGCTGATGGCCCTGGACCTCGTGGAGATCAATCCGATTCTCGACAATCAGAATCAGACGGCGATTCTCGGCACCGAGCTGGCGCTGTCGGCGATGGGGATGAGGATTATTTGACGCTGAAGAAGCCAGAAGCCAAAAGCCAGAAGGCAGACGGCAGACGGCAGACGGCAGAAGTTACAATCGTCGGAGCGAAGAAGGGCCGCTAGCTCAGTGGTAGAGCACCTGGCTTTTAACCAGAGGGTCGATGGTTCGATCCCATCGCGGCCCACCAATATTCGTCTCTAACTTCGCACGTCGACCTTCGCACTTCGAACTTCGTCGAAGCACTTCCCCGCCCGTTCCAACCCCTCCGCAAAGATATCCGGCCGCTGACCGATGCCGAGGCGCAGGTGATGCTCGTACCCAAAGGCCGAGCCGGGCGCCAGCATGACGCTGTGCTCGGTGGCGAGGCGATCGGCGAGCGTCAGCGAGTCGATCGGCAGGTTGTACTTGAGCAGCGCGAGCAGCCCGCCGCGCGGCGGGGTCCAGGTCATCCACGACGCGCGCGCGGCCATCCACGCACCGGCCGTCGCGAGATTGGCTTCGATGATCCGGCGGTTGCGCGCGATGATGCCCTCGCGATGCGTCATCGCGAGAATCGCGAGCGCGTCGTTGAGCTTTCCGGGGCTCAGCGTGATGTAGTCGCGCATCGCCCAGCACTTCTCCACCAGGTCCGGCGACGCCGCAATCCAGCCAATGCGCAGGCCCGGCAGGCCGAACGGCTTGGACAGCGTGCCGACGCTGATCCCGCGCGGGCCGAGGTCGAACATCGGCGGCGCGAACGGCTCGCCACCCGGCACGGCCAGCCAGCGATACGCTTCATCGCCAATCACGGTCGCGCCGACCGACTCGGCCATCGCATACACACGCGCGGCGTCGGCGGGCGGCATCATGGCCCCGGTCGGGTTGTGCGGCGTATTCACGACGATGATCCGCGTCCGTGGCGTGAGGAGTCGTTCGAGCGCCTTCAGATCGTAGCGATACCCCGTCTCGGGCCCGACGTGCCAGAGCGAGACGTCACACCCAATCGCCTTCGGCACGCTGTAGAGCTGCTGATACGCCGGGTACGGTGCGATCACGTGATCGCCGGCGTCGAGCAGCACGTTGAACAGGAGAAAGTTCGCTTCGATCGCGCCCGTGGTGACGAGGATGTGGTCCGCGTCCCCGCGCGCGTACGTCGCGGCTAATTGCTGCCGCAGCGCCAGGGTGCCGCGCGCTTCGCTGTACCCGAGCGGAATCGCCATCAGCCGATCGAGCGTGGCGGCGCGCTGCTCCACCGGCTCGAAGTCGAGCAGATCGTTCGTGGTGAGCGGCAGGATGCCGCTCTCGGCAATGTCGTACTGGACGTGCGTCTCGTGACGCGTCATCAAGCGTTCAAGCAGGAATGATTCGAGCTTCACGAACGGATTCTACCCGCGCATCATCGTCCGGAGCCAGTTGGCCCCCGCACGCAGATGCACGGAATACAGGGCGGCACCCACCACGAGCACCGCTACCGAGGCGCGCGCAAGATTCCAGGCGGTGCTGGAGAACCAGACTCTGGAGAACATAAACGATGACAAGAGAGACAGCACGACGACCACACCGCAGAGTCCAAGGCCGATCCACTGGCTCATGATGAGTCGATCGGACTTCATCGCCATTTCTTGACCGCTCATCCTTGCGTAGGCGCCGTAGGTCGAAGGCGGCGGGGGCAGAGGTCCCGTCCGCGAGGCACTCGCGAGTATCCCGACACCGATTTTGTCGGTCCAGTTCGTTGCCAGCCAGGCCCCGCCGAGTGCCACGAACATCACGACGATCCCCAGGACAGCAGGGAGCCGGCGACGGGGGCCAGACTCCGAGCCGTTCCGCTCGTTCGCACGTCCACTTGCGGCCATCAGAAATGCCACGACGAGCGTCAGTGCAAACGCGACCACGCCGGCCAGCAGCGTCTGGACGGATTGAATTGTCCCACCAGCGACCGGAATCAACCCGGCGGATCCGCTCTCGGCAATTCCTTCATACACCTTGATGAGCGACCACGCACCGACTGCCGCTGCCGCCGCCACCGGCATCAGCGCCCGCGGCAGAGCAGCGACGAGGAAGCCCGCACGCGAGAGCGTGGTGTTCTTCGCGCGAAGGCGGAACAGGTCGAGCAACGCAACGCCGGCGACCAGCACGACGATCACGGTGCCGTTCATGACTTCCCCTCCACTCCGGAATCCGTCAGCTTCTTCTGCATCAACGCCGCGGCGCCCATCAGCCCGCCCATGCCCATCGATTCCACGGCCGAGCTCGGAATGAGCATGAGCGCGCCCTTCTCCTTGAGCCCCTCGTAGAGCATGTTCATCGCGCGCAGGTGCAGTGCGGTCGGATTGTCGTGGTAGGACTGCGCCGCAAGCGCGAAGCTCTTCGCGATCTCCACCTCAGCCTGCCCGAGAATCACGCGCGCGGCCTTCTCGCGCGAGGCCTGCGCTTCCCGCGACATCGCATCCTGAAGAGACGCCGGGATGACGATGTCGCGCATGTCGACCGACTGCACCGTGACGCCCCATGGATTCGTGCGCGAGTCGATCAGCTTCTGCAGTTCTTCCTCGATCCGCTCGCGGCCGCGAAGCAGCTCGGCCAGCGACGTCCGGCCGATGATGTCCCGCAGTGCCGTCTGCGCGGCCCAGGCCACCGTGTTGGTGTAGCTCTGCACTTCGAGCGCCGCCTTCTCCGGATCGTGAACCATCCAGAAGAGCACGGCATCGACGTTGACCGGAACCGTGTCGGCGGTGAGTGTTTGCTCCGCCGCGAAACCGGTGGTGATCACGCGTTGATCGATGTAGGTCGAGACCGAGTCGATGAACGGCACGAGCCAGAAGAGGCCGGGGCCGCGCAGCCCGATGTAGCGTCCGAGCCGCAGCACGATCGCCCGCTCCCACTGACTGGCGACTCGCGGCGATTGGGCCAGCACGAGACCAATCACGACCCCGAGCGTGACGGGCAGATAGCCGCCGGTGGCGAGCGTTCCAATCAGGCCAGCCCCGATCGATCCGATCAGCACGCCAATCGCCACGATGTTCGTGCGAGCGCCATCTCCAGGTCGGTCGTCCTTGCGCGAAATCGACACAGCTAGCCTCCTTGTTTGCCCGCCAAACTCTTCAGCTGACGAGCAATGTCGTCCAACGTGAATCCGCGTGTTGCCGCCTCGTCCACAAAGCGCTGCACGAGCGCGCGCAGCTCGGGATCGCGGCCACGCCGCTGGGTCGCCGCCGGCTGGGTGGACGCGACGAAGGTCCCGACGCCCCGCTGGGTCTCGAGGACGCCGGCCCGCTCCAGCTCCGCGTACACACGGGCCACCGTGTTCGCATTGACGGAAAGCTCGACCGCCAGCTGGCGCACCGTGGGCAGCTGCGTGCCGGCCGGCAGTCGCCCCGTCGCAATCGCCCCGCGCAGACCTTGCTCGATCTGCGCGTATAGCGGTGTGGGATGCCGATGGTCGAGCGTTAGCAGCGCCATCTCGATCGTCAATCCTATTGTACTAATACTCTAGGACAAGTCAAGCAAAGCCATGCCCTCCATGGTTCGCTTTTGCTGGACGCTAGCGCGGTTTGATGAACGTGCCGTCCTGCAGCTCGCTGTACGCCTGCTGAAGCTCTTCGCGCGTGTTCATGACGATCGGCCCGTACCACGCCACAGGCTCCTCGATCGGCTTGCCGGAGACGAGGAGGAATCGAATGCCCTGCTCGCCCGCCTGCACGGCGACCTCGTCGCCGCGATCGAACAGCACGAGCGAACGATTGCCAGCAACCGAGTACCTGGTGGCGCCGTTCGCATCACCGACCTGCTCGGTCTTCACCGCGCGAGGCTCGGACGAATCTCGGAAGGTGCCCGATCCCGCGAACACGTACGCGAACGCGTGACGTGACGTCTCGACGGCGAGCCGCTTGCGTTGGCCCGGCGGTACCGTGATGTCGAGGTAGCGCGGATCCGCCGCGATGCCCGCGATGGGCCCGCTCTTGCCCCAGAAGTCGCCGCACACCACGCGCACGATCGTTCCGTCGTCGTCCGTGATCTCGGGAATGTCGCGCGACGAGACGTCCTGGTAGCGCGGCTTCGTCATCTTGTGCTCTCTCGGCAGGTTGGCCCAGAGCTGAAAACCGTGCATGCGTCCCTGGTCGTCGCCTTGCGGCATTTCTTGGTGAAGGATGCCGCTGCCGGCCGTCATCCACTGCACGTCGCCGGCGCCGAGCGATCCGCGGTTGCCCAGGCTGTCGCCGTGATCCACCGTGCCCGCAAGCACGTACGTGATCGTCTCGATGCCGCGGTGCGGATGCCACGGGAACCCGGCGCGGTAGTCGTCGGGACGATCGTTGCGAAAGTCGTCGAAGAGCAGGAATGGATCGAACTCGGTGGTGTCGCCAAAGCCGAATGCGCGCCGCAGCCGGACGCCGGCGCCTTCGACGGTGGGAGTGGCTTCGATGATGCGCTTGACGGGTCGGATGGACATGGTGCTCTCCCCTCCAGCGCTTGGATGCACTCAGGTCGCTTCGTGATACGCCTCGGAGGTGGGGTCGTAGCTGAGGGCACCACTGGTGATGTCGAATCGCCACGCGAAGCTCACGGATTGTGGCGAGCCGAGCACATCCTCGTAGTCGACGCGGCCCCAGATGGCCATGAACGCGGTGGCGGCACGGAGGCGGTCGAGGTCGTCACGGGTAAGCGGCTGGTCGCCGGCAAGCGTGCTCGACGGGCGCCCACCGGGCGGGATCGTCAGGGTGCCGCCGGACAGTTCAACGTTTCGCCACTGCGGCGCCGACGGCAACGGTGTGTCTCGCACTTCGATCTGACCGCGCACCAGCGTGCGGCGGGCGGGTGTGCGCCCGACGTTCTCGACGATGAACTCGACTTCAGGAATTTCGCCGACAGCGGGTGGTCGCATCGCCCAGCTTCTGGCAACCAGGTACGCGCGCTCCGACGCGGCGAGCGCGCGCGCGGCCGCGGCGGCGCTCGTCGCGGCCGCATCCGCGGCGTCCTTCGTCTGAGCCAATCCTTCACGCACGTTGCGGCCCAGTTGGCGGACGGCCCACCACTGCAAGCCGCCGACCGCAGCGACCGCGCCGGCGATCAAGAGCAACCAACCGTCCGTGGCGCCTCCAGCCTTCGTGGCTGGTGGCGGCGCTGCGGCCGCGGAGGGTGGAGCGGCCGGAGGTGGTGTGACCGGCGGCGGTGGCGTCGTCGCGGGTGCCGGCGCCGGCGCCTTCACTGGCGGCTTCGTGGTTCGCTTTGGCGGCGTGCCCCGTGACGATGAGCGGCCGTTTCGGGCTGGAGGTCTCGTCGTCGATGTCTGAACCGGGGGATCAATAGGAGTAGGAGTAGGAGTAGGAGGCGCGATCGTCGCCGGAGGCGTCGAGAGAGCCAGCGTGAGGAGCGCGACGGACAGCATTGGGAACGCTCATTCTAGCGGGACCGCTGGGCTCCGGGGTCCGGGAATCCCCCTATTCCGATCTGGGATCTTCCGGATACGCCTATTGGCGCACGCCCTGGAAAAACGGGCTGGTTCCGCCATAGGTGTAAACCAGGGCGCCGGTGCCCTGCCAGGGCATGTTCATGGAGAGATCCAGAAACATCGGGAAGCCGTGGCTGTCCGGGGATGGCGGAAGCACGAGCGGCCAGTCTGGAGTGCCCGGATCGACACGGACTCGCGCCATGCGAATCATCGAGCCGAACTGGCCGTTGCCGCTGGAGACGATCCGGCCAACAACTATCGAGTCTTCCAACGCGAACGACTGAATGCCGGTCAAGTCGATCACCGGCTGCGTGCGACTCGACCCGGTGATGACCGAGCCTGTGATGCGAACGAAGTAGCCCTTCTTCGTTAGGAACTGCGCGCCGGACACGATCTCGGCACGAAAGTTCTGAATGGAGAGCACGTCGAATGTGTTGCCAATGTCGAAGTCCGCGACGCGATTCTTGCCGCTGTCCCCACCGACGACGTGAACGCCGCTCGACACCCACGGACCGCCAAGCTTCACGCCGACGTTGTTGTTGACGATGTGCAGACCCCAGAACCAGAAGTTCAGGCTGTTGTAGTACGACGGCGTGAATCCAATGTCGTTGTAGGTGAAGCTGCACTGGCGGCAGTCCACTTCCGACGCGCTCTGGCCGTTGTTTCCAGCCAGCATGCCGATGTGAAATCCCGAAACAGCGACGTGATCGAACGTGATGGTCGTGTTGCGCGTGCCCCCACTGGCCGCAGGTGGCGCGGCGAGCATGATGCCGACCGACGTGCCACGACCACTCGCATTGGCGTAGCCCGCACGAATGATGCCGACGTGGTCCCACGTGAAGGCAGCCATTCGGGAAATGAACAGCGCAGGCCGATCCGGCGGCCCCACGTACGTGATCGGCCGGTACTCGCTCGGACCACCCATCGAGATCGTCGAGTAGACGTTGCTGTGCCCGCCGAACGTCAGCGTGTCGCTGATGAAGCAGCCGGGCGGATAGGTGATCTTCGCGAACGGCGTGTTGTCCGCGGCGAGGATGGCGGCACGGAATCCCGCGGTGTCGTCATGCGCGCCGTAGTCGCACGATGCGCCGTAGCTGCGCACGTCGATCGTCGTCGGTGCGACCGGCGCCTGGGCGAACGCCGCGCTCGAGAGCGCCAAGCCGGCGGACAGTGTGACTATGCGGTTGAGCATCGGGTGTATCCGGCAAACGGGTCAGTGAAATGCCGGGATATGAGTAATGGTTTCCGTCCAGGCCGTCAATCGGGCATTCACCCGATTGGGCGTCCACCCCCCTTTGCCTGGCCACTCGTCCCGCCCTGTCGACGGTCTCGCGGCGTAGTAGATTCGGCTGAGTGGAACGGTTCCGAGTAATGGTGGAACGAGGCCCACGTGCGAAAGCCCGATGAGAGCGACGGCGGAGTCGCTCACCGTCGAGAGCAGGTGCTCTTCGAGCTGGCCAAGCGCAACAAATCGGATGTGGCCGAGACGTTCCGCGCCATCACCGAGGCGACGGCTGTCGCCCTCGATGTCGAACGGACCAGCATCTGGCGATTGCTGCCCGACAACAACGCGATTGTTTGTGAGGACGACTTTGTTCGCGGCGACAGTCGACACACGGCCGGCGATATCCTGGCCGCGCGCGACTGCCCAGGCTACTTCTCTGCCATCACGAAAAGCCGCGTCATCGCGGCGCACGATGCGCGCACCGATTTTCGCACCCGTGAACTGAGCACGCCCTATCTCGAGGCGCACGGCATCACGTCGATGATGGACGTGCCCATCTGGCACAAGGGACAGCTCTACGGCGTCCTCTGTCATGAGCATGTCGGACCCACGCGACGTTGGACGAGCGACGAGGAAACCTTCGCCGGCAACCTCGCCGACCTCGCATCGCTGGCGCTCGAGGAGAGCGAGCGACGCGAGGTGGAGCGGCGCTGGAACGCGGTAATGAACACCATCCAGGAGGCGGTGTTCGTCCTGGATGGCGAGGGGACCGTCGTGCAGGCCAATCCGTTGGCGGCACACATGATGGAGCGCGCCGGCGGAGGCACAACCCTGGCCGAACGAATGGAGCTCGTCGAGTTCAGAGACGAGCAGGGGCGCGTGATCCCGCCCCACCGAACGGGCGGAAATCGTTCGTTGCGGGGCGAGATCGTTCGCGAGATCAACCAGATCATCTTCAAACGCACCGGCGAGCGACGGTCTTTTTTCATCTCGAGCTCGCCGATGCAGATCGGGAATCGCATTCACAGTGTGGTGGTCGTGCTGGCGGACGTCACCGAGGAGGTGGCCTTCGATCGACTGAAGCGCGAAGTGTTGGCGGCGCTCGCGCACGAGTTCAAGACGCCAGTGGCCGTCGCCAAGGGATACGCCCAGCACATGAGCAGGCGGTCGGACACCCCCCCAGCGGCACGTCCGATGCTGGATGCCATCGAGCGCGCCGCGAACCGATTGGAGCGGCTGACCGACGATCTCCTCGAAGTGTCGAGCATCTCGCTCGGGCGGCTGGTGCTCCAGCAACAGCCGGTCGAGCTCACCGCGATGCTGCGTTCGGTGGTGCGCTGGGCGGCGCCGGCGGCAACTCACCACCGCCTGGTCGTGAACGCGCCTGAGGCGGTGGCGGTGTCAGCGGATCTCCCCCGCCTCGAGCAGGCCGTCCGGCGGCTCGTGGACAATGCCATCCGGTATTCACCTCCCGGCGACGTCGAGATCAACGTCGCGCCGTCGGACACGCACGTCGTGATCTCGGTTCGCGACCGAGGCATCGGAATTCCGGCGGACCAACAGAGCCGCATCTTCGAGCTGTTTTTTCGCGCTCACGCCGGAACCCCAGACGACGTCGGGGGCCTCGGGATTGGGCTCTTCATGGCGCGCGAGATCACGATTCGTCACGGGGGAGAAATGTGGTTCGAGAGCGAGGAAGGCAGGGGCAGCACGTTCTACATGCGCCTTCCTCGGACGGAGATGCCGTGAAGCGCACCGGCGGGATTCTCGTCGTCGACGACGACCCGGATCTGCGCGAGTTCCTCCGGCTCATGATCACGTCGATAGGCTTCGAGGTGATAAGCGCCGCGAATGGCCAGGAGGCACTCGACGTCCTGGAAGATCACGACCCCGATCTGATCCTCCTCGACATGAAGATGCCCGTCATGGACGGGTGGGAGTTCAGCCGCGCCCTCGAGACCCGTGGCGCGCACCCTCCCGTCGTGGTGTTCACCGCGGCTCCGGATCCGGCCGCGCGGGCCGCCGAGGTGCACGCCGATGGCTGGCTCGGCAAGCCGTTCGAATTGGAAGAGCTGGAGGCCACCGTGCGCAAGTTCGCGGCGCATCCGGCGCGATGACTCGTGTTCGAAGTTTGACGTTTTGAGTTTGAAGTTTCCGCCCGCCGGAGCGGGCGGCGAATTGGCGTCCCCACGCGCGTCTGAAAGTCGTGGTGTGGGGCTAGCCGGGCTGGTCGGGGTCGTCGCCCGGCGCGCGACGGCAGCCGATCTGATGGCCGTCGACGCTGGCGAGAACTAGATCACCGAAGTCCTAGACAGCGGAGCACGCGGTCCAGCCATCCGCTGGGCCAATTAGATGTCGTTTGCCCAATGGGCTCCGGAGCAGCGGGGCGTGGAGTCGCCTCTGGAACGCTGAGACCCGGCGCGGGTATCGTGAGACTTCTTCAACAGGCTGAATCGAAGACAGCCTGAAGACACGAAGCGGAAGGTGCCAAGAAGTGGTAAGACTCGTCATCGCCGTTCTCTTTTGGGTCGGCTTGTTATGGACCGTGCGGGAATGGCTGTACGCCAGAAAGCACGGTCTCGCGATCGCGCGCACCGAGAGGCTCTATCTGGCGATGACGTTCCCGCTTGTATTCGGCGCGCAGCTCGTGCTTGACCTGATGGGAATCGCACCAGAAGTGGCAACATCTGGCTCTGCGCTCGCAATCGGCGTGGCGCTCAATGGGTGGGCCCTAAAGCGGCGGCTTCAGCGGGTCAGCTCAAAGTAGCACTGCACGTGTCAGTACCAGACGTTCCTCCATGCCCGCGTGCCCCGCATCGACTGCCCGAAGCACGGCGTGCGCCAGGTGCGCGTGCTGTGCGCCGAGGCGCGCAGCCGATTCACGATGCTGATGGAGCGGCTGATCGCATCTGTCTGTTTGAGCCGACGGCCAAAGTTCGAAGCTGCACTCTCCGAATCCTGAAGCGAGCGGGCGGTCAGCCCGCGAGCCTCGAACGGAGTGAGACTTGGCTAGGCGCGTTTCACTGGAGCCAAGTCGAACGAGTGAGCGAGTGAGGGGTCTGGGGACGAAGTCCCCAGATCAAGAAAGATATGGCGTCCCCACCGCCAAGCGCGCGTCTGGTAAACCGCGTAATCGTTCGAGTCGTGACCGTGCTGCTGCCGCGCGCGGCATAGGCCACCGGCCCGCGTCAGCGAATCGGACCGGGCTTGTCTGTCCGCAGGCGAGAGGTGTCCACCGTGACCTTGTATTTGACCGGCATGTTCGCGTTCCTTTCCGACGGAGGCAATTCCTCAACGACGAACGGCCACCGCTTGTCGAGGCACTCGTCGACCAAGAGAATGAGCATCAGTTCAGCCATCTCAATCATCGTGTCGATGGCGGCAGACATCTCCGCATGAATAGGCCGCGGTATCTCACCGGTGACGAACCACACCGGCGCGGCCACTGACCCGTCCGCTTGCACGCGAACGTTTTGAATGACTGTCGCCTTACCGAGCTTTGGATGCTCCTGACCGTTTCGAAGCTCGATGAGATAGCGAGATGAGTCCGCATACTTGCGAATGAACGTCGTGATCGGGGCCGTCGCCCCGAGAAGTTTCTCCATCCGGTCTCCGAGACGATCAAAGTTGCTGTCAGGCCGCTCCACGACCAAGAAATGCGGAACAAGCCCACAAATTCCCGCAATCGCTCTCTTTGCAGAAATGAGAAACTGAGTGGCGACGACGTCGAGTTCCGGAACCTGCGGTAACGATGAGATTACTCTCTCCGGCCGCTGACTCGTTGCCCACTTCTCGTCCGCCGTCTTCAGGTGCTGCGATAGATGCTCAGAAGCCTTGTGGCAAGCGACCAACGCCTCCTTGACCGAGTGAAGCGACTCAATCACAGCAGCTTCGTTCACTGTTGCACGGAGTATGACCGACGTCAGGATTTCGCGGCCTTGCAGGAGAACCCGAGCGACAATCGGATGCGCGGATCCAATTCGATCGGCCACCGTGGCAACCATCGGCGCGTTCGGATTTGTTCTATCGGGGTCAATCGTTTCGGGCGTTTCGATGCGGAATGTCGTGTCGACCTTGTAGACCTCGAGAAACCGCTCGCAGGGACACATCGTGATGATGCCGCCCGTTCCTTCAGCCAGTTTGATGCTGCCGCCCAAATCTCTGGGGATTAGCCGACGTGGCGCCTTCTGCTTCTCCGACACGAACTTTCTCCAGCTCTAGACCCTGAACCGGCCAACCGTTAGCCAATCTCTTCCGGACGTGTTCACGGAACAACCCGCACTCTTCAGGCGAGTCGCCAAGTCGTTCCGACTTGCGTCGTCATCACCAAGTCGAATCACATGAACTCCGGCTGTGTCGCTGAATGGCCTCACTTCGCCGACCTGGACGAGGATGGTTGTGTTCGGGTGACTTCCGAAGGCACGCCCGGCCTCGAAGAGAACGTTAGCGCGTGCCTGCCCGGTCAGCCTGCGCTCGTATGCGGGGTCAGATGCCTTCAAGAAGCGCCGTCTCAAGCGAGCCTCATCGTCGGGCGTCAGGAGAACAACGACGGCCTTGGCTCCCTTGAACATAGCTTCGACGACTTCGCCGATATGCGGCGCGCCTTTCTTCGTTCGTGCGATGCCGTGTTGAAACTCCATTGGTTTCAAACCGAGAGCGCGCAAGAACTGGAACATCGAGTCTCGCGCAGACAAATCGCGCCCGTGCACAACCATCACCGTGTCGCTGGCTTCCTGACGCCGAGTCCGGCGGGTGACGCCCGCGGGGAGTCGCGGCGCCGGTGGTGCAGAGACCGGGGTGCTTCCATTTGAACTGCGCGTGGCTGCGCCGGCCATCAACAGACGCTCGGCATCGGTCGCATAGCGCTTCTTCGCCACGTTGATGCCATGGTCGGCAGCAAGCGCCAGAGCGGCAAGGTGCCGCGGGAGGTGTGTTTCCCTCACTTTCTTTGCAATGAGGGCGTAGACACGTGGTTCACTGACACCCAGCTTGTCGCCGATTCTTGTCAAGGCCATGCGCGAGACGGCCAGACAACTCGGACTCACGGAGCGGCTCGAAGCCGCACGTCGCGATGTGGTGGACACGCTCGACATCCTCGACAGGCATTGGGCGCGCATGAACGAGATGCTCATGATGCTCGGCGTCAAGGGCGTTGACGGCGGCAAGCAGCAGGAGTGATCGACTCGGCATCGGAACGAACAAAAGCGACCCCGCATCTCCCCTGCGGGGTCGCTTTATTTTCACGAACGCGGGAAGCGCACTAGTTGTATTGACCGAAACCGCGTAGCCTGTTTTCTGAAGGAGATGGCGAATGATTGCCGCCGCCTACGTTCGCAAGTCCAACGACCAAGACGACGTGGTTGAGGCGCAGAAATCCGTGGAGCGCCAACTTGACGGAGCACGAGCGTTCATCACGGCCAAGGGCTGGGCGCTCGACGAACGCCACATCTACATGGATGACGGCGTCAGCGGCGCACTGTTCGCGAACCGTGCGCAGTTCCAGCGCATGATGACGGACGCCGAAGCAGGCGCGTTTGAGGCCATCGTCTTTTTCGACCTCGACAGATTCGGACGCCACGCACACAAGACGATGGTCGCGCTGAACCGGCTTGCTGACCTTGGCGTGTCAGTCTGGGACTTCTCCAACGGCCAGCGCGTCGACCTCGACTCGTTCGAGGGGCGCATCAGCGCGAATCTCAAGGCCGAGTTCGCTCAGCAGTTCCGTGACCAGATTCGGAAGCACACCAAGGACGCGCATCGGCGGAAGGCGCGGCAGGGCTTGGTCACGGGCGGCAAGGCCTTCGGCTATGACAACGTGCGACGGGCGAAAGGCGAGACGATTCGCGTTATCAACGAAGTTGAGGCCGCAGTCGTGCGCGACATCTACACGCGTTATGCGGCTGGCGATGGATACTTCACTATCTGCCAGATGCTGAATCAGATGGGCGCACCCTCCCCGCGAGCGCAGCTGGGGCGCCCGAGCGGCTGGTCCAGAACCACGGTGCGTGACGTGCTGATGCGGCCCCTCTATCGCGGCGAGATTGTCTACGGCCGCACCAAGAGCGCCTACGGCCGCGAACTCGGCAAGCCGAGGGTTGGCAAGAACGGGCTTGAGCGCGAGATGGCGCAGATTCCGACGCCCGAGGACGAATGGATTCGTCTGCCCGTCGACGAGTCCCTCCGCATCGTGAGCGCCGAACTCGCCGCCGCCGTGGATGCACGCAGAGGCAACCGGCGCACGCGCTACCTGACAGCGCGAGGAGCGAAGAACAGCAAGGTGCCGGAGCGAGCGTGGGGCAAGTATCTGCTCACGGGTGGGCTGCTTGTCTGCCCGACGTGCGGCGGGCACTTCGAGGGCTTGAAGTATCCGAAGGAGGCTTACGTCTGCTCCACGCACCGACGCAAGCCCGGGGCCTGCTCCAACACGCTGGCGCTGCCCATGAATTTCGCGGACAACGTCGTGCTGGATATGGTCGAAGGCGAAGTGCTCGGCACGAAGTTCATCGAGGAGTTGCTGTCCCTCGTGGACAAGGGTGTGTCCGACAACGTCGCCCTCCTGATGGCCGACAGAGACCGGCTGCGCGGCGAGATTGCGAACCTCGTTGACGCCGTTGCCAAAGGGCTATCCAGAGAAACAGTCATTGCGGACATCCGCGAGCGTGAGCTGGAAATCTCCCGGCTTGAAGTCAGGATTCGGACGCCAAAGCACCAGCCGAACATCGAGAGACTCCGCGATGCCCTGCACCAGCGGGCGACGGAATGGCGTGCCATGCTGCGGGCTGAGCCCAAGATTGCGCGCCTGCTGCTCCGCCGTCTGATTGGGCCGCTGGAGCTTTACGACGCCTCGAAGCCGGAGTTCCAGATGCCCGACTTCATTAAGGCGGACATCGCTCTCACGACAGGGCTGATGGATGGGCTGGCGGAACTGCCGACCCCGGCTATACAAGATGTGGCGTCCCCACCGGGAATCGAACCCGGGTCTCGGCCTTGAAAGGGCCGCGTCCTGACCGCTGGACGATGGGGACGCTCGTAGAACCGATCAACTCTAACAGAACCCACCGGCCGTCCGGTTGACAGGCAGCGGCCACGCGCCGATGATGGCCCAGCCATGACCCGGACTCCTTCCGCGATCCTCGTGGCCGCAGGCGTGCTGAGCCTTCCCGTGATGCACGCGATGACGATGACGATGCAGGAACAGGACTCCGCAAACGCCGACCCGAGATTCACGACAACAACGCGCCCCGTCATCACCGGCCGCCACTACGCCGCCGCGTCGATGAAGCCGCAGGCGACCGAAGCGGCAGTTCGCTTGCTCGAGGCCGGCGGAAATGCGTTCGACGCCGCGGTCGCGGGGCAAGCGGTTTTGGCCCTCGTCGATCCGGCCATGAACGGCATCGGCAGTGACGCGGTCATCCTCGTTTACGACGCCAAGAACACGAAAGTCATCTCGATCAACGCGGAGGCGCCGGCGCCGCGGCTCGCGACCATCGACTGGTACAAGCAACACAACAATGGCCGGCTGCCGGTCGACGACTCGCTGCTGTCCGCCATCGTCCCCGGCGTGATCGATTCCTGGTACATCCTGCTCGATCGTTGGGGCACGAAGAGTTTCGCCGAGGTCCTGCAGCCAGCCATCGACATCGCCGAGCAAGGCTTCCCGCTCACGCGTGGCCTTGCGGGCTCGATGAACAACACGCGCAAGTTCAGGAAGTACCCGACGAGCGTGAAGCTGTACCAGCCACCGGGCGTCACGTGGCGCGAAGGTGACCTGTTCAAGAACCCCGACGCCGGCCGCCTGCTTCGCAAGCTCGTCGAGGCCGAGAAGTCTGCGGCATCGAAAGGCCGGCGGGCCGCGCTCCAGGCAGCGCGCGACCGCTTCTACAAGGGCGACATCGCGAGAACGATGGCCGCGTTCTCGGAAGAACAAGGCGCGCTGTTCCGCTACGAAGACTTCGCCGCGTACACCGCCAAGGTCGAGGAACCCGTCTCGATCAAGTACCGCGGCTACGACATCTACAAGAACGCGTCCGCCACTCAGGGCCCCGCCGAGCTCATCACGCTGAACATGCTCGAGGGTTACGACCTGAAGAAGATGGGCCTCAACAGCGCCGAGTACATCCACACCAGCGTCGAGGCGACCAAGCTGGCCATGGGCGACCGCGAGAAGTTCCTCGGCGACATGGACTTCATCAAGATTCCGTACGACGGCTTGCTCTCGAAGGGCTACGCCGCCGAGCGGCGCGCGCTCATCGATCCAGCGAAGGCCTCGCTGGAGCTGCGCCCCGGGGATCCGTCGAAGTTCATGAAGAATCCCCAACCGCTCGACTGGCCGTGGCACGCGACGCTCGAAGGCGACGCCGATCACGAAGGCGACACGAGCTACCTCGCCGTGATCGACAAGGATCGCAACATGGTGAGCTTCGAGCCGAGCAATCACAGCGCCTGGGGCACCGGCGTGGTGATGGCCGACCTCGGCATCATCTTCACGTGCCGCGGCGACTACTACACGCTCGTGCCCGGCGAAGCCAACGCGCTCGAGCCGGGCAAGAAGCCCCGCTCGACGCTCCAGAGCACGCTCGTGATGAAGGACGGTCAGCCGTTCATGATCCTCGGCAGCCCCGGGGGCGACGATCAGATCATGCGCACGATGCAGACGCTCGTAAACGTGATCGACTTCGGCATGAACGTGCAGGAAGCGATCGAGTCCGCGCGCTGGTCATCACGCGCGTTCCCGGCCTCGCCGTTCCCTCACACCATGCGGCCCGGCGACTTGTCCGTGGAGGACCGGATTCCCGCCGCCGTGCAGGACGCGCTCACAGCCAAGGGCCATCGCCTGACCGTGTCCGGCGGCTGGTCGCTCGGCTCGAACGCCGCAATTCAAATCGACTGGAAGACCGGCACGCTTCGCGCTGGCGCAGATCCCCGCGTTGATGCCTACGCATGGGCGCGCTAACGCGAAGCCCGCGACGTGCAGGAGCGGCGCTGAGCGGCGAGCGGGGGTGGGGCCCCGCGAGCAACTAGAAAGATGATGACCATGAACAATCAATGGACTGTTATCGCATCGACGGCTGCGCTGACGATCGCACTGACATCAGCGCAGACCCCAAGCTTCCAGATCGAAGAGGCAACAATAGCGAGTGTCCACGCCGCGATGAAGGCGAAGCAGTTGACCTGTCGCCAGCTCGTCGACGCCTATCTCGATCGCATTGCGCGGTTCGACAAGCCGACGCTCAACGCTATCGTCATCACGAATCCCGACGCCAGATCACAGGCGGATGCGCTCGATCGGCAGTTCGCCGCGCGAGGACTGACCGGACCGCTGCACTGCGTGCCGGTCATCGTCAAGGACAACTTCGAGACGATCGGACTGCAGAGCGCGAACGGGTCGGCGTCGCTGGCGGGGTTCGTGTCGGCGAAGGACGCCTTTCAGGTGAAGCGCATCAAGGCGGCCGGCGCCATCGTGATCGCCAAGTCGAACATGGCGGAGTTCGCGTTCAGCCCGCTCGAAACGGTGAACTCGATCCTCGGCACGACGCACAATCCGTACTCGCCCGATCGCGTGCCGGCCGGCTCGAGTGGCGGCACGGCCGCTGCGGTCGCTTCCAACTTCGGGCTGGTCGGGCTGGGCTCGGACACGGGCAACTCGATCCGCGGACCGTCATCGCACAACGCCCTCGTGGGCATTCGCTCCACGATGGGCCTGACGAGCCGGGCCGGCGTGATTCCACTGAGCTACCTGGCCGACATTGCCGGACCGATGACGCGAACGGTCGAAGATGCCGTGGCCGTGTTCCAGGTCATCGTCGGCGAAGACCCTGAGGATCCGATGACCGCGCGCAGCCGCGGGCGCGCCGTGCCGAGCTACAAGGCGTCGCTCGTCCGCGATGGGCTCAAGGGCACGCGCATCGGCATTCTGCGGCAGGCGTACGAACGGACGCCGCCGGCAAACAACCCCAGCGCCGTAACCGTCGACCCGGACATCGTGAAGGTCTTTGCGACGGCCATCGACGATCTCAAGTCCGCCGGCGCCGAGATCGTCGATCCGGCGCGCGTCGAGCTGCCGCCGGCGGCCCAGGGCGGCGGCTGTCGAGGTTTCAAGTACGACATCAACGACTACTTGAAGACGCGTGGCGCACGGGCGCCCGTGCACACCCTCGACGAGATCATCGCCTCGGGCAAGTTCCACGAATCGATTCGGGGCCGCCTCGAGTCGAGCAATCGAGGCACGCCGCAGGGACCGGACAGCGACGCGTGCAAGGCCGACGCGGCGTACCGCACCGCCTTCGGCGCGGCCGTCACGAAGACGATGGACGATCTGAAACTTGATGCGTTCGTCTACCCGACGTGGAGCTTTCCGCCGCAACTCGTCGGACAGACCGCGCAAGGCTCCGCCGGTGACAACAGCCAGGTCTACTCGCCGCGATCCGGCTTCCCCGCCATTAATGTGCCGATGGGGTTCACGCGTGGCAACACGCTGCCAGCCGGCATGACGATGCTCGGCCGCGCCTGGAGTGAAGCGGCGCTGATCAAGCTGGCCTACGCCTACGAGCAAGCGACGCGGCACCGCAGGCCGGCGCCGATCCGTTAGCCGGGTCTGAAGACCCGGCCTCCATCATTCACCCATTGCCCCATTCACCCATTGCAGGTGCTCTTCTCACTTCTTGGGTGCGGCAATCTTCGCGACGGTGATCGTGTCGCCCTTCGCGGTGCCGGTAATCTCGGCCGGCTTCCCGGCGAACTTGGCGAGATCCGCGAGCTTCTGGTTCTCGATCTTGAAGATCTTGTCCTTGTCGCCCACGAACACGTACTGACCGTTCTTGACGCACCCGGTCACGCACTCTTCGGGTGTGCCCATGGTGTGCTTGCCGGCGCCGCAATGGGCGTCGGAGATCTTCCCGACCCAGGTCTCGGTCTTCGGAGCTTCATTGCTCTGCGCGGGCGCGGTCTTCGCCTGACGAGCGCTGCCGACTGCGATGGCCAACAAAAACACGACCGCCACCGCGAGCGCCGTCGTTCCATGCTTCCTCATTGTTTCCCTCCCTCGCCGGGCGGTATTACCCAGCATCCTGCCGCAACGTGCCCGACATGGTATCAGCCGAACCGGCCGGTGACGTAATCCTCGGTCTGCTTCTTCTTGGGATTCGTGAACAGCTCCGCCGTCGTCGAAAACTCGACGAGCGTGCCCAGCCAGAAGAACGCGGTCCGGTCCGACACCCTCGCCGCCTGTTGCAGGTTGTGGGTGACGATGACGATCGTGAATCTCGATTTCAGTTCGTGCAGCAGTTCCTCGATCCTCTGCGTCGCGATCGGATCGAGCGCGGAGCACGGCTCGTCGAGCAGAATCACCTGGGGTTCGATCGCAATGGCCCGTGCGATGCACAGACGCTGCTGCTGGCCCCCCGACAGTGACAGCCCGCTCGTGTGCGGCCGGTCCTTCACCTCGTCCCACAGCGCCGCGGCTCTGAGCGAACGTTCGAACGCTTCGTCGAGCACCCGCCGGTCGCGGATCCCGGCAATGCGTAAACCGTACACGACGTTCTCGTAGATGGACTTCGGCAGCGGATTCGACTTCTGAAACACCATGCCGATCCGCCGGCGCACTTCGATGACATCCACCTTCGGCGCGTACAGGCTCTGCCCGTCGACGATGAACTCACCGGTGATCCGCACGTCATCGATCAGGTCGTTCATGCGATTCAGACAGCGCAGGAGCGTCGACTTGCCGCACCCGGACGGACCGATGAAGGCGCTCACCTGCTTCTCGGGCAGCTCCAGGGAGATGTCGAAGAGCGCCTGCTTCTTGCCGTACCAGAGGCTGGCGTTACGAATGGCGATGGCCGTGGGTGCGGCCGCCGTTGAGACTGGGACGGACGCGACCGGCCGCGGGACCCTTGGGGTCAAGTCCGGAAAACGGTCAGCGCCTGCCACGAGTTTGTCTCCGTCGGCGCGCATCAGAACGCCGACATCTGGTACCGCCGCCGCAGCCGATTGCGCACCACGATGGCCGTCATATTGAGGAGCACGACGATCAGCAGCAACAGGATCGAGGTCGCGTAGACCATCGGCTTGGCCGCCTCGACGTTGGGGCTCTGGAAGCCGACGTCGTAGATGTGGAAGCCGAGGTGCATGAACTTGCGCTCGAGGTGGAGGTAGGGGAACACCCCGTCCAGCGGCATGTCGGGTGCCAGCTTCACCACGCCCGTGATCATGAGCGGCGCGACTTCACCGGCGCCGCGCGCCATCGCCAGAATGAGGCCCGTGAGGATGCCCGGCGCGGCCGCCGGCAGCACGACGCGCAGAATGGTCTGGAACCTCGTCGCGCCCGCCGCCAGGGACGCCTCGCGCATCGATCGCGGGACGGACGCCAGCGCTTCCTCTGCCGCGACGATCACGACCGGCACCGTCAACAAACCCAGTGTGAGTGACGCCCACATGATGCCGCCGGTGCCGAAGGTCGGCGTCGGCAGGCGCTCGGGAAAGATGAGACTGTCGATCGTCCCGCCAACGAAGTACACGAAGAATCCCAAGCCAAACACGCCGAAGACAATGGACGGCACGCCCGCAAGGTTGTTGACGCCGATCCGCACGACGCGTACGAGCAACCCCTGCTTGGCGTACTCGCGCAGATACAGCGCCGCGAGGACGCCAAACGGCACCGCGAGAATGCTCATGAGCATCACCATCATCACGGTGCCGAAGATCGCGGGAAAGATCCCGCCCTCGGTATTCGACTCCCGCGGCTCGCTGCTGAGGAACTCCCACAGCCGGCTCATGTAGATCCCGAACCGGCCGGCCGTCGTCAGCTGGTTCGCCGCATACACGCGATACACGTCGAGGACCGCCATCTCCTTCTCGTCGCCGGACGCCGTGCGCAAGACGACGCGCGGCCGCGCCGCGGTATCCGACAGTTGCACGAGCTGCCGCTCGAGCATGGCGTACTGCTCTTTGAGGGCCGCTTCCGTCCGTTCCGTCTCGGCCCTGGCGGCGACGACCTCCGGCGTGGCGGTGCCGCCGGCTCGAATCTCGTCCCGCCGGAGCCGGAGCCGAGCCTGCTCGAGTTGATAGTTGACCCCCCCAAGCTGGTCCACCTGGAGCCGGTTGATTTCCACGCGGTGCCTCGCGGCCTGTGCCACGAGTGGCGTGAGCGCCGACAGGACCGCATCGCCGCTGCTGGCCACCGGCCGGCCATCCTCGAGCAAGGTGACGGCCCGACCGATGAATGGCCCGTACTCGCGGCGCTCGACGTAGAGCGCATCCGCGGGCTCGGTGCGCGAAGCAATAGAATCCTCGTCCACCCACCGGAAGTCGGCACCGGAAACATCGCGGTTGCCGAGCTTCAACTGAATTCGGGAGCGCTTGAGGTGATCGGGCGTGCCCGGCTGCGGGATGCCTTCGCGGCCCGAGACGGCGCCCAGCAGCACGGTGCCGTCCGTGAGCGTGAGCTGCACCAGCCGCTGAGGCCAGAAAAAGCCGAGGCCGTTGCTCAGGATCAGCAGGATCATCCCGCCGATCATGATGAGGCAGATGCCGAGGCCGCTGCCGGCGAGCCAGATCGCCGAGTCGCCGCTTCGGTACCCTTGCCAGAGCCTCTTCATCTTCATCAAGCCGCCCGGTATCGTTCGCGCAGCCGCTGGCGAATGATTTCCGCGACCGTGTTCACGACAAACGTGATGATGAAGAGCAGCGCCGCCGCAAGGAACAGCGTCCGATAGAGCGTGCCGCTGTGCGGCGCCTCGGGGATCTCGACCGCGATGTTCGCCGACAGCGTTCGGATGCCGTTGAAGATGGACCAGTCCATCAGCGGTGTGTTGCCCGTGGCCATCAGCACGATCATCGTCTCGCCGACGGCGCGTCCAAAACCAATCATCATCGCGGAGAAGACGCCCGGGCTGGCCGTCGGCAGCACGATCCGGAACGCCGTTTGCCAGCGGCTGGCGCCGAGCGCCAGCGAGGCGGCCGTGAGGCTCGACGGAACGGAGGAGAACGCGTCCTCGGAAATCGTGAAGATCAGCGGGATGACGGCAAAGCCCATCGCAATGCCTACGACCAGGCAGTTGCGCTGGTCGTACGTCAGACCCAACACCGATTGCAGCCAGCCTCGCGCGTCGCCGGCGAAAAGAAACCATTCAACGGTCGGCGCGACGACAATCGATAGCCAGCCCGCCAGGAGGAGCAGCGGCACGATGAGCGCGAGCTCGACCCCGGGCAGCAGCCGGCTCGTCCAACGTGGCGGCAGCATTGCCCACAGCAGGACGCCCGACGTGCCCACCACGGGCATGGCCACGAGCATCAAGATCACGCCAACAAGGTTCTTCTCGACCATGGTGGCGAGGTAGAGACCCGCCAGAAAGCCAATCACGACGCTCGGGAGCGCCGCCATGATCTCGACGGTCGGCTTGATGCGCGCTTTCAGCGCGGAGTCCATGAACTGCGAGGTGTAGAGCGCGCCGAGGAGGGCGAGCGGCACCGCGAAGAGCATCGCGTAGACCGTGCCCTTGAGGGTGCCGAAAATAAGCGGCACGAGGCTGAGCTTCGGCTCGAAGTCGACGGTCGCCGCCGTGGATTGCCACACGTACTCCGGCTGCGGGTAGCCTTCGTACCAGACCTTCCCGAACAGCGTCGTCCAGCTCGTTTCCGGGTGCGGGTTGTTCAGGAGGAAGCGCCGCAGCACGCCGCTCTCGAGCGCGAACAGGCGATCCGACTTCGGTGAAATCAGCGCGGCACTGACGGGCCCGCTGGCCGGGACCGTGGTCAGGACGCGTTCCGACGTCATATGGCGCAGCACGATCTCGCCGTCACGCCCCACGGTCGCGAAGCTGCGCTCGCGACCAGACAACGTCATCGTCACGACGGGGGCGGACTGCGGCTCGAACGTATGCGCGCGGACCGCTTCGAAGCCACCGTCGGCCAGCACCGGAGCGCGGAACCAGCCTGACAGGCTGCCGTCAGCGGCCGCGACGACCCATGAGTTCCCGCCCAGCATCCACTCGAGCGCGGTGATGGGCGTTTTACTCACGGCCGAGCTGTCGGTGAGCCGCGCTTCCGGCCGCACCTCCCAGTGATGGACGAAACCCGATGCCGTGCCCGCGATGACGGCGCCGCGGCGACCGACGCGAACGTGCGTGATGCGATCTGGACGCGGCAGGGCCAAGGTGGCGCGCTGTTCCTTGCCGTCGCCATCCGCCGACCAGTACGCAATCTCGCCGTCCGCGACGACACCGGCGACGAATTTCTGACCGTCCTCCTCGACGAACGACACATCGCGCACGGGACGAGCCGACGAATCGAGCGTCACGAGTCCACGGTCGCGCACCTCGATCGTCAGGTCCTTCGGCAACTGGCCGTCGTACTGCGGCACAAAACGCGCTTGCATGAGGGCGACGCGCCCGTCGCTCAATCCCGCGGCGAGGAATTGACCGAGTACGCTGCGCGAGGACGAGGTCACTGTGGCCGCGGCGAGGCCGGGCACCGGAATCGCCTGAGTGCGCTCTCCCGAATCGATGCGGAAGAACGCGACAACGCCGTCAGGCTCCACCGTGAAGATGTACTTCAGGTACTCGTCGGTGCCGACGGCGCGGAAGGCGGACGCCTGTGCGGGCACGAGGGCGGTCGAGATTCGGACTTCACCGTCCGGCACAAGCGTCGCCGACCGAAACAGCGGGATCGCTTCGGCGCCGATGAAGACGAGAATCGCCAGGACGGCGACGACCACCGCGATGCCGCCAAACGTAATGACGAAGACGGCGGCGCGATCGACGCGCTTCAGCCGGCCGATCCGCTTTTCGGCGGCGGCCATCTGGCTTCGGACTGACACAGCCGATGTTGCCATTGGATAAGACAACGGGCCGACGGCACAGACGGCCGCCGACCCGCTCGCGCATCGGGCGCCGATCCGAGGCTGGCCCGATCGCCGTTACTTGCTGATCTTCGCCAGTTCCACCTGGGCCAGCTTCGCCGGCAGCGGCATGTATCCGTCTTTCACGACCGCTTCCTGGCCTTCTTTGCTGAACATCAACTTCACGAACTCGCCCACGAGCGGGTCGAGCGGCTTGCCGGGCGCCTTGTTCGCATAAATATAGAGGAAGCGCCAGAGCGGGTACTTGCCGCTCTGCACGTCCGCGTAGCTGCCATCAGAGAATGGCCCAGCGTCCGTCACAGCCAGGGGTACGGCCTTGACGCCTGACGTGCGGTAGCCGGCGCCACTGTAGCCGATGCCGAAGCGATCGCCTTCCACGCCCTGCACGACCGACGCGGACCCCGGCTGCTCTTTGACGGTGTCCTTGTAGTCACCACCGCCGAGGACCTTCTCCTTGAAGAAGCCATACGTGCCGCTGGCCGCATTGCGGCCGTAGAGGCTGATTGGGCGATTTGCCCAGTCGCCAGTCAGGCCCAGCTGTCCCCAGGTCGTCACGTTTTGCTTGTGGCCCATCTTGCGGCTCTTGCCGAAGATGGCCTCAGCCTTCGCCAACGTAAGTTTCTCGATCGGGTTGTCCTTGTTCACGTAGATCGTCAGCGCGTCATAGCTGGTCTTGAGCTCGGTCGGCTTGTAGCCGTACTTCTTTTCGAAGTCGTCGAACTCGGTCACCCGCATCTCGCGGGACATCGGACCGAGCTGGGCCGTGCCGGCGGTCAGCGCCACCGGTGCCGTGCTGGACCCCTTCCCCTCGACCTGAATCTTGACGCTCGGATAGAACTTGCGGAAGGACTCGGCCCACAGCGTCATCATGTTGTTCATCGAGTCGGAGCCGACGCTCGTCAGGCTGCCCGACACACCGCTGGTGCGCTGATACGGCGTTAGGGCCGAATCGACCTGGATCGCCTGCGCGCCCAGCAGCACGCCGCTCGCCGCCAGGGCGATGACCGAAAGAAGTGCTCGTTTCATGACCTGATCCTCCACAGCGGGCCCAGCCCGCTGTCCGCTGCCACGGAGCGTACTGGCCCTTTGGTTGAAGTGCGGTTCACGGTTGTTCAATCTAGGTGACGACCCGGGCCCCCCCTGGGCCCGCCCCTAATCCCCGCGCGTTACGCCAACTCAAGTGCGCGCAGGGGCTAGAAGACGAACTGGAGCTGTGACCGGAATTCGTTCGATCGCACCTGCGGGGCGCCTTGAACCAGAGTCTGCCCAATGTCGCTCTGCCACTTGAGGCCGTGGCGCGCGTAGTAGTAGCTGAAGGCCACTCGAATCTCCGTCTGCAGATTGCTCCCCACGATATCCGAGGGGTCGGTCCAGCCGTACCGGAACGCCGTTTCGTACCGGCGCTTGCTGAACAGTTTGCCAAATTGAATGAAACTGCCGGTGGAATCGAACTTGCCACCCACCTCCGGCGTGCGACGGGCGAACGTAGACATCCCGTTGGCCGAAAAACCCTTGTACTTGTAGATGCCGTCGATGCCGAGGGCGTGCCACTTCTGATCGTTCGCCGCTCCCACCGTGCCGACGGTGACCAGATGATTGTTCTGCCGTTCGTAGTTGAGCGCCACGGCATAGATCGGCACGGTCGTCGATTCGAAGTCGACCTCGGAGTAGAGGGCGCCGGTGACCCACGCGCGCTGGTTCAGGACCTGGCTTCCGTTCGGCTGCCACATCAACCGCGCGTTGACCTGATACTGATTGTTGTCGTTGACGACGCGCGTCATGCTGTTGCCGTTGAACACTCCGACGCGCCACTCGAGCTTGTTGCCCGGCGTCGATCCCCACAGCGCCACGCCCGTCTCACGACCACGGAAGAAGATGTTGCTGACCAGGGCGCGATCGACGAACTGCTGATTGCCGGACGACGTCATTTCCTGCGCCCCGTAGGGCGGCTTGAACTGGCCGACGTGCACGCGGAATCTGCCGCGGCCCTTCGAAAGATCGATGTCGAACGCCGCGTCCTCGAGCAAGGCACCGACGTTGGAGCCATTCAGCGCGGGATAGTTGACCTGCGTCTCGTAGCTCAGCCACGTGCGAATCATCCAGCCTTCAAGCTTGAACTTGGCGCGCCGAATCCGGAACGATCCCAACGGATCCCCCGGTGCACCCGTACCCGTGATGAGCCGGCTTCCCCGCGGGTCGTCGTACGTGTAGCGCACCTGCACGCGGTTCGAGATCTCGAGGTACGCGGTGTCGGTCGTCACCCGCAGCTTGCCGTCACGCCAGACGAACGTCTGGATCGGCGGCACCGGGTCCGGCACGGCTTCCGAGATGCCATGTTTGAAGAAGAAGAGCTGTAACGCGCGCTCGTTGTCGCCCACGACCGTCTCGCCATTGGGCCCGGCGCCAGGTTTGGTGATGCCGACGCCCATCTCCCCGGTGATTGCGAATCGCTCGGCGTTCGCGGCGATGTTGAAGACGTAGATCCGCCCGTCCTTCACGACCTCCTTGTAATAGAAGCCCTGCGCGAACGCTTGGGATCCACCGCCAAGCAGGATTGAAACAACACACGCGAGCCGCACGCTTGCGCGAAACAGCGAAGAAGTCGAACGCATCTCCGGGTGCCTCCTGGCGGGGAAACGCTCCCCACCGAATCGCGCCTAAGCCTGTTGGAGGTGTGTTACCGGTGTGTCGCGGCCCTGTTACAACAAAGTAAATTCACGTGACAACGACGTAACGAGGATTCGGGTGTCATGAGGCGCGCCGAGGCGTCGGCCCGTATGATGTCCCCGCGATGCGTGTCTTTCTGCTCACCGCCGCCGCCTTGATTGGCTTCGCGAGCAATTCCCTGCTCACCCGCGGTGCGCTGGCGACGGGACAACTCGACGCCGCCACGTTCATGTCCGTGCGGCTGCTGACCGGCGCGCTGACGCTCTGGCTGCTCGCGCGTTTGCGATCCGGCCCCACCACTGAACACGGTTCGTGGACGTCCGCCGCCGCGCTGGCCGGGTATGCCATTGGCTTCACGCTCGCGTACGAGCGCATCAGCGCGAGCGTGGGCGCCCTCGTGCTGTTCGGCGCCGTTCAGATCACGATGATTGGCACCGGACTCGTGCGCGGCGAGCGGCCGGCCCGCGTGGACTGGATTGGCGTGACGCTGGCGGTTGCAGGGTTGCTCGTCTTCACGGTGCCGGGGGCCAACGCCCCTGACCCGCTTGGCACGGCGATGATGGCGTTCGCCGGCGCGTGCTGGGGCGTGTATTCGCTCGCGGGGCGCGGCAGTCGCGATCCGCTCGGTGCGACCGCCGGCAATTTCGCGCTCGCGTCTCTGGCCGGCATCGCCTTCTCTGCGGTTTCCCTCGGCGAGATGCACGTGACGCCGAGCGGCCTGTGGCTCGCCGCCGCGTCGGGTTCGCTCGCATCGGGCGTGGGGTACACCTTGTGGTATTCAGCGCTCCCGTCACTGGCAGCCTGGCGCGCCGGCGTGGTGCAGATGGTCGTCCCGATTCTCACCGCGCTGGCCGCGGCGGCGCTGCTCGGCGAATCCATCTCCGGGCGCCTCCTGGTCGCGACGGGGTGCGTCACGGCCGGGGTCTTGCTGACCATCGTGCCCGCCTGGCACCGGCGATGACGCGGGCGCGACTTTTTGCTATTTTGCTGTCATGTCCGAACGAACGGCTCCTGCCCTCACCAAAGTCGATGCGCTGATGCCGCTGCTCAAAGCGCAGCCGGCGTCCGATGGACGCACGCGACTCGTCGAAGACACGGAGGCACTACGTCGCGCGATCGCGGCCTTCCACATGGAAGCCATCCGCTTCCGCATGCACTCGGTCGATCGGGGCATCAAGCTGATCGGCGACGAGGCGACCACTCGTCGCGCGTTTGAAGATCTGCGCCAGGCGCTCGAGGCCGCCGGGTTTCACACGCGGTCGCATTCGGCGCCGTAGCGTGACGCCAGAGGTCGATCGGAGCTGCCCGCCTCACGAAAAGCTGATCGTCACGGTCACCTGAACTAGTTGTCCCAACGCGACCGGGATCTCATCAATATCCGTACCGGTAAAAATGAACTTGGGCGTGGTGGTTGCCCGGCAGGCTGCTGGACTGAGATCCGGGTTCGCACACACCTGCACCAGCGTTCGCACAGTGACGATCTTGCTGTTGGCGTGTTGTGAGGTGGCTGTTCCGCTCAAGACCAGCCCAGTGTCTGATCTGGTGACCGTCAGGTTTGGTGAAGACGTTCCAGCTAGAGGCTGCTCGCCCTCCTCGACGATCAGGCACGGCTGCCTGAGAGCAGGGACACCACACGGCGAGTCGAAGTCGGTGAAGGGGAAGCCGACGAGCCGGCGTCCCGCCAACTGGATTGCCCACCTTCCGACGACGGCCTCACCACCGATGAGCTTAGGAAGCAGGGTGGCCCCCTCATAGTGATTGTCGAACTCGCGGTGCGTGACCAACGTGCCGTCGGGCCGGCGGACATCGATCGTCCAGTGGCCGCGGACCTTGATGCCCTCTCTCGGCCCACCCGCCTGGCGGGCCTGCGTTTGAGCGCTCACCCCTTCTCGCTGAGCAACCCCGAGGACTAGCGCAAGCGCTGTGGCCGTCGCAAGACACACGCCCCACCGCGTCGTGGATTTCAGTATCTGACTCATGATTCTCATCTCCTGTTGAACGCCACCACCGCTATCGTCCGGACAACCGCAGCGACTGAATGTTGCCGCCCGCCAATGTCCCGCTAACTGTCGCGACGACGACGCGCTGCGCGTTGCGAATCGTGATCGCGAACGTGTCCTTGCCCGCGCCCGGCTCGCCCTCATCGGTCGCGTGTGCCTCGAACGTGTAGCCGGCCTTGCCATTCCACTTGCCTGAGCCGCGGAACGTCACCGTGTCGATCGCCGGTAGCCCTCGGCGTCCCGGCTTGAAATCCGGGTCGTCGGAGAACGTGACAGCCGTGATCGTCGACGCGTCGAAGCGGCTCAGCTTCTTGCCGGGCTTCCGCCACGTGTCGGGCTCCGAGATCCAGAACTCCACGTGGCCGCAGTCCGCGCCATTGCGGCGTTCGGTCACCGTGAATGTGAACCGATGCTCGAGACCGCCAGCCGCAACCTCTCCGCCGCCAGCCATGCGACCGGACATGTCGATCACAGTCCAGCGGAACGACTGCCTCGTCGTGAGCCTGCCGTCCGAGATGGAGGCGGTCACCCAATAGACACGCGCAGTTCGATCGTTCGGCGTGCCACTGATGAGACCCGTCGTGCTGATGCGCAATCCTGGCGGCAACCCCGTCGCGGAGAACCTGAGCGAGTCAGCGTCCACATCACTCGCCTCGAGTTGCAGCGAGACCGGCTCTCCTTCGTCACTGCGCTGGTCGCCAGGGTTCACGAGGAGAGGCGCGTCGTTGACCGGCCGGACCGTGATGCTCACGTGCGCGGTCGCCGCGCCGCCCGCACCATCACTCACGGTGTAGTCGAACCCGTCGGTGCCGTTGAAGTCGGCGCGCGGGGTATACCGGATCGCGGATCCCACGATCGCGACCGATCCGTGCAGACCGGCGGTCACCGAGAGGATTGCCAGCGAATCGCCGTCCGGGTCATGGTCGTTCGAGAGCACGTTGAATGTTGCGGGCACGTCTTCGTCTGTCGAGAACACATCGCCCGCTGTCGTCGGCGCGCCGTTGATGGGTTCGAAGATGGCGAACGGCGACAGCGAGCTGACGACCGCGCAGATGCTCGTGCCCACGGCCGACACGGTGCGGTTGACCCAGGCGCCGCCCTCGAAATGGAAGAGCCTGAGCCCATCGGTCCGTTTGAACACCGTTCCGGCGTAGTCGATGCAGACTTCGATTGGGCCGTCGAAGACAGCGGTCGTTGAGATGTCGAAGTAGAGCGGAGGCTCGCCCAGACTGAAGCCCGCGGGGCTCGGCGGTCCGACGCTGCTCGTGGTCACGGATGTGAAGCCCGGCTTCGTGACGTTGGCGAACGTCACCGCCACGGGCGTGCCACCAGTGGCCGGATCGATCGGCTTCACGCTCACAACGGCGCCGGGCGCGGTGTTGTTGACGACCTCAGTCCGTGACTGGTTGCTCGTCAGGAACCTGGCGTCGCCACTGTAGACAGCGTCAACCTTGCCGACCCCAGCGGGAAGCGTCGTCGCCAACGTCGCCACGCCGACGACACTTGCGCCGACGACGGCGGCCGTGTCCGGCACTTCGCCGAGCACCGTCACCGTCCCAGTGCCGCCGTTGGGCGAGTAGGTCAACGTCACCGCACCGGCCGCTCCAGGCACGATCGTCACCGTGCCGAATCCAGCGAGGCTCCCTTCCACAGCGGCGTTGGCTAACGCTACGCTGCCCAACACAATCGGGTCCGCGCCGGCGACCGAGTACGTAAACGTCACGGTGCCCGTCGGTGCGACCCCGGCGACGCCGACGGCTCCCGAGACGACTGCCGACAGAATCACCGCGTTGCCACTCATTGCCCCGACGCTGACCGGAAGGTCGGTCACGGAAACAGCCGGCGGGGGCAGAAGCAGCGCGACCGAATCGGCGACCGCGATCGCTTCCGCGACCGTCAACATCACCGATGGCCGCGGCGCAGTCACATCCTGAACCGCGATGTTCTCAGCGACGGTGAGCATGACCGACGGGAGCAGTGTGGGCGCGTCTTGAACCGAGATGGTCTCAGTGACCGCGAGCATCACCGACTTGACGAGTCCAATCGAATCGCTGGCGCCGATGTGCTCGGTGATCGAAATGACCGCCGGGGGCGGAAGGTCGATGGTGAGACTTAGAACCGCTGCCTGGCTCGGTTGGAAGAACGTATCGCCGCTGTACTCGGCGGTGATCTCGTGGCCGCCCACGGCGAGGCCCGACGTCACGAACTCCGCACGTCCATCCGTCAACGGCACGGTCGCGAGAAGGGTTGCACCGTCCTTGAACGTCACCGCGCCGATCGGCGTGCCTGCGCTCGGAATGGGCGATGTCACGGTCGCTGTGAACGTCACGTCCTTGCCGACGGTCCCAGGGTTCGGTGACGCGGTCAGCGTTGTCACCGTGTCCGGGACAACTTCCGCCGGACGCGCCTCAACGGCGCCGATGTCGCAGATCGTGATCCCGTCGCCGTTGCCGTCTGCAGGCCGCCCGAGCCCGCGCTGGTCGAGGGCAGGACACCTGGCAGGATCTGTTGGCAGCGCGAACGCGTTGCCCCGGTCGAGCGCCGTGCTGCCAGGCCGCGGCAGGCGCGTGGCGGTGGTGCCGCCGTTGTGCTGGAGCGGTCCAAGCCGCGGATCGATCGGCGCCGCGACGGTGCCGACCTGGTCGCTCGGAAGATTCACGAGCGCCCCGCCAGGGTGAATGCCGATCAGGTTGAAGCCGCGTGACGCGAAGCTGCCGGGCGAGATCCCGCTCAGATCAAAATCCCCGTCTCTCGAGGCATTCCCGGCCACGATCGAGTCGGCGAGATAGACGAGGCCTGTCTCCACATACACGCCACCGCCAATCGTGGCGATCGCTTCGTTCTCGACGATCGTGACGCTCCTGAGGTCGAGTGGATCCGTGCCCTCGAACCAGATGCCACCGCCGGCATCATCCGCGGTGTTGCCTGAGATGGTGACGTTGACGAAGAGGCCGCCGCGCGTGATCTTCAACGCGCCGCCCTGTCCTCCGTGGTTGCCGCTGAACGTGCTCGCGTCCGCGTTGACCGTCGCGCCGTTGATCGCACCGCCACCGCGGTTGTCGACGAACGCACTGTTGGTCAGGGTCAGCGTCCCGCCGTCGGAAAACACAGCGCCGCCGCGGAAGTCGTCGCCGCCACGCACGGTGATGCCGGTCAACGCGAACTGATGGCTCGACGCGATGTGGAAAATGCCGAACGCCGGAGCTCCCGCGGCGCGCTGGATGATCGTGTCCGTGGCGTGCCCATCGCTCTGAATGGTCAGATCGGTCGTCACGACCGGCAATCCGTTGGCGCGGCCGGAAGTCGTGTTGTTCATCGCCGCGAGCATGTAGGTGCCGGGTGGAACCCTGATCACCGCAGGAGACCCCCCGGCGGCACATCCACCCACCGGCAGATGCGAGTTGGCGGCTTCGATCGCCTGGCTCAGGGTGCAGTCCGCGGCGTTGGCTGGATGCTGTGCCGTCGTGTTGACGCGAATCGGGCCGGCCGGCAGGTTCACCGTCGACTCAACAGCACCGATGTCACAGCGGGTCGTGCCGCTCCCCGGCCGAAGCACGCCGCGCTGGTCCGTCGCTTCGCAGCTCGTGCCGCCCGACCCCGGCGCTCCACCATTGCCGGCGTCGAGGGCAGGGCTGCCTGCCAGCAGCTTGTGCGTCTCGGTCGGACCACCGTTGTCCTGCAGTGGGCCGAGGCGCGGATCGATCGGCGCTGCGGACGAGCCCGCTTGATCGCCGGCCGCGTCCCAGATCACGCCGCTCCCGTCGCCGTTGCCGATCAGGTTGTGTCCGAGCGAGGTCACCGTGCCGTGGATCCGAGTCCAGTCAGCGCCCACGTTGCCGGCGACGATGCTGTTCGCGACGGTGACGTCGGCAAAGTCTGCGAACGCGGAATGCACCGCGCTCGGCGCGACCGTGCCCGTCACCGTGACGTTGTTGAGCCGCACCGGGCTGTTCGCGTGAAACCAGATCGCGCCGCCGTCCAGGACCGAGGTGTTCGCCGAGAACGTCGTGTTCGTCACCGTCAAGTCCGCGCCGTTCAGGACGAGAGCGCCGCCCCGTAGAACGGCGGCGTTGCGCGCGAACGTCGAACCGCGCACCGTGAGCGCGGCGGGCCCCGAGTGGACCGCTCCGCCGTCAGATCCGGCCGAGTTGTCGGCAAACGTGCTGTCGATGATCGTGCCGTGCGCGGAGTCGATGGCCCCGCCCCGGCCGCCCGCGCGGTTGCGCAGGAATTGAGTCCGCGTAATGACGGACTCGCCCCCAAGAACGGCGATGGCGCCGCCGCTTCCGGCGACGCCGATCCCCGCCCGGTTGTCCACGAACGTGCTGTCGGTAACCTCGAGCGAGGGCACCCGGCTGCTGCATGGACCGCTGTAGATGGCGCCGCCGATGCGTGCGTCGTTGCCGTCGAACGTACTACTCGTGATTACGGCCGATCCGTTACAGCTGCCGCTGTACACGCCGCCGAGACCGTCGGCCGGGCCGGCGGCCTTGTTGCCGGTGAAGATGCTGTCGATCGCCTCGAACCGGCTTCGCCCGAAGTTGGCACTTCCGGCGACCACACCGCCGTTGAGCGCGGCGTTGCGCGCGAAGCGGCTGGCGATGGCCCGCAGCGATCCAAACGAGGACGGCCCGGGAAACAAGAGCGCCACGCCGCCGTCTGTGGCGGTCTGCCCACCTTCAACGCTCAGGTGGCGAAGCGTCAGGTCGCCGAAGACGATGAAGAACCGCCTCGCCAGCGCACCAGGTTTTCCGACAAGCAGCGTTTGCTCGAGGCCGGCACCGATGATCTCGAGTTGGTTGCCGGCGCTCGTGGTGACGGCCGGAAGTGAGGCGTCGCCCCATTCGTTCGGGTCGGTGTAGCCGGCGCCCGTCATCTCGTACGTCCCCGCGGGAAGCACGATGACGTCGTCGCCTCGCCCCGCCGCGCAGCCACCAAATGCCGCGTTCGTGTTCGCGGCGATGATGGCCTCGCGGAGTGTGCAGTCCGCGCTGGTCGCGGGATGGTGGGCGGTCGTGTTCACGCGAATCAGATTCACCGGCGCCGAGACCTTGACGTTGAACGTCTTCGAGGACGTGAGCCCGTTCGAATCCGTTGCCGAGCAGGTGACGACGGTCTGGCCGATGGCGAACTGAGACCCCGATGGCGGCATGCAGGTCGTCGTCAGGATTGCGCCCCTCCAATCCACGGCGGACGCCACGAAGTTGACTGTGGCGCCCGCCGGTCCCGTGGCCTCGACCAGCACGTCGAAGGGGACGGTGACCACGGGCGGCGTCACGCCGGGTGGCAGCGGCCGCGCGAGACGCAGCTGGTTGGCGACGCGGTCGTAGTACGCGATCACCGCCTGGTCGGCGGCGTCGAAGTCGAGTCGGGCCGAATAAGCCTCGCCGGTGAACGGCATCACCGTGACGCGCGATCGTGTCCACGTTCCGTTCGGTCCGTCGCGCCGCGCGTACCAGAGCTCCTGCTTCGAGCGCCAGTACGTCACCGCGGGGATTCCCTGGCTGTTGAGCGCGAGCGAGATGTCGGAATTGGCGCCGAAGCTGTGCGGCACGGTGTCGTTGTCCGGATCGACGTACTCGAACGGCGCCCACGTGAACCCGCCATCGGTGGACGTGATGTAGACGACGGCACCGAGGTCCGCGCCGCCGTCATCCCCTTCGACGCCGCGAATGGCCGCGTGCAGGACGCCGAGAGCGTCCGACGCGAGGCTCACTTCGCCGCCGGACGGGTTGATGTTCGCGAAGATGGGTGCCGGGTTGGCAGTTGGTGCCGGATCGCCGGCAGGCCACCGCGCGCTGAACAGATTGGTGCCGGAACTCCACAGCAGGTGCCGGACGCCGTCTGGCGTCACGGCGAGCGCAGGACGGATCGTGAATCCGCTGGCGACGTCCGTGCCGTTGATCCGTACGGGCCCGAACTCATTGCACGTGGCCAATCCGGTGGCCCAGTCCGGAACGGTGCTGCCTGGTGTGAACGCGAGCGAGTAGTGCACGGTGGCGCACTGCTGCGAACCCACGAGCCCCTCGAGGAGCTCGGAATGCCCACCAGCCGGGTGCGCGCCCAGATCGGTGCGATAGGTGTTGAGCGAGTTGAACGGTCCGACGTCGCGGTTTACGAGAAACGGATTCCCGTCGGACGGCCGCAGGATCATCTGATGAAAGAAGCCGTCAGTCCCGCCGCCGGCGTAGCGCAACTCCGACAGAAACTCGTGGGTGTCCCAGGCGCCGCTGTCCTTGCGCGTCCAGAAGACGCGCGGCGAGCCGCCGCAGCCGTTCTCTTCGCGCCACGCCACGACTGGCCGACCTTGTGAGTCGTGGTCGAAGCCCGCAAGCGTCAGGCGCTCGACGCAGCCCGGGATCAGGTTACCCGCGGCGACATCTTCGAGCTGCCACAGCGTCGGGGTTGGAGCGGAGGTGAGGATGGCGCTCGACGATACGGAGGTTGCCGCGACGACGACGGCCCCGATCGCCCCCAGCTTGAACGTGCCGATCAGGCGGTCTGATCCGCGGGTCGCCCGCTGGGGGGGGTGGACCGGCACGCGTACAGCCTACGGACCGCGCGCGGGCGACATAAGCCGCATGTACATGCGGGGCGACGAAAACCGATACCGGGTGTCGGTTTTCCGAGAACTGGGAAAACCGACACCCGGTATCGGTTTTCGTCTTATCGCAGCACGCCCGTACGAAATGCCTTGAGAACGGCTTCCGATTTCGAGTGGACGTGCAGCTTTTCGTAGATGTGGCGAATGTGAAAACGGATCGTGTCCATGCTCAGCCCGAGCGCGTTCGCCGCCGTCTTGTAGCTGTGTCCGTCGGCGAGCAGTTTGAGCAGATCGAGCTCGCGCGGTGACAGCCGCACCGGCTCCTCGCGCGGGGGCGCGAGACGCTGGAACATCGAGAGCACCTTGTGCGCGATTTCGGGGGACATGGGCGCGCCCCCGGCGGAGAGCTCTCGGATCGCGTCGCGCAGACGGTCAGGCGGCGTGTCCTTCACGAGATAGCCGCTCGCACCCGCGCAGACAGCCTCGAACACGTGGTCGTGGTCGTCGAACACCGTCAGCATCAGGATCTGCGTCGTGGGGGAATCCACCTTGATCTGCCGGACGCCAGCGATCCCCGACATGCCGGGCAATCCAATGTCGGAGAGGACGAGATCGACCGGCGCTTGCGCGAGCGCGGGAATCGCATCTTCCATCGACCCGAACGTGCCCGTCAGGTGGTAGCCCGGCGTGCGCTCGACCAGCCGCGCGAGGCCGTCACGAGTGGGCTTCTGGTCTTCGACGATGGCGACGGTGATCTCGGGCATCTCTGGTCCGGCGGACCTAAAGGTCCGCCCTACGTACCGTCTCTTGTACCGGCACGGTCACTCGCACACAAGCCACCCAAACATGCGGCTTGTCACGACAGCGGCAGCGACAGCCGCAGCAGCGTCCCCGCGCCCGGCGTCGACTCGATTCGCAGATCCGCGCGCAACTCGGTCGCACGCCGTCGCAGACTGTCGAGGCCGTGGCCATCGTGCGCCTGCTCCACCTCGAAGCCCCGGCCATCGTCCTCGATCCCGAGCTCCAGGCGGCCGGACGCGATCGTGACCGAAATACGCACCGTCCGCGCGCCGGCGTGCTTCGTCACGTTGTGCACCGCCTCCTTGAAAATGAGCAGCACGTGCCGCCGGCGGTCGGGCGCCAGCGTGAGGCGCGTGACGTCCGCCTCGTTCGGCGCGTCGAACGTCACCGCCACGCCGGCGGCCTCGAGCATCTGCACCGACACCTGCCGGATGCGACGCACCAGGTCGGCCAGGCTGTCGTGCCGCGGGTCGACGGCCCAGACGATGTCGCTCATCGATCCGCGCAGACCGCGCGCGAGCGTCCCAACGTCGTCCCACCGCCCGGCCGCCGCGTCTTCTTTTCCCGCGTCGCTCATGATCGCGATCTGGGACAGGCCGGATCCAATGTCGTCGTGCAGGTCGAGCGCCACCTGGCGGCGAATGCGCTCCATCGCGAGCACCTGGCGCACGCGGAAGCGCTGAACCGCAGCGCCCACGCCAAGCGCGGTCAGGAGTCCAAGGCCGACGAACCACGGCCGCCGCCAGATGGGAGTCGGAATAGTGAAAGACACCGCGGCGGGCGGTTCGCTGACGCGGCCGTCCGCGCCGATCGCGCGCACGAGAAACGTGTACGCGCCAGGCGCGAGCCGCGCGTACGTCACGGAGCGGTCCGCGGTCGGCGGACTCCATTCCCGATCGGCTCCATCGAGTTGGTATTGGTAGCGGGGCCCGCGCTCGCCGCCGAAGGCGACCGACACGAATTCGAAGAGCAGGCCGCCCACGCCCGCCGGGAGATTCATGTGCGGCAACGCACGGGTGCCGCGCTCAGCGATCGGCTGGTCCCGGCCGTCGATCCGCACCCGCGTCAAGAGCACCGAAGATGGCACCTGCTGGGCTCCCGGCGCCTCGGGGTCGTACACGCTGAGACCGGCGCTCGATCCAATCCACACGCGGCCGCGACGGTCGGTCAGCAGACTCATGACCGGGGCACCCGCGAGTCCGTCCTCGATCGAGAGACGCCACCACTCGCCGGAGACTGGATCGAAGCGATCCACGGCGCGTGCGGTGCCGAAATAGATCCGCCCGCGGCGGTCCTCCGTCAGGGCCCACACAGTGTCACTGCTCAGGCCTCTCGCCGTGGTGAGTCGATCGAAGACTGGAACGTCGGCGGTCGGGTTCTTCGACACCATCGCGCCGTCGTAGCGCAAGCCGACCCACAGCCAGCCTCGGGAATCGACGTACAGCGCGCGGCCGAGCGTTTCGGTCGTGCCCGGGGCACGCACCACTTCCGAGGTGCCGTTCCGGATGCGGCCTAACTGCCCGAACGACGAAATCCACCGAGCGCCGCTGCGATCAATAGCGACGCGGCTGACGCCGTCCGAGGCCCAGTGGCCCGCGAGACCGACCTGATCGAGGACGGGGCGGCCGCGTTCATCAAGATGTGCGCGAATCAACTCCCCGGGAGGCCCGCCGATCCAAACGCCGCCGGCGGCGTCCACCGACGTCGTCGTTGTGAAGGTCTTGAAGTCCTGCGCACGTGCGGACACGGGCACCGCCAGCGCCCGTTGAAAATCAGGCGAGCCGGCCGGAAGAAAGAACACCTCACCCGTGTCGGTCCCGAACCAGAAGTTTCCGTGCGTGTCGCACAGGAGCGAGTTGCCCTGGAGCCGATGCGGGAAGCCGCGGCTGCCCGGCACGGTGACGGCGCGGTGCTGCCGGATTTCTGCCACGGTGCCGCCGTTGGTCGCGACCACCACGCGGCCGTCCGGATCCTCGACCACGCGTCGGACGTCGACGTCGGTGAGTCCTTCCGTGGCGCCGTAGCTCGCGACCGGCGCGGCCGCGATGCGATACAGCCCCGAATCACGAGTACCCAGCCACAGGTTGGCGCCACGGTCGATGAAGAGGTGCGTGATGTCGCCGGTGGGCAGATCGGCCATCGTGGGCTGCGTCAACCGGCCGTCCTGCCACCACAACACGCCTCTTGTGGTCGCGATCCAGAGGCGGCCCGTGCGGTCGAACAGCGCGCTCCGCACGTCCCGTTGCGGTCCCAGGGCGAGCGGAACGCGCCGCCACGCGCCTGGCCGATCCGGGTGATCCGGTTCAACGAACTCGTACAGCTCGCGCGAGTTGGCGGCCAGGATGCGGCCCTGCGCGTCCTCGGTCATCGCGACGATCCACGCGCGGCCGATGCCGTCCGCGGCGCCGTAGCGCATGGTGCCGGCGGCCGAGAAGCTGAGAAGATCGCGATCGAGCATCAGCCACGTCCGGTGACGCGAATCCTCGAACCATCTCGAGCCACCGGTCACTTTGGCGCGCACCAGCAGGTGCTCGAACGTTACCCGCCCAGCGGCATCCGGCGCGCCGCGGTACACGCCGTCATCAGTCACCGACCACAGGCGCCCCTCGCGATCCGTCCGGATCAGATCGGCAATGTTGGACGCGGGCGTTCTCCCGATGTCGCGGCGCGCGAATGCCCGGCCGTCGCGCCGGCTCGCCGGCTCGTCGACCAGGCGCGCGATGCCCCCTCGAGCACCCACGACCCACAAATGGCCGAAGCGGTCCTCAGTGATGTCGTTGATGTACGGGTGTGGCAGTCCATCTCCCGTGGTGTAGCTGATGAAGGTGTATCCGTCGAACCGGCTCACGCCCTCACCGGTCGCGAACCACAGGTACCCGAGCGAGTCCTGCATCACCGCGTGGATTTGGTTGTTCGCGAGACCGTCACTGACGGTGTAGTGGCGGATGGGCAGACGCTGGGCTGCGAGCGGCGACGCCCACAGAAGACCTATCGCCGCGATGACGCCGGTCATTGAACGGCCGCGAGTCGACTGCCGCCTCGCCATCGTGCGGCGCGAAGATATCAGATAGGGCTGCTCAACACGCGCAGTACCGCGGCGGCTGGTTCCAGAGAGTGGATCTCAGTCACCGCCCGATCCGGACTCGGCAGGCCCTGCCGATTGAGCCACACCGGGCGAATTCCTGCCGCGCGCGCGCCGTCGATATCCGTCGTCCACGCATCGCCGAGCATCACCGCGTCCGCCGCGGCCGCGCCAACGCGCGACAGCGCGAGGTGGAAGATGCGGGCGTCCGGCTTCAGGAAGCCGGCTTCTTCGGATGTCAGCAATACGTCGACGTACTCAGACAGACCACAGCGATCCAGCTTGAGCCGTTGCTCGGTGACGACGTTGTTCGTGACGATGACGAGCTGAAGGCCAGCGTCCCGAATCGCGGCCACGAGCGCGAGGGCGCCGGGGACGACCTGCCAGACTCGCTCGTACGTCTGCCGATAACATCGCGCGACCACCGCCGCTCTCTCCGCCGAGCACGTCCCGCCGGCGTCGCGCACCAAACGACTGAATCGCTCGATGCGCGCATCGTCGATGGTCATCTGACCAGTCAGAACTTGAATGTGCAACCGATCGAGCAGCTCGCGATGCCGGGCGTCGAGCTCGTCCAAGGACCAGCGTGACAACTCGGGCGCGATCGCGGGCAGGGCGCCCACCGCCGCCCTTGCGGCATGCTGGTGATCGAACAGCGTGTCGTCCAAATCGCTCAGGACGACGCGCACGGTCCGGGGGGTCACGCGTTGAGGACGAAGGCGAAGTTCGCGAGCCAGCCGGTCGGCGTCTTCGAGAGCTTGATCGCGAGCTCGGGCTTGAACTGCGGGTCCTTTAGATTCTGCGGGTCGTCAGCGATGAACAGCTGTGTGGCCAGCGTGGGCTTGCCGGCCGCCTGCACTTTGGCATTCAGATGCCGGGCACGACGACCGTATGCCGCGGGCAGGACGGTCTCGATGCGATACACGCCCTTGTCGTCCGTCAGCACGTGCCCGCGGAGCCGGAATCCCTTCGCGTCGTAGACGCCCTGAGGATCGGCTTGCCAGAAATCGACGCGCGCGCCTTTGATCGGCCCACAGATGACGCCGCTGACGGTACCCGTGAGCACGAGGCGCTCACCCGTGATGCCGGGCTCGACGAGTGACGCTTTGAGCGGCGCGCCCGCCTTGAAGGTCGCATCGTCCGCGGCCGCCGGCGTCGGCTTGACGTCGCCGCACGGTACGGTCGGCGTCATGAACTGCCCCAGCCCTTGAGCGAAGCCCCGGCGGGCGGTGATCGCGAGAGCGGGCACAATCAGCAAAGCCCGCAGGAGGTCGCGGCGCGTAGCCATGTAATAATCGATTCTAGCAGCGCGGCGTTCGTGGTGGACACACCAGAATGCACTTCGCATTCGCACTTCGCACACCGCACGACGCACGACGCACTTTGAGGAAACCATGCCCTATCCCGAGTACTTGATTGCCCCGATGCGCCAGGAATTGACCGATATCGGCGCGCGCGAATGCCGCACCGCCGCCGACGTCGACCAGACGCTGAAGTCCACAGGCGTGGTCATGATGGTGGTCAACTCCGTGTGCGGCTGCGCCGCGGGCAAGGCCCGGCCCGGCATCGCGCTTGCGCTCCAGCATGCGAATCGGCCTGACGTCGTGGCGACGGTGTTTGCCGGCGCCGACATGGAAGCCACGGATCGGGCGCGCGGTTACTTCACCGGGTTTGCCCCGTCCTCGCCGTCCATCGCGCTGCTCCGCGACGGCAAGCTGCTGTACATGGTCGAACGGCGGGACATCGAGACGCGTCCGGCCGGCGCGATTGCCGATCTGCTCACGATGGCGTTCGACAAGTACTGCACGCCAGCAACGACGCGGTAAGCCGGGTCGAAAGACCCGGCCTCGACTAATTCTTGTCGTAGAATCGGGCCCGCAAGGAGCGCCCGATGAGATCCTCTGTCCGCCGTCGAACTGTCTGGACCCGAATCGCATTCATCGTCGCGACCAGCGTGCTGGTCGCTTTCAGCCTGCCGCTCACCGCGCGGCAAACCCCCGACCTGTTTGGCTCGATGGTGTTTCGCGAGATCGGCCCAACCGCGCAGGGCAATCGCTTCGTGGAAATAGCGGTCGTCGAGAGCAACCCGCGAATTTTCTATGCGGCGATGGCCACGGGCGGTCTGTTCAAGACGGAGAATCACGGCATCCACTTCGTCCCGGTGTTCGACAGCCCGACCATCTCGTCGCTCGGCGCGGTAGCGGTGTCGCAGTCGAATCCCAACGTCCTTTATCTGGGCTCGGGCGAAGGGAACAACTCCCGCAGCAGTTATTGGGGTGATGGCGTCTATGTCTCGAGCGACGCGGGTCGCACGTGGACCAAGAGCGGCCTCAGCGACTCGCACCACATCGGCCGCATCGTCGTGCACCCGACGGATCCCAACACCGCGTACGTCGCGGCCCTCGGGCGGCTGTATTCCGACAACGAAGAACGCGGACTCTACAAGACGACGGACGGCGGCAAGACCTGGACGAAGTCGCTGGCCGTGAAGGCCGAGGGCAAGGACGTCGGCGTCGTGGACGTCGCGATGGATCCGAAGAACCCGCTCGTTCTCTACGCCGCCACGTACGACAAGGTCCGGCGGCCCTGGTCGTTTGCCGAGGCAGGACCCGGCAGCGCCGTTCACAAGACGATCGACGGCGGCAAGACTTGGACGAAGCTCGCGGGCGGCCTGCCGACGGGCACTCTCGGACGAATCGGTCTGGATATCTACCGACAGGATTCGAATACCGTCTACGCGATCATCGAGAACGCGGGCCCGCTTGACGAGACGCAGAGGAAGCGCTTCGCTGAAGGCCTCGGTACACCGAACGGCTCGCCACCTCAGCTCTATCGGAGCGACGATGCCGGCAAGACCTGGCGCCAGGTGGCGCCGAACTTCACGCCGCCTCCCGCGGCCACCACAGGACGCGGAACGGCGGCGCGCGGGGCCGCGCCAGCCGGTGCTGGAACCCCACCGCCCGCCGCACCAACCGCATCAACTGGCCGCGGCGGACCTGCTGGGTACAACGGCGGCAATCCTCCCTACTACTACGGACAAGTGCGTATCGATCCCAACGACCGTGACCATGTGTTTCTCCTGTCGGTCGGATCGAGTCAGACGCGCGACAGCGGGCGCACGTGGTCCAGCGGCGGCATGGGGGGTGACAGCCACGCGCTGTGGATCGACCCGAAAGACAGCCTCCACATGATCAATGGCTACGACCACGGGATTCGGATGACGTTCGACGGCGGAGTGCGCTGGCTGGAGCCCGACAACATTCCCGGCGCGCAGTTCTACGCCATCGGCATCGACAATGCGGTGCCGTACAACGTCTACGGCGGTTTGCAGGACAACGGCTCGCACAAGGGACCGAGCACCATGCCGGGCGGCGGGTCGATTCCGTTCGAAGCGTGGCAGAGCGTGGGCGGCGGCGACGGGATGTACAACGAGGTGGACTGGCGCGAGAGCCGCTACCTCTACAACGAGAGCCAGTTCGGCGTCATCCAGCGCACCGACATGGTGACGGGTCAGGGCGCGGGGATTCAGTACAGGCGTCCGCAGGTCGCTGGGCAGCCGGCGCCGGAGCCACTGCGCTGGAACTGGTGCGCGCCCATTCTGGTCTCGCCGCACAACGCAGACGTCATCTATCACGCCGCAAACGTGCTGCTGCGCTCGCCGTTCCGCGGCAACACGTGGGAAGAAATCAGCACGGACCTCACGGTGAACGACCTCACGAAGCGAGCGATCTCGGGCCCGTGTGACGTCTGCGGCGGTGGCAACGTGCCATTTGCCACGATCACGACGATCGACGAGTCCCCCATCGTCGCCGGCCTGCTGTGGGTCGGCACCGACGATGGCAACGTGCAGGTGTCGAGGAACGGCGGACGCACCTGGGCGAACGTGCGGGACAAGATTCCTGGTCACCCGGGCTACTGGGTCACCCGCGTCGAAGCGTCACACGCGAACGCCGGCACGGCGTACGTCACGATCAGCGGGCTTCGCAACGACGACTTCCGGGCGTTCATCTGGCGCACGACCGACTTCGGCGACACGTGGACCTCCATTGCCGGCAACCTGCCGGCCGAGGCCATCAACGTCGTGCGCGAAGATCCGCGAAACGCCAACCTGCTGTTCGTCGGTACGGACCTGAGCGTCTACGGCACGCTCAACGGCGGCACGAACTGGACGCGGCTTCGCGGCAGTGCTGTGACGGCTGGCGGCGGTGGTGGTGGACGCGGTGGCGGCGGTGGCGGCTTTGGCGCCGGCGGTGGCGCAGGTCAGGCGTCCCCGCGGGGATTGTTCCCGACCCTGCCCGTGCACGACATGAAGATCCATCCGCGCGATCGCGAGCTGGTCGTCGGGACACATGCGCGTGGGATTTTCATCGCAGACATTTCGGCGTACGAGGATCTGACGCCGGCCGTGATCGCTTCAGACGCGAGCTTGCTCACCATCGTGCCGTACATTCAATGGGGGCCCACCGGACGCGGCGCGATGGCCGGCAACAACTTTCCGGGGATGAGCCGGCCGAACGACATCGCGATCAACTACTACGTGAAGACGGCGGTGACCGGCGACGTGAAGGTGCGAATCTACGACGGCAGCCGGACGATCGCCGAGATGGACGGCGCGAAGACGGCGGGACTGAACACCGTCCGCTGGAACCTGCAGGCTCGCCGTGATGCTGTGGTCGGCGAAGCGGCGCAGGGCGGCGGGGGCCGCGGAGGACGTGGCGGTGGACGCGCCGGTGGTGGCGGAGCCGGCGGCGACCCAGCCGGGCCGGCCGCTGTGGTGACGACCGTCGGACCCGGCGACTATCGCGTCGTGCTGACCGTGAACGGCCGCGAGTACGAGCGGACGGCTGCGGTGTTGAAGGATCCCAGACGGTGAATTTGGGA
>Ga0137427_10000118_pt1 | contig 41912 bp, 26 predicted proteins | sample EasRivERMZT700_2_FD_102309 | JGI IMG/M metagenome (GOLD analysis project Ga0137427, IMG submission 102309) | Soil microbial communities from meander-bound floodplain in the East River, Colorado, USA - East River MetaG ERMZT700_2 | ecosystem: Environmental > Terrestrial > Soil > Floodplain ...
CGAGTTCGGCCCGCAACGTCTCGGGGTTGAACGCCGGCGCCCAGTTCACCACGAGGGTGAACTTGTAGTCGCGCCCGTGCAGCTCGCGCGCGCCCCACGCGGACAGCTTCAGGATGGCCGGTCCGCTCAGGCCCCAGTGCGTGACGAGCATCGGGCCGATCTGGTGCAGCGGCCTGGAGTCCTCGTCTGACAACATCAGCGCGGCCTTTTCGAAGCTGATGCCGGCGAGTCCATCGAGCCGAGGATCCGCCACGTTGAATGTGAACAGCGACGGCACGCAGGGCACGATCGTGTGGCCGAGCGACGCGGCCAAGCGGTAGCCCTGTGGACTGCCGCCGGTCGCGAGCAGTACGCGGTCGTAGCGCTCGCGCGATCCGTCGGACAGCGCGATCTCGAATTGTTGAGCCGGCGTGGAGGAAGCGGCCACGCTCTTGACGTTCTGGCCAGGCCGCAGGCGGATGCCGGCCTCGCGCGCGGCGCGGGTGAGGCAATCGACGACGGTGGACGACTGATCCGTCACCGGAAACATCCGGCCGTCGTCTTCGGCTTTGAGCGGAACGCCGCGCTGCGCGAACCACTCCACGGTCTCGCGCGGACCGAATCGAGTGAACGGTCCGAGGAGTTCTTTGGCCCCGCGCGGGTAGCCCTTCACGAGCTCGCGCGGGTCGTAACAGTAATGGGTGACGTTGCAGCGTCCGCCGCCTGAAATCCGGACTTTCTGGAGCGGGTGCGGCGCGGCTTCGAACAGATCGATCCCAGCGGAAGGATCACCGGCCGCGGCGGCGAGTGCGCCGAAAAATCCGGCCGCTCCCCCGCCGATAATCGCGATCCGCACGACTACCGCGTCATTGCCCGATCGGCTCGATCAGTCGGGAACCGCCAGCGTCGGCATCGGCGGCCCGAGGAAGAGCCGACGGCTGAGCCGCCCGAAGAGCCGGGCCCAGCGTGCCGATCGCTGAATGCGCGCGCTGTCCGTCGCGATGCCGGTGTTGGCGTACATCTGGCGATAGAGCTTCGAGACCAGGACGAACGCGAGCCGGCCCTTCAGGGACTCGACCACCTGAGATCGCTGCCAGATACTGCCCCAGCTGTAGAAGTGATCCCAGACGCGCTGCGTCCGCATGCGGATCTCTTCGGCGCTCAGCGTGGGGTGCGGGCTGAAGATCTTGGGGCGTTTGTGCTCGGGGATCAGCCAGTGCTTGGTGATCGGGATGCCGTCGACGGTCTGACCCTCCCGGCCTTCGCTCTTCGCCCACTTCTCGAAATCGACGGTCCCGGGAAACGGCGTCAGGAGCACGAATTGCGCGAACGTGATGTCGGACGCCTTGGCCAGCGCCAGCGTCGCGTCGAAGGTGTCCTCGCGATCGCTCGGCAGTCCGAAGATGAACGACCCCAGCACGTGAACGCCATGCTTGCGGAACTCACGCAGGCGCTCCACGAGCGCGTCACCGGAGAGGTTGAAGCCCTTGTAGATGTCCTTCAGGCCGGCGGGCGTGACGGATTCCACGCCGACGAGCGCGCCCCGGATCCGGGCCTTCCGCATCGCGGTCAGGAACTCCGGATCTTCGGCGGCCTCCATGGTGATCTGCGTATAGAACACCGTGTCGGAGGGCAGCTTGGCGAGCCGCGCCATCAAGTCGAACCGCTCCTGGCGCATGGCCTGGAGCTCGTGGAGGCGGGTCTTGTCCTCGCGGCGATCCGCCGCCGCGAGATCGGCCTTCGCCACGGGATAGAAGTTGTCGTCCGCCAGCGCGAGGAACCGGAAGCCCTTTCGTCGAAGCTCGACGATCTCGTGCAGCACCGCATCGACATTGCGCATGCGCGGCGCCTGGCCGTCGGTGCGCCAGACCGAACAGAACGAGCAGTGCTTGGGGCAGCCCCGCACGGTCTGCACGGACGCCCACATGTAACTGTCGGGCGGCAGCAGATCCCACCGCGCCGGAATGAACGCGTCGCCTGCAATACGGCCGCCCTCATAGACGCGGCCCGGCTTGCCGGCGAGGCAGTCGCGGACCACCTGGGCCCAGATCACGTCGCCGTCGCCCTTCACCACCGCATGGGCGGCGCCGTGCTCATGCGCTTCGTCGGGAAACAGGGTCGCGTGGATGCCGCCGTACACCACCCAGGCGCCGCGATCTCGAAGCTCGCGGCCGATTTCGTATCCCCGCCGTGCGTTGCCAGTGTGAATGCCGATGCCGACGACGTCGCCCTTTTCCACCGACGCGACGTCGAGGTGCCCGAGCGTTTCGTCGACGATCCGGGGGTCGCCCCATTCCGTGCCGGTGGCTGCGGCGAGGACGTACAGCCAGCGGGGGGTGATCACCGCGACGCCGAACGCGACGCGGCTGGGGTTAACGAGATGAACGCGCATTCATATCCATTGCCATTGGTGCAGGCATCGTATCCTGAATCGGACCATGCTAGGGGAATTCCCTGATCTAACGGCCCGTCCAACGGCAGCGCCCGCAAGTCCAATGTGACCATGGATTTCCGAGTCGCGTTTCGACAGTTGCTCCGGCGGCCGGCCTTTGCGGGCGTCGCCCTCGCTACGCTGGCGCTCGGAATCGGCGCGCCAACCGCGATGTTTTCCGTCGTCAACGCGGTCCTGCTCAGGCCACTCCCCTATCCACACCCGGACAAATTGGTGCGATTCCAGCTCAATTCGCAGAGCCCGGCCGGACCGGTCTCGTTCGATGCGCTGCCCGTCTCGCCGGCCCTCGAGTGGGCGGCCAACTCGCAGGCGCTGGCGGACCTTGCCCTCTTCAACGACCGCGCGCTGACGCTCTCCACTGCGGATGGACCGTTCCGGTTGACCGGCGTCTCCGCCACGCCGAACCTGTTCGCCGTGATCGGCGTCGCTCCGCAGATTGGCGTCACGTTCCAACCCGCGACCGCGAGTGCGCGGGAGATCGTGTTGAGCTACGCCACGTGGCACCAGTTCTTTGGCGGCGCGCCGTCGACCGTAGGCTCCGCGATCACGCTGGACGGCGAGCCGTACCGCGTGGTGGGCGTGATGCCGGATGCGTTCCGATTCCCGTCCGTGGAAACCGCGTTCTGGGTCCCGCAGGTCCTCTCGGCCGGTGGCTCACGCGGCATGGTGTTGCCGGCCATCGCGAGACTGCGCCCCGGCGCCACGGTCGAGGCCGTCGCGACGGAAGGACGCCGTCTCGTTGACGACGGTGACGCCCGGGTCAAGACAACGCTCACGGTTCGCACGCTGCAGGATCAGATGACGGGCGGGATCCGGAAGATTCTCTGGGTGCTGCTCGGCGCCGTCGGGTTCGTCACGATTATCGCGACGGCCAATCTTGCGCTGCTGCTCATGACGCGCGGCGCCGGCCGCGAGCGCGAGTTTCAGGTCCGAACGGCGCTCGGCGCGGGACGCGGCCGCCTCGTCCGCCAGTTGTTTGTCGAAGGACTCACCCTCGGCGGCGTCGGCGGGATAGCCGGGCTCGGCCTCGCGGCCCTGGCGCTCTGGCTCCTCGTCGGTCTCGCGCCGGCGGACGTGCCACGGCTCGGCGAGGCCGCGCTCGACGCCCGCGTGCTGTTGTTCGCGGTCGTCCTCACGGTCGGCACGAGCCTGTTGTTCGGCGTGCTGTCGGCCGGACACACGCTCAAGGTGGGCCTGGGTAAAGCACGCCCCTTCCGGTTCCGGCTGAATGTGCTCGTCGCCGCCGAGCTGGCGTTGACGATGGTGCTGCTCGTGGCTGCCGGATTGTTGCTGCGCTCGTTTGTCGGCCTCGTGCAGACGGATCAGGGCTTCGACCCGCGCAACGCCGTCGCGCTGCAGATCAATCTGCCGGCGTCTCGCTATCCGACACCGGACGCCCGGCTTGCCTTCGATGAGCGGCTGCTCGCCCGATTGAGGCAGGAGCCCGGCATCGACGTCGTCGGTCTCACGACGACACTGCCGACGAGACAACCGACGGGACGATTCGGGTTCAGCTCGTCACCGGAGATCCTGTCCGCGTCCGATCCGTTTTCGATCCCCGTGGTCGACGTCCACATGGTCACGGACGGCTTTCTTGACGCGATGGGCGTGCGGCTCATCGCCGGACGAACGTTTACGGCCGCGGACACGAAGGGCGAGCCGGTCGTCGTGATCTCGGAGCAGTTTGCGAAGCAGCAGTTTCCGACGGCGTCACCCGTGGGCCATGTGCTCTATTCCGGCACCGGCAACCGTCGCGTGATCGGCGTCGTCTCGGAGGTGCGCCCGGCGGAGCTGGGCGTCGATCCCAAGCCGGATGCCTACCTGCCGCTGGCGCAGCAGTCGGATGTGCTGCAGTGGTTCGGCACGGTTACCGTCATCGCGCGCGGCGCAAGGCCCGACAGCCTCGCGGCCGCGCTGCGGCCGATTGTGCTGTCGCTCGATCCGCAATCGCCGCCGTACAACGTCCGCGCGCTCGACCGGGACGTCGCGCGTGTCGTCGCGGGACCGCGGTTCAGCGCGACAGTGCTCGGCCTGTTTGCGGGCGTGGCGTTTCTGATGGCGTGCGTGGGCGTCTACGGGGTGATGTCGTACGCGGCCGGCCTGCGCACGCGCGAAGTCGGCATCCGTGTCGCCGTGGGCGCCACCCGCACCGAGGTCGTGCTGTTGATGCTCAAGGACAGCGCGCGCGTCGTGATGGCCGGACTCGCCGCGGGCCTGGTCGCCGCGCTGCTCCTGACGCGCACGCTCACCGGCCTGCTGCACGAAGTGACGCCGGCCGATCCCGTGACGCTGGCGATTGTCGCCGGGCTGCTCGGGGCCGCAGGAATCCTCGCGTCCTTTGTGCCCGCGCGACGCGCCTCGTCGATCGATCCGCTGCAGGCGCTGCGGGAGGAATGATCTCTTCCTCCTGACGGCCCTGGCGCGTATTCCTGCCGGAGATCACGATGCTCCGGACGTCCGCCGCTATCGCCGTCGGCCTCTGCCTCCTGCTGTTACCGCTCCACATCATTGCCGCACCCCAAAGCCAGGGTGCGACTGCGCCGATTCGCATCCCCAAGCCGGGGGAGGGTTACGACATCGCACCGCCCGTCGAGACCAGCCAGGCGGCGCCGGCGGGCTACGAGGGCCGCACCGACACGTCGATCCTGACGGCCGTCGGGAACACCCCCGCGACCATGGGCAAACGCATCGTCGCGCGATTCAAGCTTGGCAATCAGATCAGAACCTGCCCGACGGCTGACGGAATCGCCGAAGGCAGGGGCGAGTTCTCGATGAGCGTCGACTACACCCACACGCAGGCGAGCGGGATCAACACGGTCCGCATCGAAATGAAGGCCGTGGGGAAGTACAAAGGCCAGGTTGGCGATGACGCCTGGCTCGAAAACCCCGTCAACGCCGAAGTCGACTACACCTACACGCAGACGGGAAGCATGCGCGAGCCCGGCGGCCCGATCGCGACGCCGGCGGGAAGCAACGTCGCGCAGCAGATCACGATCCCCTTCGGAGTCAGCAGAGGCCTGGACGCCCCAACATTTGGCGCGTTTGCCGGTGGTGATCCGACGCAAGGCCGCTACGCGGAAGCGGCCGGCGCAGGCGCGGCTCTCGTCTACTGGGCGGGCGTCTACTATGCGGTCGCCCAAACCAGGTGGCGTCAGGAGGGACGGTGCGTCAACGTGGATTTCAAGCCGCCGTCGTACACGGTGCGTCTGGTGCCCGGCGCCAGCACGACAGTGGGCGCGGAGGTAAAGACGAAGGCTGGTGAGACCGTGAAGGCGCGCTTCCACGACGCGCGCGCGCGGTCAGGCGCCACGGTCTCGCCGCCGGTGGGCCCCTCGCCGATGCCATTCACGTTCACCGCGCCGACCCAGAGAGTCACCACCGCAGGCTTCGCGGTGAACGCCACGTCCCGCGCCGGCATCGCCGAGGGAGAGTGGTGGGCGGGGCTGGGCCCCGACTGGAGCGGCCGAATCACTTACACAGTCACCGAGTCCGGTGACCAGGGGGAGAACGAGCTTCAGACCTGGTCGAATTCCTCGGTGTCGCGACTCACGGTCGATGTGCGCAATGGGAAGGCGACGGTCACCGGCTACCGCGAAGTGCACTACCTCTCGGTACGACGGCAGCCGGCACTGCGAGGCGGAGCGAAAACCATCATCTTCGAGTCGAGCGACATGACTGATGGATCCTACGAAGAGACGGTTCCAGCCGCAGTCGAGGTCGTCAGCTCGTCCCCCGGTACGTACGGAGTCCGCGTGAGCCAGGCGTTCAAGGGCGAAGGAAAAGCTCGCACGGAGATTTGCAATCGCAGCCGCCCATGCACCAGTTCAGATCAACAACTGTTGTTACCGACGCTGGCAGGGATCGATGGCAAGACCGACGATCCCAATCGTCTCAGCGGCTCGAAGACGGACACCAGGACCGGAGCCGGGTATCAAGGGAGCGGCACCGTTACGTCTGTGCTCACCTGGAATTTGTCCCGGGAAGGCAGTTCGCGATGACATCCGCGCCCGGATGCGGCCGCCCGCGACTGGGCTGACCCGATAGAATCACGGCGTGCGGGACCTCCGCTACGCCATCCGGTTTCTCTGGCTGCACAAGGCGTTCACGATCACCGCGGTGCTGACGCTCGCGATCGGCCTTGGCGCGAATACCGCCCTGTACGGCCTGCTCAACGCCACGCTGCGGCCGCTGCCGCTGCCCGAGGCCGACCGGCTGGTCATGATCGCGGCCGAGCCCGTCGGCGATGAGACCGGCGGGTTTCAGTTCGCGTTCTCGATTGAACAGCTGAAGGATTTCCAGCAGCGCGCCGGCTCGTTCAGCGACGTGGTCGGCTTCATGGCGCGCATCGGCGGGCTCACGACGGGCGGCCGCTCGTCGCAGTTCTGGTTCGTGGCGGTCAGCGACAACTACTTCACGGGCCTCCGCGTGAAGCCGGCGGCCGGCACGCTCTTCACGTCCAAGTCCGGCTCGCCCGTCCACGTCGTGCTGGGCCATTCGTACTGGATGAAGCATTTCGGCGGCGATCCGGACGTCGTCGGCCAGTCGATCCGCGTGGACGGATCGCCGGCCGTCGTCAGCGGCGTCGTGGAAGAGTCGTTTCGCGGCACGTTGATGGGCGTCGAGCTCGACGGCTACGTCGTGGTGGACGACTACGGCGCGCTGGTGCCGGACGTGAACCGGTGGCTGTACAACAACCGGCGTTCGCGGTCCATGCACACGCTGGCGCGGCTCAAGCCGGGCGTCACCATCCAGGAAGCGCAGGCGGAGGTGGACGTGTTGATGGCCACCCTCGCGACGGAATACCCGGCGACTGATCAGGGGATTGCCGCGGTCGTCATGCCGGAGCTGCTCTCGCGGCCGATGCCGATGCGGTCCGTGCGCGAGGCGATCCCGCTCGTGCGGTTCTTCGGCATGGTGGTCGCCGGCCTGGTGCTGCTGCTGTCGTGCATGAATGTGGCGAATCTGCTGCTGGTACGCGCCACCGCGCGACAGCGCGAGATGGCCGTGCGCGCGGCGCTCGGCGCCAGCCGCGGGCGGCTCGTCAGGCAGATGGTCACGGAAGGCCTGCTGCTCTCCGGCCTCGGCGGTGTCGCGGGGTATCTGGTCGGTCAGTGGGTCAGCAGCGCCTACCTCAGCCGGCTCGATCTGGGCGCCGATCTGCCGCTGCGATTCGACACGTCGTTCGACCTCAAGGTGTTTCTGTTCTCCCTCGGCGCCGCCGTGGCGACCGGCGTCCTGATCGGATTGTGGCCGGCCTGGCGCGCGTCGCGGGCCGACGCGCGGGCCGCCTTGCATGACGGCGGCAAGGCCAACTCGGACAGCGTCGAGCGCCAGCGGCTGCGTCGCGTCCTCGTCGTCGGACAGATTTCCGGCGCGCTCGTGCTGCTCGTCATTGCGGGCTTGTTCATTCGCACGCTTTCGTCAGCGCAGCAGATCGACCTCGGTTTCGACGCCGACAAGCTCATCTCGATCCGGCTCGATCCGAAGCAGGTCGGCTACGACGAGGACCGCACGCACGAGTTCTATCGGGACCTGCAGCGGCGCATCGGCGCCTGGTCCGACGTCGAGGCGGTGTCCGTCTGCCTCGCGCCGCCGATGAGCTACATCATCGGCGGAGGCTCGATCTTCATCGAGGGCCGGCCGCCCGAGGCGGACAACCAGCCGCCGGCGTCGTTCATGAATCACATCGGGCACGACTACTTCGAGGTGATGGGCATCCCGATTGTGCACGGCCGTGCGTTCCGGGAAGACGACGAGAACCAGCGCTCAGAGGCGCGCCGGATTGCCATCGTCAACGAGGCCTTTGCGGAGAAGTTCTGGCCCGGCGAGAATCCGGTCGGCAAGCGCTTCCATGCCTTCAACACGACGGAGCCGCTGCTCGAGATCGTCGGCGTCGCCCGGGACAGCAAGTACGTCGTCATCTTCGAGTCGCGGCGGCCGTACGTCTACTTGCCGGTGACGCGGGACATGTCGATCCGGACGGTGATCGTGCGCGCGTCGGGCGATCCGGGCGCGCTCGGGCCGCGGCTCGACCAGGAAATCCGGGCGCTCGCGCCCGACGTGCCGGCGGCCGATCTCCGTACGATGCGGCAAAGCCTGTCGGGGGTCTTCGGGTTTCTGATCTTCCGGGTTGGCGCGATTCAGGCGGGCGGCATGGGCCTGCTCGGCCTGATCCTCGCGCTGGTCGGCGTCTATGGGGTCGTGTCGTTCGGCGCGAGCCTGCGCACGCGCGAGATCGGCATCCGCGTGGCGCTCGGCGCCCACCCGCGCGATGTCCTGCGGCTGATTCTCGGCCAGGGCCTCGCGCTCGTCCTCATCGGCACCCTGGCCGGCCTCGCGGTGTCGATCGGCTTGAGCCAGGTGCTCTCGAAGTTTCTGCCGCTCGTCAACGCCAACGACTGGATCGCCTTCGCCGGCATCTCGATCGGCCTCGCCGTGCTCGCGCTCGTCGCGTGCTTCCTCCCCGCCCGCCGCGCGACGAAAGTGCCCGTGATGACGGCGCTGAGGTACGAGTAACAAAACGAGGTCGGGAGTCGTTTTCGAGAAAACGAGTCCCGACCTCGTCAGATCGCGAGAGCTTGCCTTACTGAATGCTGCAGCTCGGCCCGAAGATCTTCCCCTGCTGGCCGGGAACCGGCCCGCCGGGCTTCCCGTCGCCGTGCTTCATGTGCGCAGGCTCGGCGTTGATGCTCACCGTAATCAAGTGGAACGAGCCGTTGCCCGTTTTGTGGCACAGCGTGACTTTCGGCCCTTCGTCATCGAGTTCCAACACGCCGCGGTAATGGCTCGGGTCGGAATCGGTGACCGTCGCGGTGATGCCGCCGATGGTCCGGGTCGCGGTGACCGTGCCGACGTTGCGGTAGAAGCCGAAGACGGCCGTGCCCGTGGCCGAGCACGTCATCGACGCGCCTGGAGCGAGCGTGGACGTGCTGGGACACACGACGGTCTCTTTGTCGTCCACCACGGCGATGGCGGAGAGCGGCGTCAGGCCGAGATTGGTCACGACGTACCGCCACGTGATCGGGTCCCCGACCAGAATCGACGGTCCCGGCGGCTCATCGGCGTCTTCGCCGTTCGTGAACTTCTTGATCCGGACGGGAGAGACGCCGAGATAGTGGCTGGGATCAGAAGCGGTCACCGATCCAGAACCTGCAGGCCCCGAGAAATCCGCGGTGACCCTTCCGACGTTGCGGTACGGTCCGAGCTCGCTGACGGTATCGCTCGCCGAGCAGGTCATCGAGGCGCCCGGCGCGAGCGTGCCCGTGCCGACGCAGGTGACCGTCTCGCCCTGGTCGTCAACCACATTGACGTTAGTCAGGCTGAGCCTGCCGCTGTTCGTCACGACGTACCGCCACCGCACCTCATTGCCCAGCGCGATCGACGGACCGGGCGCCCTGTCGGCATCCTCACCGTTGGTGAACTTCTTGATTTTCACCTCCGCGCCCCTGTTCTTGTCCGAGCGGGCGTCCCTCACGATGGTGGCGGAATTGCCGTTGACCTGAACCTCGAGTGTGATGAGCTGATCGGCCGCGACATTGGCGACGTCGGTCGTCGCATTCACGTCGCCTTTGCTGAACTGGAGACGCGCGTTGCCGGCCGGCACGCCGGAGACCTCGAACGTTCCGTCCGAGCCAACGACGGCTGAAAGTTCTGTGCCGATGACGCGGACGGCGAGGCCAGCCGGCGCATCACCGGTCACGCTGCCGGCGATCACTGCGCCTGACGACATGCTGGACGGCGAAGACGGCGCGTTGCTGCAGGCGGTCGCGAGCGCGATCGCGAGGCACGAAGACAGAAGCGCAAATCTGGTCCGAATGAGGGTTGGTTGCATAAGACTCTCCTCTGGGGCGTCGGGAATTGTGCCACGGTACGCGGCACCCCGGCGCAACGGATTCCTCTCGGCCCGCGTGAGAATCGCGGTCAGTTCCCACGCCCTGGTGGCCAGTGGCCAAAACCTGCCTCCGGTATTTCGGGTACCCTCCGCCGGGCTGGGCGGAGAGCGCCGCCGCGCCGCGTCCAAACCCGCGGCGCATCGTGAGATCCCCAACTAATCCGCGCATTTCTGGGTTCCCGCACACGGCACGCGGTCTGCACCGTTTCGGCGGGCCCCCCTTACAGATTGGTATAGGCACGCGCATCGAGGCGTGACTAGGAGGAAACATGAAACGGTTTGTCGTTGGAATGATCGCAGCGGTCTTTCTGGTGCCGATGGCGGCCATGGCCCAGGTGAAGACCATCACGCCACAGCAGAGAACGGAGACCGGCACCATCGAGGCGATTGAAGCCAGCACCCGCACGGTCACGCTCAAGAAAGCGGACGGCACCTACGTGACGACCGTCGCTGGGGCGGACATCAAGCGGTTCGCGGAGCTCAAGATCGGGGACAAGGTCACCGCCAAGTTTTACGAGAACGTCATCGTCCGGTTGAAGGCGCCCGGCGAGCCTGACGTGAACACCGGTGGAAAGGCGACGACTCAGTCCGACGCGGTCCTGCCTGGTGGCACGAGAGCCAAGCAGCGGACCATCACGGCCACGATTACCGCCATCGACCCGAAGCTGCCGTCGATCACGTTCAGCGGGCCGAACGGCTGGAAGTACACGTCCCGAGTGCAGGACAAGGAAGCGCTGGCGAAGGTCAAGGTCGGCGACAGAGTGGACATCGTGTGGACGGAAGCCGTGCTCGTGTCGGTTGAACCTGGCAAGTAGCTGTGTCGTTTTGCAGCCGGGGCGGTCGTCGTGACCGCCCCGGTGAATTCCTTGCTACGCTGGCTGGGATGAGAATCCGCCTTACGCTCCCAGCCCTCCTTGTCGCGTGCGTCACGCTGACCGCTGAACAAACGCCACAGGCCGGAGACTGGCCGCAGTGGCGCGGTCCCTCCCGGACCGGCGTGTCCACGGAGACCGGGCTCGCCCAGCAGTGGCCGTCGGGCGGGCCGCCGGTCGTCTGGACGGCGCCGGGACTCGGCGCCGGGTACGGCGCCGTCGCAGTCAAAGGCACGCGCGTCTTCGTCCAGGGCCTGCGCGGCAACCAGACGATGGTGCACAGCCTCAATCGGGCGGACGGCAAGTACCTGTGGTCGAAAAACCTGGGCCGCGGCGGCTCGAACGATCGCGGCTCCGGGCCTCGCAGCACGCCGACGATCGACGGCGATCGCGTCTACATCCTGACCGAAGCCGGCGATCTCTGGTGCCTGGGCGAGGACGGCACCGAGGTGTGGCACCGCAACATCCTCCGCGAGTTCTCCGGTAGCAACATCTCCTGGCTCATCAGCGAGTCGCCTCTCGTCGACGGCGATCGGGTGATCGTGACCCCGGGCGGCCGAAACGCCGGCATCGTCGCGCTCGACAAGATGACGGGCAAGACGATCTGGACGGCGAAGGAACTGAGCGACCACGCCGGGTACGCGTCCGCGATGGTCGTGGATGTCGAGGGCGTGCGCGCTTACACGACGTTCACGGCGTCGGCCGCAGTAGGCGTTCGGGCGAGCGACGGCAAGCTGATGTGGCGCTACCCCGCCGCCGCGAACGGCACCGCCAACATCGCGACGCCGGTCGTGTTCCAGAACAAGATCTTCTACACGTCCGACTACGGGACCGGCGGCGGACTCGTCACGGTGCAGGCGCAGAGCGGCGAGCTCTCGGCCAAAGAGGTGTACTTCACCCGCCAGATGCGGAACCACCACGGAGGCGTCGTGCTGGTGAACGGCACGCTCTACGGCTTCAGCGGCCCGATCCTCCACGCGATCGACTTCTTGACGGGCAAGCTCCTGTGGAACGATCGCAGCGTGGGCAAGGGCGCCGTGACGTACGCCGACAACCGTCTCTACATCCTGAGCGAGGACAACGTCGTCGGGCTGGCGGAGGTCACGCCGAAGGGGTATGTCGAGAAAGGGCAATTCCAGATCGCCGATCAGGGTCTGCCCAGCTGGGCGCATCCGGTCGTGGCGGGCGCGCGCCTCTACATCCGCAACCAGAACACGCTGACCGCTTACGACGTGCGCGTGCGGTAGTCCATAGTCGCTAAGATACTGATTAATAAGAAGTTATAGTGCGCGCCAGCGGCGCGTTGAACTTTTCGTCCGTCAATACGTCGAACACTGTTAATATTCTGAACACTGTTCGGAGGACAGAGAGATGGGCGTCAAAGAGCGGCAGGAACGGGACCGGGAGCAGGTGCGCCGGAGCATTCTGGACGCCGCCCAGGAGCTGTTCGTCGCCGAGGGCTACCGGAACGTGTCGATCCGGAAGATCGCGGAAAAGGTCGAGTACAGCCCAGCGGCGCTCTACGGCTACTTTCCAAGCAAGGACGACCTCTTCTTCGCGCTCGCGGAAGAAGGCTTCCGCAAGCTGTTCGAGTTCACGAACGAGCCCGAAGTCACGGGCGGCGAGCCGCTCGCGGCCATCCGTCACGGCTTCCTTCGGTACTACCAGTTCAGCCGGGCGCATCCCGAGTACTTCCATCTGATGTTCGTGGACCGCACGGTCCCGAAGATCAGCCACGAATGGGAAGGCTTCGGTTTCGTCGAGCAGATGATCGACGAGGTCCGCGGGGTCATCAAACGCGGCATCGACCAGGGCGTCTTCCCGTCCGGCACCAATCCCGACGTCGCGTTTCACATCCTGTGGGCCGCGATTCACGGCCCGGCGACGGCGGCGCTCTGCGACCGTCTGGCGCCCGGCGAAGATCCTGACGCGCTCGCGCGCGACACCCTGGAGGCGGCGATCGCCGGGCTGCGTGCGGGCGTTCGCACGACGTTCACGCCCTCCAAGTGCCATTCCCAGTCCGTCACCGGCGTTCACGTGGAGAAGACCGATGCGTAGTTCGAGATTGTTCTGGATTGTTGCAATAACCACCGCCGCGGCCGCCGCCGCGGTGAGCACCTCCGGCTGCGCGAGCGACCGCGCGTCGGCCGCCACTTCGGCTGAAGCGGCGCTGCCGGCCGTCGCCGTCGTGCGCGCGGACAACGGCACGCTGGAATCAGCGATCGAGCTGTCGGGCAACCTCGTGCCGGAAACGCGCGTGGACATCCGGTCCAAGCTCCCGGGCATGCTCGACAAAGTGCTGGTGCAGCTTGGCGCCGCGGTGACCGAAGGCCAGACGCTGGCCACGCTCGATCGGCGCGAGATCGACGCGCAGGTGGATGCGGCGGTCGCGGCGGTGGCGGTGGTTCGCGCCGGCGTCGATGCCGCGGATGCCACGCTCGAGAATGCCGGACAGGAAGTGGCGCGGGCCCGCGGCCTCTACGAGAAGGGCGCGATTCCGAAGCAGCGCCTCGAAGGGGCTGAAATGCAGTGGCGCGCGGCCAAGGCCCAGCGCGACCTGGCCGCGGCGAACGTGGAGCAGGCCAGCGCCGCGCTCCGTCGCGCGCACGAGCTGCAGCGGGACGCCACGCTTCGGGCGCCCATCGCGGGCGTCATCGTGGCGCGCAACTTCGACGCCGGCAATCTCGTGGGACCCGGCGGCGATCCCATCGTGGCCGTCGCCGATCTGCGCACGCTGAAGCTCGAGGCCGGCGTCTCCGAGCTCGAAGCCGGCCGGCTGAAAGCCGATGCGCGCGCGCGCGTCACCGTGGCGGCGCGGCCCGGCGAGGTGTTCGACGGACGCGTGGCTGCGGTCGCGCCGGAAGTCGATACGCGCAACCGGCACTTCCGCGTGGAGATCAGAGTCGCGAACAAGGCCGGCGCGATGCTGAGCGGCATGTTCGCCACCGCGCGCATCCCGACCGCCACGGCCGAGGGACCGGTGGTCCCGCGCGAAGCCGTGTTCGATCGCAACGGCGGCCGCGCCGTCTATCGCGTCCAGGGCGACACGGTGGCGATTGTGCCGGTCACCGAAGGATTGAGCGACGGCAAGCGGGTGGTGCTCACGTCGGGTGTGCAGCGCGGCGACAAGATCGTCGCCGACGCCCGGCGGGAAGTGGTCGCCGGCAGCCGTGTGCGCGTCATCGAAGGCAAGTGAGGCGTTTCCGTCATGTGGATCTCAGATACCTCCATCAAACGTCCCGTCTTTGCCACGATGTTCATCCTGAGCTTCGTGGTGCTGGGCCTCGTCTCGATGACGCGGCTCGGGATCGACCTGTTTCCGGCGGTCGACTTCCCCTTCGTCAACATCTCCACGGTCTATCCCGGCGCGTCGCCCGAGGAAGTCGAGACGCTCGTCACCAAGCCGATCGAGGACGCGGTGGCCGGCATCGAAGGCGTGAAGCGCGTCGAGTCGAATTCCAGTGAAGGGTTCTCCCGCGTCGGCATCGAGTTCAAGCTCGGTCTCGATGCGCAGGGCTCCGCCGCCGAAGTGCGGGAGAAGGTGGCCGCGATTCGCTTCCGGCTGCCGAAGGAAATAGAAGACCCGACGATCGCGCGCTTCGACGTGGCCGCGCTGCCGGTGGCGACCTACGCCGTGTCCTCCACGCTCGCCGCCGACAAGACGCGGCTGCTGGTCGAGGACCAGGTGAAGCCGCTCCTGCAGCAGGTGGACGGCGTCGCCGGCGTCGAAGTGAACGGCGGGCTCGTGCGCGAGATTCAGGTGAATCTCGATCCCCGCAGGCTCGACGCACTGCAGCTCCCGATCTCCGTCGTCAGCGACGCGCTCGCCGCGGCCAATCTCGATTTGCCGGGCGGCACCATGACCGCGGGCGGCAAGGACGTCGTGCTCCGTACGAAGGGCGAGTTCACCAGCATCGATGAAATCGGCAACGTCGTCCTTCGCTCGACCGCGGGCTCCACGGTAAAGCTCCGCGATGTCGCCGAGGTCGTGGATGGCTATGAAGACCGGACCACCACCACCCGCCTGAACGGCGTGGACGCGGTGTCCTTCGCGGTGCGGAAACAGGCCGGCGGCAATACCGTGGCCATTACCGACCGGATCACCGCCGTCCTGGCGAAGAACACCCCCGCGTTCCCGGACCTGACCATCAAGCCGATTCACGAAGACGCGCGATTCATCCGCTCCAACCTGGAGGACGTGCGCCTGAACATCATCTTCGGCGGCGTGATGGCCGTCCTGATCGTGTTCGTGTTCATGCGCGACTGGCGGTCCACGCTGATCACGGCGCTGGCGCTGCCGACGTCCGTGATCGCGACGTTCTTCTTCATGTGGGCCGCGGGCTTCACGCTGAACATGATGACGATGATGGCGATCTCGCTCGTGATCGGCATCCTCATCGACGACGCGGTCGTCGTGCGCGAGAACATCTACCGGCACATGGAAGAGGGCGAAGACCCGATGACCGCGGCCCGCAAGGGCACCGCGGAGATCGGCCTGGCGGTGATGGCGACGACGTTCACGATCCTCGCCGTCTTCCTTCCCGTGGGATTCATGACCGGCATCGTCGGCCAGTTCTTCAAGTCGTTCGCGCTGACGGTGGCGTTTGCGGTCGCCATGTCGCTCGTGATCGCGTTCACGCTCGACCCGATGCTGTCGTCGCGGTTCGTGCGCTACGTGCGGCCGGAAGAGCGCGTCCGCACGCGGATGGGCCGGCTGCTGGAGCGCTGGGGCCAGGCCTACGACCGGCTCGATCGCCAGTACTTCAAGGTGCTGCGCTGGGCGCTCGCGCATCCATACAAGGTGGTGGCCGCCGCGCTCGTCGTGTTCGTGGCGAGTCTCTCGACGCTGTCGATCATCGGCACCGAGTTCGTGCCCAACGAGGATCGCGGCGAGTTTGTCGTGATGGTCGATCTGCCTCCTGGACTGGCCTTCGACGAAACCGTGAAGCGCGTGTCGGAGGTGGAGCGCGCCCTGTTCGACACGCCTGAAGTCCGGCAGGTGTTCACCACGGTGGGCGCCGGCGGCCAGACGCGCAAGTCACAACTGCGAGTGCACACCACGCGGAAGGACGAGCGCGACGTCAAGCTGGAGGACATCAAGGCGGGTTTGCGAGTCCGCCTGAAGGCGATCCCGTTTGCGGAGATCAAGGTCGCCGATCCCGAGTTCATGCAGGGGGCGCCGTACGAGCCGCCGATCAACGTCTACGTGCGCGGCAACGACATGACGGAGCTGAAGCGCCTGAGCGACGACCTGGTCGCGCGCATCCGCGCGATTCCGGGCGCCGTGGACGTGGGCACGACGCTCGTGTCGGGCCAGCCGGAGCTGGTCGCGCACGTCGATCGCGCCCGCGCCGCCGACCTCGGCTTCAGCGTGGGATCGGTCGGTATGCAGGTCCGCAACATGGTGGAAGGCCTCGTGCCGAGCAAGCTGCGCGAGGAGGACCACGAGTTCGACATCCGCGTGCGTCTGGCGCCGGCGTTCCGCAACGACTCGCTGGCGCTGGCGGCGGCGCCGATCCACGCGCCGGGCGGCGCCGTGGTGCGGACGAGCGACCTGGTCCGGATGCAGCCCGGCGTGGGGCCGAGCTCCATCGATCGCGAACAGCGCGTGCGGCAAGCCAAGATCGGCGTCGACCTGCAGGGACGCGCGCTGGGCGACGTCACCGCCGACATTCAGAAACTCCTGGATGCGAGCGCGATCCCGTCCACCTTCCAGGTGGGCTTCGCCGGTGACGTGGAGCTGATGCAGGAGTCGGCAGCGGGGCTGGCGCTGGCGCTGCTGCTGGCCATCACGTTCATCTACATCGTGCTCGCCTCGCAGTTCGAGTCGTTCACCGAGCCGATCATCATCATGCTGGCGCTTCCGCTCGCGCTGGTCGGCGCGCTGCTGATGCTGCTCGCGACCGGCCACCACCTCGGCATGCCCGCGATGATCGGCATCGTGATGCTGATGGGGCTCGTGACGAAGAACGCCATTCTTCTGGTCGACCTCACCAACCAGCTGCGGCGCGAAAAGGGGCTGGGCGTCATCGAGGCCATTCTCGAAGCGGGCCCGGTCCGGCTGCGGCCGATTCTGATGACGACGCTGGCGATGGTGCTGGGCATGCTGCCGTCGGCGTTCGGCGTGGGCGAGGGCGGCGAATTCCGCGCGCCGATGTCGCTGGCGACGATTGGGGGACTCATGACATCCACCCTGCTCACCTTGGTCGTGGTGCCGGTGGCGTACCTGTTGCTCGATCGCGTGCTGGTGCGCATCCGCCACTGGCGGAAGTCCCCGGCGCCCGCGATTGCCACGGCGGCGCGCGTGACGACGGCGCTGCTGGTGATCGTGCTGGCGGGAGGCGTTCTGGCGGCGACACCCGCATCCGCCCAGACGCAGGGCCGCCCGCTGACGTTCGAAGAGGCCCTGCAGCGGGCCCTCGAATCCAACGAGTCGCTGAAGGCGGCGGAAGCCCGCGTGCGCGAATCGGAGTCGCGCGTGACCGAGGCAAAAACCTCGTTCCTGCCCACGGCGGACGCGAGCTACCTGTTCACGCCGGCCCAGCAGGCCGCCGCGCTGCGGATTCCCGCGGGCGTCTTCGGAGACGACGAACAGCTGTTCCGCGCGAACTTCACCCGCCAGAATGTGCTCCGCTTCGACGTGACCCAGCCCATCTACACAGGCGGCCGGTTGCGACACGGCCTGGCCGCCACCGAGTCGCAGGCGGCCTCGACGCAGCACCAGTACGACCGCGCGCGGCAGGCGCTGACCCTGGAGGTGGTGCGCGCCTACTACGGTGCGCTCCTCCAGCAGCAGGGCATCACGGTGGCCGAGGAGGGCCTGCGGCGCGCCGAAACTCAGCAGCGGCTGGCGCAAACGCGCTTCGATGCCGGCAGCGCCGCCCGGCTCGACGTGCTGCGCGCCGAGGTGGAAGTGGCGAATGCGAAGGCCGTGCTCATCCGCGCGCGGAGCGCGGCCGACACGGCGCTTCAGGCCCTGCGGGCCGTGATGTCGCTCGACGATCCGGCGCCGATCGTCCTGGCGGGTTCGCTCGACGAGGTGACGTCCGTGCCCGGCCGCGAGGAGCTGATTGCCGGCGTGCGCCAGCGCGCCGACGTGAAGGCGCTCACGGCCGAGCGCGAGAGCGCGATTCAGATGAGGAAATTCGCGGCCGCGGATCTCAAGCCGACAGTAGCGTTTACGGGCAGCCTGCAGTTCCAGCAGGACGGACTCAACCAGTTCTGGAACGGCGACAACCGCAGTTTTCAGGCCGGCGTCGCGATTCAGATGCCGCTCTTCTCAGCGCCCAGGGTGGCCGCGCAGAAAGCCGCCGCCTCGGCGCGGGAGCAGCAGGCCGCGCACGCGATCAACGCCACGCTGGACGCCGCGCGCCTCGAGCTGACGTCGGCGGTTCAGGAGCTGGCTTCGGCGCGCGAGATCGTCGAGGTGCAACGGAAGGCCGTGGAGCTGGCGCGTGAGAGCCTCTCCATCGCGGAAGTCTCCTACGAGAACGGCGCCATCACGTCGTCCGAGCTCAACGACGCGCGCGTCTCGCTGATGCAGACCGAGTGGGCGCTGGCCCAGGCGAAGTACGGCGTGATTGTGGCCGGCGCACGGACGAAGTTCGCGGCAGGACTCTAGCGCAACCCTCGTATGACGTAGAGATCGGTGCGCGCCCACGAGTAGTTGTAGAGCATGCTGCCGTTCGGCGCGACCATCAGATAGCGAATGCCGTTCAGCGCCGGGTGCTTCGGTCGCACCGTTTTCCAGGCGGCGCGCCGGCCGGTGCTGATATCCAGAGTCTCGAGCTGATCGGGCACCGCGCCGCCCTGTCGGACGATCACGGAGCGGCTGTCGGCAGTCCAGCCGCACATCTGGTCGCTCAGGCGACTTCCGGGCATCGCCACGCACGTCCCTCCGGTCAGGGCGCACAACCGCAGGCCGCCGTCCCGGCCGAGCGCGACGATGTGCGCGCCGTCAGGGGAAATGATCTGGCCGCCCATCAGCTCGAGATCGGCGGGGAGCACAGTGACGGGCGGTCCACCGGATGGCGGTACGGCGACCGTGCTGCGCGTGCCATCAGCTCGCTGCACTTGCAGGATCACCCGGCCGTCCGGGTGCCATCCGGCCCAGCCCGCTGGCTGCAGGGCGCCGATGTCCAGCGTTCGTGGGCGTCCAGGGCCAACGGGCACGAGCTTCAGCGTCTTGTCCTCACGGACCAGCACCGTCGACCCATCGGGTGAGATCGCGAGACCGAGACCACTGCTGATGCGAACAGGCTGCGACGCGCCGGGGGGCCATACCATCACCGAGCCCTCGGGCCCGGCGCCACCGACAAACTGATTTCTGAGGACGACTCCGGTATTGGAGAGGTCCATGAACCCGACGTCTTGCCAAGTGAGATCTCGCAACTCGCCGCGAGCGTCGACCAGCTCGACCCGACTGGTGCTCCGGTCGAACGACGCCAGCACGTCGCCGCCCGGCGAGACGTCGTGCAGGGTGAAGTCGCCCGGTGCGCGGTACAGGAGCCGCCGGCGGCCCGCGAGCGAGAAGGCGAACATGCCGAGCGAGTTGGACTCGTCGACGCCGGCAAACCAGATTTCATCCGGTCCGCGCCACGCGAGACCCCACCAGTCGTTCAGTTTCTCCTGGTCTTCGATGACCAGGCCCCCGGCACGACGAAACACCTGCAATCTGATGCCCGCCCCCGGGAATACCGTCATCACCGCGACGTGCGACCCGTCCGGCGAGATGCGCGGCGTGACAAACGTGGCGCCACGCGCCACCACCTGGCCCACCGGGAATTCCAGCAGCTGTTCGATCCCCGATTGGCGGATCGCCGCCACGTCGCCGTCCGGCCCGACGTCGGCGAAGGTCACGTCCGCCAGCACCTCGCGTGTCGCGGCGCCGGTCAGCGACGATCGGGCCAGCGTGCCTCGCCGCCGGTACGAATTGCCGCCGGGCGCGATCGCCGACCCGGCAAGAATCGCGAGATCGCCGGACGGAGCGAGGCCGAGCAGATCCGCGCCCGCCAACCCCAGCGGCCGGGATTCCCGGCTGTCCAGGCTGGTGACGAACAGGTCTCGCGCGCGCCCTTCCCAGTCCGCGCTGTAGACGACTGTCCGGGTGTCCTTCGCAAACCGCGCGGCAAAGACGAAGCCCGTGTCGAACGTCACGGGTTGATAGCTGACGTCGGTGATGCGTGCCGAACCCGGCGCCAGCGTGTCGTGAGCGAAGAAGCCGGCCGCCGTCCCGATCGCGAGCGCACCGGCGACGAGCCCGGCGACGGCGAGCGGTCGCCGCGTGCGCGGCTCCGCCGGGGCGGCCGCAGCCACTCCCGACGTCGTCGCCGACGACGGATCGAGATTCAGCGCAAACGCCAGATCGCTGGCGGACTGAAATCGCACTGCGGGATTCTTCTCGAGACAACGGCGGACGACACGTTCGAGCGCGGGAGGAATCACCCGGCCGCTCTCTGAAAGTTCCGGCGGCGCTTCCTTCAGGATTGCGGTCATCGTGTCGGCCGGCGTGTCGCCCGCGAACGCGCGCCGTCCGCTCAGGAGCTCGTACAGAATCGCGCCAAAGCTGAAGATGTCCGACCGGTGATCGACGCCCACGCCGCGCACCTGCTCGGGCGCCATGTAGCCGATGGTGCCCAGCACGGTCCCGGGCTCGGTGCCGCCGAGTACTGTGCTCGTGGTGCCGGCCGCATCCCCGATCCTGGCGAGGCCGAAGTCGAGAATCTTGACGCGCTCGTCATCCGTGACGAACACGTTCTCAGGTTTCAGGTCGCGGTGGACGATGCCCTTGGCGTGCGCGGCGGCAAGCCCGTTCGCGATCTGCGCGGCGAACTCGGCGGCCTTGCGGACCGGCAGGGCGCCGGCCGCCATCGCCTCGCGCAGCGTCCGGCCCTCGAGCAGCTCGAGTACGACATATGCCGTGTCGCCGTCCTTGCCGACGTCATGGACGCTGAGGATGTTGGGATGATTGAGCGCCGCCGTGGCGAGCGCCTCCTGCTCAAAGCGCCGAAGGCGATCGGCGTCGGACGCCACCGCCGCGGGCAGGACCTTGATGGCGACGTCGCGCCGCAGCCGCGGGTCCTTCGCGCGGTAGACCTCGCCCATTCCGCCCGCGCCAATGGCGCTGACGATTTCGTACGCGCCAAGGCGGGCGCCGGGGGCCAGGGACACCGGCAGAGTATAGCGGCGTTACTTGGCGCGCTCGGCGTCGACCGTGGCCTCGCCCGTATCGCCGCCGCGTTCGAGCTTCATCGTGCCCGTCAGGCGGCCCTTCGCGTGCGTCAGCGTGAAGGAGCGAAGCGTCGGGCCCTCCGGCTGCTGGACCACGAAGGTCACCTTGGCCCCGTCGACGACGCCTTTCTCGACCTTCCACTGCCGCTCGGGCGTGGGGCCGATGGTGCCGCTCAGAACCTTGCCCTTCTGCGTGAAATGAAAGGTGAAGGTGATCGACTGCGACGTACCGTCCGGCCTGGTCATGGTGAACTTGGCGTTCCAGTTGCCGGTGAGGTCCGTCGCCTGCGCCGCGGCCGTGGCGGGGACGAGCGCGAGGGCGAGAAGGGCGATGGCGGCGAGTCTTTTCATGGATCTTGTTAACGATGTATCCATACAGAAGGTTCCCCAGACAATCGGCTAGAGCGACCGCAGGAAGTTCAGCAGATCCTGTTTCTGCTGTCCGCTGAGCTGGTTGTACCGTTGAATCACCGCGTTCGCCTCGGACGCGTTGCCGCCGCTGCCGCTCTCGTGAAACAGAATCGCCGTGACCAGATTGCGCGTGCGGCCGTCGTGCAGGAAGAAGATCCGCTGGCCGAGGCCCCAGAGCGGTGCGGTGCGGAACTCCGCGCCAGTGGCCACGCCCTGTGAGACGGCATCAGCGAGAAGCGGTCCCATATTGTGCAGGAGCAAATCCGAGTAGAGGTTGACCGGCCTCTCGCTGAGTGCGGCGACGTACGACCGGCCCGTCATGAACTGCGGCGTGTGGCAGTACGCGCATCCGACGTCCCGGAAGATCGCACGGCCGTTCTGGATCGAGAGCGCGCCGCCGGGCTTCACGAGCGACGGTTCCGGCGCGGCCAGGAATCGCATATACGCGGCGAAGCGATCGACGCCGTTCAGCAGCTGCTCGGTGGTCTCGGCGTCCATGACCGTGTTGTCGTTCGGCGTGGCGGCGTACTGGCATTCCGGCGTCTCGTCGCGCTCGGTCTGGAACATCTCATTCGAGATACCCATCTCGACGTTGTAGGCCTCGCCGGAGAAGATCACGAGCGACTTGTTCTGCGCCTTCCAGCCGAATCGCGTCACCGTCCCGTCGTTCCCGTTGGTGTTCACCTTGCCGGCGATGCCAAGCGCGCGCTTGTCGTCCGCCTGGCTCGCCAGGTTCGCGCGGATCGCGCGGTCGGGAATCTGTTCGACCAGGCCGAGCCCGAAGACCGGCGTCGGAATGCGGAACACGACGTTGCGATCGGCGATGGCGGCCTCGAAGTCCGGCTGCACGATGCTGCACCCTTCAGCGCCCGGCCGGCCGGAAACCGTGAAGAGCGCGTGGACGCCGCCGTCCGCCGACCCGTCCGGCTGCCGCACGAAGCGCGCCTCCCGCACCGGTCCGTTCAGCGTGATGAAGGATGGCAGCCGATCCAGGGCGCCGGCGGCGGTCGCAAACGCCACCTGCGGGTTGGTCGCGGGGCTCGAGCCGCCGGTGGTCGGCTGCGAATGGCAGCCGCCGCAGCTGTCGAGGTTCATGCGCGGCCCGAGGCCTTCCTCGACGGTCTCGGCCGCCACGAAATCCTCGTGGCCGAGCGCGAAGTAGGTCATCTGATAGGAGTTCAATCCGGTCAGCGGCCCTCCAGCTCCCGGGTCACCCCCGCGGACACCCGGATCGACCCCGCGAGGCGGCGGCGCGAACTGCGCGCGGAGCACGACCGACGCCGACAGCACCGTCACAAAACACAGAAGTAGTGGATTCCTCGCCATGGATACACGTCCAGTCCTCGGGCTGGGGCCCGGCCGCGACCATCGCAAATCCAATGCCATGACGCACGCCGCAATTCGGTGCGGGGCGCGTGCGCGTGCTCGAAGGAAGCCTGTAGCTCCGGACTTCTCGTTTCGCGCGAAAGACTTACGTGGAGATAGTGACGTTCACAGCCACCAGACTCATGGAATTACAGTAGCCGGCGCCGCCAACTACAATGTCAGCACCAGCGATGGACTTCGCCCAGGACGTCCTCATCAACGCCGATCCGTCCGACACGGCCGGGGTGATGTTCGATCCCACCCGCGAATCCGAATGGATGACGTCGGTCACGTCGTCGGTTCCGCAGACAGCAGGCATCCAGCCCGGCGCCGAAGTGAAGCGGACGAGCACGGTCGGCGGCGCCACGGTCGCGTGGACGACGGCCGTCAGGCAGTTCCACTTCCCGCACCTGTTGCATCTCGCCATTGGCGGCGGGGCCTCCGGCTACATCCTCTATGAGGTCCAGCGGTCCGGCGGCGGAACCATCGCGAGCGTGCGTGCGTCGAGCGAACAGGATCTGTTTGGCTTCGACCTGGACAAGCTGAAGACCCTCGTCGAGCGTTGACTGTGACCCTCCGTCACCGGTTGACGCTCGCCCTGACGCTCTTCGCGCTTGCGTCGACCGCGCGTGTCGAGCCGGCACAGCAGGCATCCAGGCGCGAACCCGCCTCGCGCGCGGCCGTGGTGCTCACGTGGAACCAGGCCCAGCGCGAAGCCGGATTCGCGGCGATGGAGTCGCTGTTTCTGACGCGGACCGTGCGCGCAGCCGCGAAACCCCGGCCACTCCCCACGGGTCGGGCGCTCGCGGCCTACGCGCCCGGAGGCGCCCGGGCGGCCGAGTTCGATCAGTTCGTCAAGGACCAGAAGGTGGCCGGCGTGCTGGTCGTGCACGACGGCACGCTCCGGCTCGAGCGCTACGCGCTCACGGGCGGCCTCGAGACGCGATGGCACTCGTTCTCGGTCGCGAAGTCGATCACGTCCACGCTCGTCGGCGCGGCAATGAGGGACGGCCATATCAAGAGCCTCGACGACCCGGTCACGCGCTACATCGCCGGGCTCCGCGGCAGCGCGTACGACGACGTCACCGTGAAGCAGCTCCTCACGATGACATCAGGCGTCCGATGGAACGAGGACTACACCGACCTCAACTCCGACGTGGCGAGGATGTACGCGACGCCGCCCGATCCGGGCTTCGACATGACGGTGAGCTACGTGCGGAAGCTGCCGCGCGAAGCGCCGCCGGGCACGAAGTGGGTGTACAAGACGTCGGAGACGAACCTTGTTGGCGTGCTCGTGGCGGAAGCCGTTCGGAAGCCGCTGGCCGACTATCTCTCGGAAAAGATCTGGCGCCCGTACGGCATGGAGCGCGACGCCGAGTGGATGGTGGACGACGTCGGCCACGAACAGGGCGGCTGCTGCCTCGCCATGACGCTGCGTGACCTCGGCCGGTTCGGCCAGTTCATCCTCGACGGCGCGCGGATCGGGAGCGCGCCGATCGTCCCGGACACGTGGCTGGCCGAAGCCACGCGCAATCAGATTGGGACCAGCGGCGGCGGCGGCTCCGGATACGGCTATCAGTGGTGGCCGCGCGACGACGGCACGTTCGAAGGCCGCGGGATCTACGGACAGACGCTGCACATCGATCCGAAGCGTCGCCTGGTGATTGCGATCAACAGCGCGGCCGAGGCGCCGACGGGCCGCGGGATCGGCCAGACGCGTCAGGCGTTCATCGCCGCGGTGAAGGCGGAAACCGACGCAGAAAAGCGGTGAGCGCGGCCCCTAGAAGGCGATCCGCAGCCCCACGCGGAACGTCAGGGGCGGTTGCAGCGCCGTCGGCCGCCGGAATGTCGGGCCGCTGACGACGTCCTCCTCGACCTCATTGGACAAGTTGACGAAGTTGAAGATGTCCACGCCGAACACCGCGCGGCGCTCCGCGATCAGGAATCCCTTCTCGAACCGCAGATCGACGGTGCCGGTGTACGTGAAGCGCGTAATGCCCATCTCGTAGGCTTCAAACGCCTCGGGCCCGCCGGCCAGATCGGGCGCGACGACGAGCCGCGAAAACGGCAGGCCGTCCTGATAGCGCACCGTGCCGGCGATACGAACATCAGCGGGCGCGGAGAACATGCCGGACCACTTGGCGATGTAGGCGCGATCGAAATACAGCCGCCCCGGTGAAATGGAGGACGTGCCGGGCAGCTCGAATCGATCGCCGATCACGCCGGGGTCGTTCTCGAGGACCCGGTTCCCGATGAAGCCTCCGAGGCCCTTCGACCGGTACGTCGTCCCGCCGAAGAGCATGCGCCATCGCGGGTAGCGCAGATCCAGCGTCACTTCGATCCCTTCGTGGGAGACGTCGGCGGCCTCTGGATTGGTGAGCAGGAACGCGTCGCGGCCGAAGCTGGACGGCAGCCGTTCGTAGATCGTGAGCGTGGTGTCGTCGGCCGCGCTGTCCCAGTCGGCGCCGGGATCGGGCAGCTCGATCGCGCGATAGCTCGACGCAAACGGCACGCCGGTGTTGAGCGATCCGAGCAGCGAGGATTCGCGGCGCCAGATGAGCGCGCCTCGAAGCGTCACACGCGGGCCGCTGCGGTACTCCGCCCCGACCGTCCATTCCGTCGTCTTCGGCCCCTTCAACTCGGTGTCGATTGATGCAACGGCCGCGCCCCGGCCCGACCGCGCCACCAGCTCGCCGGTCTCACCGGCATCGACGCGCCTGTTGTTGTTGGGATCCCGCCAGCGATGCACGTTGAACACGACCTCGCCCGGATCGCCAAACGAGAGCACCCACAGCGGTGGCGGGGATGCGTACCGCCCCGCGCCTCCGAAGAGTCCAAATGATCCGCGCTGCCACCGGAAGGACGCCCGCGGCGACGCCGACATCCAACTGATTCCTGATACGGCGCCCTGGGCCTCGCCCGATGCCGTGTCGAGGCGAACACCAGCCTCGATCGTCAGGTCCGGAAGTGCAATGCGGTCAGAGAGATACAGGCCTGTTTCAGTCAGCGTTCTTTGAGAGTCGGGGGGCATTCCGGCAGGGATCCAGACGCGTGCCGGCAAACTGTTCACGGTCTCGGCGACCGTCAGGAGCGCGATAGGATTCCCGGCCGCGCTCGCGTGCCGAAGCACCGCGCCCGTCCGGATGTCGTGCCGGGCCCCGAATCCGCCGAGCGACCACTCGTATTCGCCGCCCACTTGAACGAGGGTCGCCGACGTGAACGCGGCCGGCGGCGGCACGACGCCGTCGGTGATGCGATCGACGACGCCACCAACGGGCGTGACGAACTGCGGCCTGAACGACCAGCCCTGGACGCCGCCATTCACCGTGAATCGTCCGCCGCTCTCGAGCGCCCGATCCCACGTGACCAGCGTTTGCCAGAAGCGTCCGCGATCCTCGACGTCACGCAGCGCGAACTGCCGGCGGTCGTCGAACGGGTGCGACACGGCCTGGACCGCGGTCAGCACGCGGAACTGATTGCGGCCCCGCCCGCTGGCGACGACGTGCGCGAAAAAGGCGCCGGCATCGGCCGCCTGCTCGTCGGGGAGATCGCGTTCCTCGTATTCGGCCTGCGTGAACGATCCGGCGGCGAGCACGCCAAATCCCTCGCGAATCGGAATGCCCAGCTCGCCGCCGACCGTGAACCATGACGAGAGCCGCCCGATCGAGGGCGTCTCCGGCACGCGGTTGACCCCGACCATGCTAGGCGCGGTGCCCGCGAAGTGAAGAGATCCGGCGCGCTGGCTGGTCGCCTGCCGCGGCACGAGCGAGATCGCCACGCCGGGCGTCGCGGTCTCAATCGGCGCGAGTCCAGACGAGGCGGACACGGCCTCGAACAGATCGGCGTCCAGCGCAATCGGCAGCAGCCCCGTCGGCCCGGCGGGACCAATGGACATGCCGCCGAGTGACACCGTCGTGGAGGTCCACGACGACCCGCGCGTGCCGACCAGCGCCGATCGGCCGGTCCCAAGCCCGCCGTTGTCCATGCGATCGGCGACGACGAAGGGCGCGGCGGTTTCGAGGAGGCGCCAGATGTCGTCCCCGGGCGGCAAGGCGCTCGTCCAGTCGCGATCGAACGTCACGCCCTCGCCGTTGCGTGACCGGTCGGCCAGCTCGAGCATCGACATTCCCTTGCCCATCGGCATCAGGACGGCGTCGAGACTCACGCGCTCGCGGGCTTCGAGGCGCATCTCCACCCTGGCCGCGCTGAAGCCGGCGACGTCGACGGTGATTTCGTACACGTCCGGCATGAGGCCGGGAATCGAAAGGAGCCCGGTTGGGGGAATAGTCAGGGATCGCGGTTCGGCCGGACCTTTGGAACCGCGCAGAATCACGCGCGCCACCACATCGGGCCGCAGGGCGGGAATGGCGATGCGCACCGTCAGGCGCGCGGTGTCGTCGGAGATCTGGCCGGCGCTCGCGGGCGCCGAGAGGCAGAGGATCAGCAGCAGCGCGCTCAAGCAGGTCCTTTCTTGATCATTGGCACAAACCGGACTGCGATGGTCTCGCGCCGGACAACCCCGTCCTTCGTCCGGCGCAGTACGGTCATTATCTGATCGCCGCGGCCGACGGGCACCACCATGATGCCGTTCTCGCCAAGCTGATCGACGAGCGTCTGGGGCACTTGGTCTGGCGCGGCCGTCACGATGACCTTGTCGAAGGGGGCGGCGTCCGGCCAGCCGGCGTAGCCGTCGCCGACCCGCGTGCGGATGTTCGAGTACTTAAGGTCATCCAGGACGGCCTTGGCCCGTGCGGCCAGCCCCGGCAGGATCTCGATGGTGTGGACTTCCTTCACCAGTTCGGCGAGCACCGCCGCCTGGTAGCCGGATCCCGTGCCGATTTCCAGCACGCGGTCGGTCGGGCGCGGCTCGAGCATCTGCGTCATGTACGCGACGATGTACGGCTGCGAGATGGTCTGGCGGTCGCCGATGGGCAGCGGCGTGTCGTCGTAGGCGCCGGCCTGCTCGCTTTCGGGGACGAAGCGGTGGCGTGGCACGCGACGCATCGCGTCGAGCACGCGCGTGTCGGTAATGTCCCTGGCGGCGAGCTGCGTCTCGACCATGCGCTCGCGGGCGCGGGCGGGATCAGACGCAGACTCGCTCCCCGATGGCGGTGCGCCACACCCAGCGAGCGCCGCGGTCAACAGGACGATCAGAACCGGCATGCTCCCACCGCCTTCACGGCGACGGTGACCTCACGTATCACCGCGCCCTCCAGGATCTTGGGGGACACACACGCCCGGCCAAAGATCGTTCGCTCGTCGATGAGGTCGGGGCCGGCGTGGGTCGCGATGAAGAACTGGCCGACGCCGGTGTGGCGCTCTCGGGCCGGCAGGCCGACGAGGCCGAACGATCCGAACACCCCGGTGGCGCCCGGTCGGATCTCGTCGCGCCAGAACCGGCGGTCGCCTGAATAGTCGTTCGCGCCCGGACTCCCGCCCGCCATCATGACGTCGGCGGCCACGCGATGGAAGGTCAGGCCGTTGTAATAGCCGGCCTCGGCGAGCTGGATGAATCGTGCCGCCGTGAGCGGCACGTCTACCAGGCTCACAACCATCTCGATGATCGAACCGTCCGAGAGATGGAGGTTCACGATGTTCCAGTTTGGTCGCGCGCGCAGGCTCTTCAACTGGTCTTCCGTCGGCTGTTCGATCGGGCGACGAGCCGGCCGGGCCGGCACGCGCTCGCCGGTCAGCGTGTACAGCGCGTCCGACGCCGCCGCCGCGACGACCGGATCCGCGTCCTTCATGTAGCCGCGAAACGCATATTGGAGCTCGGCGTCGGACGGCGAGCCCCACTCGGCCAGCCGCGCCAGGATTTCCGTGCGGGCGGCGCGCGTGGGCTCGCGGTCGGCCGCCGTGAGGCGCATGAGCGCGTGCGCGAGGCCGTTCCAGCTTGCCGCGCCAATCCCCTGCTCGGCCAGCGAGCCGAGCCGTTCCTTCTTGAGCATCTGCGCCGCCGTCAGGACGAGCTGCACGTCGTCAGCGTCCAGGGCTTCGATTGCGGCAGGCACGCGGGCGGGGCTGCCCATGCGCGTGAGCGCGTCGAGCGCCGCGGTTCGGACGTTCGGCTCCTTGTCACGGGCCAGGCGGGAGGCCAGATCCTGGGTGCGGGTGAGCTCGGCCACTCGCGCCGCCGCGGCACGCACCTGCCAGAATTCATGATCCTCGGCCACTTCATCGGCCAGTTTCACGGCCTCGTCCGGCGCAAACTTCGCGAGGGTCACCATCGCCTGCGCGCGCTCGTGCCACCGCCGATCCTGCTCCTTGTCCTGGTTTCCAAGCTCGCCCGCCCACGACCGCAGCCGCGCGAGCGCGTCCTCACGATCGTCGCAGGCGGGACTCAGCAGATCGATGGCCGCCAGCACGACGTGACGGCTGTCGTCGTTCAGTGCACCGATGAGCGGCGCGCAGGATCGCGTGGACGGAATCGACCGGGCCAGCGAGCGCACGGCTTCCAGCCGCACCAGGTAGTGCCCGTCGTCCAGACGGCGATAGAGGGCCTGACCGAATCGATCGGCGGCGCCGCGCATCATCTGCACAGCGACAACGCGAATCTCCCAGCCGCATTCGGGACCGGCCGGCGGAGGGCACCGGTACGCCGAGGCCGTCGCGATGGTGCGCTCATCCGTATCGCCGATGGCGCGCAGCGCCTCGAGGGCCGTCACGAGCGGTTCGCCGCTCTCGGCGCCCATCCGGCGCACCGACAGCTGCCGCAGGCGCGCGCGCATCGCATCCGGCACCGGCCGGTTCTGGTGCCGGCGGTACCACGCCTCCACGCCACGGAGGGCGCCTGCCGGAACAGGCGTCAACTTGAGACGCTCGAGCAGGATCCGTTCGGCCTCGACGGCTAGCGCCCCGTCGAGATCGAGCTCACCCAGACTGGCGAGAATGGCGTCCCGGACTCCTCGCTCCCCCTCCATGAGAAGGCGGGCGCGGAGTAGATCGAACACCAATGCGATCGTCCGTGCGTCCTCCACCGGCTTAGCCTTGCGCAGCACGAACACGAGCCCGGCGACGACCTCGGTCCGCACATCCTCACTTGGATCCGCGATGTGCTGGGCCAGCCGCCCGATGTCGGAGGGATCTTCGAACCGTGCGAGCGCGCGGACGGCGGCGACTCTCACCGGAGGCCGGTTGCTCCTGCGGGCCGCTTCCAGAAGCATCTCGTCGGGTGTCTGCAGACCAGCTTTTGCGGGTTCGGGCGGATACGCCCGCTCGGCGATGAGGCGCTCTGCGGCGAGGTAGACCTGGTCCGGCGTCGGGTCGGCGACGACCTGCAAGGCGGCAACCGCGGTTGTCACGACGACCGCCAGGAGAAAACGGCTCACACTGCCCCCGGCTTCACAATCACGCCGCGATGCTCCATGCCGTTCATCGTGATCGCGACGGGTTCCGACAGCCTCACGTGCCGCACGCCCGAGCGCTCGCTCCGCGCCCGCTGCGCGGCCAGCCACTCCCAGTCCAGGACGCCCTCACCCACTTCAGGATTGACGGTGAAGTACCCCACGCCGGCCGTCATCAGGTTCTGAAAAAAGTGCGAGCCTTGCGAGGGCGTGACCTTGAAGTCGTGGAAGCCTGCCTCGACGATGACGCGGGCGCCGGCGATCTGGTTCCAGGTGACGGGCACGCCGAGCGTCGGCTCGCTCGATCCCAGGCGGCCCACACAAATCAATAGATACGGACGGCCCTCGGCATCGAGCTCGGCGTTCAGATGGCCGATCTCGGCGGCGATCTCCTGGCTGCGCGCGGCGCCGAAGCGATGCGAGTCGATGGCGATGATGTCGCGGATGTCGTCCACGCGGCCGTGGCCGAGCACGGCCTCGCTCTGGCACAGCAGCGCCGAACGCGGATAGCGGCCGAGATCGACCTCGCCCAGCTCGCGCGACGGCGCAACCGGCCGGAGCTGCAGGCACGCAAAGTCGGCCGGCTGTCCGTGCGGCACGCTGATGTCGGCCGCGAACTCGATCTCCACCGGCCCGCCCGTGCCCTGCTCGCCGATCTCGAGCACGAAGCTCAGGATCTCGGCGAGCGGGAACACGCCGTGCTTCAGGATCGGCGCGAAGCTGACGAGCCGCACGCCCGGCCGGGAGACACCGTCGAACACCGCGTCGTTTTCCGGCGAGTACGTCGAGCCCACGGCTGCCAGCGCGCCATCCCGCTCCGCCGTCTCGAGCCCGTACTGCCGCAGCTCCAATGCGTGATGCCCATCGCCCCTCGGCTTCGCGTCGTCCAGCCGGAGCGCGTAGAACATGCGCTGCGAGTTGCGCAGGACGTCGTCAACCGACGAGAACTGCACCAGGTGCCGCGGATGCCTCGGCGAAAAGCGGAAGCAGGTCTCGCCGCCGACCACGGTGGCGCCGAGCCCGAGCGCGACGGCGGCCACGCCGTCCTGCGGCCGGAGCGGCGGCACCGCGTAAAAGTTGTGCGACCGCGCCACGCCGGCGATGTCCGGATAGTGCCGGTCGCCGTGCGTCTGGCCCGCGAGCTTCTGAATCACGACCGCCATCTTTTCTTCTTCGAGGCGGTACGGCGATGCGCGCAGGTAGGCCTTCGCGCGCCGGTTGAACGTGGACGCGTAGACGCGGCACACCGCTTCGCGCAGCTGCTCGAGCCGCACGCGCAGGTCCGGATCGCGATTGGGCACCATCCACGTGTCGTAAATGCCCGCAAATGGTTGATACGGCGAGTCTTCCAGCAGGCTCGACGAGCGGACGGCGAGCGGGTACTTCGCCGCTTCGAGGAACGCAGCCAGATCGCGCAGCTCGTCCTCCGGAAACGCCGCGCCCAGCAGCCGCCTCAGGATCTGCTCGTCGTCGTCCGACTCGAGCAGGAACTCTCGAAGGCCGTCGCGATCGAGAAACCGATCGAACAGGTCGGTGCCCAGGACGACGGCGGGCGGCACGCCGATGCGTGCCTGCCGGAATCGCGCCTGCACGCCGTACTCCTCGAGGAGGAACGCCGCAAACGCGAGGCCGCGACCCTTGCCGCCGAGCGAGCCGCCGCCGATGCGGCAGAAGCTGGCCTCCGGGTCGAACGTGCCGCGGGCGAAGTCGGCGACGATGCCGCGCTTCTGCTCCTGCTGATAGCGATGGAGCGAGTCGATCAGATGCCGGCGCAGGTGTTCGGTCGTCGGAAAGTCGGACAGCCGCTGCGGCCGCAACCGGTGCGCCAGCGCGAACTCCGTCCGCGCCTTGAACCATTTGGAGAAATGGTTGCGCTCGCCGTGATACGCGAGGCTCGCGGCCGGCACTGTACGGAGGACCTGCACGAGCGCCCGCAAGTCCGACGCGCGGGCCACGACGGTGCCCTCCGGCAGGCGGAAGACGAAGTCGCCGAATCCGAAGTTCTCGATCATGAAGCGCTGCAGGTCGTGCAGCAGCGTCGGCGATTCCTTCAGGACGAACGCGGCGCCGACACCCGAGGCGAGCGTCCGGTTCTCGCCCAGGCTCGACTGCAGCATGACCGGCACGTCCGGCTGGCGGCTCCGGACGAGCTTCGCGAGCATCAGGCCCGCCTCGGCTTCGAGCTGCCCGTCCTTCGGGAACTCGATGTCCGCGATGACGCCGAGGATGTTCTCCTCGTGCCGCTCGAAGTACTCCCACGCTTCTTCGAACGTCGTGCACAGCAGGACCTTGGGGCGCGCCTGCAGCCGCATGAGCTTGTGCGACAGGTTGATGCCTTCGGGCACCAGGCTCTGTGACTGTCTCAGCAGCTCGCCGTAGAGCACGGGCAGGAACGACGAGTAGTACCGGACGCTGTCCTCGACCAGGATGATCGCCTGGACGCCCATCTCGCCGGTGTCCACGGCGACGTTCATCCGATCCTCGACGGACTTCACGATGGCGGGCAGGATGCCGACGTCGCCCTGCCAGAGAAAGATGTGATCGACTCCCGGCAGATTCGCGCTCGTCCTCTCGCTGAGGTCGCGCGCGTCGTACGCGAGGGCGATCACGGGCGACTCGTGGCCGCGCCGCAGCAGCGCCGCTGCGAGGTCGACGACGCTCATGTCGCCGACGTGCATGGCCGCAATGACGAGGTCGAACCGGCGGCCGGCGCCGGCGACCGCCAGGGCCTCGCGGCCGCTGGCGGCGTGGTACAGCCGCGGCGCGTCATGCGTATCGAAGGAGAGGAACCGGCCGAGGACGCCTTCGCTGACCTGGCCGTCCTCGGTCAGGATGAACGCGTCGTACAGGCTCGAGACCAGCAGGATGTCGTGGACGCGGTACCGCGCGAGATCCTGAAACCCGTGGAGCCGGCTGCCCGACCCGAGCGATCGGGCCGCCGGGTCGGTCATACGAGACCTTGATCCATCATCGCGTCCGCGACCTTGAGGAAGCCCGCGATGTTCGCGCCGTTCACGTAGTTGCCCGGCGTGCCGAACGACGCGGCCGTTTCGGCGCAGGCCTTGTGGATCGCCTTCATGATGTCGTGCAGGCGGCGATCCACTTCCTCGCGCGTCCAGCTCATGCGCATGCTGTTCTGCATCATCTCGAGGCCGGACGTCGCGACGCCGCCGGCGTTCGACGCCTTGCCGGGCGCGTAGAGGATGCCGGCGTCGACGAACTGCTTCACGCCGTCGAGCGTCGTCGGCATGTTGGCGCCCTCGGAGACGACGTACACGCCCGCGCGCAGCAGGTTGGCCGCGTCCTTGCCGTTGATTTCATTCTGCGTCGCGCTCGGAAACGCGCACTGCGCCTTCACGGACCACATCGGGTTGTGATCCGCCTTCGGATCGATGGCGGTGTAGGTGGCGCCCTTGAACCGGTCGGCGTACTCCTTGATGCGCCCGCGACGCACGTTCTTCAAATCGAACACGAACTTCAGCTTCTCGGTGTCGATGCCGGCCTCGTCGTGGATGAAGCCCTGCGAATCGGAGAGCGTGACGGGCTTCGCGCCGAGCTGGATCAGCTTCTCGACGGTGTACTGCGCGACGTTGCCGCTGCCGGACACGAGGCAGATCTTGCCGTCGAAGGACTCCTTGCGGGTGCCGAGCATCTCGGCGGCGAAATAAACGGCGCCGTAGCCCGTGGCCTCCGGCCGGATGAGCGAGCCGCCCCAGTTCAGGCCCTTGCCGGTGAGGACGCCCGTGAACTCGTTGCGCAGCCGCTTGTACTGGCCGAAGAGAAACCCGATCTCGCGTCCGCCGACGCCGATGTCGCCCGCCGGCACGTCCGTGTCCGGCCCGATGTGGCGCGCGAGCTCCGTCATGAAGCTCTGACAGAACCGCATCACCTCGTTGTCGCTCTTCCCTTTCGGATCGAAGTCCGAGCCGCCCTTGCCGCCGCCCATCATCAGCGTGGTGAGCGAGTTCTTCAGCACCTGCTCGAACGCCAGGAATTTCAGAATGCCGAGCGTGACCGACGGATGAAAGCGAAGCCCGCCCTTGTACGGGCCGAGCGCGCTGTTCATCTCGATGCGGTAGCCGCGATTGACCTGGCACTCGCCGCGGTCGTCCTGCCAGGGCACGCGGAACATGACGACGCGTTCGGGTTCGACCATGCGCTCGAGAATCCGCGCCGCGCGGTACTCCGGGTGGCGATCGAACACCGGCGCCAGCGACTCGAGCACTTCTTCGACGGCCTGGTGGAACTCCGGCTCGGCCGGATTCTTGGCCTTCGTCTGCGCGATGACCTCGTGGACGTAGCTGTAACCGACTCCGCTGTTGCTCAACATGGGGGAATCCTATCGCAGGAGATGGACAATAGGGCCATGGCCAGCGAGGCGATCACGTACACGTTAGAGCCAGCCCTCACTGCTGGCGAGTTCGTCGACGTCCTGAAGCGCTCGACGTTGGCCGAACGCCGGCCTGTCGGCAAGCCGGAGACGATTGCCGGGATGCTGGCTCACGCGGATCTCATCGTCACGGCACGGGATAGAGCGGGACTCCTGGTGGGCGTCTCACGTGCGATCAGCGACTTCAGCTACTGCACGTACCTATCGGATCTGGCCGTCGACGAGGCATTTCAAGGCCGCGGTATCGGCCGTGAGCTCATCCGCCGCACGCACGAGGCCGCCGGACGGCACACCACGCTCATTCTGCTGGCCGCGCCGAAAGCGGAGACGTACTACCCGCACATCGGCATGCAGCCACACCATTCGTGCTGGCGGATTCCGGCCGTGCGTCCGTAGCGGGCGTCACCGGGCGACAGCCGCGCTGTTGTTGCGATTGTGCGATGCCGCTCGCAGCAGGCCCGTTTTCGGATCGCGGCTGATCGCGACCCAGAGGCCTTCCCCGCCAAAACGCATGTTGTCGGCCGGAATCTCTTCGTACGCATAGCCGGTGCCTTGCAGCACGGCCACGGGGAACTTGTCCTTCGGGACGCGCAACGTGAGGCGGCCCGTCGCGTCCGGCGACGGCATCAGGAAGTCCGGCGTGTTGATTGCCTGGTCCACCGTCATCCCGAATCGCACCACGTTCAGCAGCGACTGGAAGGTGCGGTGGTGCAGGCCATTGCCCATCGACGCGAAGCCGATGACGGGCGCGCCGTCCTTGAAGAGGATGCCCGTCTCGGTCGGCGACATGAGCCGCGTGCCCGGCTTGGTGCGCGCGATCTGCATCTGCTGGAACGAACCGGGATCGCCGATCGAGATCCCGTCGATGTTGATCGCCGTGCGGCCCCAGTCCACGCAGTTGATGCTCTGCGTGATCGCCGCGATGTTACCGGCTTCGTCGATGGCGACGACATCGTCGGAGTGGCCGGATGAGGCCGGCGTCTTCCAGCGAAATGGCGTGGTCCCGGCCTGCATCCGCTTCCAGAGCTCCGCGGCCGTGCCCGCCGACGTGCGGCCCGCGGGCGAATAGTCGAGGCCGGGATAGAGCTGCCGCACCGAGGCTTCCGGCAGGTAGCCGAGCCCGAACATCTGGGCGATGTCAGAGGCCTTGCGCAGCGCAACACCGGACTTCGTCCAGTGCGCGTCCTTCACGAGTCCCGACGCTTCGGCGAGCAACTGAGCTTCGATGAGCGCCAGCCCGCCGATGTTCGGCGGGGGATTCGTGTAGACCGTGTAGCCGTTGCCGATCGGGGCGACGAGCGGCTGGTCCCAGATCGCCTCGTACGCCGCGAGATCCTCGAGCGTCATCTTCCCACCGTCGGCCTGCACCGCCGCCACCAGCTTCTGCGCCCACGGTCCTTTATAGATGTAGTCCGTGCCCTGCGAGGCGACGGCGCGCAGGGTGCCGGCGAGCGCCGGCTGCTTGAAGATTTCCCCGACCTGGTACCGGCCGCCGTCAGGCTTCATGAAGATCGCGCGCGTCGCCGGCAGCCGGCTGAGATCCTCCCGCCGGAACCGGAACTTGTCGGCGAGGCCCTTCGTCACCGGAATGCCCTGCTCGGCCACGTGAATGGCCGGCTCGAACAGCGCCTTGAACGGCAGCTTGCCGAACTTCTGATGCGCCGCGCCGACGCCTTTGAGGAATCCGCCGACGAGCGCCGTCCGCCCGCTCACGGCCGTGCCGCGCAGGCCTTCCTCGTTCGCCATGCTGATGCTGCCGGGGATGCTGCCGGCCTCGGTCTCGCCGCGCACCGTGTTCCACTCGGCGTTCATCGTGTAGACCTTGCCGCTCGCCGCGTCGTAGTAGACGAGCGACATGATGCCGAAGTAGCTGATGGGCGCGCCGCCCGTGAGCGCCACCTGCGTGAGCGCGGTGGTCATCGCGGCGTCGATCGCGTTGCCGCCCCTGGCGAGCGCCTCGAGGCCCGCGCGCGCCGCCAGCGCGTTGTAGGCCACCGTCACGGCGCCGCGGCGCCCCGTCGCCAGACCGGCCTGGGTGCGAATGTTGGCCTGAGCCCGGAGGAACTGGTCGTACTCGCCGGATGGCCAGTCGCGCGGAGAGAGCGAAACCGATTGAGGCGGCGCAATCGGCGCTGAGAACAGCGCCGCGGCGACGATCCACGCGGTCAGGAATCGCAGCATCAGATCTTCAGTGCGATGTCGAACGTGCCGGCGTAGCCGCCGGCCTTGTCGGCAAGCTTCAGCATGAGCTGCTTGCCGCCGTTCCTGTAGATGCCGTCCTTCTCATTCGTCATGTTGCGGCGGCCCTTCGCGGCGTACGGCGCCTGTGCGTGGACCTTGTCCGTGAGCGCCTCGTCGAAATAGAGCTGCGAGGTGAAGTCGCTGCCGCGCGCGCCCGCGGGGTTCGTCCGGATCTTGAAATGAATGTGGACGGCGCGGCCCGGATACCAGCCGGGGTAGATGGTCGTGAAGCGCGCGAGCCCCTGGGCGTCGGTCACCTGGTGGCCGCGCAGGAACTTCTGCCCGCGGGTGTCGAACTTGACCTGCGTGTCCCGGACGTCTGAATAGAGGCCGGCGGCGTCGCATTGCCAGACATCCACCACCGCCCCGGCGAGCGCGGCGCACGCCCCGCCCGCTCCCATGCGGGAGACCCGAAGCGCGACCTCGAGCGGGGTGCCAGGCTTCGCCTGGCCATCTCCCGGATCCGTCCGGATGTCGGAGCGGTTCAGCTTCTCTTCCACGAAGTACGGCCCTTCCATCTGCTCGGGCACGACCACACAGGGGACGGCCTGGGCCTCGACGATTTCCGGCCGCCACAGAAGCGCGCCTGCTCCGGCGGCGCCGGCCGCCCCAATGAACGCCAGCACTTCCCGCCGGCTGAGAATCCGCCCGAAGCCGTGATCGTCATCAAGGGACATATGCGGCGAGTATAGCGAGGTACGCAGTTTCTGCCACGTTCACGCGGGCGAAGGACGCAGTTTCTGCAACCCCTCTTCTGATTTCCTCGGGATTTTCGACCAATTGTTGGCCCGCCGTGTGCAGTGGCCCCCGCCATGAGCACCGATCAGATGGACGACAAGGCACCTCGAACGCCGCGGCTGATTCCCGGCGTCCACAACTACTGCGATCGCTGGTGCGAGCGCTGCCGGTTCAAGACCCGGTGCGTGGTCGCCGTCATGCACGAGCGCATCGATGCCGCCCGCGCGCGCGGGCAGGAGCTCTCGACCTCTGAAGTCCTGGACGAGCTCATCCCTCCCTACGACGGCCCGCCGCGTCCGTGGCTCGACGAGCTCATGGAAGCGGCCAACCGGCCGCCGTCCGAAGCCGAGCAGCGTGAGATGGAACGGCAGGAAAAGGAACTGGAACGGCGCCTGGCCGCGGACACGCTGCTGCTCGACGCGCGCGAATACGGCACGATGGCCGAACGTATCGCGCGGGCGCTCACCGCCGCGCTCTCCAGCCACGGTGACCCCGTCGTCCTGACGGCCCTCGAAGCGATCGAACGCCAGTCACTCTGCATCGCGGCCAAGACCTATCGCGCCGTCAACGGCGAGCTGCGGGACCTGATCGCGGACTATGAAGACGACGACCCGGTCCAGTCGGACCACAACGGCTCGGCCAAGATCGCCCGCCTGATGGTGGCCGAGTCGCGGGAGTGCTGGACGGTGCTGATGCAGCTCGGTCGCGCCACGGCCGACGGCGTGCCGATCAAGATGGTCGAGCGGCTGGATCGGCTGGACCGGAACCTCGCCGTTCGCTTTCCCCGGGCGATGGAGTTCACCCGCGCGGGGTTCGACGACGAAGGCGGGCCAGGCTAACCGATCTGATCGCAGTGTCGTCTTTGTATACACTGGGCATACAAAGAGGACATCGATGCCACGGAGTGCCTTCCTCGGCGAATGGGAACAGCTCGTGCTGCTGGCGATTCTGCGCCAGCGCGACAGCGCGTATGTCATCGGCCTTCGCGCGCATCTCTCGGCCGTCATGGGCCGCACGCCGTCCCGCGGCGCGCTGTACCGGACGCTCGATCGGCTCGAGGAGAAGGGCTACATCCGCGGCATTGAAGAGGACGCTTCCTCGGATCGCGGAGGCCACCCGCGCCGGCGCTTTGTCGTGACCCGATCCGGCATTGCGGCGTTGAAGGCGTCGCGCCAAGCTCTCCTGCATCTCTGGAAAGGCGTCGAGGAGGTGCTCGAATGAGCCGGCGCCGTCCGGTATTCGAGCGCCTGCTGCTGTGGGTGGTTGGCCAGGACGTCCGCGGCCGGAGCATGGCGGGCGATCTCCGAGAAGAGTACGGACAGCGCTCCGCCGGCGCCCTGAACGAGCTGCGCTATGCGCTCTCGTGCCTGCGGCTGGCGGGCCGCTACCTGCCGGTTCGGATGCTGGAGGCCGCCCGGCGGGCAGCCTCCGCGGGAGTGCTCGATCTGCGCCAGTCCGCGCGAGGTTTCCGCAGTGCACCGACTTACTGGATCGGCTGCACCCTCACACTCGCGCTTGGCATCGGCGCGACGTCCACGATCGCGACCATCGTCTATGGCTCACTCCTCGAGCCCCTGCCATACCCCCACCCTGAGCGCCTCGTCCGGTTCGGCGATGCGACGCTCAAGAACCCGGTCGGACTCTCCTCCGCGTCAGTTCTCAACTTCATGGGCTTGCAGCGGAGTGCGGGGACCTTCGACGTCATGGCCGCGTTCCGGTCGGAGCGGGCCATCGTCTCGGGTCCGGACGGCGCGGATCGTCTGCAGGGGGCGTGGGTCACGCCGAACTTCTTCGAGGTCTTCGAGCTGACGCCGCTGGCGGGCCGCTGGTTCGAGCCGGCCGATCAGTCATCAGGCGCGCGAACGGTGATCATCAGCGAGCGCGCGTGGCGGCGCCTGTTCGGCGGCCGCCGCGATGCGATCGGCCGGACGATCCAGATCGATCTCGTCGATCACACCGTCATCGGCATCGCCGGGCGCGATCAGAGCGCGCACGGCGCCGTGGACTTCTGGAAGACGATCCGGTGGAACGCCGACGACATGACGCTCAGGCGCCGGCGATCGATCGAACCGGTCGGGCGGCTGCGCGCCGGCACGACAATCGAAGAGGCCCGCCACGAGCTGCGTGCTCTCTTCGCGGCGCTGGGGCGGGAGTATCCCGCTGAGAACGCCGCGTGGACGATCAATGTCATGCCGATCGAGGAGTGGATCGGCAGTTTCGGCGGGGCCAGCAGCCGCGCGATGCTGCAGCTCATCGGGGCCGGCGCCGTCGTGCTGTTGGCGGTGGCGCTGATCAACGTCACCAGCCTCACCCTCGGCCGCGCGGAACAGCGGCGGCGTGACGCGCTCCTCCGGCGTGCGCTGGGCGCCACCAGCGGCCGCATGTTCGCGCTGCACCTGACGGAAGGCCTCCTGATCGGCGTTCCCGCGGGGATTGCCGGCGCCGTGATCGCGTCCTGGGCCGTGCCGCTGGTCGTTGCCCAGTACGGCGACACGTTTCCGCGATCGCACACCGTGGCGTTCGGCGCGAGCAGCGTGCTCGTCGCGGCCGGCGCGGGCATCGTCGCGGCGTTCTGCATCGCCGCGCTCGCCGGTCTCAGGCGCCGGCCGGCCACCGACGGCCTCCGCACGGACGCGCGCGGCGCCTCCGCCGCCTCGCTCCGCGTGCGACTCGCGCTGGTCACGACGGAAGTGGCGCTTTCTGCGCTGCTGCTCCACGCGGCGATGCTCGTCGCCGGAACGATCTACGCGCTGTCGCGCGTCGACATGGGCGTGCCGCTCGATCGGGCGCTCACGTTCGAGGTGGGACTGCCGAGGAGCCGCTATCCCGACCCTGACCGTATCGCGCGTTTCCTCGATGAGCTGAGCACGCGACTGCACGCCCTGCCGGGCGTCCGCGAGGTCGGAGCGACGACGCGTCGCCCGTTTGCCGGGGGCTCGAACGGCGGCGTGTCGGTCGCGGACGACCCCGCGCGCACGCTGCCCCTCGTCGAATACCGCGCCGTCACGCCAGGCTTCTTTCCCGCACTGGGCATCGCGCTGCACGAGGGCCGGACTTTTGCGGCCGGACTTGGCGCCGGCGCGGCCGAGAGCAGCCAGGTCGTCATCAGCGAACAGCTCGCGCGGGAGTTGTTCGGCCCTTCGAGCGCCGTCGGACGCCTGCTCCGCACCGCAACCAGCGCGCCGCCTGTCGAAGTGATCGGCGTCGTCGGTGACTTCCGTGACTTCGGCCCGGTGCGCGAGGGGCGGCCCACCATCTACTTCCGGCACAGCTTCAACGAGGTCTACGCCAACTCGCCGTTCTCGACGGTGATCGTCAGGCACGAGGGTTCGGGCGCGGACCTGACGCTTTTGACGCGCGCGGTCCTGAGGGACCTCGACCGTGACGTCCCAATGGACGCGATCATGACGCTCCAGACGCTGGCCGACCGCTCCGCCGGCACGTCCCGCCGGACCGCAGCGACGCTGCTGCTCTGGTTCACGGGCGTAGCGCTTGCGCTCGGCTCGGTCGGCATCTTCGGCGTCATCGCCTTCAGCGTCGAGCGGCGCCGGCGCGAGATCGGCATCCGGCTCGCGGTGGGCGACACGCCGGCGGGCATCGGGCGGCGGATTCTCGTCGAGGGCCTGAAGTTGACGGCGATCGGCCTTGCCGTCGCCGCGCTCGGCAGCTACTGGATCAGGAACGCGGTCGCGTCGTTCGTTCTTGCCGACCTGACGCCCGCGTCCTGGCGCGTCCTCGCCGGAGTCGTGGCGGTGGTCGCGCTCATTGCCGTGACCGCGTGCCTGATTCCGGCGCGCCGCGCCGCGCGCACGCCGCTCATCACCGTGCTTCGGGAGTGAGCCGTACAAAGAAAAAAGGCTCGCTGGTTTGTGACCAGCGAGCCCTGAGAAAAAATCCCGGCAGCGACCTACTCTCCCACACAGTTACCCATGCAGTACCATCGGCGGTAGCAGGCTTAACTTCCGTGTTCGGAATGGGAACGGGTGTGACCCTGCTCCTA
>Ga0137427_10000119_pt1 | contig 41887 bp, 34 predicted proteins | sample EasRivERMZT700_2_FD_102309 | JGI IMG/M metagenome (GOLD analysis project Ga0137427, IMG submission 102309) | Soil microbial communities from meander-bound floodplain in the East River, Colorado, USA - East River MetaG ERMZT700_2 | ecosystem: Environmental > Terrestrial > Soil > Floodplain ...
CGCGGAAACGGCGGCGCGATCCGTCCGTGGTGCAGGGCGTGCGGTACATCATCCAGGCGATGAGCGAGCGCGGCGTGCGGCGGTTGATCTATCAGTCGTGCCTCGGCGTGAGCGAGAGCCGGCGCGATGCCGGCCTGTACATGCGCCTGGTCGGCGCCCGCGTGCTGCGGGACGAGATCGCCGATCACGAGGACAAGGAAGCCCTCATCCGAGCGAGCGCGCTCGACTGGACGATCGTCCGTCCGGCGAAGCTCACGAAGGGCCCGCGCACCGGCGAGTACCGCGGCGGTGAAGGCCTGCGGGCGTCTGCCTTTGGCCGCGCGAGCCTCTCGCGGGCCGATGCCGCTGAGTTCCTGCTCAGGCAGGCAACGGACGCGGCGTCAATTCGCAAGGTCCTGCACGTCATCGGGTAGGTGGACTGTCGTAGGGCAAACCGGAACCCAACTGCGCGGCCATACGTCTTGCGTAACAAGACATCTGGTTGCATACTTGGCCCATGGCTGCCCGCGCCCCCGACCGCCCCGACGCCCCGGACCGCGCTGACGACCGGCGCAGCATCGAACGCGAGCTCAAGCGCGGCTCGATCGAGCTCATCGTGCTGCACCTGCTCTCGCTCGGCGAGGCCTACGGCTACGAGATCGTGACCAAGCTCACCGATCTCACCGGCGGCGAGCTCGAGGTCTCGGACGGCACGCTGTATCCCGTGCTCTATCGGCTCGAGCGCGCCGGCTGGGTGGACGTTCGGTGGGACACACCGGAGCGCGGCGTGCCGCGGAAGTACTACAAGCTCACGCGGACCGGGCGCGGCGAGCTGACGCAACTGACGGGTGAGTGGACGACGTTTGCCAAAGCGATGGCGCGGTTGCTGCGCCAGGAGCGATCTGCATCATGACGATGACCGCGAACGAGTACATCGGGCGTGTAGTCCTCAACATGCCGCGGGCGACACCGCAACGGGCCCAGATTGAGATGGAGCTGCGGAGCCTGATCGCCGAGCGCCTGGAGCGAGGTCAGTCGCTCGACGACGTGCTGAAGCAGCTTGGCGACCCGGAGCGGCTGGCCGAGTCGTATCTGGCCGAAGTGCCGCTCGTCGCGGCATCGTTCTGGAGTCGCGCGGCGGCGAAGCTCGTGGATGTTGTGGTCCTGGCGGCGGCCGTCGGTCCCATCGCCTGGCTCATCGGCCGGCTCGTCGAGATTCCGTTTCTCTGGATCGTCGCCTGGCTGGTGCTCACAGGCCTCTTCCTCGGTGTGTATCTGGTCCTGGCCGAGTGGCAGTTCGGCGAGACGGTGGGCAAGCGCCTGTGCGGATTGCGCGTCGTGCGCGAATCCGGCGCGCGGATCGGCTTCGGCCAAGCCATCGTCCGCCAACTGCCGCTGTGGCTGGAGTTCTTCTGCATCGACGTCCTGTTCGCGCTGTTCACCGACAAGAAACAGCGCGCGTTCGAGCTGCTGTCGAAGACGCGGGTCGTCGCCCGCACTTAGGAGTGACGGCGCTCACCATGTAACGCCTCGCGACGGTTCCCGTCCGTTTGACAATCGGCGCGGCGGGCGTTAGCGTCAGCGTCCGCGTCATGTGGATTTATGCCGGCATTGCGATTCTGGGCGTCGTCCTCCTGCTCTCGATGCTGCTCATCGGGGAGCTCTTCGGCGGCGACCATGAGATCAGCCACGAGATGGCCGCCGGCCACGACGTCGATTCTGGCGGCGGGCCGAGCATCTTCAGCACCCGCATCATCGCCGCTTTCCTGACGTCGTTTGGCGTCGGCGGCATCGTCGGCCGGTACTACGACCTGTCGCATCCCGTTTCGTCCGGCATCGGCGTCGTCGCCGGCGTGCTCATGTCGAGCGTCGTGTATCAGTTCGCCAAGATTCTGTATTCGCAGCAGGCCTCGAGCGAGCTGCGGATGACCGGCCTCGTCGGCACGAAGGCGGAAGTGTCCGTCGCCATTCCCCCGAACGGCGTGGGTCAGGTCGTCGTCTATAACCGGGGCGAGCGCACGGAACACATCGCGCGCTCGGCGGGCGGCGCGCCCATCGGGCGCGGTGCGCCGGTGACGATCGCGTCGATTGGCGGTGATGCCGTGACGGTGACGCCGGTCACGACAGCGGATGGAGGATCTCGATGAACCTGCTCGGCGCTCTTTCGGGAATGACGGTCGCGCTCGCCGTCGTACTGGGCCTGATCGGCATGTTTGCCGCGATGGCGCTGTTCGCGCGTAACTACATCAAGGTCCCGCCCTCGACGGTGGCGATCTTCTACGGCCGCAAGCACACGCTCATCGACGAAAAAGGCAATCGCTCGACCGTCGGCTTCCGCGTCGTCCGCGGCGGCGCCGCGCTCCGGGTCCCGGTCCTCGAGCAGGTGGCGTATCTCTCGCTCAACATCATTTCCATCGGGCTCAAGATCTCGAAGGCCTACACCAAGGAAGGCGTCGCGGTGACGGTCGAGGCGGTCGCGAACGTGAAGATCGCCGGCGACGACGTCTCCTTGCGGGGCGCGTCCGAGCGCTTCCTCGGCATGACGGGCGACCAGATCAAGGGCGTGATCTTCCAGACGCTGGAAGGTCACTTGCGTGCGATTCTCGGCACGCTCACCGTCGAAGAGATCAACGCCGACCGGCAGGCCTTCGCCCAGAAGATGACCGACGAAGCGGCCGTCGATCTCAAGAAGATGGGCATCAACATCGACATCCTGACCATCCAGCAGATCAGCGACGAGATGGGCTACCTCGACGCGCTCGGCAAGAAGCGCACGGCCGAGGTCAAGCGCGACGCGGTCATCGGTGAAGCGCAGGCGCAGCGCGACGCGACGATCAAGTCGGCGATGGCCGATCAGGAAGGCAAGACGAAGCGGTACGAGGCGGACGTCGTGATCGCGCAGTCGCTGCGCGACAAGGAATCGAAGCAGGCCGAGTTCGACGCCGCGGTGAAAGCCAAGCAGGCCGAAGCCGAGCAGGCCGGCCCGCTCGCCACCGCCATCGCCCGGCAGCGGGTCACCGAACAGGAAACGAAGATCGATCAGGTCCGCAAGCAGCAGGAAGTGCTCGTGCAGGCGCAGGAAGCCGCGCGTCGCGAGCAGGAACTGCAGGCCACGGTCGTCAAGCCGGCCGAAGCCGAGCGGCAGGCCGCGATCCTTCGGGCCGAGGGCGAGAAGCAGGGCACGGTCATCCGCGCCGAGGCCACGCAGAAGGAACTCGAGTTCGAGGGCGCCGGCGAAGCGTCGAAGATCGAACGGATCGGCCGCGCCGAAGCCGCGAAAGTGCTCGCGATCGGTGAGGCCGAGGCCGAGGTCATCAAGAAGAAGCTGCTCGCCGAAGCCGAGGGCCTCCAGAAGAAGGCCGAGGCGTGGAAGAACTTCAACGACGCGGCCGTGCTCAACATGGTCGTCGACAAGATGCCGGAGCTCGCGCAGGCGTTCGCCACGCAACTGGCCGGCATCGACAAGATCAACATCATCGAGATGGGCAACGGCGGGGCTGGTGGCTCGGGCGGTGTGAACAAGATGATGGGGACGGTCGGCGGCGGGATGACCGCGATGCTCTCGATGCTCAAGGATCAGTTCGGCATCGATATCGCCGCGTTGATGCAGGCGAAGACCGACGGCGCCATCGCCCAGGCCGAGAAGAAGGCCGGCCGCTGAGATGGCCGGCGAGATCGTCTACGAGAGCACCCAACCGTGGGACCCGGAGCGGCCGAGCACGACCATCATCACGTGCGTGGACGGCCGCTGGTACCACCACTTTCAGGAGTTCGCGCGCGAGCACCTCAAGGCGGGGCACCGGACTGACTTCGTCGCGGTACCCGGTGGCATCGAGCCGATGACGCTGTTCGATCTGATCCCGAAGGACTTCAACTTCTTCCGTCGCCGCATCGAGGCGCTCGTCGAATCGCACGGCACCACGCGCATCGTCGCGATCGCCCATCAGGACTGCGCCTGGTACAAGCAGCGCAAGATCGGTCCGTTCACGATCGATCTGCGCGACCGGCAGATCAAAGACCTGCGCCGATCGGCCGCCCGGCTGCGCGACATGTTCGACGGCGTCACCGTCGAGACGTACTACGCGCACTTCAGTGCCGGGGAACCGAAGCGGGTTGTTTTTGACGCTGTTTAAGAGTCCTAAGAGTCCGAAGAGTCCGAAGAGTCCGAAGAGTCCGAAAAGTCCTGAGAGTCCCGGGAGTCCGAAGAGTCCTGAAGGTCCGGGAACGGGTTCCGAGGACTCTTAGGACTTTTGGACTCTTAGGACTCTTAGGACTCTTCGGACTTGTCTATTTCTTCTCCGGGAACAACGTCACCTGCACGTAGCTCTTCGTGTCCAGGTACGTCTTCGCCGCCTGCTGCAGTGACTGCATGCTCAGCGCGCGGTAGAGGTCCGGGATCGCGTAGAACTCCTTCATGTCCTCGTTGTACTCGTAGCGCGACGCGATGTTCACCAGCAGATAGCTGTTCTGCTTGGTGTTCGTCTCGAAGTCCCGCAGCATCGTTTCCTTGACGTCGCCGACCTGCTTGTCGGTCGGGCCGGCGGCCTTGAGCTTCTCGATCTCTTCGAACACGCGTTTCACGAGCGCGTCGGTCCGTTCCGGCGCGCAGCCGAACTCGATCGACAACTGATACTCCGGCGCCGGGAGCCTGCTGTAGCTGGCGCTGACGTTGACGCTGTACGTCCCGCCCAGCTCCTCGCGGAGGGTCTCGCGGAGGCGCGTTTCGAGGACGTCGGCCATCGATCGAATCGCGACGCGGTTCCCGGGCCCCCACTGGAACGGCCCGCTGAAGACGATGGCGGCCTGGCTCTTCGGCTCGATGCCTTTTTCCACCCGCTTCGTGATGACCACGTTGCGCGGCGCCTTGGGCCCGTTGTCCTTCCACGTCTCCTTGCGATGCGTGGCGGGCAGGGCGGCGAGATACCGCTCGACGAGCGGCTTCATCGCATCCACGCTGAAGCTGCCCACGAACACGAACGTGAAGTCGCTCGCGTCCGAGAACCGGTCCTGGTAGAACGCCATGGACTTGTCGAGGTTCATCTCGTCGATGAGCGCCGGCGTGAACGGGCGGGCCCGGAAGTGTCCCTGCGACAGCGCGTTCTGCAGCGTCGTGTTGAACGCGTAATCGGGCGTGACTTCCTGATTCGCCAGCGCCTGCTTCGTCTGCGTCGTCATGACCTCGAACAGCGTCTTGTCGGCGCGCGGCTGCGTGAAGTCCAGATAGATCAACTGGAACATCGTCTCCATGTCTTTCTTCGTGGAGCCGCCCTGCAATCCCTCGCTGACCTTGCCGATGTACGTGCTGGCGCCGGCCTGCTTGCCCTTGAGCTGCTTCTGCAGGTCGATCATGCTGAAGTTGCCGAGGCCGCTGTTGCCGATCACCTGCGGTGCCGTCATGGCCGCGACGAAGTCGGCGTCGGTCGCAAGCGATGTGCCCCCCGGGCTGAACGCCGTGAAGACGACTTCGTCTTCCTTGAACGTCGTCGGCTTCAGAATGACCTTCACGCCGTTCGACAGCTCCCACTCGGTGATGCCGAAGTCGGGCTTCGTCGCCGTCTTGACGATGGCCCCGCCCTTCGGCAGATTCTCGAGCAACGGCAGGTCGCCCATGTTGTCCACGTGCGCGGTGAGCGTCTTGCTGGCCGCGCCGGACATCACCGTGGCCAGCCTCGCCGGCGTTGGTACCGCCACGCCGGGTTTCTCCGGCGCGCTCACCGTGACGACACGATTGCGATCCGGACTCCAGTCCTTCGCGAGCGCATTCACCTCGGCCAGCGTGATCTCCGGCAGGAAGCGCGCGTGCAGCACGTGCTCGTACGCGATGCCGGGCAACGGTTCGTTCTGCAGATAGTTGCGGATGTACTCCGCCGCGAGGGTCGAGGAGGGATGGTTGTCCTTCTCGGCCACGAGGGTGTCCATCTGGGACATCCGGTCCTTCTTCATGCGGTCGAGCTCGGCGGCCGTGAATCCGAACTGGACGACGCGCTGGGTCTCCGTGAACAGCGCATCGAGAGCCGGCTCGACGCCGCCGTCCTTCACCAGCGCGCCGAGCGTCGTGGCTTCGGCCGAGCGCACGAACAAGCCGCGGCTCACGCCGGCCGCCAGGAACGGCGCGTCAGGCTTCTGCGCCATCTCCGTCAGCCGATCCGTCAGCATGCCGCTGTAGAGGCCTTCGACCATCGATCGCTTGTACGCGCCCACCGTCGACTGATCGCGGAACGGCATGATGCTGTACACGCTCACGCTCGTCTGATCGGCTTCCTTGTCGGTCGTGATCGCGTAGCGTGTGGCGGGGTGATCCGGAATCGTGTAGTTCGGCCGCTGTTTTGGCGAGGCCGACGCGGCGATCGGACCGAAGTGCGTCTTGATGAGCGCTTCCATCGTCGCCTTGTCGAAGTCGCCGACGGCGACGACGGCCATCAGCTCGGGCCGGTACCAATCCGTGTAGAACTTCTTCAGCCGGTCGTGCTTGAAGTTCTGCAGGACCTCGGGCTTGCCGATCGGTAGACGGTTGGCGTACTGCGAATCCTGCAGCAGCACGGGAAACTGCTTGTCGAGAATGCGGCCGTCGGCGCCGCGCCCGAGCCGCCACTCTTCCATGACGACGCCGCGCTCCTTGTCCACCTCGTCGGCGTCGAACGACACGCCGCCGGCCCAATCGACGAGCACCTGCATGGCCTTGTCGGTGACGGCCGGCTTGTCGGTGGGCACCTGCAGCATGAACACCGTTTCGTCGAAGCTCGTGTAGGCGTTCACGTGCGGCCCGAATCGCATGCCCGCGGATTCCATGAACGACACGACGGCGGATTTTGGAAAACGCTTCGTGCCGTTGAACGCCATGTGCTCGACGAAGTGGGCGAGCCCGCGCTGGTCATCCTCTTCCATGAGCGATCCGGCGTTGACGACGAGCCGAAGCTCGGCGCGGCCCTCGGGTTTTCTGTTCGTCCGCAGGTAATAGCGGATGCCGTTGGACAGCTGCCCGGTCGTGATCTGCGGATCGATTGGGACCTTGGCCGAGAGGGCCACGGTGCGCGCCTCGGACGGCACGGCGATGGTCTGCTGTGCACCGAGCAACGAGGGCACGGCAATCAGTGCCGCGACGAGCCACGGCGTTCTGCTTCGCTTCCGGACAGTCATGAATCCTCCACCTGAACTCTCACTAGGAGATAACGAGGAGCTCTGATTATCGGCTTCAAGGGATCGGCGGTCAAACGGGCCTGTTTTCTGCGGCAATCGGGCAGTGGGTCAGGTTGGACGTGCACAGCGCGCCTCCTGGAAGCTGGCGCTCGAAACCGATCGCTTCGTCCGCTCAGGTTTCATCCTTCGCACGTCGGGCGCGTGCTATACGGCCCCACTTCGCACGCCTACGCACGGCGCCCTCGAAACCTTCGCTCCCTACGCATCGGTTTCGTGCTTCGCCCATCGCGCCGCTTCACGTCGGCGCACTGCGCACGCCCAACCTGACCCCGTGCCCGCGGGCACCGGATCACGCGTTCGCGTCGGCGTGGTGGTCGTGTGGCGACCGGCACTGGGTCGGTTTGGGAGAGTGGGGCACGCCGACTTGAAGCCGCGCGATGCGCGAAGCATGAAACCGACGCGGAAGGAGCTCAGGCTTCGAGCGCGACCTCCGTAGGCCAGCGGAGGCTGGCCGAATAGGAGTCGCGCGATTGGAATTCTCGAAGCCTGAGCGGATGGAGCGATCGGTTTCGAGCGCGAGCTTCGTGAGGCGGGCCCCACTCTTCCAAACCGACCCAGTGCCGGCAATCGCGCGATCACAGTTTCGTGAATGTGACAGAACGCGCCTGCGTCCGGCATAATCGATGGCGTCCTCTACCGACCATGTGGATTCCGCTGACGCTTGGGCTGATGGCCCTTGGTGCACTCGGTGTAGCCGCGCGGGGTCTGGCCACCAACCGCCCGTTCGTCTATTCGCCGCGGACCTTCCTGGCCGCGATCGCGGCGGTGTTTTGCGCGAACTTGGTGCTCTCGGTGCGGCACGCCCTGCGCGCGCCGTTGCCGAGCGGCGAGGTCGCCATGGCGCCGCTCGTCGTGCCGGCGCTGCTCGCCCTGGCCACGCTGCTGCTCCTCGTGCAGTTCCGAGGATTCCTCGCCGTGGGGGTGACCGGGCCGCTGTTTCGTGAAGCGCTGTTCGTGTCCATCAAGAAGCTCGGATTGCCGTTCGAGCAGTACTTTTCGATCGTCCGGCTGCCGTCGGAGCGGACCGAATTTCAGATGTCCGTACACAACTGGACCGGCACCGCGCAAATCAAGCTGCGCCGCGTGCGAGGCCGCCGCGCGCTGCGTGACATCGCGCGAGGCATGAACGACTACTTTCAGTCCCGCAAGATCGCGGCGTCGTCCATCTCGTGCCTGTACTACTTGGCGCTCGCCGTGATGTTCGGCATCATGACCTTCCAGGTCTGGCCTGAATAGCCCTAGAATGGCGCCGATGACGCGCGCGCCGGTGCTGACGTGTCTGCTCCTGCTCTTTCAGGTAGCCCCACCTCCACCTCAAGCTCCGCCTCCGGCTCCGCCAACGCTGTCGAGCGTCGTCACTAAGCCCTGCGAGCCGCCCGTCCGCAACGTCCAGGTGCTGTTCTACGACGAGGTGTTTCTGATCGCCGCTCGCACCTTCGGCGATCGGCGCGACCCAGCCAACACCACCGATCCGGGCTTGTTCGTGCACTCGAAGGAGCGGAATCGGTGGCTGCAAGTCGTCGCGATCTCGACGGCAGGCGGCAAGCTCGGCCGATCGTGGACCGACGATCCGCAGGCCCAGCGCAAGCTTCGGAACGCGCCGGTGGGATGGGACTTCACGCCGTTTGCCGGCCGGCCCTACATCGACCAGCCGCTTCGCACGACCGCCTCGGTGGCATTCCCCGATCGCATCACCTTCGACGAAGCGTCCGGGATGTACCAGCTCCGCTATTTCTCCGCATTTGGCGTCCAGAGCGCCGAGACGGTGCTCTACATCCGGCGCGTTGACCTCCTCGACGCGTTCGCCAAGCGCTAGACCTGAGCCCGGGTCGGGGTAATCGGACGCTCTACCTACCAGTTTTTCCTTGACAGAGTTGGGTGATCACCCTAGCATGCGCGGGTCACATGGCGTTCCGCCTCAGCTCCGCCTGTCTTGCCGTCGCCGCGGTTATGGTCGCTGCTCCCACCCTTGCCAGGGCGCAAGAGCCTCCGCCCCGGCCGAACTTCTCCGACTTCTCGGCGGGCGTCGTCACCCCGGCGCGAACGGCCAGGACCGCGGTCCGACTCGACCGCGATCCGGCCAGCGTCGAGCGCTCGCGGCCGTCGATCCTCATGACGTCCCTCTACGCGTCCACAGCGATCGTGCAGGGTCTCGACGTTCATTCGACGATGAGGGCCCTTGATGCGGGGGCGGTCGAGCGCAATCCGCTCATGTCGTATCTCACGGCGCGTCCGAAGGCGTTTGTGGCGGTCAAGTCCGGCACGGCCGTCGGACTGATCTATGCCGGGCGCCGCCTGGCGAAGCGCAGCAAGAAGCAGGCGGCCATCGCGATGATCGCCGTCAACTCCGCGTACATGTTCGTCGCGGTCCACAACTATCGGGTCGCCAGCCGGTTGCGCTGAGGTTGTCGCTCGCAGTCCCTCCTTATATATAGCGGCACGGGCAATTCGCGTAAGATGCCGGGCACTCGAGGTCCGAACTCCATGCCCATCACCGCGCGCACGCCTGACGGCCGTCCGATCGAGTTCGATGGCGCGCGGGTCGACGCGTTCAAGGCGCGTCTGCGCGGCTCGTTGCTGCTCCCGCACGATGCCGGCTACGACGAGGCGCGCTCGGTCTGGAACGCCATGATCGATCGCCGTCCGGCGATCGTGGTGCGGTGTCTCGGCACGGCGGATGTCATCGCCGGCGTCACGTTCGCGCGCGAGGCGGGCATCGCGATCTCGATCAAAGGCGGCGGCCACAACATCGCGGGCCTCGCCGTAGCCGACGGTGCGCTGCTCCTCGACATGTCGCGGATGCGGGGCGTGATCGTCGATCCGGTCGCGCGTGTCGCGCGCGCGCAGGCAGGCAGCCTGCTTGGAGACATCGATCGCGAAACGCAGATCCATGGCCTGGCCGCGCCGTTCGGGTTCGTGTCGAACACCGGTCTTGCCGGTCTCACCCTCGGCGGCGGATTCGGGTACTTGACGCGCCGGTTCGGCTGGACGAGCGATGCGCTCCTCTCCGCCGACGTTGTCACCGCGGACGGGCGGCTCGTGCGGGCGAACGATCGCGAGCACGCGGATCTGTTCTGGGCGATACGCGGGGGCGGCGGCAACTTCGGCGTCGTGACGAGCTTCGAGTTCCGGCTGTGGCCTGTCGGGCCGGAGATTCTGGGCGGCGCCATTGCCTGGCCGGCCTCGGAGGCCTCGCGCGTGCTGGAGCTGTTTCGGACGATCACCGCGAGCGCGCCGCCGGAGCTCACGTGCGTGGCCGGACTGCGAAAAGCGCCGCCGGCCCCCTGGCTCCCGAAGTCGATCCACGGCCAGGACATCGTCGCGCTGTTCATCTGCTACACGGGGCCGCTTAAGCTTAAGGAAGATGAGGGCGAACGCATCATGGCGACCATCCGGTCCGTGGCGCCGCCAGCGGGCGACGTGGTGCAGCGCCGCCCATACGTGTCGCAGCAGAGCCTGCTCGACGCCACGCAACCGGCCGGCCGGCGGTACTACTGGAAATCCGAATTCCTGCCCGGCCATCCTCCGGAGTTGATCGCGGCCGCGATCGAGCACGCCCGGCGTATTCCGTCGCCGCACTCCGTAGTCGCGATCTTTCCGCTCGACGGCGCGTTGAACTCGCTGCCGGCGGAGCATTCGGCCATCGGCAATCGCGATGCGATGTCGGTCTTCAACGTGGGCGGATCGTGGGAGCGCGCGGAAGACGATCGCGCGAACATCGACTGGGCACGGGCCGCGTGGCAGGACATGCGCCGGTTTTCGACCGGCGGCACCTACATCAACTTCCTGACCGAGGACGACGGCGGCGATCGCGTGGCGGCCGCCTACGGAGCGAACCACCGCCGTTTGGCCGAGGTCAAGCGCCGATGGGATCCGGACAACATCTTCCGCGCGAACAAGAACATCTCTCCGGCGGGGTCATGAAGACTGCAGTGGTCTTGCTCATCACCGCGTTAGCAACTGCCGCCTGCGGTGGGGACGCGCCGAGCGCCAACTACTTCGATCAGACCGGTCGCAAGGATGCGCTGGCGGGCGGGGTGTCGATCATCCGTCTGAACACCGCGCGCGGACCGTTTCGCATCTGGACCAAGCGGGTCGGTAACAACCCGCGCATCAAAGTATTGCTGCTGCACGGCGGTCCTGGCGCCACGCACGAGTACTTCGAAGCCATGGACAGTTACTTCCCGGGCGCGGGCATCGAGTACTACTACTACGACCAACTCGGCTCCTTCTACAGCGACCAGCCGGACCTGCCCGAGTTGTGGGACCTCCCTCGATTCGTGGACGAAGTCGAACAGGTGCGCTCGGCGCTCGGACTCGACGCGTCGAACTTCTATCTCCTCGGACATTCCTGGGGCGGACTGCTCGCGATCGAGTACGCGTTGAAATACCCGGACCGCCTGAAGGGGCTGATCATCTCGAACATGATGGCCAGCATCCCCGAATACAACGCGTACGCGAAGCGGGTGCTGATGCCGGCCATGAATCAGGCGGCGCTCAAGGAGATTCAGCGTCTCGAGTCCGAGGGGAAGTACGAGGACCCGAAGTACATGAACCTCCTGATTCCGCATCACTACGTCTGGCACGTGCTGCGGATGCGCTACGACGAGTGGCCGGACCCGGTGCGCCGCACGTTCGCGCACCTGAACACGAAGGTCTACGTGCCGATGCAAGGACCGAGCGAGCTGGGTGCCAGCGGCAAGCTGGCGAACTGGACCCGCATGGCGGATCTGCCGAAGATTGCCGCGCCGACGCTCGTCATCGGCGCCACGCACGACACGATGGACCCGGCCTACATGGAGAAGATGGCGGGCGCGCTGCCGAAGGGCCGGTTCTGGCTGTGTCCGAACGGCAGCCATCTCGCGATGTACGACGATCAGAAGGTGTACTTTGAGGGCCTCGTGAAGTTCATCAAGGACGTAGACGCGGGCCGGTTCTGAGACGAGCCGGCACTCGCTAGGAGGACATCGATGGGTTCCGTGCCGTTGACGGCGTTGTGGCTGCCGATCCTGCTCTCTGCGGTCGCCGTGTTTTTCGCGAGCTCGATCATCCACATGGTGCTGCCGTACCACCGCACCGACTACCGAAAGCTCCCGTCGGAGGACGCCGTCATGGATGCGCTCCGGAGGTTCAGCATCCCGCCGGGGGACTACATGATGCCGTGTGCCGGCAACCCGAGTGCGATGAAGGAGGCCGCCTTTGTCGACAAGATCAAGAAGGGCCCCATCGCCATGATGACGATCATGCCGAGTGGTCAGTGGAGCATGGGGCCGCAACTCCTGCAATGGTTCATCTACACGCTCGTCGTCGGCCTCTTTGCGGCGTACCTGACGAGCCGCGCGGTCGCGCCCGGCGCGCCGTATCTCGAAGTGTCGCGCTTCGCGAGCACGGTGGCGTTCGTCGGCTACGCGCTCGGCCAGTGGCCGCAGACGATTTGGTACAAGCGGTCGGTGTCCACCGCCATCAAGAGCACGATTGACGGTTTGATCTACGGGTTTCTCACGGGTGGAGTCTTTGGGTGGCTTTGGCCCATTCGCTGATCCCTGTTAGTGGGTGAATGGGTTAGTGGGTGAATGGGTGAAGGCGTGATGGGTAGATGGGTTGGAGGCCGGGTCTTCAGACCCGGCGGGTTCTTCAGTGTCATTGCGGCCGTCGTGCTCGTCGCGGCCACGTCCGCCCAGACGCCGGCCGTCAAGCAGCCGCCACCCATCGACTTCGCGCGATGGTCGAAGTTCATCGTCCGCGACTTCTTCGTCGTCCAGCCGTACGAGAAGGTCGTGTTGATGGCCGATCCCAGCTATTACCCCGAGCTGCTCGACGCGATTCGCGCGGAGCTGCTCGAGGCGAAGGCCATCGAGCTGGGCACGATCCTCTTCGATGGACGCGACGTGGCCGCGCGCCGCGCTGCCACCCGGCCTCGCGCGACCGACCCGGAGTACCGCCGCTTGGCCACGGAAGCGCAGCGCCGCCTCTACGAGCAAGCCGACATCTTCATGTGGCTGCCGTACCGCTATGGCCCGGGACAGGAGCGTCCGGACTGGCGGCCGTTCGAGCACCTCGTCGAGGGCACACAGGCGCGCGGCTTGCATTTCCACTGGATCGAAGGCCTCAATCAGATGACGCAGGCCGACATTGACGAGACCACGCGCCTGTACGAAGCGGCGCTGGACCTCGACTATCGCGCGCTATCGGCGTCGATGGACACGATGATCGCGCGCCTGCGCGGCCGCGTCATGCGCGTCACGACGCCGCTCGGTACGGATCTGCGTGTGCGTGTGGCGCCGGATTCGTGGTTCCACAAAGGGGACGGCCGCATCGATCGCGCGAAGGCGGCGCAAGCCAAGGCCGTGCGAGACCGTGAGATGGAATTGCCCGCCGGCGCACTGCGATTCGTTCCCGACGTCAACGGCATCGACGGCGCGCTCGTGGTACCGCAATGGGGTGGCGGCCGGACCGTGCGTTTCGAATTCCGTCAGGGCCGCATTGTCTCTGTCACGGCGCGCGAGGGTCAGGACCAGGTGGACGCGGCGTGGGCCCGCGCAACCGGCGACAAGGACCGGTTGGCCGAAATCGTGCTCGGGATGAATCCGAGGCTGCCCGCGTCGGGGCCAGGCGGACGGCTGCCGTACTACGGCTACGGCGCTGGTCATCTTCGAATCGCACTCGGCGACAACTGGGAGTCCGGCGGTACGAACCGCTCGTCACTCGAGGCTTGGTTCTATCTCGCGGACACGACCATCACGGTCGGTGACACGGTCATCGTGAAGGACGGCAAGCTGGTGTCATGAGTAGAGTCCGAGGCGCACTTGTCTCGGTGTGTCGATCGTCTCAGTAATCGTCAGCCGCACGTAGCGCACCGTCACCGCCGTGAATCGATCGAGCTTGCGGCAGCCGATCGTGCGTCCCTTCGAGATCGCCTTCCACGTCTCATCCGTCCGCCCTTCGAGCGTGTATTGCGCCACGCGCTGTCCGCGCGTGATGTCCTCGCGCAAGTCCGCGATCGACGCGCTCATGGGCGTGCCCAGATCGGTTTCGAGCACGGCTGATGTCTCACTCGTTTGCTTCCACGTCGTCCGGCCCTTCGCCGCCAGATCGCGGGCGAACATCATGTTCAGCCGCTCGCGCATCCCGGCCATGCGCGCGACGTCGACTTCGTGCAGCCGGCCCTCGCGCGTCGGCGGGACGTTGAGGAGCAGCTTGGAATTGCGTCCGACCGACGTGAAGTAGAGATTCACCAGCTGGTCCACCGTCTTCACCCGGGTGTCCTCACGCGGGTGATAGAACCAGCCGGGTCGGATCGACACGTCGCTCTCGCCGGGCCGCCAGGATGTGCCAGCCGGGTCGCCGTTCTGCAGCATCCGCATCACCGCCGCGCCGCCCACGCCGGGGTAGGGCACGACGTTCGGATCGACCGTGGACCAGTTCGGGTCGCCGGCGGTGCCGTTCTCGTTTCCGATCCAGCGCACGTCCGGTCCGGCGTCGGAGAACATCACGGCTTTGGGCTGGAGCTTGCGCACGAGCTGCCAGATGCGCGGCCAGTCGTACTTTTGCCGTTGGCCGTTCGCCCCGACGCCCTGCGGATCGTTCGGGCCCGGCGCGCCGTCGAACCACACTTCATGAATCGCGCCGTAGCGGGTGAGCAGCTCCGTGAGCTGCTCGCAGTAGAAGTCGTTGTAGCGTGGCGAGTCGCCGTAGCGCGGCTCGTGACGGTCCCAGGGAGAGAGGTATAGGCCGGGCTTGAGACCTTCCGCGCGGCAGGCGTCGACGAACTCGCGCACGAGATCGCCGCGGCCGCCGCGCCACGGACTCTTTGCGACGGAATGCTCCGTCGTCTTTGTCGGCCACAGACAGAAACCGTCGTGGTGTTTAGCCGTCAGCACGAGGGTCTTGGCACCGACTTCCTTTGCCGATCGCGCCCAGGCGCGCGCGTCGAGCGCCGTCGGGTTGAAGATGGCGGGACTTTCCTTGCCGTCGCCCCACTCGCGGTCGGTGAACGTGTTCACGCCGAAGTGCAGGAACAGCGCGAATTCGTCCCGCTGCCATTCGAGCTGCGACGCGGAGGGCACTGGCCGCGCCGCGAGGAGGTCGGTAGAGAAGGAGAAGCGCGACCACGGCATCCGGCTGGCCACCGCGACGCCGGCCATGGTTGCGAGAAAGCTGCGCCGTGAGGCCAGATTCTCCGATTGTCGATCGCCCGATTGGCGATTGCCCGATTGCCGATTGCCCGATTCCCCGATTCGTCCATCGTCCATTGTCAAGGTTCCGTGTGAAAAGACACCCGGCTTTGGTCACGCAAGATCAATGCCCGGTAGCGAATTGCAGCATTGTAGGCTGGCTGGGACCGATGACCGACCCCTATCACTGGCTTCGCGACCGGACCAATCCCGCGGTCCGGCAGCACCTCGAGTCGGAGAACGCGCGGACGAGCCGCGTCATGCAGCCTACCGAGGCGCTGCAACAGGTGCTGTACGCCGAGATGCTCGGCCGCATCAAGCAGACAGACCTCAGCGTGCCCGTGCGCCGCGGCGACTTCATGTACTACACCCGCACCGAAGAAGGCCGGCAGTACCCGTGGATGTGCCGCCGGAAGGGCAACATGGACGCCCCTGAAGAAGTGCTGCTCGATCTGAACGCGCTGTCCGAAGGCCACGTGTTCCTGGGTCTCGGCGCGTACGAGGTGAGCGACGACGGCGGATGGCTGGCGTTCTCGTTGGATACGACGGGGTATCGCAACTACACGCTGCACGTGAAGAACCTCGCGACGGGCCGGATGCTCGACGAGACCATCGAGCGGATCGGCACGGTGGCGTGGGCCGCCGACAACCGGACGCTCTTCTACACGACCGAGGAGGACGTGTCGAAGCGGTCGTATCGGCTTTGGCGGCACATCGTCGGCGCCGGCACGAGCGAGCTGCTCTACGACGAGGGCGACGAGCGCTTCGATGTGACCGTGGGCCGGTCGGCTGACAAGACGCTGATTCTGCTCGCCTCGGCGGCGAAGACCTCCACCGAGTTTCGGTATCTCCACGCCGGCGATCCGCGAGGACGATTCGCGCTCGTGCTGCCCCGCGAACCCAAACACGAATACGACGTCGAACACTACGAGGGCCGCTTCTACATCCGCACGAATCGCGACGCCCAGAACTTCCGGATCGTCACGGCGCCTGTCGCCGATCCGTCCGAAGCGCAATGGGCACCGTTCATCGATCACAACCCCGCGATCAAGATCGAAGGGCTGACGTGCTTCGCCCGCCACCTCGTGGTGTCTGAGAAACAGGGCGGGCTCGATCACCTGCGCATCATCGACATGGCGTCGGGCGACTCGCATCGTCTCGAGACGGACGAGGACGACCGCACCGTGGCGCTCGGCAACAACCCTGAGTTCGACACGAGCGTCGTCCGCTACACGGGCGAGTCGATGGTGTCGCCGCCATCGGTCTACGCTTACGACATGACGACGAGGGCGCGGACGCTGTTGAAGCAGCAGCCCGTGCTGGGTGGCTACGATCCCTCGAAGTACGAGGGACGCCGCATCTGGATCGACGCGCGCGATGGCGTGAAGGTGCCGATCTCGCTCGTTTACCGCAAGGGCACGGCGATGGACGGCACGGCGCCGCTGCTGATGTATGGCTACGGCGCCTACGGCATCTCGCTGGGCCCGACGTTCAATTCGAACCGGTTGAGCCTGCTCGATCGCGGTTCCATCTACGCGATCGCATATGTACGCGGCGGCGGCGAGCTCGGCGAGGACTGGCGCGAGCAGGGCCGCATGATGCGGAAGATGAACACGTTCACCGACTTCATCGACTGCGCCGAGCACCTGGTGCGCGCACGCTACACCTCCACGGATCGGCTCATCATCCATGGCGGCAGCGCCGGCGGTCTGCTCGTCGGCGCGGTCGCGAACATGCGGCCGGACTTGTTCAAGGCCATCGTCGCGCAGGTGCCGTTTCTCGACGTCGTCAACACGATGCTCGACGCCTCGCTGCCGCTCACGACGGGCGAATATCTTGAATGGGGGAATCCGCAGGAGCCGGCCGTCCGGGAGTACATGCTGCGCTACTCGCCGTACGACAACGTGCGCGCGCAGGCGTATCCGGCGATGCTCGTGCACGTGTCGCTCAACGACAGTCAGGTGCCGTATTGGGAGGGCGCGAAGTTCGTCGCACGCCTGCGCGACGTCAAGACCGACGAGAACCCGTTGCTGCTCAAGGCGGATCTCGGCGCGGGCCATGGCGGCCCGTCCGGGCGTTACGACGCGCTGCGCGAGGTCGCCTTCACGTACGCGTTCATTCTCTGGCAGATGGGGAAGACGTAGGGGAAGGCAGAAGGAAAAAGGAAAAAGCCAGAAGCCAAAAGCCAAAAGCGGAAAGCCAGAAGCCACTTGGGGCCTAGGTCGGACCGAACTTTGGTCCGCCCTACGCCAACGTCCTCAACGCGTGCCAGAATCTGCGAATGCATCGCGCGCATGTGGGCGCTGGCTGGGCGGTGACATTGGTGCTCGGTCTCGGTCTGGCGCCAGGGGCGCAATCCGAGCGCCAGCTGACTCCTGGAGCGTTGGACTCGTACGAGCGAACTGGCCAACTCGGAAACGTAACGCGACGGCCGGGTCCGAGCGCTGCTGAATTGGAGCGCACGACCGCAGCCTGGATCAAGACCGCACCCACAGCGACCCAGGACCGTCGCCGCCGGACAGCAAGTCTTCTTCTGGTCGAGATCGCATTCGCAAACCGTGGGTCCCTTACGCCCGAGGATGGACGGAGGATCGAGTGGGCATGCGGCCTCCTCCGTCGCGGGGAGCCGACGGAGTTCGAGCGACTGTGGATGTTGGCGTCGATCGCGGTCTGGGAAACGACCATGGTTGGACGTGGCGGCCCCAACTCGTATGACTCTGGCATTTCCGGCCACGTGCAGCACGCGCGTGCGCGATTTCCTGCCGAACAGCGATTTCATCTGACTTCCATCCTCCTGCGACCGGAAGTGTTCACGCTTGCGAACCGCCCTGGTGCCAACGTGAACCGGCTCGTTAGCTACGATGGCGTCAGAGGTGGTCCGGGTGGCGACAGCCAGACACGCCGATCCCTCCGAGACCTGGAACAGTTGACGACGGATGGTGACGTAGGCGCTGAGGCATTGGCCCATCTCGGGTGGCTTCGCTTTCATCTGAACCAACTTCCGCAGAGCACTCTGGACCTGAAGGCGGCCGCGCAACTCGCTCGCGATCCCTTCGTGCGTAACCTCGCCTGGTTGGGCGCCGGTTTGGCTCTTGATGCTCAGGGCGCGCGGAATGACGCGACCGCCGCGTACCGGCAGGCGGTGCAGTCGATGCCAGCCGCGAAGGCCTCAGCCACGGCTTTGGCCGTCCATCTTCTTGAAGCAGGAAAGCGGCTTGAAGCATCGACCGTCTTGACGGCCGCGTATTCGGCCTCGCCTGCAGCGCTCGATCCCTGGAAATACACGGTCGCAGACTATCGGTTTCTTCCGGGATACATCGCACAGCTGAGGACCGCAGTTGGCCACCCGCAGGCGATCCGGCCATTGGCGGCCGGTGAGCTGAACGTGGGGCTCGGGCAAGCCGAGGATGCGGCACCCACCCGTGCGTCAGCGGTCTCAGCAGAGGCGACTTCTGAGCAACCGACCTTTCGCTCTGACGCGACAGGTGTTGCCGTGGATGTGTCCGTCGTCGCTGACAAGTTGCCCGTCGCAGGTTTGAGCAACGCCGATTTCCGGTTGATGGACAACGGGGTTCCGCAGACGATCAAGTCCGTTTCTGTTGAAGACCTTTCACTGGATGTCTCCTTGGTCGTCGACCTCAACGATCGCGCCCTTGCCGTCCGTGGTTCCCAGTTGGCCGACCCAGTTGAGGAGTACAAGGCGGAGGCTCTTCGAACGGTTGAGCTCCTGCGCCCCACTGATCGGGTGCGATTGTTCGTCGTTGAAAGTCAGCCGATCGAACTGGTGCCACTCGCGAGTCCAAGAGGCACGTTGCCCGTTCAGTTGTTTGACTCCTTACGATCGAACTGGGGCAAGGTTGCCTTGTACGATGCCATGGCTGCGGCACTTCTCCGAAGTACCCAAGAGGATCGCCGCGCCGTCGTCGTCGTTCTCAGTGACGGCGCCGATCAGGGAAGTGTCCTTCGGGGTGAGCAACTCTTGGCCGCAGCGCGGATCTCCGAACCAATCATCTTCTTCGCGCGCTCTCCAACGTTTCGGGAGTTCATGAGTCAGGGGGGCGTTTTCTCACCGCCTCGAGAGCTGTGGCCACCGGATCCACTGCTCACCGAGCGCATTGTCAAGGAGGCTGGCGGCGTCCTGGTCAATCGACCGGGGCCAGTTACGGAACAACTGCGGAGGCTGCTGGAAGGATATCGTCGGCGTTACGTGCTTCGCTACCAGCCTGCCGGCGTACCCGCAGCGGGGTGGCACGAGGTTGTTGTCACGGTAGCCCGTCCTGGCTCGTATGAGGTGCGCGCTCGGAAGGGCTATTTCGGCGGGTGACCTAGCAAGCTCAGGAACGCAACACGCTCGCGGGATCGACGCGCGCGGCTCGCCGGGCGGGCATGATCACTGCGACGCCGGCCGAAGCCATCAGGACGGCCACTGCGGCGCCAAGTGCAATCGGATCCCGCGGACTCACGCCGTAGAGGACGGCGGAGAAGAACTGGCCATCCACCAGCGCGACGGCGAGCCCGCCGGCCAGCCCAATTGCCACCGGCGTCATCGCGTCACGAACGAGCAAGCGGAGAATGTCCGGTGTCGTCGCGCCAATCGCCATGCGGATGCCGATTTCCGGGACGCGGTGATGCACGGCGCAGGCCGTGACGCCGAAGATCCCGATGACGGCAAGCCCGAGCGCCAGGCCCCCCAACACTGACATCAAGATGGCAATGATGCGTCCGGCTTGGAGCTGCTCATCCATTTGAGAAACCGCCAGCGCCCAGTTGAGCTTGAGCTCGGGCTCCGCGGCTCCGACGGCCGCCTGAAGCGGTCGCAGGCTCGATGCCGCGTCGCCCTTCGTACGAATCAAGAGTTTCGCCACGCCTCGGGTATCACCGTCGGCCAGCGGCATGTAGATCGACCCGGCACCCGGGTGACGCCAGTGATCGATAACGTCGGCGACGACGCCGATGACTTGTGCTGGCTCGCGCCCGGGACGCGTGAGCGTGTCACCGACGGGATCGGCCGAGTTCCACAGGCTCCGCGCCAGCGCCGCAGAGATGACCACGACCGGGTCGTGCCGAGCGGCTTCGTCGGACGTGAACGTTCGTCCTCGCAGAACCGGCACGCCGATCGTCGCGAAGTACTCGGGCGAGGTCCGATGCTGGTACGCGGTCACCTGACGGCCATCGCGCGTCACCAGCTCCGGATCGTAGCTGGAGTCGAACGGCGCGTAGACCGTGATGGCCGCCTGTTCGACCCACGGCAGCGCGCGTGCGCGCTCGATCGCATGCTCGAAGAACTGCTCGCTGACGAGACCCTTCGGATCCGTTCGCAGCAGACCAGGACGTGCCGTCAGGAGGCGATCGGGCTCCAGCCCGAGATCGGCGGAAGCGCCATGCACGACGACGCGTCCGAAGAGCATCGCCATGGCCACGAGCACCATCGAGGCGGCCGCTTGAAGGCCGATGAACAGCGATCGCGTACGGGACGGCTTTCGCGCGGCGCCCCCGCGTCCGCCGGTGCCTTTCAGCATCGAGACGACGTCACCACGCGCACTGTGCCGTGCCGGCGCAAGGCTGGCAGCCACGCCGCTGATGACCGCCATGACGCCGGCAAACACAATCACCCGGTAGTCCGGCGTGAGGTCGGTGACGGCCGGCGCGCGGATGACGCGTATCAGCACCGGCAGCGTCCACATCGCGATCAGCACGCCGAGGACGCAACTGATGCTGCTGAGCAGCACGCCCTCCGTCAGCAGCTGACGGACGATGCGCCGCCGGCTCGCGCCGAGGGCGACCCTGGCGGCAATCTCGCGTTCCCGGGCGGTCGCGCTTGCGAGTAGCAGATTCGCGACGTTGGTACACGCGAGCAGCAGGACGAGTGCCACGAGCGCCATCAGAAAAGTAATCGACAGGACCGTCTCCAGCGAACGAGGGCCCTGCGCGGGTGTCAGCGTCACGCCTGTCGGACGGGACTCCGCGGCCTGGCTTGGCGCAGACAGCGCCTGAGCGATCGCCCGGGCTTCCTCTTCGGCGGGCGTTATTCCCGCCTGCAGTCGGCCGACCACTCTGACGGGCACGGTGGCGCGCGCCAGGTCGAGATACGAATAGATTGCGTGCGCGCTTCTGATCGGCGTCCAGACGTGCGGCGCCTGACCGACCGGCCAAGGCCCCGTGAAATCTAGATCGGCGACGCCCACGATCACGACGGCCACACCGGACATCAGGACGGATTCACCGATGACACGCGGATCGCCGCCGAAGCGAGTTGTCCAGAACGCGTGGTTCAAAACGATCACGGGCGGAGCTCCGGAGTCGTCATCGCCGGGACGAAGGATGCGACCCGCGGCGGCGCGGCCGCCGAGCGCCTCGAAGAAGCCGCCGCTCACGAGCCGCACCTGCACGCGCTCGCTACTCGAGCCGTCGAGATCGGTGAGCGTGGCGCCCTCCGGCACCCAGGCCTCTACCCTAACCAGCTTGGCGTGCCTTCGGAACTCGACGAAGTCCTGATAACTCCAGCTGAACGGGATGTTGCCCCTGCCCGTTCGCAAGACCTCAACGGCGGACGCCGGATCGGGCACCCCGATCGGGCGCAAAGCGAAGGCGTTCACGAACGTGAAGAACGCCGTGTTCACGCCGATCGCAACCGCGAGACCAAGGATGGCGAGCGTGACGACGCCAGCCTGGTGACGGAACAGGCGAATCGCGAACCGCACGTCCTGCCACATACCGTTGATCGTCCAGTCTGGCCAGAGCACCGGCCGGGGTAGCCTTCGCCGTGGCCACCCTCGCATCACCACGCTGAGAACATCGCGTACGTATCGCCGTCGTGCGAAGGGCTCACCATGTCCGGCGACACGCGCGGCAAATAGCTCCTCGAGATCTGCAGCGATTTCTTCACGCCGGCGACGATGGACCAACCGGAGCAGCAGTCGTCCGAGTGCCGGTGGCCGCGGCACCGCAATCACGAGCTGCGCCCCTCGATCGCGCGCCAGATGCGCTCGCGCGTGGCGCGGAGCTCCTTGATGGTCCGCATGCCGAGCGGCGTGACCTCGAAGTGGCGCCTGGCCTTGCCGCCGCGTTGGGCCGTCGCTTCGCCGAACTCGGACCGGACGAATCCCTTGTCTTCGAGCCGATCCAGCGCCGCATACACGGCGCCCATCGTCACGTTCCGGGCGGCGGTTTTCTCGATGAACTGCTGGATGGGCACGCCGTAGGCGAGCGGTCCGACGGCGCGAATCGCGAGCAGCGTCAATTCTTCGAACTCCCCGAGTCGGTCACCTTTCATGAGACGGCACTTGTACCACGATAAGTTCACGTTTGCAGAGAAAACATGATCGCGGCCAGAATCTGTGCATGCATCGCAGTCTGACGTTCATGCTTCTGGTGCTCTCGGTCGCGCTCTCGCGGCCCGTGACCGGGCAAACACCCACGAGCACGACCAAAGTCGTCCTGCTCGGCACCGGCACGCCGAATGCGGATCCCGATCGCTGGGGACCGGCCGTCGCCGTCGTCGTCGGCGATCAGTCTTACCTCGTCGATGCGGGGCCCGGGATCGTGCGGCGCGCGGCGGCGGCGGCGCGCGACCGGAACATCCCGGCGCTGCGCGCACCAAACCTCCGCCGGGTGTTCCTCACACATCTCCATTCGGATCACACGCTCGGGCTGCCCGACCTGATGTTCAGTCCGTGGGTGCTCGAACGCACGACGCCGCTCGACGTCTTCGGGCCGGCTGGCACGCGCGCGATGACCGCGAACCTCGAGGAGGCCTTTCGCGCGGACATCGACATGCGCCTCAACGGCGGTGAGCCGCAAACCACGCGCAACTACCGCGCGATCGTCAAAGAGATCACCGCCGGTCTCGTCTATGAGGACGCGAGCGTCCGCGTGGACGCCATCGCCGTCCCGCACGGCTCGTGGCCGCAGGCGTTCGCGTTTCGATTCCGCGCGGCCGACCGGACCATCGTGATTTCCGGAGACACGCGCGCATCGGCGGACATCGCGGACGCCTGCAACGGCTGCGACGTTCTGATGTACGAGGTCTACTCGGCGGAGCGCTTCAAACAGCGGCCGCCGGCGTGGCAGCGGTACCACGCGGCATTTCACACGTCGACGATCGAGCTCGCCGAGCTCGCGACAAAAGCGAAACCCAAGCTGCTCGTGCTCTATCACCAGCTCTTCTGGGGCGCGACGGACGCCGACCTCGAGCGCGAAGTGCGCGCGGCCGGATACACCGGGCGCGTCGTGTCGGGGAAGGATCTAGACGTCTACTAAGAAAGCCAGAAGCCAGAAGGCAAAGACCGTTTCTGGCTTCTGCCTTTTGGCTTGTCGCGTATCATTCGACGTCCCCCGTTTGGAGGTCCGATGCTTCGAAGAGTCGTCGTGCTGGCGGCCCTGATTGGGTTCGTCGGTAGCTCCCTGTCGGCGCAAACCGCGACGCCGCCGGCCGGGTCGGTTCGTCAGGCGTTGAAGGCCAGCTTCTCACCGGCTCGAGTGCCAACGCCGCCGGCGAAGCCGTCGTTCAACGTGAAGCCCACACGTGATGCGATGGCGCCGGTTGCCACGCGCGCGCCGCAGAACAGCGCGGGCAAGAAGTCCTTCTGGAAGACGCCGTGGCCCTACGTCATCCTCGCCGGCGTCGGTGGAGGCGTGTACTACGCGGCCAAGAATCTGGGCGGGGGCGACGGGTCAGGGTACTAAGAGAGAGTCCGAAGAGTCCGGAGAGTCCGACGAGTCCTGGGTCCCGGGACTCATGGACTCTTTGGACACTTCGGACTCTTCGGACTCTTCGGACTCTTGCTACTTCCCAACCGCCTCCATGATCAACGCCAACGCATTGTTCGTCGCGCGCCGTGCTGCCCCTGAACCTCGCATGTGGCCCATGCGCACGATGACGAGGTCGCGGCCGGGGACGATCCAGGTGTTCTGGCCGCCGGCGCCCGCGGCGAAGTAGGCGTCGGTGGGCAGGTTCCAGCCGCCGTCGCCGTTGATCCAGAAGAACCCGCCGTAGACCGGACGCGGCCATCCCGGCGCGAGCGTGCTGACGAAGCGCGTCCAGCCTTCCGGCAGAATCCGCTGGCCTTGCCACATGCCGTCCTGCGCGTGCAGCATGCCGATCCGCGCCCAGTTGCGCGCGGTGCCGTAATCGTAGCCGGTCAGCAGGAAGTTGCCGTACGGATCCGTTTCGAGCACCTGGCGGCGGATGCCGATGCGATCGAAGAGCATCCGCTGCGGCCACGTCAGGTATTCCTGGCCGCGCTTCTGCACGGCCAGCTTGATGAGGTAGCCGATCGTCAGCGGATCGCAGTTGCGATACCGGCCCATCGTCCCCGGCGGCGCTTCCAGCGGACGCGTGATCGAGAAGTTGAACGCGTCGGTCGCGCCCGTGTAGATGAAGTAGTGATCGAGCACCGTGTTCTGCGTCGAGCCGCCGGGCTCCTGGTTGCCGACGAACTTCAAGCCGCCGCTCATCTGCAGCAGATCGATGTTGCGAATCTTCGCGCGCGGATCGCCCGGCGTTTGCTGCCAGAGCGGGACCGGCGCCGGCTGTTCGAGCGTGTACGTACCGTCCTTCACCAGCAGCGAGAACAGCGTGGACGTGATGCTCTTGCCCATCGACCAGCTCTCGAGCTGCGTGTCCTTCGTGATCCCCGGCGCGTAGCGCTCGCCGACGATCCGGCCTTTGTAGACGATGAGGAAGCCGGCGGTGAGCGCGTTCGGATCCGCGAACGCGGCGTCGACGGCTGCGTCAATCTTCGTTTTGTCGACGCCGGCGGGGAAGGGCGCCGTGGCCGGCTTGTCGCCCATCGGCCACGCTTGCGTCATCGCATCCGGCAGCGTCGTGTTCACGGGGACGGGCGTGAAGTGCACGCCCGGCTTGCCCGGTGCCTGAATGATGCAGCCCTGGTCGCCGTAGAGGCGCGCTTCGCGCGTGGTCGTGCCAAACGTCGCGCGCGCGATCTTCTGCGTGCGATCGATCGTGAAGGTCACCTTGTCCTGCTCGTCGCGCGGCATGAAGAAGTACGCGCTGCCGCGTGCGACGTCGGCGGGTTCGCGGCCAGAGACGAACACGCCGGAGCAGAGGATCTTGGCAAATCCCGCGAGCCCGTTCTCGGTGGGCGTGCCGGTCGGCGTCGGGTAGGCCGGCGCCGATTGCTGGGCGACGACGGCGTGGCCGAGCGAGGCGATGGTGAACAGAGCGGCGAGGACGAGCAAGCGAAGGCTGGGCATGGCGCAAGCTCCTCAAGCAAAGGGTCGCTTGGGAGAGAGGATACCGCCTGTGACTGCCGGCGAGGATGTTAAGCTGGGAATATCGCCCGAGTTTCCAGCCGACGCGTATTTCCGCCCGGCGCCGACCTCATGACGCCGCTCCAGTTGCTCAAGCACACGCCCGATCCCGTCGTCATTCCGGACGTCGGCGAGCGGGACGACCGCCTCGACGCCGGGTCGCGCATCCGGTGTCCGCGCTGCAGCTGGGAACCGCAGCCGACAGATCGATGGTGCTGCAGTTGCCTGCACGTCTGGAACACGTTCGAGACCCGCGGCATCTGTCCGGCGTGCACGCGCCAGTGGGTCGAGACGCAATGTCTGCGGTGCAACGAGTGGTCGAGTCACGAGGATTGGTACGTCGAGGACCCCGAGCCTCGGCAGACCTGAAGGTCTGCCCTACGTACTGTAGAGTTTTCAGGAATGCCGAAGACCGACACCCGCCTCGACGAAGTCCGCGCCGTCATCGACCTGCTCGAAGAGATCGCGGCGAACTGGTCGCTGCTCGAAGATCTTCCTCATGAAGACCGCCGGCGTTTGCAGCGAGCCATTGCCGAGGTCTACGACCCCGATCCGGCCGCGCGCCGCAAGCGCATGAAGCTGAATGAAAAGGCACGCCGCGCCGCCGCCGCGGCCAAAGACGAAGCGCGCCTCAATACGACGGGCATCCGAACGCTGCGACAGAAGCCCGTCTTCAACACGCCCAACGTGTTTCCACCGGCTGACTTTCCGGACTCGTCGGACTCGTCGGACTCGTCGGACTCTTCGGTCCGCGTCTGCTACGTCTGCAAGGATCACTACTCGACGATCCATCACTTCTACGATCAGCTTTGTCCCCAGTGCGCGCCGTTCAACTTCGCGAAGCGCACGGAGATGGCCGATCTCAGCGGCCGCGTGGCGCTCCTGACTGGCGGTCGCGTGAAGATCGGTTATCAGGCCGGCCTCAAGTTGCTGCGTGCCGGGGCGCACCTGATCGTCACGACGCGCTTCCCGCGCAATTCGGCATCGCGCTATGCCGCCGAGCCGGACTTTGCCGAGTGGGGGCACCGGCTCGAGATCTTCGGCCTGGACCTGCGGCACACGCCGAGCGTTGAAGCCTTCTGCCACGAGATGCTCGCGACGCGCAAACGCCTCGACGTCATCGTCAACAACGCGTGCCAGACGGTGCGGCGTCCGCCGGACTTCTACGCGCACATGATGGCGGAGGAAACGGCGGCCCTCACCGACATGCCGGCGCACGTCCGCAAGCTCGTCGGGTCGTACGAGGGACTGCGCGGGTATCACATGTTGCCGGAGGCGGGCACCGCGGACACGGCCACGCCCGCGCTGCTCGAGCGCAGGTTGTCCGAGGTCTCGGGTCTCACGCACGCGGCCGCGCTCTCGCAGGTGCCACTGCTCCCGGACGAATTGCGCGCGCAACAGGCACTTTTCCCGGCCGGCAAGCTCGACCAGGACCTCCAGCAGATCGATCTGCGCGACCGCAACTCCTGGCGGATGCTGCTGGCCGAGGTGCCGACGGTCGAGCTGCTCGAGGTGCAACTCGTCAACGCGGTTGCACCCTTCGTGCTCAACGCGCGGCTGAAGCCGCTCATGCTCCGGACGCCGAATCGCGACAAGCACATCGTGAACGTCTCGGCCGTCGAGGGGCAGTTCTATCGGAATTTCAAGACGACGAAACATCCGCACACGAACATGGCGAAGGCGGCGCTGAACATGATGACGCGGACGTCTGCGGCCGACTATCACGCGGACGGCATTCACATGAACAGCGTGGACACCGGCTGGGTCACCGACGAGGATCCGGCCGAGATCGCCGCGCGCAAGCGTGCCGATCACCGCTTCCACCCACCGCTCGACATCGTCGACGGTGCCGCGCGGATCGTCGATCCCGTGATCTCGGGCGTCAACACCGGCACGCACGTCTGGGGCAAGTTTCTGAAGGACTACACGCCGACAGACTGGTAGCACGCGTTTCACAGTGCTGGCTCACGCGGAGACGCGGAGGGCAAGGCACCGATGTCGCGATTCGGAAATCAGCCGTGCCGAGCGTGGCGGCTCTGCCGCCGGGACTGCAGCATTCAGTCGAGAGATGAACGTAGAGGGCATCATCTCCCGTTCATCTCGCGACTGAAGGCTGCAGTCCGGCGACGCCACGCCCGTTGTGTCGTCTGTCCTCCTCCGCGGCTCCGCGTGAGAGCCGGGAGGCCGGACCCCCGTGCTACCATCCGCCGCCATGACACCCCAGCCCGAGCGAGATAGTCGGCGCGTCGACCGGCTGGTTGGCCTCAGTGTTTACGGCTGTGCCGTGGCCGGCGTCGCCGGCCTGCTCGTCGCCGTGCCGTCGATCGCGGTGGCCTCGTGGCAGGGCGCCGCACAAGGCCTGCTCGTGGCCGCCGTCGCGTTCGGCCTCCTGGCCAACGCCCTGCTTCGGAAGTAGGACTCCTAGGACTCTTCGGACTCTTCGGACTCAGAAAACTCCTAGAACTCTCCTACCATTAGGACTCTTTGGACAGGGGTAGAATCAAGCGCCCCTGTGAGCACCGCGCCAGATCCCACGGTTCAGATGTGTCCGCGATGCGGACGCCCCAAGGACTCCAGGCAAGGCCTCTGTGCGAATTGCGACGCCGAGGTCACGAGAATCGTGACCCCCGTGCCCGAGGCGTCCGAGGCGCGGACCACGTTCGCCAGCCCGGACGAGCCCGCGGCCACGATCACCGGCGCGACACCCGTCCCCGTGCCCGACACGGGCGGCGGGCCGCTCAGAATCGGCGACGCGTTCGGCCGCTACACCATCATGCGCCTCCTCGGGATCGGGGGGATGGGCGCTGTCTACCAAGCGTGGGACAAAGAGCTCGACGTCGTGGTCGCGCTGAAGGTGATTCGGCCCGAGGTGCTGAAGGATCCCGTCGCCGAGCAGGAGATCGAGCGCCGATTCAAACGCGAGCTGTTGCTCGCGCGCCAGGTCACGCACAAGAACGTCGTGCGCATCCACGATCTCGGCGAGATCCGCGGCATCAAGTACATCACGATGTCGTACATCCACGGCACCGATTTGTCGACGCTGCGCAAGCGTGGGCGCCTGCCGGTACCGCAAATCCTGCGCATCATGCGCGGCGTCGTCTCGGGCCTCGTCGCCGCGCATACGGCCGGCGTCGTCCACCGCGATCTGAAGCCGGGCAACATCATGATCGACGCCGACGGCGAGGCGCTGATCATGGACTTCGGCATCGCGCGATCGATCGGCGGTCCGGCCGATCTGTCCGCGGCCACAGCAGCTCCGCGTGGCGGATTGCCGGATGGCATCCCCGCGGCCAGCAAGTACACCGAAGCGACAATGCTCGGCACGATCGTCGGGACGGTCGAATACATGGCGCCCGAGCAGGCGCTCGGCCAGGCGATCGATCAGCGCGCCGACATCTACGCGACCGGGCTGATGATGTACGACCTCCTCACCGGAGTGCGGCGTTCGGAGCAGCCCGGCACCGCGCTCGATCGGCTCCGCGCCCGGCTGGAGCGCCCGATGCCGCCGATCAAATCCCTCGTGCCGGAAGTGTCCGACGCGCTGGCGGCGATCATCACGCGCGCGATCGAGCTGGACGCCGGGAAGCGGCATCAGACGACGAAGGAGCTCGAGGCCGATCTGGCGCGCCTCGACGACCAGGGCGTCCCGCTGCCCGTCAAGCGTCACGTCAGCCTGCCGATGATGGCGGGGGTCGCGGCGCTGTTGCTGGCGGTGTCGTCAGCCGTGGGGTATTACTTCTGGCCAACTGGTCCCGAGGCACCACACGATCCGGTGACCGTCGTGATCTCGGATCTGCAGAACCTCACCGGCGATGCGGCCTTCGATCGCACGCTCGAGCCGATGCTGCGCCGCGCGCTCGAAGGCGCGAGCTTCATCACGGCATTCGATCGCAACGGTCTACGGCGCACGGTCGGCACGGCGCTGCCGCAGAAACTCGACGAGGCGGCGGCGCGGGAGCTGGCCGTAAAACAGGGACTCGGCATCGTGCTGTCGGGCACTATCGAAAAACGTGGGAGCGGCTACAACGTGTCGATGCGGGCGGTGCAGGCCCACACCGGCGATGTGCTCTCGAGCGTGCAGTCCCGCGCCTCGAGTCAGGACCAGGTGCTGCCCACCGCCACGAAGCTGGCCACGTCGGTCCGCAAGGCGCTCGGCGACAAAACCACGTCGCAGTCCGAGCAGATCTTTTCGATGAACAGCCTCTCGGCCACGTCGCTCGATGTCGTGCGTCACTACGCAGCGGCCATTGAGGCGCAGACCAACGCCAAATTCGCGGACGCCCGCGACAGCGCGCTGAAAGCCGTCGAGGCCGATCCGAAATTCGGCCTGGGGTACCTGCTGCTCGCCACCGTGTCGCGCAATCTCGGCCGATCGCAGGACGCCGACGAGTACATCAAGAAGGCCATGAGCCTCGTGGACGGGATGACCGAGCGCGAGCGCCTGGCCACGCGCGGCCTGTTCTATCGCGTCACCGCGGACTACCAGAAGTGCGTGCAGGAGTACCGCGAGCTGATCAAGCGGTACGCCGCGGACCTCGTCGGTCACAACCAGCTTGCGCTCTGCGCCTCGAAACTTCGCGACCTCAAGACGGCGCAAAGCGAGATGCAAGAGGTCGTGAAGCTGGTGCCCAACCGCGCGATTTTCCTCGACAACGTGTCGCTCTATTCCAGCTACGCCGGCGACTTCGACACCGGCGAGGAGTACGCGCGCAAGGTACAGGAACCGGAGCCGTTCTCTCGGCTGGCCCTGGGCTTCGCGCAGATGGGGAAGGGCCAGCTGCCGGAGGCCGCGGCGACGTTCACGGAACTTGCGAGGACCGCGCCGGATCCGGCACCAGATGGCCCGCTCACGCCGGTGTACGGACGACAGGGGCCGACGCTCTCGGCCGCCGCGCTCGGAGACCTGGCGATCCATGAAGGGCGCTTCGCGGAAGCCGTGCGAATCCTCGAGCAGGGCGCGGCGGCGGATGTTGCGGCGAAGTCCACGGATGGCGCCGCCTCGAAATACGCGGCCCTGGCGTACGCGCAGATGCTGCGCGGTCAGAAGGCGGCGGCGATCGCTGCGGCGGAGAAGTCGCTCTCGATCAGCGGCTTTCCGAAAATCAAATTCCTCGCGGCGCGGACGTTCATCGAAGCCGGACAACCCGCGAAGGCGAAGCCGCTCGCGACTGAGCTCTCGGCGGACTTGCAGCCGGAGCCGCAGGCGTACGGCAAGATTCTGGAAGGTCTCGCCCTGATAGCGGCCAAGGACGCGCGCGGCGCGATCAAGCCGATGACCGAAGCGAACGCGCTGCTCGACACGTGGATCGGCCACTTCGAGCTCGGTCGCGCGTATCTTGCCGCCAATCAGTTCGCGCAGGCCGACTCCGAGTTCGACACGTGCATCAAGCGCCGCGGCGAGGCGCTGTCGCTCTTCCTCGACGAAGAGCCGACATTCGGTTATTTCCCGGTGGTCTACTACTACCTTGGTCGGGTGCGCGAAGGGCTCGGCAGCACGGGCGCCGCGGACTCCTACCGCACGTACCTCTCGCTTCGCGAGAAGGCAGGCGAGGATCCGCTGGTGTCAGAAATCAAGAAACGGATCAAGTAGTTTGGGATTGGGAGATTGGGAGATTAAGACTAATCGCCCAGTCCTCGAATCTACCGATCCTCACATTCAGCAATCCCTGTCACTTCAGCTGCACCGCCGTCGTCATCTTTGCGGCCGATCCGTCGTTCAGATAGATCAGGACCGTGTAGCAGCCCTTGCCCGTGATTATCGGAGCGGTGCTCGCCGTCGAAGTATCCCAGTTGAACCGATACCCAAGCCTGAAGTCGCTGCCGCCGGTCGCGCCGATCGGAAGCTGGTAGAGCGTCTCCTTGGTGCCGGTGGCCGACGCCGTGCAGCCGCCAGGCGGCACAGCGCCGTTGAAGACGCTCTCCATCTTCGTCAGCGTGGCGAGCGAGCTGATCAGCGTGCCATTCCAGTCCCTCAGCACCCACTCGATCGGCACCGCGCTGCCCATCTGCGCCGTGGTCTTCAGCGTAGCCAGCGGCGTGATCACGCTGTAGATGACGAGGTAGTTGTTCGTCGTTGGCGTCGCGACGTTGCCGGCATTGTCCGTGGCCGTCACCGTGAACGACTTGGCCCCGACCGTCGCGGTGTCGATGTTCGAGCCGCTCGCGACGGGCCCGGCGCAGGTCGCCACGCCCGACACGGCGTCCGTGCAACCGTAGCTCGACGCAACAGGCTGTTTCAGCACGTACTGCCCGTTGTTCGCCGGCGTCGTGATCGTGATCGCCGGCGGCGTCGTGTCGATCTTCACCGTGCCCGTGTTCACCGACCCCGGCGCGGCGCCGGTGTTGCCCACGCCGTCCGTGGCGCTGCACACGACGTTGTGCGTGCCGTCGGGACTGAGCGTGACCTTGCCGCTGGCCGAACTCGTCCCGATGCCGCTCAGAGTGCCGACGGCAATCGACGATCCGTTGTCCGTGCACGAGAACGACGTCACGTGTGACGGATCGGTCGCCGACACGTCCACCAGCACGGGCGACGTCTTGAAGTACCCGTTGGAGCCCGTGGGTGCCGGGATGGTGAGCGTCACCACCGGCGGCGTGCTGTCCAACACGTGGATCGTCACGGTCACCGGCACGTTGCGCGCCGATACCGGCGTGACGTCCTTGGCCACATACGTGAACGTGTCGTCGCCGGCGAACCCGGCCGCCGGCGTGTAGGTGAACGAGCCATTGGCTGCCAACGCGAATGACGCGGCGTGCGCCGGGCCCGTCGCGAGCACGGCCGTGAGCGTCAGCACGTCGCTGTCGGTGTCCGTGTCATTGATCAGGACGCCGCGCGCCGCGACCGACAGGGGTGCGCCGGCGCCGACGCTGTAGGCGTCCGGCGCGCCCACAGGCGCGTCGTTCTCGGCGGTGATCAGCGTCGTATTGGACGCCGACACCGTGCCGTCGTCGAACCGCGTGATGATGAAGTAGGTGAACTGCACGTCGTGCGGCAGCTCCTCGGTGTCGTTCACACTCCTGGCTGTCGGCGGCAGCAGGGCGCCACCGACCAGCGTGATCAGGCTCGCGGGCGTCAAGGCGCCTTCCGTGCGATACACCGCGTACGACACGACGGTCCCGACGTTTGGCTCCTGCCATGTGAGCTTGTTCCGGTGCAGCGGCGTGGACCCGTCGCTCGGCAGGCAGGCGTCCGCGCCCGTGCCGCCGATCACGCATCCGGTGAACGCGTTCGCTGGCGCGTTGCCCAGCGCCGTCGCGATGTCGCGATCGATCTCGATCCCGAGGCCGGCGCTGTAGTCGAGACCTGCGCTGTAGTCGAGGCCCGCGCTGAAGTCCAGCCCGGCGCTGTAATCGAGCCCGGCGATGAAGTCGAGGCCGGCGCTGTAGTCGAGGCCCGCGCCGTAGTCGAGACCGGCGCTGTAGTCGAGACCCGCACTGAAGTCGAGGCCCGCGCTGAAGTCGAGGCCCGCGCTGAAGTCCAGCCCCGCGCTGAAATCGAGGCCCAGCGAGAATCCGGCCATGTTGCGACGTCCGCCGATCTGATCCAGCCGCAGGTTCGCCCAGTCGTTCGAGCTGTGGAGCGCCGTGCTCAGCTGGCCGTCGAAGGTGACGTCTTGAATCACGCCGCCTGCCGTCGCCAGGCCGTCCGCGGTCCAGTCGATCGGAGCGGACATCGTGCCGCCCTCGATGCGCGCCATCGGCACCCAGCCAGGCGGGAGAGTGTCCGGGAACTTCGCGCCCGAGCAGAATCGTGTTGCGGCGGGAATCCCCAGCGCTTGAACGACCGGTGAGTCGAACCGCGCGTACCACGCTGTGCGGTACGGCAAGCCGAGCTCGCTCTCGTTCAGGGAGTTCTCGTTCAACACCGGCCCGCTCGCCGCACTCGCGAACGAGTAGTTCAGGTGCGGCACACCGTCATCCGTTCGCAGTCCGGTCAGCTGGAACAGGTAGTTCATGACGCTCAGGTAGTTCGGCTTGCAGTTCGGCTCGAACACCGGGAACGCGTCGCCGCCGTGCGTGCGCCAGAAACTGTGGCCGAGCTCGTGCATCGTCGTGGACGCCTGCATGAAGTCGGAGCCGAGGAACCCGTTGCCCCAGGACCCAAGCGTCACCGCCGAATCGCCGCCCGGCAAGTCGCTGATGCCCGACGACGTGGAGGGGACGTGATAGTCCGGATTCGTGGCCTTGCACGTGTCCTGTTCGGCTGGCGTGCCCGTGTTGCAGAGCTCTTTCGGCTTTCCGCGCGAGTGCGCGTAGAGCACGTAGTGGAAGAAGTCCATGCGGGACTTGTCGAACCGGCGCCGGCACTGTGTGGAGGCGTTGGTGTCGAAGTCGAGCGCTTCGCACGCGTCCTGTTCGGCGGCTGTGAGCTCCGTGCCGTCGATCGCGACCGGCGCGTCGCGGTAGAGCTGATAGCCGATCTTCCAGCTCACCGTGCCGGCGTAGCCTGGAAACATGCACGGTGGAGGCGTCAACGGGTTGCCGTCGTCGACGCACGCTGCGGTTTCACGAATGATCTCGCCACCTCGCGAGAACGCGACCGGCAGGAGGTAATCGTCGGCTTCCATCGACACGAACGCCTCACCGTGGCTGTGGTAGTCAGGGCCAACGTCCAGATGCAGCCGGATGCCCGTCGTGCCGTCGGGGTTGCTCACGGGCGCGTCGCGATACGAGTCGCCCAGCATTCTCAGCACCGCCGGCGTGGGCAAGTGATTGTGCCCCACGGCGTCGACGACCGGTCCGTACGCCGTCCCCACGTCCGCGCGCATCGCGCCCATTTCAATGAAGAGATCCTTGTGGGTGGACGACGCGCCCATCGCAGGCAGATCCGGCAGATCGTTGCCGCCTGGATCCTTGAGCCCGCTGACGCTCTCGAGCTTGTCCGGCAAACCATCGCCATCGGTGTCCTGGACGGCCGTGCTGAACACGATCGCGGCCAGCGCCACGCAGTCGTACGGCGAGGTGTTCCCGTGGCCGATGGACGACGTCACCTGCTCGCCGTATGGGAAGACGTCCTGCCGCGGAGTCATCTCCGCGTTGGTCGGGAAGATCGTCGGGCTCGACCAGCCGCGATCGGAAGACGGCGTAGCACTGGCGGCAAAACCGTCGGTCAGCTTGAGGATGTTGTTGAAGAAGAGCTGGTCCGTTTGATTCTTCGCTCCGTTGCCGCCGATGTGCGTCAGCTTCGCGGACGCGCCAGTTGCGCGCTGCAGGAAGCCGCGAATCGTCTGCGTCGTCGTCGTGCCCGGCGCCTGCACCGAGATGCCGTCGAACAGCACGATGCTGGTCAGCGGATCCGTGGGCGTTCGGTAAACGACAAGCAGTGTCGCGCCGGCCGACGATGGCACCTGGTTGCCCGTACCGGCTTCCGGCAGCGAGACCGTGTTGAGCGGGAGGCCCTGGCTCGTGAGGTCCGCATCGTTCACGAGGATTCTGCCGGTCGGAAGGCCGCTCGAGTCCACTTCCTTGGGCAGATACCTCATCACGTCGGCCCGGAACATGTTCATCGAGTAGGCTGCGCCGGATCCGCCGCCGGACGACCAGCACTGCGCGGTGTTGCCCGTGAGTGGGGCAGACGATGCCTTGACGATCTCCACGGGATTGCCACGGAACGAGGCTCCGTCCACCATCCCGATTTGAGTCGAGATCGTCTCCCAGTACAGGTAGGCCGCCAGGATGTCAGCGTTTGCCGGCACACCGGACATTGGAATCGTGCCCGTCAGCAGACCGCCGGTGGTCGGTCCGGGCGCGAGGTCCACGCTGCCCACGGCGTAGTTGCCCGTGACCAGGAAGCTCTTGGCGAAGGGCAAGGCGCTCGGTGGCGGCACCTGGGCCATCGGCCGGGACAGGAGAATGAAGACTCCGAGAAGCAAGAGGGCAACGTGCCTTGCCACACGCATGACTGAACTCTCCCTGCCGACGGCTGAATTTGCTGCGGATGTCCGACCGAACTCGAGCGGACAGGAGGGGACATTATGCCGGTCGGTTGGCCGACTGTCGATGGGATTTATGTCCGATTTTCATCAGATCGCCCGTAGTCGGCCCCTTCGATGTCGTCTTTCGCGACAGACCGTGCGGTAACGGAGCGGTAACAGAATTGGAGTGCCGTGGGTCGGCGCGAGCGCCAGGACGGCGCCTGGTCAACGTGACAAATTCGCAAGGTCGGGGGTCGCCGGTCCCAGCTGCCAGCCCTACGGCGTCTTCCGCCACACGGAGACCGACATGACGTTTCCCTTGTCGTCCTTTGTGCGCAGGGTGAGCGTATTGCCCTGCACTTCCCAGTAACGCGGCAGGTTCATGTCCAACGGATGATCCGGCTGGCGGAAGGACGACTGCCCATCGAACACGTAGCTGATGGATTTGCTGTTCAGATCGACAACGGTGCGGCCGTTCATCGACACGAGGCCGTCCGAGACGGGGATGCCGATGTCTTTGGCGATCTTCGCCGCGTCCGGCTTGAGCTGCAGCTCGACCTTCATGTTCGAGAACTCGTCGTACGTCATCGTCCCGCCCGCCGCATTCCGAATCGGCGGCTGGCCCGGCGGATAGATCTCCAACGAGACGAGGATCCACTCACCCTGCAGGTACTCCCTCGCCTCGGTCAGGGTGCCGGGACCCGAGTCGACTTTCCCAAGCGGGATGTTTCGTTGCGACGGCGCGCTGGCACAGCCCGCGCTGCTGATGGCGCCGACCCCGATCAATAGGATCACCAGCGAGTCGCAAAAATAAAGATGGCGTGAGGTCATGCCGCGGGAAACTGCAAGCGGCGCGCCGGTCGTGATCCCGCGGCGCACGGGTGGGCGCCGGGCGCCCGCCACGGAATGTCGTGGTTTGCCTCCCGCGGACGTATCATCGCGGCGCGGGTGTGGATGCGCGGCCGTGACCTGATCGGCGTCCTGTTCTTTCTCGCGATCGTTCTCGCCGGCAACTATCCCGTTGCTCCGATGGCCGGTGTGCTCGTCCTCGTCTGGGCCCGCTGGTCGAAGACGCCGTGGCCATCGCTCGGCCTCATCCGTCCCGAGAGTTGGCTTCGCACCGTCGTCGGCGGCGTGCTCTTCGGCGCTGGGCTCAAGATCGCCATGAAGGCGTTGGTCATGCCGTTGTTTGGGGCCGACCCAAGCAACCAGGCTTTCCATTTTCTGGTCGGCAACCAGGCCGCACTGCCAAGCATTCTGTACCTCGCGATTGTCGGCGCCGGATTCGGAGAGGAGATGGTGTTTCGCGGCTTTCTCTTCGACCGCTTCGGCAGGTGGCTCGGTTCCCGCGCCTGGGCGACCGTCGTCACGGTTCTTGTCACGTCGATGTGGTTCGCCGCGGAACACTACCGCGTCCAAGGACTGGCCGGTGTGCAGCAGGCTACTGTCGTCGGGCTCGTCTTCGGCACGATCTTCGCGATCACGCGGCGGTTGCCGATGTTGATGATCGCCCACGCGGCATTCGACGTGACCGCGATCGCGATCATCTATTGGGATCTCGAGCGGACGTTCGCACATCTCGTCTTCCGGTGATGCCCAGCTCCCGCGCCCTGTTGGCTCTCGTGCTGCTCGCCGCCCTCGCCGGATGCGTGCGCCGCGAGGGTCGCAACACCGCGTGCGAGTGGCCGAACGAACGCGTGGCGCCGCTCGATCTGAGTAACGCCTCCCAGTGGCGCCATCTCGTTGCAGACGCCCAGTTCGCCGAAGAGCTCGGCATTCGTCACGGCGACGCGTTCGAGGGCCGCGAAACCGTCGACGAGCGCGGACGCCGCGTCGAGGCGTGCACGGACCGCTTGCTCGCCTGGATCGTCGTGCTCCACTCGGTCTCACATGACGACCTGCAGCGGGCGCGCGCAGCGCGCGAGTGGCGCGTGGACGTCGTGACGGTGTTCTCGCCGATACTGCTGATCTTCTGGGTGGTCGCCACAGCCGTGACGGCGCGGCTGCGCCGCCGCTTTTCCGCTTCCGATCGACGCGCGACGCTCGTGGCGATCTTCGTCAGCTCGCTCGTCATCACGACCGCCGCCGTGTTCGCCGGCGAGCTGTGGTCGTGGCTGGTCGAGATCGTTCGTGTCGGCAACAGCCACTTGAGCTATCGCTCGTCCCGCCTGCCGTGGGTCCAGCACCGCGTCGTCATCTTTGCGACGGGCGTTGTCCTGTTCTGGGCGATCGCACGGTGGGGGTCTCGCCGCGCGGCGCCAACGCCGGGCGAATCGGTGCCGTAGGGACCCCGGAAACGATTGAGCCTCGGTGGCTCCTGCCGGAAGATCAACGGTCGGAGCAGGAAGAACGGAGAACACCGATGTCAAATCCTTTTGTGCATGTAGAACTGAACTCGACCGATCCCGAGAAGGCGAAGGCCTTCTACACCAAGTTGTTTTCGTGGAAGCTCGAGGACATGCCGCTTGGCCCGGGCCAAACCTACACCGTGATCAAGCCCGGCGACGGCACGGGCGGCGGCATGATGAAGCAGATGATTCCCGGCGCCGCCTCGTCATGGCTCGCTTACGTCGTCGTCGACGATGTGAAGGCCTCGACCGAGAAGGCGAGAGCGCTCGGCGGCAAGGTCATGAAGGATGTCACCGAGGTTCCGGGGATGGGCTCGTTCAGCATCATCACGGATCCGACGGGTGCACTGCTTGGCCTGTGGAAGCCCAAGGAATCGCGTAACTGATTCGCCGCTAGCGAAACCGACACACCGACGTGCGCAGGGCAGACCGGAAGGTCTGCCCTGCGCATTCTGTACGCCGCCACTTGGCGGACAATGTTCCCCGTGGATGTAAGACGCCCCGGCATCGTCACGCTGCTCGCCAGCATGCAGTGGGCGGGCGCGTTGTTCTGGACGCTCCTCGTCGCCGTGGTCGTGGTGGCCGTTCAAGAGCGCGCGTTGCCGCCGGAGATGGTGCCGTGGTCCGCGGCCGTCGGAGCCGTCGCGGTCGGGCTGCAGGTCGCGTGCGGCATCGGGCTCTGGAACTTGCGGCCGTGGGGACGCATCCTGCAGATGGCCCTGGCCGGTGTCGGTCTTTTCTTCTTTCCCATCGGGACGTTCGTCGCGGTGCTCATGTTCGTGTATCTGCTCCAGCCCGGCGCGAGCGTGCTGTTCGGCGGCCGGCCGGCCGCCGCGCTGACGCCGGAGGAAACGGCGCAGGTCACGAAGCTGCTTCAGCCGTCCAACGTCAGACGGCTGATTCTGGCCGGCGCGATCGCGGTCGTCGCGTTTGCGTGGGTGACGGTGGCGGCGGCGATCGCGATTCCCGCACTGCTACGCGCCAGGATGGTGGTGAACGAGCAGCGCGCCATCGGCGCGCTCTCGAGTCTTGCCGACGCGCAGTCGGAGTACGCCGCGGGGTGCGGGGGCGGTGGCTTTGCCGTCTCGTTCGAGGTGCTCGATGCCGCGCTGCCCGATGCGACGATTCCCGCGTCGACCGGCATTGCCAATCCACTGCGAGCCGTGGGCGGTTACTGGCTCGCGCTCCACCAGGGTGCGGGGTCCGCGGCCGGGCCACTCGACTGCCACGGCGTCGCCACCGTGACGGGCTGGTACGCGGCCGCGACGCCGCAGACGTATCGATCGACCGGCACGCGCTCGTTTGCCATGAGCGACGCCGGCGTCATGTGGCAGCGGTCGGCGGCTGATGCGCCGACCGAGCCGTTTGGGCCACCGGCGACGCGCGTGCGATCGCGATTGCCAGGCCTGCGGTGAACGCCGCCTCGATGTTGACGAACGTTGTGTTTGTCGCCACGGTGGCGGCGGTGGCCGTGCTGCTCTCGCTGGCGCTCCGTCGCGCACGCGTCTCGCGTGCCGTCACGTTCGTGGTGTTCCTCGTGATGATCGTGGCGCCCGGTGCGCTGGCACGCGCGGGCGTCCTCGATCGGTATTCTCCGCTCCCCGCACCGGCGCTCGTCATGGTGGGCGTCGTTACCATTTTCACCGTCGCGATCGCGTTCTCGTCGATCGGCGGTCGCATCGTTGCCGCGGTGCCGCTCGTGTGGCTGATCGGTTACCAGGCGTTCCGCATTCCCGTGGAATGGGTGCTGCATCGCCTCTACCTGGAAGACGTCGTGCCGGTGCAAATGACGTACGCCGGCCGCAACTTCGATATCGTGACGGGTCTCACCGCCGTCGCGCTCGCGTTGTTCCTTCGATCGGGACGACGGGCGACCGCGCTCGTGCTCATCTGGAATCTGCTGGGCCTGGCGCTGCTCGCGAACATCGTGACGATTGCCGTGCTGTCGACGCCCGCGCCGTTCCGCTACTTCACGGACACGCCGCCGCACGTGCTGCCCAGCACGTTTCCGTTCGTCTGGCTGCCGACGTTTCTCGTGCAAGCCGCACTGTTCGGACACATCCTGGTCTCTCGAACACTTCTTGCAGGTTTTGTGCAAAAGTAGCCGATATGCACGCCGGTTCGAGTCGATGTCGTTTCGTGCGGGCCGCGGCGATCGCGATCGCGGTGGGCGCGAGCGCTCGGATGCTGGTGCGTCTGGACGTCGTTCGTCTGCGAAAGTAGCCGGGCCATGATTCGCCGGTGGCTGGTCGCACTGCCAATTGGGATTCTGACGGCCCTCGTCGCGGTGTCGGGCCACCAGGGCTCCGCGCTGGCTCATGGGGAACAGCGGTCGGACCGCGACGCGCTCGTGCTGGCCGCCGCGTCGCTCCAGAACGCGCTCGACGCGATCGTGCAGCCGCTCGAGCGCGCGACGGGCGTGCGCATGCGCATCTCCTACGCGGCGAGCTCGGCGCTCGCGCGACAGATCGAGAGCGGCGCGCCGGCGGACCTCTTCATCTCGGCGGACCTCGACTGGATGGACTATCTCGCGGAGCGGCGCCTCATTCGCGCGGAGTCACGCGTCAACCTGCTCGGCAACCGGCTGGTGCTGGTGGCGCCGAAATCGAAACCCGTGACGCTCAAGATCGCGCCGGGTTTCGGCCTGGCCGCGGCGCTGGGCCGCGATCGGCTGGCGCTGGCCAATCCCGACGTCACGCCGGCGGGCAAGTACGCGCGCGCCGCGCTCACGAGCCTCGGCGTGTGGGATTCGGTTGCCACGAAGCTGGCGCCGGCCGAGAACGTGCGTGGGGCGCTCGTGCTCGTCTCGCGCGGTGAAGCGCCGCTCGGCATCGTCTATCGCACGGACGCGAACGCCGATCCGGGCGTGGTGATCGTGGACACGTTTCCCGAAACATCGCACCCGCCGATCGTCTATCCCATCGCGATCACCTCCAACGCCTCGCCGTCAGCCGTGAAAGTGCTCGAGTTCCTCAAGTCCGATGCCGCGCGAAAGGTCTTCGACGCGGAGGGTTTCACCGCGCCCCGACGTGAGCCCTGAAGAACTCTCAATCGTCTGGCTGAGCCTGAAGGTCGCGGGCATCGCGACGCTCGCGAGCGCCATTCCCGCGATTGGCGTGGCGTGGCTCCTCGCGCGCGGGCGATTCTGGGGCCGCACGGCGCTCAACGTCCTCGTGCACTTGCCGCTCGTGGTGCCGCCGGTCGTCACCGGGTACTTCCTGCTGCGGCTCTTCGGGCGGCGCGGGCCGATCGGCGCGTGGCTCGAAGAGTCTCTCGGGCTTCAGTTCTCGTTCCGTTGGACGGGCGCCGCGCTTGCGGCCGCCGTGATGGCGTTTCCGCTGCTCGTGCGCGCGATCCGGCTGGGAGTCGAGAGCGTCGATCGGCCGGTGGAGGACGCCGCCGCCACGCTCGGTGCCAGTCCGCTGTGGACGTTCCTGACAATCACGCTGCCGCTCGCGCTGCCGGGCGTGTTCGCCGGTCTCATCATCGGCTTCGCGAAGGCGCTCGGCGAGTTCGGCGCGACGATCACGTTCGTCTCCAACATTCCCGGCGAGACGCAGACGCTGGCGCTCGCCATCTTCACGCAACTCGAACGCCCGGGCGGCGACGCGGCCGCGATTCGGCTCATCTGGCTCTCGGTCGGCATCTCCGTGGTCGCGCTCATTGCGTCGGAACTGCTGAGCCGATCCGTGCGGCGGATCCAGTCATGAGCGTGTTCGTCGAAGTCCGCCACGCGTTCAGCCGCTTGACGCTCGACGTGCGCCTCGATCTCGGTGCGGGATTCACGGCGCTGGTCGGCCCGTCGGGTTCCGGGAAGACGACGGTGCTGAATGTCGTCGCGGGCGTGATGAAACCGGATCGCGCCGTGGTGCGCTTCGATCGCGACGAGGTCGCGAACACCGCGGCCGGCCGGTGGCAGCCTGCGCATCGGCGGCGCATCGGCTACGTGTTTCAAGAGCCGCGCCTGTTCCCGCATCTCACCGTGCGCCGCAACGTCGCCGTC
>Ga0137427_10000122_pt1 | contig 41751 bp, 36 predicted proteins | sample EasRivERMZT700_2_FD_102309 | JGI IMG/M metagenome (GOLD analysis project Ga0137427, IMG submission 102309) | Soil microbial communities from meander-bound floodplain in the East River, Colorado, USA - East River MetaG ERMZT700_2 | ecosystem: Environmental > Terrestrial > Soil > Floodplain ...
ACCGAGATCGACGGTATCGGACCCCGGTCGCGTCTCCAACCGAGAGCGCGTTTCCTTCGAGCGTTACAGTTTTCCGCCGTTCGCGAGCGCGACGAACTCTTCGAGGGTCACGACGCGGACGAGGCCCGCGTGCACGAGGTGCTCCTGCAGCGCGCCTGATGTGAAGTATTCGCGGAGCCGCCAGCCCAACAGGCCGAGCTCGAGGGCGAGACCGCCGCAGAAGGGCTCAACGAGCCGGCGATGCTGGTGCGGCGCCCAGAGCGGCCGAAGGTGCGGAATCTGCCAACGCTCCCCACCCGCCCACTTCAGTGGCGGCGTCAGCGCTTGTCGCGTGAGGACCGTCGGGCATTCGCTGCGCGACGTTCAACGCCAATCCGGCTTGCCGCCCCGGAACGTGAACCAAGTGGTTCTCACGAAACGACGACTATCTGCTGACCCAAGGACATGCCCGTCTAAGACGTGCAAATGACCAAGCATCCAGAGACAGCTTCTTGCGTCTGACCCGATCTGTCAGACCCCGTACGATAGACTCCCCAGCGAAATGAGAGGCAGTGCCCTGGCGCTGAGACATGGACCCGAACCAGTTGCCGAGCCGGCTCCAACCCGGCCACCGCTGAAATGGGCCGGCGGCAAGCGCTGGCAGGTTCAGCACTTGCTGCCGCACTGGACGTCGAGAAGCGACCGGCGTTTGGTTGAGCCGTTTGCTGGGGGGTTGGCTGTTGCGTTGGGCCTAATGCCGAAGCGGGCGCTGCTGAACGACGTGAATCCGCACCTCCTCAACTTCTATCGATGGTTGAAGGCTGGGCTGGTCGTCGACGAGAGATTCGAGAACGAGAAAAGTGCGTTCTACCGCAACCGGAATCGGTTCAATCGACTATTGTCGAATGGGCAGACTGAAACGGCCGAGGCGGCCGGACTTTTCTACTACTTGAACCGGACTGGGTACAACGGGCTCTGCCGCTTCAATCAGAAGGGCGTGTTCAACGTGCCGTTCGGTCGGTTCAACAACATCAACTACCGATACGACTTTGCGAACTACAAGTCCGTTTTCGAGAATTGGGAATTCACAAACAAGACATTTCGCGAGGTAACCCTGGCGCCAGACGATTTCGTCTACGCCGATCCTCCCTATGACGTGGAATTCACCGCTTACTCGAGCGGCGGGTTTAGCTGGGAAGATCAAGAAGCGACAGCGGAGTGGCTCGCAAAGCACTCGGGACCAGTTATCCTGTCCAATCAAGCCACGGACCGCATAATGAAGCTGTACAAGAAGCTGAAGTTCAAAACACCTACATTCGAAGCTCCGCGTAGGATCAGCTGTACCGGCGACCGTGCTCCAGCCCTAGAAGTACTGGCAACAAGAAACCTATAAGCGCATGAGCCCTCGCGACACCCGCACTGGCGGCGTGTTGGAGCGTATGGTCCTTCCAGCGCTCGAACAGGGTGGATATTCGTACAAGACGCAAGTGAACCTGGGCCAGCGCCTGGGCGGCGGGCGGCATCTTGTCGATGCCGTCGTTGAAAAGGACGGTCGGTCGCTCTTGTTGTCGGTGAAATGGCAGCAAGTATCCGGTACGGCCGAACAGAAAGTCCCCTTCGAAGTGATCTGCTTGACCGAAGCGATGGAGGCGGGGTCTTACGCGAAGGCGTATGTCGTGCTCGGAGGCGAAGGCTGGAAGCTGCGTTCGTTTTATACCACTGGCGGATTGAACAAGTACCTGGTGAGTTCCGGCAATATTGAGATCACGACTTTGGAGTCGTTCGTCGGGAGAGCAAATCAAGGAAAACTCTGATGGCCGACGACACAACGCAAAAGGCGGCATTTGCTTTTTTCCGAGAGCACCTCCAATCCCAGAAGACGTTCACGATTGATGAGTTCGTGGACGTGACGGGTTGGGATAAGCCCGGCACGCTGAATACCTACCTCAGGAAGCATTACAAGGGCCTCATTGAGAACGCTGATGGTTCGCTGCTGAAAGTTCCATCCACGGGCGTGCCCAAGGGCAACCAGCTGAGAATCACCGACGCGTTCTGGAAGTTCTCGACTTGGCGCCGATTCAAAGCGCACGTCACGCAGGTTCGGCGGGTCGTCACGAACTATCAATCGAATGAGTCGAAGGTGCTGATTTACGACTTCTTGATGCCTTTGACGAATGAGGAGTACCTGAAGATGGCTCTTGACTCCCTGTTTTTCAAAGACAGGGTGTCGGCGCGGCTCAGAACAATCGGGTCGGCCATTCTGAAACAAGGGTTTCCTGGTAAGAGCGGAGAATCGGGCGACGCATACTTCGAGTCGATACTTGATTTCATCAAGGATCACCTAGTCGGCTACTCCGTCTACCACGTTGATGGACGTTATCGGTCCGACAAACTGCTGACGCAGGATCAGGCCGCGACCTTACAGAAAAAGGGCGAGCGATACCTGTTCGACGAAACGACTGCTGTAACGCGGTTCATTTTCCCGTACCAGAACGACGACGAGCTCAAGGCAATCCGCTACTTGTTTCAAGTGCTGTTCATTCGCAGCATCATCCAGCTCGTAAACGGCGAAGAGCAGATTTGGATGGTTGAGAGTGGCACGGCTGGAAGCAAGCTGCACCGCTGGGAGCGCCTCTCAGAAGACAGTGGCGACGACGAAGATGAGGAAGAGGATGAGCACGGAGATTAGCAATGACTTGCAGGGAATGGCTTCTTGCGAATGGATACGTTGACGTAGCGGCCGTTATTGACCAGGTGTTGGTAATCATCGAAGCGAAACGCGGCAAGACACGCCGAAACTGGTGGGACGACTTGGCTGGTAAGCCAGGTGGTGATCCGCGCTTTCGTGAGGGAATCGAATTGCCGGTTCTTCGTGTTGCCCAAATAAGACAAGGCGTGCCGGTTACGCCACACGCCATCTGCCGGAATGAAAACGAGCAGCCTCCAGACGTTCGGAAGACTGCCCGTTGGAAGGCCAAGAAAAAAGTGCCAGCGAAGGTCCGCGCTGTTGCAATGCTGCCGGCGGGAAGTGGGCGGGACCACAAGAAGGTGAGTTAAGCTCGCTTCGACTGTCACCTGCGGTAGATCGCCGTCCGCGAATTCGTCGTGCCGACTTCCTTGATCTGCAGGAGCAGCACGTCGTTGTCTTTGCCGCCGTCTTTCCTTCCGAGCGCAAACGTCTGCTCGTACTGCCGGGGCGCCTGGCCCTGGACCGGGACCGAGAAGGTAGCCAGCAGAAAGTTGTCCTTCCATCGGCTTGTGAACTCAACCGGAATCCCCGCGCCTCGGCCCACGCCAACCTGATTTGTGGATTTCTTGCCGTCCACGGGCAGAACGACGACGTTGCGGACCGATCCGTATCGCTCCTCGATCGTCACGGCCGTGTAGTTCTGCGTGATCACCAGTGTGTCGGCCGCCAACCCAAGCCCCACGCCACCGCCGCGGCTATTCCCTCGCCCGTTGCCGCCGCCGCGTCCGCCAGAGGTCGCCGGGGCTTGCGACGTGTCAATCTTCCAGGTGCCTGCCAGGTTCGGTCGCGCGTGCTCCGCCGCGACGACCGTTACCAGCGCGCCCGCCAGAATCGCCGCCGCAAAGTACTTCATGGCTTTCGTCCTCCCGTACTTCTTCGCCCTTCTCCACCCGTACTTCCCGGTTCCTTGCTACCCGTACTTCGATACTCGGACTCGAGTCTTTTCTTGAGTCCTTCGAGTTGCCCCGCGAGCCCGTCTTTCGTCCGTGACCGTGCGATCGAACGTCGGAGCGGCCCGAGAAACCCGCCTTGCAGCAGATCGACGAGCGATCGGTTCTGGTAGACGACGAACACGCCACCGGGTGCGGGCCGGCCATCCTGCATCAGGACGGTGAGACTGACCGACGCGTCGAGATAGTGCGACGCGTAGATTTGCTTGGCGAGGATGGTCGCGTCACCGGTTCCACCGGGCCGGCGCCACACGATCGTGTGCGTCGCCGCGACCACCGGCTTCATGCCGAACGCCTCCTTCGACCAATACATGAAGTTGTCCACGTTCGGCAGCGGATCGTTGGGAAACGAGTCGGCATACTGCCGGAGGCCCGGCGCGGCCTCGTGCAGCCAGAGCGATCGGTTGAGGAGCGCCTCCAGCCCTTTCGCGACCTTCACACCCGTCTTCTGGTCGCCGTACTCGACGAGCGCGCTGTTGCCGGAGCGCTGGTAGCCGGTCACGTACCCGGTGACGAGCTCGCGCGTCAGTTGCTGCGCCCGGGTGGTCGCGTCGGGTGCGGACCACGGGACATCGCGCCGCATCCGTTCGAGCCCTGCGCGGTCGAGCCGGAACTTGCAGTCACCCGGCACGCACTTGCGGAGCAGATCGATGTCCGGCTGGTCGATCGTGAGCCCAGCGAGATTGGCGGCCCCCGCCGGATTGCCGAGGAGCCCGATCTGCTGCACCTCTTTCACGCGCTTGAACGTGACGATGTCGCGCGCGCGCGTGAGGAAGTAATCGAGTGGCACATCGCACCAGAACGCGCCGGCCACCACGACCTCGCGCGACTCGCTCACCGGCAGCGACCTGACGACGACCGTGCCGCGCCCGACCGCCGCCAGATCGGAGGCGGAAAACTGGAAGTGTTTGGTGAGCAGCTGCGCGAGCTTGGCCGGCGGCGCAACTGACGTCCGTGGCTGCGGCGCCGCGGCGGCCGCCAGCACGCAACCGGCGGCGGCGAGTGTAAGGCACGCGCGCATTGTGGGGGTCAGACCCCCAGACTACCGCAGTTTGCGCAGCACCGCTTTGAGATTGACCGCCGGCCCCGTCCGCACCGGCGCCCACAAGTCGCCAACCTTCTTGAATCGATCGAGCGTGGTCCGGATCGTGAACGCGCGCGGATCCAGATCGCGCGTCACTTCCTTCCATGAGAGCGGCGTTGAAACGCCGGCATAGTCGGTGGCGCGCACGGAGTACGCGGTCGCGAGCGTCTTGCCGAGGATGTTCTGCAGGTAGTCCACATACACCGTGCCGCGCGGCCGGCGCTTCACCCAGCGCTCGATCGTCGCGACCTTCGGGTGCTTCTCGCTCACGAGCGTCGCGACCATGTGACACAACAACTGCCCCGTCTCGTACGTCGTGCCGGGCGGGAGCGGCACGTAGATGTGCAGGCCGCGCGAGCCCGACGTCTTCGGCACGCCGGGAATCCCGAGCCGGTCGAGCTCGTCCTTCACCCAGCGCGCGACGTCGAGCACCTGCGAGAAGCCGGCGCCTTCGCCGGGATCGAGGTCAATCGCCGCGTGGTCCTGATGGATCGGATCGGCGACCCGCGAAAACCAGGGGTCCTGCGAGATCGAAGCCAGCTGCGTCATGTACAGCAGCGTCGTGAGCGACCCGCCGATCAGACGGTCACGGGGCCCTTCTTCGGAGATGGGCTCGATGTCCTCCGGCAGCACCTCGCGCCGAACGCCCGGCGGCGTCGCTTCTGGATGCCGCTGCTGATAGAACGCCTGCTTGTCGATGCCGTTCGGAAACCGCTTCATCACCATCGGACGGTCATCGATGACGGGCCGCAACAGCGGCGACACCGCGGCGTAGTAGCGCAGCAACTCCCCTTTCGTGACTTTCAATCCCGGCCAGAGCACTTTCGCAAGATTCGTCACGCGGAGCTTGTCGCCATTCGGCAGGATGATGTCGCCATCCTTACGCGCGTGTTCGAGGGTCTCGAGCGACCGGACGAGGGCCGACACATCCGCCGGCTCTTCCCGCGCGATGCGAACTCCAGACCGCCGGAAATGACGAGGTCCCCGAACCTTCGGAACCCTCGGAACCCCCGGAACCTTCGGAACCTCTTCGAGCTTCACGTCCCTCGCCTTCTTGTCCCCCCGCATCCCCAGATACACCGGATGCCGCAACATGCCGTCGCTCGTCCACTCCGTGAAGCGCACCTCGACCACCAGGTCCGGCCGCACCCAATGCGCCCGCTCCATCGTCTTGAACGCATCGGCAAATGGACTTTTCGCCATCGCGCATTGGTCGAGCAGCGCCGACACCCGATCGAGCTCCTTCTGGTCGAAACCGGTGCCGACCATGCCGGCCCAACGAAGCTCGCCGCCTGCGTCGTAGTAGCCGAGCAGCAACGATCCGAAGTGCGACCGCGTTTGCCGCGGGTCGGTCCAGCCGCCGACCACGAACTCCTGCTGCTTGTTCAGCTTCAGCTTGCGCCAGGCCGGCGTGCGCCGGCCGCTGTGGTACGGCGAGCCGCCGTCTTTGGCGATGAGGCCCTCCCAGCCTTCGCGCCGCGCACGCGCCAGCAACTCGCGGCCGTCGTCGGCCACCATCTCGCTGAGCCGCAACACGCTCGAGCGCGACCGCGGGAGCCGGACGCGCTCCTGGAGTCTCAAACGCCGCGCGGCGAGCGCCTGACCTCGCAGGTCTTCATCGCCGTCACGGAGGAGGTCGAACATGAGGAGCGCGGTGGGCTGGTCGCGCTCCGCACGATCGATCTCCGGAGCCCCGGTCAGGTGAATGCGGCCCTGAATGTCCTGAAATCCCATCGGACGCCCGGCGGGGTCGATGGCCACGATCTCGCCGTCGATGAGCAATGGAGCCTCGATCGCTCGTCCGACCGCGGCCAGGGCGGCTGTAATCGCCGGGAACTGGCGCGTCTTTTCGTTCCCATTCCGTGAGTAGATGGCGACGGCCGGCACCGCGCCGCGCTTCACCGCCGGCCGGAGGTCCACAAGCGCCCGAATGCCGTCGTACTTGGGCTCGTAGAACAGCCCGGGTTTGGCGATCGGAGGCTCCTCCAACGACGCCAGCATGGGCCGGACTTTCGCGGGATCCTCGCGCCAACGGGACATCAGGACATTAGAAAGGCAGAAGGCAGAAGGCAGAAGCCAAAAACTCAGCCAGCGTTTTCCTCTTGCCTTCTTCCTTTGGCCTTTTGCCTTTCCCCGTGCACTTCCGTGCAATATGCACGGGGCCCCGCTTCTAACCGATAATGCCCGTCATGGCTGCCAGACCTACCTGGAAGGGCTACCTCAAGATCAGCTTGGTCAACATTCCCGTGCGGGTCTTTCCGGCAACGGACGCCGCGGCGACCATCAGCTTCAACCAGCTGCACCGCGAGTGCCGGACGCGGATCCAGCAGAAGCGCTGGTGTCCGACGTGCGAAGTCGAGGTCCCGAACACCGACATGGTGAAGGGCTACGAGTTCGAGAAGGGCAAGTACGTGGTGATGGACGAGGAGGACCTCTCGAAGGTCCGGCCCGAGTCGACACGCGTCATCAACATCGTGCAGTTCACCGACGCGAAGGTGATCGATCCCGTGTACGTGGAGCGCCCGTACTACCTGGCGCCGGACGGTCAGGTGTCCGCCGAGGCCTTCGCGGTGATGCGCGAAGGCATGGCCGGCAAGGCGGCCGTCGGCAAGGTCTCGCTCTACGGCCGCGAGTATCTGGTCGCTATCCAGCCGCGTGAGAACGGGCTCGTCATGTACACGCTGCGGCATGCCAGCGAGGTTCGGGCCATGAGCGGGATCGACGAGCTGAAGCAGGTGCCGTCGAAGATCAAGCCGGACGAGATCAAACTGGCCAAGCAGGTCATCGGCAACTTCGAGACCGAAGGCGATCTGACTCAATACAAGGATGACTACCAGGAAGCGCTACGAAAGATCATCGACGCCAAGATTGCCGGCGAAGAGGTCGTATCCCCCGCCGAGGAGGCGCCGCCCAAGGTCGTCAACCTGATGGATGCCTTGCGCCAGAGCCTGGAGCGCGTCTCGTCGACCAAGAAAAAGATCGCAAAAATCGCCGAGTCCAGGCCTGCGCGCGCTGTGGCCAAGCCCATGGCGAAAAAGCGCGCAAGAGGGTGACTTCCGGGCTGACCCGTACTAGCATCGTGCGGTGGCGACCATAGTGAGCGACAAGGCGGCGACCACAGTGAGTGAGAAGGCAAAGATGGCTGGGCCGACCCGGCCGCTCGGGGCGGAGGAGATCCCGCAGTTCCACCTGCCGGCGAGCGGGTCGAAGGGGGTCTGGGCGCCCCGGCTCTATGGCACGGCGCACATCCAGTTCGCCGACCGCCGCCGCCGGCTGGAAGAGACGCGGCGCGTGGCGTTTCTGCTGCCGCTCGAGGCGGGCATGCGCACCGTCGATTGGGAAACGTCCCAGGTCACCAAGTTCACGCCGGCCGACTTGCTGAAAGAGGCGCCCGTCGCCGCCAACTACCTGCCCTTGCCGTCCGCAGCCATGACCCTGAAGGGTTTCACGCGGTGGGCCAAGTACTTCGACCGGTGGCTTGCGCGCACGCAGAAGGTTGAGGCCACGACGACGCGTCAGGACCCGCCCGAGACGGTGTCGATCGGCCCCAAGCGCGGCGGCGTGTCAGTCGATCTCGTCGCGATTGTGTGGGAGCTCGTCTAGCCCCCGCGTGTTCGGCTGAAACGCCGCAATCTCTGCGTCGGTGGGTGCGTCCCGCACCGTGGCCGGCGCCCCATAGATGGCCGGCACGGCCGGCACCTCCGGAACACCAGGATTTTGAATGAGCGCCGTGCGGGCGTAGTAGCCGTACGACAGGGCAGCTCCAATCACCAACACGCCCACGAACACGGTGGCAACCCCGCCAGCCTGCTGACGCAACCAGGTCCCGAACCGGGTCACGCCGACCGGCAGGTCCACCGACGCGTCTTCCGCGGCCTGCTCGCCGTCCTCACGGTTCGTCTCACGCGGCGTGCCGGCGAGCGCGCGCGCCGCGCGCCTGACGAGGTCGGCGCCGATGCTCGCTTTCCCCGCGATCCGTCCTTCCTGCAGCGTCCGATCGCACAGCACGTTGATGCGTCGCGGGAGGCCGCGCGACAGCTGTGACACCAGCTTCGTGGCCGTGTCTTCGAACACGACGGCGTCCGCACCGCCGGCCACGGCCAGCCGGTGTCGAATGTACGCGTCGATTTCGTCCGGCTCGAGCGGCGTGAGCAGCACGCGCCGCGTGATGCGCTCGTTGAGCGCGTACATGGCCTCGGTCTTCAGCATGCTGAGCAGACGCGGCTGGCCGCAGAGGATGACCTGGAGGAGGCGCTGGCCCTCATGTTCGAACGCCGTGAGCATCCGCATCTCGTCGAGCAGCGTCGGCGACAAGCTCTGCGCCTCGTCAATCACGACGACCGCGTGGGTCCCGAGCGGAACCAGGGATCGGAGAAAGCCCTCGATGACCTCCATGAGCCGTCCCGTGTCGGCGTTGGCAAAGGCGCCGTGACGAAGCTCTTCTCTGGAGACGAGCCCGAAGTCGCGTACGATGAGGCGCAGCATCTCCGCGCCGAGCATGTAGGGGTTGTGGAGGATCGAGCAGAAGGTGTTGTCGCCCAGCGCGCCGATGACCGTGCGGCACAGGGTGGTCTTACCGGTGCCGGTTTCCCCGCTCACGAGCAGCAGCGCCTCGCGGCGCTGCAGACCGGCGAGCAACTCGTCGTGCGCCCGCTGATGTCCGGCGCTGGGAAAAAAGAACTTCGGATCGGTCGAGATCGCGAACGGCTCTTCCGTCAGTCCGTAGAATGCCTCGTAGATGGGCTCGGCCAGGGCTTCCTGAGAGGCCGGAGGTCGCACGGGTTCATTATACGGAGCGATAACGGGTTCCGGGGTTCCGAAGGTTGAGCGACACATGGCGCAGCGGTCTTCCGTTGGACGCTTCGTGGTGACGAACGCCGGGGTCTGGCTCGTCATGACGACGATCCTCGTCGTCGTGCCGGACCAGCTCGAGCGGTGGATGCCGCTGCAGTTCGCGCGCGTGGTGGGCTGGGTGATCGCGTGCGGCGTGTGGGTCATCGCCGTCGAGGCCGAATGGAAGGCGCGCTTCGGCCCGGTGATGCGCTTCGCCGCTCAGGTCGTGCTCTGGCTCAGCGCGGCGCTGATCGCGATCTTCATCAGCGATTTGTTTCGGGGTTGAGTGCCAGGAATGCAGAAGAAGTTGGGGTGAGCGACGGGGATCGAACCCGCAACCGCCGGAGCCACAGTCCGGTGCTCTACCATTGAGCTACGCTCACCACACGGCGAGATCCCCGAGTCTAGCAAACATCCGGCCGATGACGCGATGCGTGGCTGGGTCGTCGGGCACTTACGAAGCGCGAGCGCTTTTCTCCTGCGGCTCCGCCGACGGCTTGGTGCGCAGGGGCGCGCGTTCCCCGAGCCATCGTGACGGGCGGCGAACGCGCTGGAGACCGAACGGGGTGACGGCGTGCTTTTCCAGGTGCCGCATGGCTTCGTCGAGATCGTCGGTCACGAGGAACAGGTCGAGATCGCTTTCAGCCACGGCGCCTTGCCGAATCATGTCGTGCAGGAGCGTCACGAACGGCGCCCAGTACCCGGAGCCGATCAGGATCACCGGGTAGCTGCTGATCTTCTTGGTCTGAATCAGCGTCAGCGCTTCCGCCAGCTCGTCGAGCGTACCGAGGCCGCCCGGCAGCGCGATGAACGCGTACGAGTACTTGAAGAGGAGGACCTTCCGCACGAAGAAGTAGTGGCAGGTGATCCATTTGTCGAGGTACGGGTTCGCGTCCTGCTCGTGCGGCAGCTCGATGTTGCACCCGACCGAGAACCCGCCGGACTCCTGCGCGCCGCGATTCGCCGCCTCCATCAACCCGGGGCCACCGCCGGTCATCACCGTGAAGCCCGTCAGACTCAGGCGCCGGCCGAGCTCGCGCGCGATCGCGTAGTACGGATGCGACTCGGTGAAGCGCGCGGAGCCGAACACCGTCACGCACGGCCCGACGAAATGCAGCGCGCGGAATCCGCGGACGAAGTCGCCGATCGCGCGCGTGAGCAGCAGCAGCTCGCGGAACCGCGAGTGCGGCCCCTCGAGCATCACGCGATCCGACGACCCGGGCAGATCGGTCGGCGGTGCCGGCGCGACGGCGCCCGGCGGCGGCACGACCGGCGTGGGTGGCACGTGCGAGATGGGCCGGCCTGGCGGACCTTGTGGATCCTCTGGCGTCATGGGTATCTCAGGCTCGCCTGCCAGATCGGGCCGACACGATCGAACACCTCACGGTGATGCAATCGTCCCGATCGGCCCGACCAGAACTCGATCCGGCGCGGCGTCAACCGGAAACCCGACCAGAACGGCGGCCGCGGCACCGGCACGCCCTCGAACCGGCGTTCCTCTTCGGCCACGCGCGCTTCCAACACGTCGCGCGACGGCAGCACGTCGCTCTGGCTCGACGCCCAGGCCCCGATCTGGCTCTGGCGCGGGCGCGTCGCGAAGTACTTATCGGCCTCGGCGTCGGAGACAGGAGTCGTCCGGCCATCCACGCGCACCTGGCGCTCGATCGCCGGCCAGAACGTGCACAGCGAGGCGAAGGGGTTCACTTGAAGGTCGCGCGCTTTCATGCTGCCGAGGTTCGTGAAGAACACGAAGTCGCCGGATTCGACGTACTGGATGAGCACCATTCGCGTCGACGGCCGTCCCTCGGTGTCGACGGTCGCGAGACAGGCGGCTTTGGGATCGATGCCACCGGCCGCGGCGGCGTCGGCGAACCACTCGCGATAACGCGCGATCGGATCGGACACGAGGGCAGAGTACTAAACTGTTAAGCCAGAAGGCAAAAAGCCAGAAGCCAGAAACTTCCTTCCGCTTCTGGCTTCTGGCTTCCGGCTTTTCTTGGCTCCTGGCTTGTCTACTTCTTCTTCACCCCGAGTTCCTCGAGCTTGCTCGTGAGCCAGGGACCCGCATTGGCTGTCGGGGTCTGCTTCTCGATGTGCTTGATCTTGCCGTCGGGCCCGATGAAGAACGTCCATCGGCTCGCCACGCCACGCGCGTTCAGCACGCCGTACGCGGCCGCGACCTTCTTGTCCTGATCGGAGAGGAGCGGGAAGTTCGCCTGCTGCTGGCCCGCGAACTCCTTGTTCTTCTCCGGCGTGTCCACGCTCGCCATGAAGTACGCGACGTCGAACTTCGTGATCGTGTCCGAACTGGCGGTGATGGACTTGCACTCGGCGGTGCACCCCTGAGTCATCGCCGCGGGATACCACGCGAGCACGACGGTCTTCCCCTTCAAGGCCGAGAGCTTGTAGGTTTTGCCGTCGGTACCCGGCAGCGTGAAATCCGGGGCCTGATCGCCGACGTTGAGGACAACGGCCGGAGCCTGGGTGGCGGCCGGCGTGGGCGCGGAAGTCTGACCGGCAACGGCGCCGGTCAAACCCGCGCAGAGGACTGGGACAACGAACAACCGCTTCATGAATGCGACTCCTTCGCTTCCGTGTTAGTCACGGTCGCGAAGGCGTCGCCTCACGACCGCTACTTCTTCTTAACTCCGAGCTCGGTCAACTTCGCCACCAGGAACTCGCCGGCGTCAGCCATGTGCTGCGCCGTCTCGACATGCAACACCTTACCGTCGGGGCCGATGAAGAACCACCAGCGATTTGCCAACCCGCCGCGACCGATGACGCCATAGTCGCCGGCGACTTTCTTCTCAGGATCCGACAACATCGCGAAGTCCGCCTCGTTTTGCTCGGCGAACCGTTTGTTGTCCTCGGGGGCATCGACGCTGGCCATGAAATAGACCACGTCGAATTTCTTGATCGTCTCGCCGCTCGCACGGAGCGACTTGCATTCGGCCGTTCAACCCCCGGTGAAGGCTTTCGGAAACCAAGCCAGGACGACGGTCTTGCCTTTGTAGTCGGACAGCTTGTGCGTCTTGCCGTCCGTGCCCGGCAGCTCGAATGCCGGCGCCATGTCGCCTACCTTGACCTTGAGCTCTGGCACAGGGGCCGTCGATTGAGCGAACGCGAGCGCCGTGAGACTCATGCACGCGGCGGTCGCCAGAACGAATCTGCGCATCGCGACTCCTTTGGACTCACATTCTACCGTCAGACGGCCGACCTATAATCGCCCCCCAAGGAATGGCCAATTTCTGCGCCCGGATCGCCGCATCGGCGGCCCGCTTCCCCGACCGGCCGGCGATCGAGTTGGCCCACACCGACGGGCGCACCACGCCGACGAACTATTCCGGCCTGATGAAGGACGCAGGGCGGTTTGCAGGCTGGCTGCAGGCGGCCGGCCTCGTCACCGGCGACCGGGCGGCGATCCTCGCCGACAACGACGCGAGCTGGATTGCCGCCTACCTCGGCGCGATGTGGATCGGCGCCGTGGCGGTGCCTCTCGATACCGCCTACAAGCCGGCACAGGTTCGCGCGATCCTCGAAAGCAGCGGGGCGCGCGTGCTGTTCACGACGCCGAAGTACCTCGACACGGCGCGCGCGGCGGCGGCGCTCATGGGCTCGCTGGCACCGCGCCTGGTCCTGCTCGGCGGAAGTGCATCCGATCTGGCCGGGCCAGAGGACATCGATCGCGTGGGCACTGCGCCGGCGATGGTCGAACGCGCCACCGGCGACGCGGCCGTCATCCTCTACACGTCCGGCACGACGGCCGACCCGAAAGGCGTCGTGCTGACGCACGGCAATCTCGACGCCGAGCGCCTCGCCGCGTTGTCCGTCGTGCACACGACCGAGCGTGACGGCGTGCTGGGCGTCCTGCCGCTGTTTCATGCGCTCGCACAGATGGCCAACCTGCTGTTGCCGCTGTCGGTGGGGGCGCGCGTCGTGTTCCTCGAAACCGTCAGCTCCTCGACGCTCCTCGCCGCACTCGAAACGCGCGGGATCTCGATCTTCGCGTGCGTGCCGCAGTTCTTCTATTTGATTCACCAGCGGGTCACGACCGAGGTGGCGAAAGGCGGCGCGGTGTCGCGGCGCGTGTTTCGCGCGCTCATCTCGACGAACGTCTGGCTGCGCGATCGCCTCGGCCTGAATCCGGGACGGCTCGTCTTCGCGAAAGTTCACAAAGCGCTCGGCCCCCAGATGCGCGTGCTCGTCACCGGCGGATCGCGCTTCGACCCCGACATCGGCCGCGACCTCTACGGTATGGGCCTCACGCTCCTGAACGGCTACGGCCTGACGGAGACGTCCGGCGCCGCGACCATCCAGCGGCCGGCGGATAAGTTCACGACGTCGGTGGGGCAACCGCTGCCAGGGGTGGAGGTCCGGATTGGAAAACCGATACCGGGTGTCGGTTTTTCCGAGCGCGAAGAAAAACCGACACCCGGTATCGGTTTTCCTGACGGCGAGATCCTGATCCGCGGCCCCATCGTCATGCGCGAGTACTTCAATCGGCCTGACGCGACGGCCGAGTCACTGCGCGATGGCTGGCTACACACGGGCGACCTCGGGCGGCTCGATGCGCAAGGGCGCGTCTACATCACCGGCCGCCTGAAGGAGATCATCGTTCTCGCGTCCGGCAAGAACCTCTATCCCGAAGAGATCGAGTCGCATTACAAGCAGTGCGCGTTCATCAAGGAGCTGTGCGTCCTCGGTCTCTCGCGGCCGGGCGAGCCGGCGGCCGAGCGTCTGCACGCCGTCATCGTCCCCAACGATCAGGCGCTGCTCCAGCGCGGGACCGTGAACGTTCGGGATCTACTGAGATTCGAGCTGGAGACGCTGTCCGTGCAGCTGCCGGCGCACAAGCGGATCCTGAGCTACGACGTCTCGATCGAGGCCCTGCCGCGCACGACGACGGGCAAGATGAAGCGTTCCGAGATCGAGCGGCGGGCAACTGAGCGCGCGTCACGGGTATCGCGTGAAGACCAGCGCCCGCTCACGGACCCGGATCGGGCCTGGCTCACGCATCCGGGCCGCGGGTCCGCGCTCGACGCCATCGCGGCACGCCTCTCGCGGAAAACCGTGAGGCCCGACGCCAATCTCGAGCTCGACCTCGGCCTGGATTCGATGGAGCGTGTCGAGCTGCTCACGATCCTCGAACAGCGCGCGGGCACTCGCGTGGCGGCGCACGTGCGCGCGACGATCTTCACGGTGCGTCAGCTCGTCGAAGCCGTCGAATCCGGCGAGCGTGAGAGCGGGCGCGTCGCGGACGCGACGGCTGAGGGCGGCCTGTCGGACGATGCGTGGGATGCGCTGCTGAAGATCCCGCCGGACCCCGCGCTCGCCGCGAATCTTGCCCGGCCCAAGACGGTCCGGGCGGCGGCGATCTTCGTCGGGCTTCGGCTCCTGCGCGTGGCGGCGCGCGTGCTCGTCCGGTTCCGCGTCACGGGCCTGGAACACTTGCCGGACCGCGGGCCGTACCTGCTCTGCCCCAATCATCAGAGCTACGTCGATCCCGGTTTTCTGGTGTCGGCGCTCCCGTTCGGCACGATGCGGCAGTTCTACGCCGTCGGGGCCGCCGAGTACTTCGACAAGCCCTTCAGCTCGTGGCTGGCGCGTGCGCTCAACATCGTCTCGGTCGATCCGGACGCGAACCTGGTGAACGCGATGCAGGCCGGTGCGACGGGCCTACGGCTTGGCAAAGTGCTGGTGTTGTTTCCTGAGGGAGAACGGTCGATCGATGGCGAGATCAAGCCGTTTCGCCGCGGCGCCGCCATCCTGTCCGCGCAGATGCACGCGCCCATCGTGCCGGTCGCACTCGATGGTCTCTACGATTTGTGGCCACGAGGGCGGCGGTTTGTGTGGCGTGGGCTGCTGCCGTGGCGGGCGACGCCGGTGACGCTACGCTTTGGTCCGCCGATCCGCGTCACGCGCGGCAGCTATCACGACGGCACGCTCGCGTTGCAACAGACGGTGGCCAGCTTGCAGGCCGAGATCCGGGCCGGGCGCGGGACCAGGGCGGGCTAGAGCCCGCCCCTACGTCTGCTCGTTCTCAATCAGATGCCGCGCGGCGACCTGCGCGCGCCGGCGGCGCCGCGCCAGCTCGTCGTAGACGTCCTTCTGCAACATCCGCAACATGGAGCCGGGCTTCGGCGGCGCCTGCCGCCAGACCACGGCCTTGTCGCGTTCATCTTCTTCAATAAGCACCAACTGCCGTGCTGCCGTGCCGTCGAACCGGTTCATGTAGGCCTCCTACAGCCGTTGCTCGATCGCCGACTTGACGATCGCGTTATGCAGATTAGGTGCCGGGTGTGACAGGGCGGGACATGGGGCATCGGGCAATCGGCAATCGGGGAATCGGGGAATCGGCCCATCGAGGATGGGCAATCGGTTGCCTTCTGACGGCGCCGTTGGGAACCTTGTAAAATCCGCGGCATGCCGGCTCGCCATCACGAAGTTTCCCGTCTCGAAGGCTTCAGCGATGCAGTCTTTGGGTTTGCCCTGACGTTACTGGTCGTCTCGCTCGAGGTGCCGGAGACCTGGGACAAGCTGATGGGCCAGGTGGAAGGCTTCGTCGGCTTCGCGCTGATGTTCGCGATGGTGTGTTGGATCTGGTACGAGCACAACAAGTTCTTCCGCCGGTACGGGCTTCAGGACGCGTGGGTCACGTTTCTCAATTCCGTGCTCCTGTTCGTCGTGCTCTTTTACGTGTACCCGTTGAAGTTCCTGACGAGTGCGCTCCTCCACGACTTCTTCGGCCTCGGCCCTGATGCCGGGCCCAGCTTCAAGAATGACGACAGCAACGGAAGCGGGCTGATGCTGCTGTACGACGTCGGCGTCATAGCGATCTTCGGTACCTTCGTGCTGCTCTACCAGCACGCCCGGCGGCGGAAGGCGCAGATGGGACTCGGCGCCCTCGATGAGATCACTTTGCGCTTCGGCCTGCGCAGCCACCTCATCAGCCTCAGCATCGGTCTCATCTCGCTGGCGATCGTCCTCATCCAGCCGAACTTCGCGTTCATCGGCGGCATGATCTACGGGCTCATGGGGCCGCTGCACGGCTGGAACGGCTATCAAGGCGGCAAGACGCTCGCGCTCGCACAGAAGAAGGCTGCCGCCGTTGCGTAACGCCGAAGTCATCCGCCAGTGGCAAATCCTCCGAGAGGTCGAAGCGCGGCGCACGGGCGTGACGATTCACGAGCTCGCGAAGCTCGTGAAGGTCACGACACGCACGATTCGACGCGACCTGCAAGCGCTGCAGGAAGCCGGCTTCGCAATTTTTGACGAGGGTGAAGAGAACGAGACCAAGCGCTGGCGGCTCGACGCGCAGCCGTTTCGAACGGTGCAGGAAGGCCTCTCGGTCGCGGACGTCGCCGCCCTCTACCTCAGCCGGTCGGTGGTCGAGAGTCTCTCCGGCTGGCCGCTCGCCGACGAGTTGGCGGCCGCGTTCGTAAAGCTCGATCGCGCGCTGAATCCGCGGATGCGGGAGTTCCTGTCCACGTTGCCGCAGGTCATCTCGACGAAGTCCGGCCCGCGCGCGAAGCAGCCGGATCGATTCGTCGACGTCACCCGGCGCCTGTTCGACGCCGCGCGCGAACGCCGCGTGATCGAGATGCGCTACTTCTCGGCCAAGAGCAATCGCGCGAAGGCCTACACGGTACAGCCGTATCGGCTCGCCCTCGCGCACGGCGGCGTGTATCTCGTCGCCTTTGTCCCGCAGTACGACGAGTTCCGGACGTTCGCCGTCGAGCGCATCGAGCGGCTCTCGGTCGCGGAGGAGACATTCCGCAAGACGCGCGAGCTGCCGGCCGATCTCTTCGGCGCCTCGATGGGCGTCTTCTGGGCCGAGCCGGAGCGCATCGAGCTGGAGTTCGATGCTCGCCTCGCGCCGTACGTGCGCGGCCGCGTGTGGCACGACTCGCAGCAGGTCACCGACCGCGCAGACGGCGGCTTGACGATGACGCTGAACGTGTCGAACGACTGGGCGTTGCGGAGCTGGGTTCTGGGGTTTGGGGCGGGGGTGACAGCCATCCGGCCCGCGTCCTTGGTGACGGCGATCCGTGAAGAGCTCGTGAGAGCGGCGGACGGGTACAAGGGTTGAGCTCTTCTGGCTTTTGGCTTTTGGCTTTCGAGATAATTCCACCCAGGGACGAGTGGCGTAACTGGCAGCCGCGCGGGTCTTAGGAGCCCGTGGGAGAAATCCCGTGTCGGTTCGAGTCCGACCTCGTCCACCCTTCGCTCACGCCTGCCACGCGAAACGTGAGCTTCGGGTGGCAGGCCACCCTGTCCACCGAAGCGCGCAGCGCGAAGGCGGACCTGTCCACCGTAGCGCGGAGCGCGAAGGTGGACCGATCAAAGACCCCCTACAAAAACCGCCCGTTCGAGCCGAGACATCAATAGATAGACGTTTCGGTTCCGCTCCCCAGCGGAGTACCGGCCATGAATATTGGATCCGCCGCGGGGCTAGCGACAGGAGGAGCGGTGCTCCTCGTGCTCGCCGCGATCTTCAAAGGGCTGCCGTCTCGCCCATTGGTGGTCGCGGCGGTCGTGTGTCTCGTGCTGGCCGCGCTGGAAAGCCGGCGCGACCTGCGCCGTCAGGTCCGCGGCTTCTTCGAACAGCAGCGCGTGGCCGCACTGATCGCCGTCGTGCTGGTCGTCGGCCTGGCGGGGTTCTGGGCGTTGCTCCCGTCCGTGGAGCGTTACAAGGTTCTCAGCCAGCTCGAGATGTTCTCCACCGAGGGTGCGCAAATCAGAGATGAGCTGGCTCTGCGCGGCGGCTCGAACCAGCTTATGGGCGACTTCACGGCCCGCACGCAGGACTGGCATCTTCGCGTCGAAACCTGGGTCAGTCAGGAGCTCGGCCCGTTCTACGTGCAGCGGCTCGGCACACCTACGAACCCGGCGTACCCTCCGCAACTGCCAACTCGTCTCCGTGTTTTCTGGGATCGGCTGGACATGCACCTCGCTGCGATGGAGACGTTCCGAACGGAATTGTCGCGCTGGCTCTTCTAGAAGGCTGCACGCCGACCGTTCCAGTGCCCAGTGCCTAGCGCCTGACATAATGAGTCCGATGAAAGCCGAGTTCACTGAAGTCTCCGATACCCGCAAGCATCTGTCCTTCGAAGTGCCGTCGGACGTCGTCGAGGCGGAAATCGATCGCGTCGCCTTGACGTACTCACGCACCGCACGCGTGCCGGGCTTCCGGCCGGGCAAAGTGCCGGCGGGCGTGATCAAGCAGCGCTACAAGGAGCAGATTCTGTACGACGTGGCGCAGGATCTGATCCCGCGCCTCGTCGGCGATGCACTAAAGGCGCGCGATCTTCGTCCCGTCGCGCGGCCCGACATCCGCGACGTCGTGCTCGAGGAAGGGCGGCCCCTGACGTTCATCGCGGATTTCGAGACGATGCCCCCGATCGATCCCGGCACGTACGTTGGCCTCACGGTGCGAAAACCGCCGGCGGTGCTCGAAGTCGGCGCCGTCGACCATGCCCTCGAGCATCTCCAGCAGCGCGCGGCACGCTGGCAGCCGGTCGAGGATCGACCTGCGGCGACGGGTGACACGCTGCTGCTCGACCTCACGCGAACGCGCCGCTCGCGACGGATCGCGCTCGCTGGTGACGCCGAGCCGGCGCCGGCTCACCCCGACGACGACAAGCCGGAATCGCTGCAGAACGTCTCGGTCGAGCTGGGCAATTCCGCCAACCCTCCGGGGTTCGACGAGCACCTCGCCGGCACGTCCACCGGGGACACACGCTCGTTCACGACCGCGTACCCGAAGGACTACGGCGTCGAAGAACTGGCGGGCGCCACCGTGGACTACGCGGTCACGGTGAAAGGCATCCGGAAGAAAGAGCTGCTTGCGCTCGACGACGACTTCGCGAAGGAAGTCAGCGAGCTGGAGACCCTCGACGCGCTGCGCGATCGGCTCAAGTCCGACCTCCAGAAGGAAGCGGAGATGGAGTCCGAGCACAAGATGCGCCACGAGCTGCTGCAGGAGCTCGCGGCCCGCTTGAAGACCGCTCCCGATGTGCTGGTGGATCACGAGATCGATCGCCGCCTCGAAGAGTTCGTGCGACGTCTGATGGATCAGGGCGTCGATCCGATGAAGGCCGGCGTGGACTGGAAGGAGTTCCGCGAGCGCCAGCGTCAGGCGGCGACGGAAACGGTGCGTAGCACGCTCGTGATCGACGAGATCGCGCGGCGTGAGGCCATCGACGCGAGCGACGACGATCTCACGAAAGAGATCGAGCGATTCGCGGAGCGATCCGGCCGCACGCCCACGGCGGTTCGTGCCCGGTTGGACAAGGAAGGCGGCCTGGATCGGATCCGCGCCGGCATCCGGCGTGAAAAAACGATGAGCTGGCTCGTGGAGAAGGCGAACGTCACATCGTGACAGGGGTCGCAGTGACCCCAAGTAACTGCGCAGATTTGCCACCTGCCGCGGCCGGCTCCCAGAATCGAACCGTGCCGCGACCGATTACCGGACTAAGATGGACCCCATGATGGACCCTCGAGCCCAGCTGATCCCGATGGTGGTCGAGCAGACCAACCGCGGTGAGCGCGCGTACGACATCTATTCGCGCCTGCTCAAGGACAGCATCATCTTCCTCGGCACGACGATCGACGACAACATCGCGAATCTGGTCATCGCGCAGATGCTCTTTCTCGAGGCCGAGGATCCGGAGCGGGACATCCTGCTGTACATCAACTCGCCGGGCGGGTCGATCACGGCCGGACTCGCCATCTACGACACGATGCAATTCATCAAGCCCGACGTCCAGACCTACTGCATCGGCCAGGCCGCCTCGATGGCGGCCGTGCTGCTGGCGGCGGGCCCCAAGAACAAGCGCTTCTCGCTGCCGAACTCGCGGATGCTCATCCATCAGCCCTGGATGTCGGGCATCGGCGGCCAGGCGAGCGACATCGACATCCATGCGAAGGAAATCCTGCGCATGCGCGAGCGGCTGAATGAAATCCTGTCGCTGCACACGGGCCAGCCGCTCACGCGCATCCGGGAGGATACGGATCGCGACTACATCCTGGGGGCCAGTCAGGCGAAGGATTACGGTATTATCGACGACGTACTCAACCGGAGAGCGTAATTGGCGCCGTCGGCTACGGCCCGACCCGCGGGTGGCCGATAAAGAGGTCGCGGGAAGCATCGATGACGACAAAAAAGACCGGCGACACGGAAGTCCTGCGGTGCTCGTTCTGTAACAAGGACCAGAACGACGTCCGCAAGCTCATTGCGGGCCCCACCGTCTTCATCTGCGACGAGTGCGTCGAGGTCTGCAACGACATCATCGCGGACGACAACAAGTTCGACCGGAGCACCCGGTCCTCGTTGCCGATGCCGGTCGAGATCAAGAAGTTCCTCGACGAGTACGTGATTGGCCAGGAGCAGACCAAGAAGAAGCTGGCGGTCGCGGTCTACAACCACTACAAGCGGCTGGAAATCCAGAAGCAGTCGCGCGGCCGGCACGACGTCGAGCTGACCAAGTCCAACATCCTCCTGATCGGCCCGACGGGCACCGGCAAGACGCTGCTCGCGCAGACGCTCGCCCGCCTGCTCTCGGTGCCCTTCACCATCGTCGACGCGACCACGCTCACCGAGGCGGGTTACGTCGGCGAGGACGTCGAGAACATCATCCTCAAGCTCCTGCAGGCGGCCGGCGGCGATATCGAGAAGGCGCAGCAGGGCATCATCTATATAGATGAGGTCGACAAGATCTGCCGGAAGGACGAGAACCCGTCCATCACGCGCGACGTGTCGGGCGAGGGCGTCCAGCAGGCGCTGCTGAAGATCCTGGAAGGCACCGTCGCCAACGTTCCGCCGCAGGGCGGCCGCAAGCACCCGCACCAGGAGTTCTTCCAGGTCGACACGACCAACATCCTCTTCATCTGCGGCGGCGCGTTTGTCGGTCTCGACAAGCAGATCGCCCGCCGGCTCGGCCGGAAGACCATGGGCTTCAAGGCCGAGGTCCGGCAGAGCGTCAAGGAATCGGCCGCCCTCATCGAGCAGGTCGAGCCCGAAGATCTGATCAAGTACGGCCTGATTCCGGAATTCGTCGGCCGGCTGCCGGTCGTGGGCTCGCTGCACGAGCTCGACAAGGCCGCGCTGGTCCAGATTCTCACCCAGCCGCGCAACGCCATCACGCGCCAGTACCAGCGCCTGTTCGAGTACGAGAACGTCAAGCTGCGCTTTACCGACGACGCGCTCGAGGCCATCGCGGAGGCCGCGCTGCAGCGCAAGATCGGCGCGCGCGGGCTGCGCATGACCATCGAGGACATCATGCTCGATTTGATGTACACGCTGCCGGGTCAGAAGAAAATCCGTGAATGCGTGATCACACGCGAGGTGGTAGAGTCCAAGGAGAAGCCGATTACAGTCATTGAGAAGGCTGGATAAGGCAGTTTTCGATTGGGGGATTGGGAGACTGGGAGATTAAGGACAGGTTTGTCGCTTAATCCCCAAATCTTCCAATCCCCCAATCCACAAATACCGCATGGACCAATACGAGACTCTCCCCGTCGTTCCGCTTCGCGACGTCGTCGTCTTCCCGCACATGATGATGCCGTTCGTCATCGGGCGGCCGTCGTCGACCCGCGCGCTCGAACACGCCCTCGCCACCGACAAGAAAATCTTCCTCGCCGCGCAGCACGACGCGTCGGTCGATGACCCGCAGCCCGCGGACATCTACACGATGGGCTGCGTCGCGAACATCGTCCAGTCGCTGAAGCTGCCGGACGGCAACATCAAGGTGCTCGTCGAGGGCGTCGAGCGCGCCCGGGCCGTGGAGTGGAAGGAAGACAAAGGCTTCTACCGCGTCACCGTCAAGATGCTGCCGAAGAAGACCGAAGCCGCCGCCGACGCCGAGGGCGTCATGTCGCGCGTCGTCTCGCTCTTCGAGCAATACATCAAGCTCTCGAACAACCTGCAGTACGACGCGATGATCGCGGCCGTGCGCGTGGACGACCCGTCCCGCCTGGCCGACACAATCGCCGCGCATCTGCAGGTGGGCGTCGAGGAGAAGCAGAATCTGCTCGAGATCGTCGCCCCAATCGAACGGCTGTCGCGCATCATCGCGGTGCTCGAGGCCGAGGTGGACAAGCTCCAGGTCGACCGCCGCATCCAGTCTCGCGTCAAGAAGCAGATGGAGAAGGCGCAGAAGGAGTACTACCTCAACGAGAAGATGAAGGCGATCCAGCGCGAGCTGGGCCGCAAGGACGAGAAGGGCTCCGAGACCGACGACCTGAAGAAGAAGATCGAGCAGTGCCGCATGCCGAAGGACGTCGAGCGGAAGGCGCTCGACGAGCTGAAGCGCCTCGAAGCGATGCCGCCGATGTCGGCCGAAGCCACCGTCTCGCGCAACTATCTCGACTGGCTCATCGCGGTGCCCTGGCACAAGAAGTCCAAGGAAAGCCGCGACCTCAAGCGCGCCGAGACGATCCTGCACGAGGACCACTACGGCCTCGAGAAGATCAAGGAACGCATCATCGAATTCCTTGCCGTGCGCGTGCTCGTGAAGAAACCCAAGGCGACGATCCTCACCTTGGCGGGCCCTCCGGGCGTCGGCAAGACGTCGCTCGCCAAGTCCATCGCGCGCGCGATGAACCGCGAGTTCGTGCGGCTCTCGCTCGGCGGCGTGCGCGACGAGGCCGAGATCCGCGGCCATCGCCGCACCTACATCGGCGCGTTCCCGGGCCAGATCGTCCAGATGATGAAGAAGGCCGGCACGCAGAACCCGGTCTTCCTGCTCGACGAAGTGGACAAGATGTCCATGGACTTCCGCGGCGACCCGTCGGCCGCCCTGCTCGAAGTGCTCGACCCGGAGCAGAACGACACGTTCCTCGATCACTACCTCGACGTCGAGTACGACCTGTCACACGTCATGTTCATCTGCACGGCCAACGTGCTGCACACGGTGCCGCAGGCGCTGCGCGACCGCATGGAAGTGCTGCAGCTCGCCGGCTACACCGAGCAGGAGAAGATGGAGATCGCCAAGCGCTTCCTCGCGCCCAAGGCGGTCGAGGGCGCGGGCCTCAAGCCCGAGAATCTGAAGTTCGACGACAGCGCGTTCCAGGTGATCGTCCAGCGCTACACGCGCGAGGCCGGCGTCCGCAATCTCGAGCGCGAGATCTCGTCCATCTGCCGCAAGGTCGCGCGCAAGGTCGTCGTCGAGGGCAAGACCTTCAGCGAGAGCATCGACGCCGGGAAGGTCACGGAATACCTCGGAGTCCCCCGCTTCAGGCCGTCGATGGCCGAGGAGAAGAACGAGGTCGGGATTGCCACGGGTCTCGCGTGGACCGAGGTCGGCGGCGAACTGCTCGTGACCGAAGCGACGCTGATGCCGGGCCGCGGGCGGTTGACGCTCACGGGCAAGCTCGGCGACGTCATGCAGGAGTCGGCGCAGGCCGCGATGAGCTGGGTGCGTTCGAAGTCCGAGCTGCTCGGAATTCCGCGCGACTTCTACCGCCGCACGGACGTACACGTGCACATCCCCGAGGGTGCGATTCCGAAGGACGGTCCGTCTGCCGGCATCACGCTCGCGACCGCCCTGGTGTCCGCACTCACCGGCGTGTCCACACGGCGCGACGTCGCGATGACCGGCGAGATCACGCTCCGCGGCAAGGTGCTGCCCATCGGCGGCGTGAAGGAAAAAGTGTTGGCCGCGCACCGCGCCGGCCTCACCAACATCATCATGCCGAAGGACAACGAGAAGGACCTCGCGGACATCCCGAAGAACGTGCTCGACTCCATGAACGTGTTCATGGTCGAGACGATGGACGAGGTCTTGCGCACGGCGCTGGCGGGCCCGCTGCCCGCCGCCATTCCGCCGACGCCCGAGGCGGATCTCGGCGACGAGATCGGGACGAGACACTAGAAAACCGATACCGGGTGTCGGTTTTCAGCTTGGCAAACGGGGCTGAAAACCGACACCCGGTATCGGTTTTTTTCGCGGCCGACCACCTCGGTTCAATGCGAGCGAGATCCCCATTCGCGCCGCCGTCGACTTCTGCCAATCGGGCTCACCGATAGGTAATCCACGCTTCAGCTGCGCCCGTAACTCTTCCTCTTGCTCGCGGCTCGAGGCGTCATTGACGACTCCTACCCAACCCTTCGGCGCGTCCACCGGCCAGGCCGAGAGAGGCACCGCGCCACGCCCGCGGCATCGCTGGAAGAGACTGCACCACGGCCAATCCTCCGCACGCTCGACCAACTTCGCACTCAAACCATTGCGTTCGACGTAGCGACAGACCTTGAGAAAATGGTGATTCGTTTGAACGGGATTCGCTTTGTACCGGTCCTGATACACGTGTCCCGTGCCCGCGGTGCCTCGCGATACATGCCATCGTTTGCTGTGTGTTACGGTCAGCCAGTGCATGTAGTCACGCATCTCTGAATCGGTTGCAGGCCACACGACAAGGTGAAAGTGGTTCGGCATCAGACAATAGGCCAAGAGCCGTAATGGCGTCCGTTCACATGTTTCACGCATGAGATCGAGAAACAGCTGATAGTCGACAGGCTGTTCAAAGAGTCGCCATCGACGGACGCCTCGATTCATGACATGGAAGACAGTCCCAGCTGAACTCGAAGGCCGTCGTCTTGGCATGCCGAACTGTTTTCAAGAGCAATGCCAGGGAAACCGATGGCCGATCTCCGATCATCTGCCGCTAGCCTGAAGATCGAAAACCGACACCCGGTATCGGTTTTCCCGTTAACCTCGATCCCCGAGTCGCGTAATACCCCACATGCCCCGCCATGTCCGCGATGCCATCCGTCTTCTGCTGCGCACGCCCGGCTTCACCGCCGTCGCCATCCTGTCGCTGGCCGTCGGCATCGGCGCGAACACGACCATCTTTACCGCCGCCAACGCGATCGTCCTCGCGCCGACGGCGGGGATCGCGAACCGCGAGGGCCTCGTCGACATCGGCCGCACGCGCGAGGGGCGAGGCTTCGACAACGTCTCGTTCAGGACCTACGCGGACCTGCGCGACCAGAACCCGGTCTTTTCCGGCCTGTACGCACTCGATCTCGAGCCCAAGGCGCTCAGTCTCGGCGGCGATGCCGGCGCCGAGCGCGTGTATGCAGGCCGGGTCAGCGCGAGCTACTTCGACGTGCTCGACGTCCCCCCGGCGCACGGCACCGTGTTCCACACGGCCGAAGAACAGATCGGCGTCCCGCTGCGCAAGGTCGTCCTGAGCCATGCCTTCTGGATGCGCCGGTTCAAGGGCGCGCCGGAGATCGTCAACCAGCCCGTCGTCCTCAACGGCGAGTCCTTCATCGTCGTGGGCGTCGCCCCGCGCGGGTTCCAGGGGACGGTCGTGCTCTCGCCCGATCTGTGGGTGCCGCTGACGGCCCACGCTCGTGGACTCCCGAGCGAGGCATCGCTGCGCGAGCGGCAGAACAACAGCTTCATCATGGGCGCGCGGCTGAAGCCGGGCGTGTCGATGGCGCAGGCACAGCAGTGGGCGAACGGTTTCATGGCCCGGCTGACCGAGCAGTATCCCGACGTGTATCGATCACTCGGGCTGGCCGTGATGCCGTCGAGCCGGGTGCCGGGCGAGTTCGGCGATTTCGCGGGCGCCTTCCTGTCCGTCCTGATGGGCCTCGTCGGCCTCGTCCTGCTCGTCGCGTGCACGAACCTCGCGGGCCTGCTGATCGCCCGCGGGGCCAGCCGCTCGCGCGAGATCGCCGTGCGGCTCGCGATCGGCGCCTCCCGGCGCTCGCTCGTCGGCATGCTCCTCGCCGAGAGCCTGATGATCTTCGCCGCCGGCGCGGCGGCCGGCCTCGTGATTGCCCACTGGATGACCGCGGCGCTCGCGCGAGCGATTTCGACCGTGCCGGTGCCCATCGCGCTGGACCTCACGCTCGATTGGCGCGTGCTCGCGTTCACCTGCGGCCTCACGCTCGTGACCGGCCTCGTCACCGGCCTGGCACCCGCCTGGCAGAGCACGCGCGCCAATCTGATGGTCGACCTGAAGGCCGATGCGAATGCCCCTCGCCGCCAACGGCTCCGTCACGTCTTCACGGCGACGCAAATCGCGTTCGGCCTGGTGCTCATGATCATGGCCGGCCTCCTGCTACGCGCGTTGCAGACGGCGACGCACGTCGATCCCGGTTTCACGTTGAACAACGTCGACGTCGCCTCCATCGATCTCACGCTGGGCGCGTACACGGACGAGCGCGCGCCGGCGGTCGTCGACGACCTCTCGGCGCGGTTCGCCGCCATCCCCGGCGTGGCGTCGGTCGGCACGGCCGCGATGGTCGCGCTCGACGGCGGCGGGATGGGTCTCGGTGCTCTGCGGCGCCCGGGCACGTCGGGGCCCGATGCGTCGATCAGCACGGATTGGAACGTCATCACGCCCGGCTATCTGCCGACGCTGGAGATTGGCCTCGTCCGGGGCCGCAACTTCACGTTCGCCGATCGCGACGGCGTCGGCCGAGTGGCGATCATCAACGAGCACCTCGCGCGGCGTGTGTTCGGCGAGGCGGATCCCATCGGCCAAGTCGTGGACAACGGCGACTTCCGTCCCGGCCGCGAGAGCACGATCGAACCGATCACCGTCGTCGGCGTGGCGCGCAATGCCAAATACCGCTGGCTGGGCGAGGCGCCGCGCGATTTCATCTACGTGCCGCTGGCACAGACGCCGATGCGGCGGGTGCATTTCTTCATCCGCCGGCAGGCGCAGCTGGCCGACTCGACGGCGATGCTGGCGGCCGTCCGCGACGTCCTCAAGGGCTTCGATCGCAACCTGCCGCTCGTACAGATGATGCCCTTCCGCCAGTACGCCGACACGGGGCTGTTGCCGCAGCGGATCGCCGCATCACTCGCGGGATCGCTCGGCGGATTCGCGCTCCTGCTCGCGGCGATCGGCATCTACGCCGTCACGGCGTTCTCGGTCGCGAGCCGGACGCGTGAAATCGGCGTCCGGATGGCGCTCGGCGCGGACGGCGCGCACGTGCGGTGGATGGTCATGCGTCAGGCGCTCGGCATCACCGCTATCGGCGGCGGCGCCGGCCTCGTCATCGCGATCGCCCTCTCGCGGTTGCTTGCGGACCTGCTGTTCGGTGTTTCGCCGCTCGATCCGCTGTCCTTCGGCGTCACGATTGCGGCCCTCGTGGCGGTCGTCATGGCCGCAAGCCTCGTGCCGGCGCAGCGAGCCGCGGCGATCGAGCCGGTGCTGGCGTTGAGAAAGGAGTAGAAAACCGATACCGGGTGTCGGTTTTCGCGAGAGCAACAGAAAACCGACACCCGGTATCGGTTTTCTACCTCACCGCCCACGCGACCAGCGACGCGTTGGCCCCCGAGCCCGTCGCCATCACGATGAACTGACGGCCCGATCGCGCGCGATAGGTCATCGGCGTCGACGTCGCGCGCCGCGGGATCTCGGCGCGCCACACTTCGGCGCCCGTCTTCTTGTCGAACGCATAGAGCGCGCTGTCACCGCCGCCGCCGAAGACGAGTCCGCCTTTCGTGAGAATCACCCCCGGCGCCCCGGCCACGCCGAGCCGCGCCGGCAGGGTGAGCCCGCGTAGCGCCGGATGCGAGCGCAACGACGGCGAATCGCCGAACGGCACGCGCCACGCGATGTCGCCGGTGTTCATGGCAATGGCCACGAGCTCGCCGTACGGCGGCTTGGCGAGCGGCAACGCCCCGCCGCCGCCCGCCGGCGTGAACGTCGTGCCGCCGCCGATGTCGCCGACGAAGTCAGCATCCACCTCCGACGCGCGCGGGTTCGTGGGGCTCCGATCGGTCGCGCGAACTCTCACGACCGCCGGCTGGTGGCTCGTCTTCACGTAGAGCATGTTCGTGTCCGGATCGAACGCGGAGCCGCCCCAGTTCGCGCCGCCGATGATGCCCGGCTGCATGAACGTGCCCTCGACCGACGGCGGCGTGTAGAGCGGCCCGAGCCGATACTTCTTCAACTCCGCCTGCGCCGCCGCCTTGAGCTCCGGCGTCAAATCGAACGCGTCGTCCGGCGTCATGCCCTGCGGCGAGAACGGCGCGGGCCGGGTCGGAAACGGCTGCGTCGGCCACGACTGCTCGCCGGCGACGTCGGTCTGGGGCACCGCACGCTCCTCGATCGGCCACACGGGCTTGCCGGTCACGCGATCGAAGACAAAGGCGAAGCCCTGCTTCGTGAGCAGGACGACCGCATCGATGCGCCGGCCGCCGGCGTTCATCGTCACGACACTCGGCGCGGAGCCAGGATCGTAGTCCCACAGGCCGTGGTGAACGACCTGGAAGTGCCACTTCTTCCGGCCCGTGGCCGCATCGAGGCACACGATCGATTCGCCGTACAGATTCGCGCCCGGCCGGCGGCCGCCGTAGAAGTCATTGCTCGGCGTGCTGACCGGCAGATAGACGAGGCCACGCGCATGGTCGAGCGACATCGGCGCCCACACGTTCGTGTGACCGGTGATCTTCCACGACTCGTTGCCCCACGTGTCCACGCCCTCCTCCGGCGGCTCGGGCACGGTGTTGAATCGCCACACTTGCTTGCCGGTCCGAGTGTCGAACGCGCGGACGTCGCCGGGCGGATCCCGCCGATACGTCATGCGATCGGCGACGCCGTTGCCGAGGATGACGAGATTCCGGTAGACGAGCGGCGGCGACGTGTTCGTGTAGCGCGAGGGATCGACGGCCCAGCGCAGGCCTTGCGTGAGATCGATCGCGCCGCGATCGCCGAAGGTCACGACCGGCTGTCCGGTCTTGGCGTCGAGACAGATCAGTCTCGAGCGGCTGTTGATGAAGATTCGCAGCGCGCCGCCGTCACGCCATGCGGCGACGCCGCGGTGCACGAAGCCAGTGCCGTTTGGCGGCTGGCCCAGCTCGTAGGCCTTCGGATCGAAGGCCCACTTCTCCGCGCCGGTCTCCGCGTCGAGCGCGACGACGCGGTTGTACATCGTGCTGAGGTACAGCACGTTGTCGATCATCAGCGGCGTTGCCTGGAAGTTACCGGGCCGCGCGCCGTTCGGCTGGTTCGTCTCCGCCGGCTTCCACTCCCACGCGATCTCGAGCTTGGCGACATTCGATGCGTCGATGTCGGCGAGCGGCGAGTAATGGGTGGCCGCGGCGTCGGCGGCGTAGACCGGCCACTCCTGCATGGGCGGCGCGGCGGAGGACGCGAGCCAAGCCACAGTCACGACAGCGGCGACAGCGACAGGTTTGTGCATAACGGGTCAGAGGAGTTTTCCACAGATTCGGCCGATTCAGGGACAGAGGTCCACCCCGGCCGAAGGAACCGGACGCGAAACGCGGTGGCTGGACCCGCTTCAGGACCGCAAGAGACGACGAGGTGGCGTCAAATTCTCGTCGGTGGTCTGACCCCGGTCTGACCCCGGTCTGACCCCACTCGGAGGATGGTCGTATCATGCGCACCGTGGGCAGCGGCGGGTATCGCACGACCCTCAGGTTCCCCGGACTCCAGCCGTTTCTCTGGACGCAGTTCCTCGGCGCGTTCAACGACAATTTCCTCAAGATCGTCGTCAGCCTCCTGGCGATGGACGCCATCGGGCCCCTCACGGGCCCGTCGTATGTCGTCGGCGCCCTCGTCCTCCCCTTCCTCCTCTTCTCGGGCTACGCCGGCGCGCTCGCGGATCGACTGAGCAAGCGCTCCGTGCTCGTCACGGTCAAGGTCTTCGAGATCGCCGTGATGTTCGTGGCGGCCACCGGCCTCATAACGGACCGCATGGACGTGCTGCTCGCGGCCATCTTCCTGATGGGCGCGCACTCGACGTTCTTCAGCCCCGCGAAGTACGGCATCGTGCCGGAGCTGCTCCCCGACGCCGAGATGTCGCGCGCGAACGGGCTGCTCGAAATGAGCACGTTCGCGGCCATCGTGCTGGGCACGGCCTTCGGCGGCGAGCTGTTCGAACGCTGGCGCGGCCAGCCCATCGTCATCGTCGGCGCGATGATGGCGATCGCCGTGGCCGGTCTCGTCACGAGCCTCGGCGTCCCGCGCGTCGCGCCCGCGAAGCCGCACGCGTCCATCTCACTCAACCCACTCGCTGACGTCTGGCGCGGCACCGCGCGCCTGTGGCCGGACCGGACGCTGTGGATGACCATGATCGGCGTGTCGTATTTCTGGTTCGTGGGCACGCTCATCACCACCACGCTTCTGCCATTCGGCGAAACGGCGCTTGGCGTGTCGCATGCGGAAGCCACGCGGCTCTACACCCCGATGGCGGTGGGCATCGCGATTGGCAGTCTGCTGGCAGGACGGCTCTCCGGCAGCAAAGTCGAGCTGGGTCTCGTGCCGATCGGATCGTTTGGTCTCGGCGCGGTCAGTCTGTTTCTGGCTGGCGCGCCCACGTACCTGACGTCGGCCATCCTGCTGTTCGTCGTCGGCATCTTCGGCGGGCTCTTCGCCGTGCCGCTCAACGCGCTGCTGCAACAGCGACCGGCGCACGACGAAAAGGGCCTCGTGCTTGCGACCAACAACTTCTACAACACGATCGGGATGATCCTCGCGGCCGTCGCGCCCCCCTTCCTCGCCGCGCGGCTCGGCCTTTCGGTGCGAGAGATCCTCTTCGCCGCCGGCCTCTTGACGCTTGCGGCCACGATCTACGTCCTGGCGCTCGTGCCGGACTTCTTCGTGCGGTTCACGCTGTGGATGCTCACGCACACGATCTACCGCATCAAGATTGTCGGTTCTCCACACATCCCGCAGCGCGGGCCGGCGCTCATCATCTGCAACCACGTGTCGATGATCGACGGCGCGCTCGTGGGCGCGTGCGTGCAGCGCTTCGTGCGGTTCATGATCTACGGACCGATCTACCGCCATCCCCTCCTCAACCCGCTGTTCCGCCGCATGCACGCGATTCCGGTGACGGCGGGCAACAAGGAGGAAGTTGCGAAGGCGCTGGATCGTGCGCGCCAGGAGCTGACAGCCGGACACGTCGTCTGCATCTTCGTGGAGGGCGCCGTCAGCCGCACCGGGAACCTGCTGCCCTTCCGCCGCGGGTTCCAGCGGATTCTCGAGGGCATCGACGTCCCCGTGGTTCCCGTCTATCTCGATCGCATCTGGGGCAGCATCTTCAGCTTCAAGGACGAGAAGTTCATCTGGAAGATGCCGAAGCGGCTGCCGTATCCGGTCACGGTCGCGTTCGGCGCCGCCCTGCCGGCCACTGTCACGGCGCAGGAAGCGCGGCTCGCCATCATGGAGCTCGGCTGCGAGGCCATGCGCCAGCGCCGGCCGGCGCACCACGTCCTGCCGGCCGCGTTCATGCGCGTGGCCAAACGGCGCTGGAGCCGGCTGGCGATGGCCGACAGCACCGGCCAGACGCTCACGTACGGCCGCGTGCTCACCGGCGCGCTGCTCCTCGGTCGCGCCATCGTGCGGCGAACGCCGGGCGAAGCCAACATTGGCCTCCTGCTCCCAGCCTCCGTTGGGGGCGCGCTGGCGAACGTCGCCGTGAGCATGGCGGGACGCGTGCCCGTCAACCTCAACTTCACCATCGGCCCGCAGGCGCTCGCGGCGGCGATCGATCAGGCCGGCATCAAGACCATCGTCACGTCCCAGCGCTTCCTGGCGAAGGCGTCCATCGCCGAGATGCCGGGCATGGTGTTCCTGGAGGATTTCAAGGACACGTTCGGCGGGTTCGAAAAGATCGTGGCACTGTTGAAGGCGCGGCTGGTGCCCGCGTGGTGGCTCGCGCGAATGGCAGGGAGCGTCGCGGCGTCGTCGTCGCTCGCGGCGATCATCTTCTCGAGCGGCAGCACTGGAATTCCGAAGGGCGTGATGCTCACGCACGCCAACATCCTCACGAACGTGGACGCGCTCGCGCAGATTTTCCCGATGACCTACACGGACTGCTTCATCGGCGTGTTGCCCTTCTTCCACTCGTTCGGGTTCACGGGCACGCTCTGGTTCCCGCTGCTCCAGGGCGCGAGCGTCGCCTACCATCCGAATCCGATGGACGCGAAAACCGTCGGCGAGCTGGCCGCCACCTACCGCGGATCGATGCTCATCAGCACGCCGACGTTCTGCAACGGCTACGTGCGCCGCTGCACGAAGGAGCAGTTCGCGCATCTGAAGTACGCCATCGTGGGCGCGGAGAAACTGCGCGAGCCGTTGGCCAACGCGTTTCGCGAGCAATTCGGCGTCTCCCTCCTCGAAGGCTACGGCTGCACGGAGATGGCGCCGGTCGTCGCCGTCAACCGGCCGGACGTGGCGCATGCGCGGGAGCATCAAGTGGGCACGAAGGCGGGCTCGGTCGGGCATCCGATCCCCGGCGTGGCCGCGAAAGTCGTCGATCGGGAGACCGGCGAGGGACCGATCTTCGGCCGTGAAGGACTCCTGCTCGTGAAGGGGCCGAACCTGATGGCCGGCTACCTCAAGCAGCCGGAGCGGACGGCAGAGGTCGTGAAAGACGGCTGGTACTCCACCGGCGACATCGTGAAGATGGACGACGACGGATTCATCTTCATCACGGACCGGCTCTCGCGGTTCAGCAAGATCGGCGGCGAGATGGTGCCGCACATCAGAATCGAGGAAGCGATCAACGCGATTCTCGGCGATTCGTGCTCCGCCGTGACGTCAGTGCCGGACGAGGCAAAGGGCGAGCGGCTCGTGGCGTTCTATGTCAAGCCGGACGTGACCCCCGAAGCGATCTGGCAGCACCTCAGCGAAACCGATCTGCCAAAGCTCTGGCTGCCGAAGCGCGAGAACCTCGTCCCGATCGACGCGATTCCCACGCTCGGCACTGGGAAAGTGGACTTGCGGCGATTGAGAGAACTCGCGCTGGAGAAGACCGTGACAGCTTAGTGAATTTGAGGATTGGGGGATTGGGGGACTGGGAGATTTCGGGCTGCCCGCAGTCTCCAAATCTCCCAGTCCACAAATCCACAAATGTCCTCGGCCGGCGTTAGTGTCCTCCTCCAGGCGCCAGCTTCCTCGGCAACTTCTCCTCGCGATTAGCCGTCTGCCAAACGAAGATCGCCGCCACCGTCGCCATCTGCTTCATGTCGGCCACCTGAACGCGGTCGAGATAGTCCATGTTCGTGTGGTGCGTGCGCGAGTTGTACTCGTAGCGCTCCTGCACGAACTGAAACGCCGGGATGCCGACGCTGTCGAACGCGGTGTGGTCGGTCGAGGCGACCGACCGCGGGGCCAGGATGTCGACGCCGAGATCTTTCAGCGGCGCGATCCACTGACGGAAGATCGGCTCGACGGCCGTATTCTGCTGCATCCAGATCCCGCGAATCTTCCCGGTGCCGTTGTCGATGTTGTAGTACGCGGCTACCTTCGCGTTCTCGGGCTTGGGCTCAGCACGTGTCCCGAAGCGCTCGCTCGCGTACAGCCGCGATCCGACGAGGCCCTGTTCCTCAGCGCCCCACAGCGCGATGCGCACCGTGCGACGCGGTTGCAGGCCTGCGGCCTTGAAGATTCGCAACACTTCCATCATCGCCGCCGAACCCGCGGCGTTGTCGGTGGCGCCCGTCGCGCCCTGCCACGAGTCGAAGTGCGCGCCGATGAGCACGACCTCGTCCGCCTTGTCCGTGCCGGGAATCTCGGCGACGAGGTTGAAGCCACCCGGCTGCGTGGTGGTCTCGTCGGTGTACTTCACGCGCAGATCCAGATCGACCTTCACGGGCACGTTGTGCTCGAGCAGCCGGACCATGCGGTTGTAGTGCTCCACCGCGAGCGTCACCTGCGGCATGATCGTCGCGGGATCGGCGTTGCGATCGCCGCCGGACTGCGCGACGAACGTTCCGCCGTCGAGACGCTGCTGCTGCCATGTCAGATCGCTGCCGCCGGCGACCAGGTCGCTTTCGCTGCCTCGGTCGAAGAGCGCCGCAACGCCTTCGGCCTTGTAGAAGCGCATCATCGCGGCGGTCAGCGCCTGGCCGCCGCCGCCGCGCCCGCCGCCCCGGCCGCCGGCTGGTGCCGCCGGAGGATCGTCGGGGTCATCTGGAGTCGTCGGGTTCGCAGCCGCGCCCCGGCCGCGCCCAGCGGCCGCCAACGCGTCGCCAATGGCTTTACAGGGCTCCACAGGCGGGGCTGGAGTCGTCGCGGCGGCGCCGCCTGCCGCGCCACCTCGACCCCCACCGCCACCGCCGCCACCCTGACCCCGCCCGCGCGGCGGAGGCAGCGTCAGCGCCTCCTTGAGCCACTTCCCGTCCTGGTCGTCGTACCGGAGCACGGTGCCATCGCCGAAGTCATGCATGCGAACGGTGCGCACTGGCTGGGTGAGGACGATCTTTCCTCGCAGCGTGCCCTTCAACTTCGTGCAGTCCGCTTCGCTCGCGATCTGAATCCGGACGACGTCAGCGCCCGTGATCGGCCGGGCCAGGCCGGGCGACCACGCCTTCGGCACCCCGATGATCGGCATCACGCGCGGCGAGGTCATCGTCGCGTGAAAGTTCACGAGCGACCAACCCCTGCCGAACTTGAATCGCTCTTTGCGAGCGTTGGCGACGCCCCACTTCGTCATCTGCGCGACCGCCCACGTCCCCGCTTCTTCGAATTCCGGCGAGCCGGTCAAGCGCGGACCGTATCTATCTGTAAGCCAGAACATCGTGTCCATCACTTGCGACTTGTTCAGACCCTCGTCGCGGATCTTCGCGATGGCGGCGGTGTCGAGAATCTCGGTGGATTGCGCGGCGAGCAACGCGACGGTGAACGACGTGGACGCGAGCAGGCCGATGACGAGACGTTTCATGATCCCTCCGGGGACCCTGGGATCATACCGTGCGACGTGCGACGTGCGGGGTGCGGGGTGCTTGTGCGACGTGCTTGCAGTACGTAGGGCAGACCTTCAGGTCTGCCGCTCAGATCTTCGTGGACACGTACCCAATCAACATCAGGAACGCGATCGTCCCGCCGACGAGGACCGCCTGCGCGCGCCAGGGCTGGCCTTTCATGAACGTGAACGGCATCGACAGCATCATCGACCCAGGAAACGCGAGGCTGAGCAGCATCTGACTGGTGACCAGCCAGCCGTTGCGACGCGCGATGACCCCGAGCACGACGAACAGCAGACTGGTCCCGACCATCACGCCCGCACCGATCAACGAGTCTCGCTTCGTAAAACGCAACTTCCCACTGCCACATGCCGTTCTCATTGCATTGGTCATGATCACTCCTCCATTCGCCGTCTGTTTGGAATCGATTCCCTGACGTGCCGCGCGCCGCACGTCCGGCGACAGCCACGCGTCAATCGCGCCGGCCACGATGTCGATCACTTGCTGGAGACGCAGCGCTTCGTCGCCGACGGTCGCGAGGAACTCGTCACCGTACCGGTCGCGCCAGGCTCGGGGATAGAGGCGCAGCAGTTGATCGGCCGTGATCGTCATCGACCCACTTGTCCAAGCCCGCGTTCGGCGCGGTATAGACGCTGAACGAGATCGCGTCTCGCCAGGTCGGTGCGGGTAGTGCTCCGCAGGAGTCCTATCGAGACCCACAGCCCCACCCATCGCATCGACTGCGCTACCCAATGCCTGGGGGTCGAATCAGCAAAGTTGGCCGCGGTGCTGACGACGATGAGACCCACACAAATCCAGAATTCGAGGGACCCGATGCCGGCCGAAATGATTGCGTCCGAGGGTGGCGGTGCCGACTGCCTGATGGCGCGGTTCTGGAGTCGGAGTCGCCGGGTCTGTGCGACGAGTACTCTGAACGGGACGTAGAGCGCTGGCACGATCAACCACCAGCGGTTATCGTCGGACACGCCGAGAGCCCACAGCAGCGGCACCAGACGTCCCGCGCCCCAACCCAACAGGACAGTCGCGATGAGCGTCAGTGCCTGACTGCGCCATTCCTCGCGATCCAGACTGACCGGCGACTCGGGCAGTCGAGTCGCGGCGCGAACCCACTCTCGAAGCGCACAGATGAGCACATCGAACACGACCGCGGGCGTGATTGGCGTCTCGGCCAGCAGCGCGCGCAGCTCATCGCCGTAGCGCTGGCGCCAGGCGCGCGGGTAGAGGTGAATGAGCATGCGTGCAAGTTGTTGCCACGCCGTCATCGGTTCAACCCCAGGATCGATGTCGGAACGCTAGAGCCTCCCGGGCGATGAGCGCGAATCTGGGCGAAGTCCTTGGCCGCCTCCTTGGTGGCCATCACGAGAAACATGATTGGCGTGAACAGAGGCAGGAAGAAATCCGTCCACTCGAAGCCCGAGTCCCGAAAGGCGTTCCACGGAAGGAATGCAACGGAGATCCGATTCAGGCACTCCAGCATCACGCTCACGAGTCCGACGGCGAGCCAGCCGCTGAACTCGAACCGGCGGAGAGCAAGTCGTTCCTCGCCCCCGAGGACCGCCAGGAACGCTATGAATGCGCGCGCGATGAGAAGGGCGCGGAGACCGAGCGCCCAGTGCGACACGCCCTCCGGTGGCGACGTCCATCCGCGAGCGTACACATCATTGGCAAGAAACCAGCCCAACCACGCGATCATGACGGTGAGCGCGCCAGCGGCGGGGATCCGTATCAATCCTCCGAGGATGCGGAGCGTTTGCGGCGACAAAGCCCCGACGGGCCGAACCATGTGCTCGCGCACGCATCCGCGTGCAACATCGAAGGCGGTGCCGAGCGTCATCGGCCGCGCGCCGAGGAGCGCGAGCATCTCGTGCTCGTACCGCGCCCGCCAAGGGAGCGGGTACAGACGAACGATTGCACGCGTGATCCGCGCGCCGCTACGCATCGGCCAGCCTCTGCGCCGCAGCCTTCGTCATCGCCTTCATCGCTTCGAGACGATGCTTCAACACGCGCTGCCCTGAGCCAGTCAGCCGATACGGCCGGCGCCGATCCTCGCTCGGCAGCGGCTCGATCCAACCACAGCCCTCGAGCCGCGTGATCGCGCCGTAGAGCGTGCCGGGCCCGAGCTTCTGGCCGGACACCATCTCGATGTCCTGCGTCATCGCGTAGCCGTGCTTCGGGCCCTCGGCGAGCGAGATGAGGATGAGCAGCGCCGGTTCGGAAAACCGGCCGAGATCGGTGAGATCGTCGTGAACCTTCTTCATGAACGTGACCCCTGTGAGCTGTCGCGCGGCGGTGGCATGCCTCTACTTCGTCCTGCGTAGTAATACTACGCCCGGCGTAATAACCTGTCAACACGTAGAATCTCCCGATGCTGTCCCGCCCCTTCGGCCGCCTCGGGTGGCCCGTCTCTGAAGTCGGCTACGGCCTCTGGGGCATGGGCGGCTGGTCGGGCTCGAATGACGACGAGTCGATCGCGGCGCTCGAGCGCGCAGTCGATCTGGGCTGCACGTTCTTCGACACCGCGCTCGCGTACGGCATGGGCAAGAGCGAGCAACTGCTGGCGCCGGTCCTCGCCCGTCACCGCGACCAGAAGTTGTACGTCGCCACGAAGATCCCGCCCGGCAACATGCGCTGGCCGGCGATGGCCGAGTACGCGCTCGAGGACGTGTTCTCGCCCGATCACATCCGGCGATCGACGGAGACGAGCCTCGAGAATCTCGGTCTCACGTCGGTTGATCTCCAGCAATTCCACGTCTGGACCGACGCATGGGCGACCGACAATCGGTGGCAGCGCGCCGTGGACGATCTGAAGCGCGAAGGACTGATTCGCGCGTTCGGGATCAGCATCAATCGATGGGAGCCGTCGAGCGTGCTGCGCGCGCTCGAGACCGGACTCGTCGACAGCGTGCAGGTCGTCTACAACGTGTTCGATCAGAATCCGGAGGACGCGTTGTTCCCGGCCTGCCGCGAACGCGGCATCGCCGTGATTGCGCGCGTCCCTCTGGACGAAGGCAGCCTGACCGGCACTATGACACGGGGCATGACCTGGCCCGAGGGCGACTGGCGCAACCTGTATTTCACACCCGACAAGCTCGCCGAAACGCTCGACCGGGTCGATGCCGTGCGCACGGACGTACCGGCTGGGATGACGCTGCCGGAATTGGCCCTGCGCTTCATCCTCGCGAACCCGGACGTGACGACGGTGATTCCGGGGATGCGCCGGACCCGGCACGTGGAGGCGAATCTGGGCGTCTCTGATGGCCGGCGGCTAGATCCCCCGGCCCTGCGGCGCCTCAGGACGCATCGGTGGACCAGAACGTATGTGGTTGTGTAAGTCAGGGGCGGGCTAAAGCCCGCCCCTACATCTGTTTGGGGGCACTATGGCCGGGCATGCCCGGCCACTACGGCGCTGACGGCTGATATACTGCCGGTTTCCGTTCGTCCTCAAGGAGCTCGCTGTGAAAGACGGGATTCATCCGAAGTACCAGGAAGTGACGGCGCGGTGCGCGTGCGGGAACACGTTCAAGACCCGCTCGACGAAGCCGGAGTTGCACCTGGAAATCTGCAACATGTGCCACCCGTTCTTCACGGGCCGTCAGAAGCTGATCGACACCGAGGGCCGCGTCGAGCGGTTCACGAAGCGGTTCGGCACGCAGACCACGGCCGGCGTGAAGAAGCAGGTTGCGGACAACAAGACGACCAAGGCCGCGAAGACCGGCAAGGCGAAGAAGGCGCGGCCGAGCGCCTAGCAGACACTTCACTCATCCCACTTGAGCGTGTCTTCACGCGCTCGAATCTTCCGATTGAGTCGTCCGAGCCGGTGATCGAGGTCCGCGGCCGCGCGGCCGGACGTGCGCCCGCGCAGCGACTGCGCGTAGCGCTTCGCGGTATCGAGATCGCGCGCGCGATGCTCGTGGTGAATCGCGAGCGCCTCGGCGGCCTGGCGCTCGAGCCCCTCGAGCGTGGCCCGTCCCTGATGCTCACCCGCCACGTCGATCACGCCCTGCCAGGCCGCGGCGGCGGCGTCATAACGCGCCTCACGACGGTGCAACAAGGCGAGCCGCCCGAGCGCAGGGGCACGCACAGGTCCGGCGGTCGGCCGCGACGCCAGCTCGTACGCGTAGGCCGCACGCGCGATGTCGCCCGCGCGTTCGTAGAGGCGTCCCAACGCGAACTGCTCTCCCGGATCCGTGGCGGCATCCGCGCCTTCGTGCGCCAGCCACAACGCGCGCGACGCGATCGCCGCCAGCGAGATCAAGTCGTGCCGGTTGTGCTCGAGCACGCCCTCAATCGCGTCGACGTCGCCCGTGCGAAGGAAGTGAAAGTACCGCGCCGGAATCTCGATGCCGGGCACATCGCCGACGCGATGGAACCTCAGCACCGTTCGCTCCAGCGCCGCCAACCGGCAACTCGCATCGTCGGACTCGCGCCGGCCCCAGAGCCTTCGGGCTGGCGGCAGCATGTCGAAGTGTGGAAGATCGTCGGTCGGACACGCGCAGCGGTGAAATGCCCAGCGCGTCTCCATCAGCGGCACGTCGAACGTGCGGCCGTTGAACGTCACGAGCAACGAAGCGTCCGCGAAGATCGCCGCGAGCGCCTGCAGCAGCGCGTGCTCACCCGCTGGGCCCGCCAGGAAGAACTGCCGCACTTGAAAACGGCCGTCATCCTCGAACCAGCCGCAGCCAACCAGGAACGGGAGTGTGCCGGCGCCGCCGCTGAGACCGGTCGTCTCGATGTCGAAGAACACGGGCCGGCGCGCCCAATCCGGCGTCTTCGTGACGCGCGGATCGAACAGGCCGATCGGTGCCTGCGCGTTCGGCGCGAACGAGGACACACGGCCGCGCCCGTGCCAGTGGTCGGCCTCCCAGGCGCGATCGATGACGATGCACGTGCTGGCGCCGGATTGATGGAGCGTGCCACCCAGGGCCTCGGCGGCGCGGCGGACGTCGATGCCGTCGTGGCCGTCGGCGGAGAAGGACACTGTCGACCCCGAGGGTCGACTGGCGGCTGGAGAGTTTCGACGCCCGGGGTCGAGACGATCGTTCCGCACGATCTCCCGCAGCCGCGCTGATAGGTCGCGCATGATCAGGCGGCCGCGCGGGCGGCGGTGAGCGATTGCAATAATTGCAGCACGACGGCTTTCGCGTGGGGGCCGGTCGCGCCTTCGGGGCCGACGCACGACGGACACCCGGATTCGCACGGGCAGCCGCCGATGAGCTCGCGCGTGCGTGCGACGAGGTCGTCGTGCATCGCATACAGCGGCTCGCTGAACCCAATGCCGCCCGGATAGTTGTCGTACAAATAGATCGTCGGCTCGACGGACAGCTCGGGACGCTCGGCCGCGTTCTTCCCGGTTCCGCCAAGGCGGCGCCCGCCCTCGAGGCTCACGCCATCCACCGACAGGCCCAGATCGTGGCCGTCGCACATCAGCAGCAGCGGCGCGACGTTGTGCATGGCGTACGCGAGTCCAATCACGCCATCGCGCCGGTCGGCTGTGCCATACGCGATGCTGTTCAGCACCGGCGCCGGAATCGTCAGCCAATACGACGTCGTGTGCATCTGCTGCTCGGGCAGATCGAGCTCGCCCGCGCCGACGTTTTCGTTCGTGTAGAACTTGATCTTCTTGAAGCCGACGACGCGGGAGACGACGTGGACTTCTCCGTGGGAACAGCACGCGTCGGGCGCTGGGCGTTGGGCACTGGACACTGGGGCGTTCGGACTGGGCACTGGGCCCTGGGCTCTGGGCACTGGCTCTTCAATTCCTGCCGCGAGCGCCGCGAGGTTCGTACCCGTCGCACCCGTCGCACCCGTCGTACCTGTCGTACCCGTCGTACCCGTCGTCCCTTCGAACGTCTCGAGCTGCGTGACCTTCGTGTAGGTAATCGCATCCGTGTAGTAGTCGCACTCGACCTCGCGCACGAACGCCTTTCGATTGTCGTAGTCGAATCGCTCGACCTGATAGAGCTGTCCTTCGACGATGTAGATCGCCTTCTCGTGAAGCGTCGATGGCCCCGACGTGAAGTCCGTCTCGCCAATCACGCGCTCGTCGCGCGTCGTGTCGATGACGACGAAGTTGTCCGACGTGACCGACCGCAAGCTGACGGCATCGGCCGGATACGAGTCCTGCGTCCACTGCCACTGCCCGTCGGCCAGGTGCACGAAGCCCTCTTCGCTCAGCACGGACAGCATCTCCTGCACGTTCAGCTCGCCGAACTGATCGTCGGTCTTGAACGGCAGCTCGAACGCCGCGCACTTCACGTGGTCGAGCAGGATGTGGAGGTTGTCGGGATTCACGAGCGCATGCTCGGGCGACGCGCCGAAGAAGTAGTCGGGGTTTCTGGCGACGAACTGGTCGATGGGCGCGCTGGAGGCGACGAGCACGGCCGCGGACCGCCCGCTGCGCCGGCCCGCGCGGCCCGCGCGCTGCCAGGTCGACGCGATCGTCCCCGGGTAGCC
>Ga0137427_10000124_pt1 | contig 41620 bp, 52 predicted proteins | sample EasRivERMZT700_2_FD_102309 | JGI IMG/M metagenome (GOLD analysis project Ga0137427, IMG submission 102309) | Soil microbial communities from meander-bound floodplain in the East River, Colorado, USA - East River MetaG ERMZT700_2 | ecosystem: Environmental > Terrestrial > Soil > Floodplain ...
AACATTCAGATCAACGGGGTGCGTGGGATTGCGGCAGACCTCACGGCGGATTGCGTGGTTTGTCTATCGACCTCACAACTCATTGACATCAGCCACAATGCAACCCGCTCCGGCCGTACCGCATACCACACGGGGGTCCCAGGCGGTTTTCTCGTGAACAACGGGACCGGCACGAAGACGCTGACCGGCGCCGAAACAACTACGAGTGTCGCGAACGTGAGTTCGATCGTCCTGTTGCAGTCGGGTAATACTGTCTGGACCGATTTCACCAACTATCGCGATGGGCAGCTCTTGACGATCAGTAATTTGAGTAGTTCGTTCACGGCCCAGTTTGCGACCGGCGCAATCTTCAAGTTGTCAGCAACGCCGTTTACGTTGGCCCAGTACGACACACTGACCCTCTTGAACTGGGGCCCAGTTTGGGTCGAGGTCGCACGCAGTAACTTCCCATAGGAGTGCGATGCACATCGAGCCCTTGCATCGCGGACTGGTCACGAGTCGCGACTCATCGTTGTTGAACGAGGGTGAGCTGGTCTATGCGCAGAATGTGCGCTACCGCCCTGGTGACCCAGCACTCCTCGCGGCTGAAGGCCACCTACAGCTGCCCGATCACGCGTTTGATGGCACGCTGCCGGTGATTAATGTTGCGTGGGACGACGCGCCGCCAATGTTCATCTACGCGCGCCCGGATGCCACGCTTCGGTACGTGCCGGCGGAAATCGATCCACTTACAGAGAGCATGTTTGATGCGAATAGCGCCGCGGCCGTTGCGATCGATGCGGTCGCGGCCCACTATATCGGCCCAGGGCGACCCGAGGTCGTGCACTTCGAGGGCCAGCACATTCTATTGGATGGTGGCAGGCCGCGGCTGATTTCGCTGGATGATGTGGCGCCGGCATTTTCGTTCCTCGGAATGCCTCGAAACGATACGCCTGTGTTGGTTGCGCACATCAACGTGACGGGCGCAATTCCGGCCGGGTGGTATCACTACTGGTTCACGTGGTACAGCAGCGTTACCGGCTTCGAACGCGAGGGCACGACGAGCGTCGATGCGGTCGGTAAGATCCAGCTCACGAGTGCTAAAAATAACCTGCGCATCTTCATCAAGCGCGATGACTTCACAGTTGCCAAGCCAGACTGGGCCGATCGAATTATCATCTACCGTGCACCAGTGCAAAATAACGAATTCCCTGGGCCGTGGCCCGCAGGCTATAAGGTGACCGATTCGATCGCGATTTCGTCATTCACGGTGACACAGGGAAGTGCTTTGCTGGCAGCCGGTTACGCTGGTGCAACCATCGACGCTGCTGCCGACTACTTCGTGCTACTCATCGACAGCCAAAGTGGCACGACGCTTGGTGGCACAATTCCATTTCCGATCGTGGCTATCTCTGCGGACGGCATCGCAAGTTCCATCGGCCAAAACGGTAATCCGCCTCGCGCAACGACCGGTGATGTGTTCGAAGAGTCGTTGCTCATGAACGATATTAATGACAAGCGCAAGGCACGATATTCGATGGTTGGCGAGCCCGGTAAGGTCCCAGATCTCTACTACATCAACTTCGACACACGTGAGCTGGACGAAGTGATTACGATTCGTACCCTCGGGCGTGTAGCCGGCGCATTTTTGCGCAACGGTGTGTGGCGCATCAACTGGCTCCCGCGCTCGGGTGATTCTGAATTTGGACAGAATCGCGTGAAGGAACTGGTCGTGGAGGGCTTCGGAGTCGTGGGCCCGAATCTTGTGGCGTCGTTCACGATGCCGCAGGGACCTGCCCTCGCGTGGTACGGGCCGCGTGGACCGTACGTGACCGACCTCAACGATTGGAGCGAACTCGCGCCGCAGGTCGATTGGACCGCGATCGCTGGGACACCGGTTGCGCTGCTCAACAACATCAACGCCTACAGGCTCGAAATCTACTTCGTCGGGCCCGACGGCACTGGGTTTATTTACTACCTGCACTATCACGCGACTCACATCGTTGATGGGCATCTCGCGGTGACTGGGCCGATCATGCCGCGACCGACGCTCAAGAGCGCATTTACGGCGATTGTCGGTAGCACGCACCAAAGCGTGAGTCTCGATGATCGTGGGGGCATCTACTACGAGGGGCTACCGGATGCGACGGTAGTGGCGGCGTTTCGCACTCGTGAGATATACTTGAATGGCGCAGGTCGGGAGTTTCGAACGAATCGCGTGCTTCTGCACGGCGCAGTTGCGCAGAATGTCGCGACCTTCGAGGTTCATACGCAGCCCGGCGGGAGCGCGGTTGAAGGCTTCATTGACATGGGAGTTTCGCGGCTTGCGCCACATGCGGTCACGACGAATGGTGAGTTCGTGCAACTGGGCGTGAACAACAACGGGCTCGGTGCGCTCAAGATCAACTGGGTCGGGGTTGAGTGGGAATCGTTGGGTGAGGTGGAGCGATGAGATTTCGTGGGGTCGAGACGCGGGGGTTAGGGCGCCGGGAGCGCCGCGCGTTCAGCACGATCAGCGAGTATCTTGAGCGGGTCAAGACACCCACGAGTGTTTCAACTACGCCCTCAGTGAGCGTGGTCTCGAAGGCCAGTGACCAGCTGGGGCGCGTGAAGTTCGTGCGCAGTGATCTCGCGGGAACGGTGACGTATCTGGAGCCGCCGGACGCAGATACGCTGCTCGTCATGCGCTTTACGGGGACGCCGACGCTCGCGACCGGCGGGAACCTCGTGCTGAATACGTCGTTTACGCCGGGCACCAACGGCGTGATCGTGTTCGTGTCGGATGGGACGCGCCTATACGAGATCGCCCGCAACATGGGGTCGTCGTTCTTTGACTGCCCGGTGGTCATTAATGAGGACGGGCACCCATGTGAGCCGGTGCTGCGGGTCGAGACCGACACCCTCGACGAGTTCATCTACGTCTCTGGTACTGCGGTCGCAGGGCGTGGGCAGCTACGCATTGGCACCGAGGGCGCACCCTCTGACAATACGTTCGCAGCGGTGGTTGGCGGTCCGGCACAGGAAGCAACGACTCGGCCTGGGTTGCTCGTCCAGGGCCGACATATCACGGCCTTTGCAGTTGCGGGGGCCTATGGCGCGGGTGGCGACGACGCGCTTGAGGTCGATACTACTCAAGGAAACGTCGTAATGCGCGTCAACGGTGACGTGAGCATTCGCGAGCAACTGCGCATGGGATCGGGAGACTCGACGATCTCTGCGAACCAGAATCCGTGGACGCTGCCAGACACGAGCATCGTAAGGCTGGCGTCGGACGTAGACGGGCGGCTGATTCGGAGCATCGTCGCTGACGTTCAAGACACTGCCGGAGGAACGCTGCTCTACGACATCATCAACGTCGGGACGCACTTCGTCTCGTTCGTTCACGAGGACGCAGGAGCCACGGCGGCGAACCGGATCATTGCGAGCGCCAACGCGCAGCCGTTCGACCTCATGCCGAGCGATACATGCCGAGTCTGGTACGACCCAGGCAGTGCTCGCTGGAGGGTGCTCAAGTGAGTTACACACGCGAACCGTTTGCTGACACGGTGAAAGCTGGAGCGCAGTACATCATCCCGGAGAACGTCCAGGTCATCGTAACCGGCTCCTTCATCGTCGAGGCAGGCGGAACGCTCATCATCAAGCCTGGCGGGAAGCTGGTGGTGTTGCCATGAAGCTGATTCTCGCGGCGATGCTGATCTATCTCGGTCGCGCCGTTGCTGGACCAGGAGAAGTAGCCGAGGTGTCGTTTGTGATCGAGACGGACGGGCAGTGCGTCGTGGACATCGAGACCGTGATCGAGTCCGACATCCCTGTTGACATCGTGATCGAAGGGCCGAAGGTACTCTCGTTTCTGCGAGTCGCGGGTCCGAACCGATACCGGGTCGAGTTCGAGGCGAGCGGTTGCCCGAACGGCGAGATTGCCAAGATCGGGTTCGTCTTGCCTGGCAACGCGAAGGGCACGTACCCGCTCAAGCTGATCCACACGGCGATGCGCCTTGAGAACGGGTTCCTGGCAGAGACAAAGAGCAGGAACGGGAAGGTGAAAGTGCGATGAGTTTCAGGCTCCCAGAGACACCAGCCGCTTCTGTTCCTACGCCTCCAGCAAACAACGCTGAGCTGTTCCTTGACGACGCTACCGACCCCGGTGTGCTCAAGGTCAAGAAGGACGACGGGTCTGTCGTCACCATCGAGGCAACTGCAGGCGCTGACGCGGACGCCATTCACGACAACGTGGCCGGCGAAATCGTGCTCATCGCAGAAAAGGCGACTCCGGTCGATGCTGATCTCATCGTAATTGAGGATTCTGAGGCCGCGAACGTCAAGAAGCGCGTGCAGCTCGGGAATCTTCCCGGCGGCACAGAGGTCAACGATCTCGACACAGATGGCGTGCTCGGGATCGCAGACGACCAGCTCGTCGTCGGAACCGGCGCGAATACTGCTGCCTATAAGACGCTGCCCGACGGCGCCGTCGCCTACGACACCGCGACCAACGCCTTCGCGCAGGCGAGCAGTGCTGATCTATCGGACGGCCCGTTCGCAGCGCTCGCGCTCGACGACCTGACTGACGTGACCATCACCGCGCCCGCGACAGGCGCCGTTCTCGTCAAGAGCGCCGGAGATTGGGTCGATGGGCAAGTTGATCTGGCCGACGCAGACGCTGTGACTGGGGTGCTGCCGAAGGCAAACATGGCTGCGACCGCGGTTCACAACGACCAGTCAAACACCTACTCGACCGGCACGCAGGATTTTCAGGCTGCGACTGATGTCCAGGTCAAGGACTCTGCGTTCGCCATTCACGACAACGCTGCGCCAACGAAGATCGCACACTTCCAGTGCTCAGCGCTAACGGCTGGCTTCCCAAAGACGATGACGATCCCTGACTTCGACGGCGTGCTTGTGACCGAGGATGGCGCACAGGCCCTAGACAACAAGACGCTCAACTCTCCAGTCCTGACCACACCAGCCCTCGGCACTCCGGCGAGCGGTGTTCTCACGAGCTGCACAGGCCTCCCGCTCACGACCGGCGTGACCGGCGCGCTCCCGATCGTGAATGGCGGCACCGGGCAGGTGGCACAGGACGAAGCGTTTGACGCGCTTGCTCCGACTACGACCAAGGGCGACGTGATCGTCATGGGGCCGTCGGGTGACAACGTGCGGCTTGCGGTCGGGACTGACACGCACGTTCTGACGGCAAACGCGGCCGCAACCAACGGTGTCGAGTGGGCAGCTCCAACGGGAGGCGGCGGCGATAGCGTGAGCGTAAACGGCAGCAGCGTCACCGATGCTGACCTGGACAATGCCACGCCGGTTGCACCGGCCGGCGGCAGCAACGTCAAATGGCAAACGAGCGGCGCGAGTCCAGCCGATATATCGGCCTATCTCGACTGGGGCGCCGTCATGGATGGATTTCGTAGGAAGCCGTTTTTCTATACTGATTGTCTGGAGGCTTCGTCCTCAACAACTCTATCCCATCCACCTTGGGTGCGGAGCGTTTCGTCCGGGACCCTTGCTGCGGTTGCGGGGAACGGAAACCACAACGGGATTCTCCGGTTCATTTCTGCTGCGGGAGCGAATACCGGGGGAGCGCTTTTTAGTCAAACCGCGACGATCATGCTGCTCGCTGGAGGAGAGAACTTTGAGGCGATCATTAATATCGACACGCTCACCAACACGACGATTCGCCTCGGGTTTTTTGATAGCAGCACTGGTGCCCCGATCGACGGCGCATGGATCGAGATCCCTTCTACTGGGGCCGCCGTAGGCAAGACCAGCAGCAACTCGTCACTGACGACATCCTCTACGATCGCTACGCTCTCAGCGGGGACATGGTACAGATGCCGGATCGCCGTCAATTCTGACGCCACGAGTGTTGCGTTCACGATCTGGACTGACGACGGAACCCAGCAGGGCACGCAGAGCAACACGACCAACATCCCAACAGCTGCCGGGAGAGAACTCGGACATGGCATCTCGTGTCTGTCTCAAAGCACAGTCAACATAGCGCAGCTCGACTGGATGGCAATGTGGCAGGCTGATCGAGCACTCACAAGGTAACAGCGGGAGTCACGATGCGCATTGAATACGAACGTGAAGTCCAACCGGAACGGGTCAGGGCCGCAGTCCACTTCACTGACGCGGACATCGCGGCCGCATTTCTCGTTGCAGACCCGGACGAAGTTCTCTTTTACCGGCTCTTTTCACCGGCTTGGGAAGGCCTGGAAATTCCTGAACAGCTCCGTATCCTGGCGCGCGTTGCGGAGCTTACGCTTATGGCGCGCAGTCTCAATCTCACTGCGGACCAAGTGCTGCCAAAATAGGAGGACTCCGATGTTGGAAATCTCTATGACGAATGAGCAAAAAGTGCGTGTTGTTTCTACCCCCGCGACCGCTGCTGGCCAGCCCGCTGCAGTCGAGGGCGCCCTCAGCGCGATCGTAGTGAGCGGTGATGGCACCTGGGAGCTGGATGTCGAAAATCCACTCGCATTGTTTCTCATCTCAGGCGCTGCCCCCGGCGACACCGCGTACATCATCCAGGCCGATGCGGACCTTGGTGAGGGCGTCGTCATGATTCAGGACAGCGCAATCATCCACGTGGCAGGGGCGCTCGCTGCAGCCCTCGGGCTCGCGGCGGAGGCGCCGGTAGCGAAATAGTGCTAAACTCTTGTGGGGGTGTGACATGGATCCAATGACGATTGCGGGTCTCGGCTCGACTCTTCTGCCGCTCATCCTCGGGCTCTTTGGAGGGCAGAAAGAGCGCAACCCCCAAGAGGTATTTGCACAGCTAAACGCGCTTCTCGGGGCGCAATTCCAGCCCATCCTGGCCGCCGCTATGCAATTAGCGGGGGTCCAGGGTGCGCAGGTCGGTCAACAGATCGCCGGCAGCGTGGGACGAGCAGGCGGGGGCGCGAGCGGCGTGGGGGCCGTGACGCGTTCTGTAGGCGCAGGCCTTGCCTCGAACCGCGCTGCCGACGCTCGTCTCAACGTGACGACTGCGCAGATGCAGATGCTGGCGCAGCTGTTCCCGTCGTTCATGAACCCAAGCATGAAGCCGCCAGGCACATTGCAGAATCTGAGCGGCGCCTACGGGATGAGCTTGCTCGGTGGGTCAAATCCGCTCATGGAACTCGTGAATCTGTTCAAGGGCGCACCCACGACGAAGGCTGCAACCCTCGGCGGTGGCAGCGCGAATAGCGGCATTGGCGCGAACAGCGGCGGCCGATTCTTCTCGCTTCCAGAAGGTCAGCCATGACGATGCCTCTCCCGCCGATTCCGCCGCTGCCGCCCACAGAGCAGCAGGGTGCAGGTGCACCACAGCTTCCACAGGTCCCGCTGCCGAGCGCGCTTCAGGCACTAAGCGGGCTCTTTATGCTCGCGCAGTCGATGCCGCAGATGTTACCGCAGGCCTCGCAGCAGCTCGAACAGCGCCGCGGCGCAGCTGGTGAGCGCGAGATTGCGCAGTTTCAGCTGCAACGCCAGGTCGAGCAAGACGAGGCCGCGAAACAAGAGCGCGCCGCGGAGGCACAACAGCGCAGATTTGACCAACAGATGCAGCAGCTGGCGGCCTCAGATGCGCGCGAAAATGCGCTGGCTGCGCGCGAGCACGATGCGAAGATGCTCGATCTTCAGGAGCGCGCATTCTCGCTGCAAAAGCAACAGTCCGCGCTCGAAAAAACCCAGTTCGACGCAACCGCTGCGCGCCTCCTCGGTACTATGTACAGCGAGGCGCTTGATCGCGTTGATGCGACCGTGCTCGACCCGAAGGCGCGGGCCGCGATTCTCGCTGATCCACAGACCATGATGCAGTATCAGCTGCAGCGCGCAAAGGATCCGAAGGGCGCCGATACGTGGCTCGCACAGCTCAGCGGCGGGCAGCTCACGCAGACCGAGCGCCAGAAGCGCGCGATCGAACTCGTGCTCAACAACCCCGGCGCCACACAGCTTTTCAGCGCGACCGGCCTCAAGCCCGAAGACGTATTCAACGCTGAGTTCATGCCGGTGGACTTGCCGCTTGAGGGTCCGCAGGCCGAAGCGCTCAACACGCTGTCGCAGGTCTCGCTGCGGCGCATGATGGTTGGAAGCGTGACACCGGTCGAAGAGGCGAACTTCGCGACTGCGATGCGCAATCTCGGTGGCACCGAGGCGATCAACAAAATCAGCGATGATCTCGCGCGCCTCGCAGAAGTGAAGTACGGGGTCGATCGCGACCAGTTCGAACAGAACCTTGCGCAGCTGATCGACACGGCTGCGGGGCCCGAGGCGGTCGCGCTCTCGGTGCCGAGCGCCCCACCGACTGAGAGCCGCATCAAGCGCTTATTTGGCCGTGATCGTGAAAGCGAAATTGAGGATCTGCGCCGGAAGCTCAAGTTCCCCCTCATGCCCGCAAAGCGCAAGGCTGAGATGCGGGCCCGGCTTAAAGAGCTTGGCGCAAATGAGGACTGGGAGGCGCGATAGTGCCACTCTACGATCGCCTCAATGCGCAACAACTGCCGCCGCTCCCGCCGGTTGACGAGAGCAGCGCACTGGATACCATCATCCAGGTCGCGCGGCACACGGGGATTCCGCAGGTGGTGGGTCTGTCGTTCGAGGGCCTGAAGCGCGCGGACGCAGCATTTCGCGCCGGCATCCTCACTGCCCGCGGCAAGATCCCGACCGCCGACTTTCCGCAATACTGGCGCGATGCGTGGGACGGCAAGCTCACCGACCTCACGACCAGCGAATTCAATAAGCTTTTCTTGGGCGCTGCCATCTACGACCAAGCCAAACACCAGGCGCTCATTCCGGGTTGGACTAAGAAGGTCCTCAATCCAGAGACGCACCTCACTGAAGATGTGCCGGTTATAAGCGTTGGGAGCGTACTCGACTTCAGCGCTGACATCTGGGCATCGCCGCTCAGCTACATCACGGCAGGTGGGCCTGGTGCTGTGAAGGCCCTCACAAAGACCCCGCTTTGGAGCCCATTTCGCACCATGGGCCGCGGGATCGGCGTGATCGACGATTACATCTTCGGCACCGCGAACAAGTTCCCGATGCTCGGGAATCTGTTGATGCACGCGCGGGAGCTACGACACGCATTCGAGCGCTGGCCGAATGTGACCAAGGACTTCGAGACCACGCGGGATACGATGAACAAGGCCCTCATTGACTGGGCGCCGAAACTGCACAACATCTTGTTTCGTGAGGAGCGCGCTCTCGGCATCTTCAAGAAGTCCACGCACAAATACTTGCCGACTGAAGAGCGCCGGGTGATGAATCACCTGTTCGATCTCAAGCTGCATCTTGGTGGTCCGCTCACGACCCGCGAGAGCACGCTTGCAGATGAGATCATGACGACCGTGGGCACTCCGCTCATCTCGCGCCTGCAGTCAATGGGCTACTACACGCGATCGCGCACGCCGCCGCTGCTGAGCGGGTTAATGCCGAGCCTGGTCAATCTGCGCTCGATCCCCGCTGACGTGCTCCAGTCGTGGGACTGGAAGACGCTTGGGTGGCTCGGCGTGCCCACATACAAGTCGTCTAAGGCTGCGGTACTCAAGAAGATGCAGTTGCGCGAGGAGCACCTCGATCTCTCGACCGCGATTCGCGATCTCGTCTACGCGAGCGAAAAGAAGCTCCACTGGAACGCGCGACACCGCGAGTCGGTCACGCGCACCGTCACCACTGCGACTCGCGTCGGGACTGGGGGGTTGGTGCCGCGGGCAGGTGGCGCATCTACGCAGTTCGCGGGCGCGACGGTTGCGCGTACTTCGACCTTCACGCGACCCGGCTACAAGTGGGTCAACGACGGCCCACTGCTGAAGTATCGCCCTAAGAAGGTCACGAGTGCGAAGGGCCAGAATACGAACGTGGTTGACTGGTCGAGCGGCGAACGCAGCTACATGGTGCGCCTAATCAACGAGATTCAGGGTCGCGGGCGCGGCCGCGTGACCCTCGAACTCGGCGAACTGAGTCGGCGCGCAGTGTTCAACCTGCAAGACTTCGCGGGCCGCAATCGTGTGACCAAATATCTCTTTAATCGCACCTTCGAAGAGGCCGGGGCGAAGCTCAGCGTCTACGCGAAGCCACAATACGCGACCCAGTTTTTCGTGCACAACGTGGTTCGCAGCATGCTATGGGGCAATCTTGGCGCGGCCGTCAAGAACACCTCACAGCTACTCAACACCGCGGCCGTCAAGGGCATCCCCGCGACCATCAAGGGCATGTTCGAGCTTTCGAATCCTGAGCGCTATGCGCTCGCACAAACCGAAGTCTGGCACGAATTCAAGAAGCTCCTCATCGACGAGCGCTGGACAGCCCGGGTCGGGAGTCGTGTCGATGACCTCATGATGCTGCCGTTCAATGCGACCGAAAATCTCGCGCGCGGGACTGCGTTCAATGTGTATCTTGATGATTACATGCGCAAGAACCGCATTCCGTCGTTTGCGGCCCTCATGACCGACCCGCGCCGTGAGCCTGCGATTCGAGCTGCTGTGCACGGCGCCTACGACACGAACTTCATCTATGGCGTCCTTGGGCGGCCCGCGAGCGCGCTCGGATCGCCGATGATGCGGCCGTTCACAACGCTCCTCTCATATGGGCCTAAGCAGCTCGAATTCTATCGCCGGGCGGTCAAGGAAGACGGGAGCGTGCTGCTGCGTGCACTTGGCATGCACGGGCTCGCGATTGATCTCGGTAACCGGTGGCTCGGGATCGCGCCGGAAGCGTGGATCGGCTGGGGCTTCGCGCCCCCGATGCAGTCGATTGATGGCATTCCGCTCATGACCTCCCCGCAGCTTCGGTGGGGCCTTGACATCGCGCGTGGGTTTGGGGCGCTGGGGGCTGGCAACGAGGCCGAAGCTTCGAAGCACTTTCGTAGTGCGCAGGGCGCAACCGGCACGGTCCTCGCGCTCGCACCCGAATTCTGGCATAATTATACGACCCAGCCGGGGCTCCTGCCGCCGGGACAGGAGCTGGGGCGAGCACTCCTTGCAGCTGGCCCGCAGCTGGGTGCGCTCCCGGTGCCGATTGTCGCGATCGCGAAGGCCGCGAGCATCCTGCGCGGTATCAAGTCGATGGAGGGCGGCATGGGCCAGCAACTGTCGCAGACCGGCGAAACGTGGGTGCCGATCTCACGCGCAGATCTTGCGCGATCTACGCTATTCCAGACAACCGTCTCGCGCCAGCGCCAGCAGCTCTCGCAGATGACGCGGGATGCGCGGGGGCGCGTGGACCGTGTGCTCGACGAACGCGTTCGCGCATATCTCACGGCTGCTGAGGACACGAACGGCGACAAGCTGGTCGAGGCCGGGCGCGAAATGTTCAGTCCCATTCGAATCTCACACGGGCTCGTACGCCAGGCGCCTACTACCTACAGCCCACTTGCAGAACAGATCGACAGCCGTATGGGGCGCTTGATTCGGGGCCGTAATCAGTCGCGGGATCTCACCTCGATGATGGACAGCGGGTTCTTGAGCGGCATCTACTACGCAGCCTACATCGACCTGATGATGAAAGCTGAGGGACTACGTGAGCGATGACCACCACGTCACAATCACGTGCTGTAATGCTGCTTGCGGCAGCGGTGCAGGCGCTTGCAGTAATCGCGCTCACCTATTGGGTCGGGCGAGTTGAGGGCATCGAAACCAAGCTCGATGGTCACGAAAAATGGTCCAACAATAAGGTCGTCGAATTTGAGAGTCGCATTCGCGCAAATGAAGAACGCAACAATGAAATTCTACGGCGCCTTGATCGAATCGAGGGCAAGCTCGACCGGCTTGATTTCCCAAAAGTAAGGTGAACAGCGGCTGTAAGTGGTGCACCAGCCCCTGCTGGTGCGAGGGGAGTGATCGACTATGTGGCTCAAGGTATTGAAGGGAACTGGTGTTGCGGCTGCAGGCGCCGGGCTCACGTACCTCGCACAGGTGCTTGGTGACATGGACTTCGGCGATGCCACCCCGGTTGTCACGGCTGCCCTCGCGGTGCTCGTGAACGTGTTGCGGAAGCTCCTGACAAAGTAGGGCGCGGCTCGCGCACCGTCTGCGGCCACACCCATTGCAGCTGGTGACACCTGGAGCACACCACTACATTGTGGCGCCTATATCGCTTGACCAGCGGCATTCCGTAGACGATCTTCGCACATGTTGCACACGTCACAACGACCACTCCTTTCGCCCGAACACCTGTAGCCCATTCTGCCATGCGAGCCCGGCCGCAACCATCGCCTGAAGCGCATCTACCTGCGCCCGCGGACTTGTCGCATCCAGCTTCTTATAGAACAGCTCCATGTTCCAGCCATCGGGCCCGGCCGCCTGCAACGAATCCGCGATTTCGAGCATGCGCTTCTTCTGTGGCGGGGCCGCGATCTCATCGATGACGCTCTCCAACACCGGGTAAAGCTTTGTATCAAGTAGACTTACGGCCGTGTCGATCGCTGCGATCGTGATCGCGCTCCCCCCAACTGCCAGCGCATATAGAGACGCGAATTTGAGCACCAGCATGCTGTATCGGTTCCAGTACCCAGTGAGGTGAATGGAGTCAAAGCCCCTGCGCCGAGCTTGTGCCCTCAACATGAGGAGGCGCTGTTCCACCTCACTAGGCACCACAATGGTAGCAGGTGCGCGTTCTCGAATGTTGCGCAGGTCTGCTGCGAGCGCTCCGATCTGCGCTTCCGTCGGCGTTGTCTCGGGCCCGTCGCGCTGTTGTGCTTCGTGCGCAATCACGAACCTGTGCATGAGGCCGCCGGTGAATTCGTCGATGGAAACGCTGCGCCGCAGATATGCGATGGTCGAACCGAACCCGAACGCAACTGTGAACCCACGGATCTCGATCCGGCCTTCTCCGCGCAGCAGCTCCACCAGGTCCGTGTGTGACAAGCACCGAATCAACCAACTCGTGATCGTCTCAGTCCCGGTGCGTTCTTTCACGATGGTCGCGATCTCGTCCTCGATGTGCAGGCCCTCAAGTATATCCGCGTGCGCGTGGCGCTGCCGGCGCTGCCATTCGGCTCGCGCGCCTGCAACCGTGAACCCACCTGTCCCGATGTAAAACGCCTCGTCGCCGGCCATCGCCGCTTGCGCGACCCGCACCGCTTTCAATAGCGCAAGTGACTTCCCGGTGCCGCTGGGGCCCAGCAACAAGATGCTCGTTGGGGGCCAGAGTGTGCCGGCTGGGCGCACCAGGGCCGCGCGGCGTCCAATGACAGACGACATCGTGAGCATCCCCGCAAGAATATGGTAGCTCCAGGGCGCGCAATCGTTGCCCATGATCTCGCAGTACTTGCCGAGCCAGCCTGGCGCGTAGGGTGTAGGGTCGTTAACGCTGCAGCTCGGTATCACACTCGTCCCCTCGATGAGCGTAGCCCGCCTAGCGGCGTTTGGAGGGATTTGAAATGCCACTTGCGTGTGTGGTCGCTACCGCCGAGCAGTGGCTCTCGGCGCGCGAGGGTGACGCGGGCTACGCTCATTGTGTGTCTCTCCAGTTCGTACCTTGCGTGATCTTCGCCGGCACCATAAATCCCGGCGCGATCGCGGGCCATGGCTGTTCCATGATAGCGCGTAGGCGCGCCGCGACTTCTTGTGCCCTATCGGGTGTTGATTCTATCACGATTTCGTCGTGGCAGAACAGCGTCGGGGGGCGTCCCGTGGCCCAGTGCGCGAGTTCGTGTACCTGTTGCATGCAGCGCCACAAGATGTCAGCGGCGTTCGAGCTTGGATGAAACGCCCAAATTTCGGGCGCAGCGGCCTGTGCATCATAAAAATAGCGGCGCCGGCCGAAGCGATTCTCCGCAAACCCGCACGTTTTCACCTGCGCCACTACGTCCTTGCGCCACCCCATTAGGCCTGCGTACTCACGCTTGAATGCGCGCATCATCGACGCAACGTCTTCGTAGTCCACATCAAAGCCCTTGCCGAGCATCGTCTCGTGGATCTTCTTGGGGCCGGCGCCGTAGGTCGTATTTCCAGTAATCGTAATCGTGCCATCTTGCTTGACAAGCCAGAATCCAGTTATAACTTCAGGACACCACACATCGCCGTGTTCTAGCGGTTCCCACTGCACGCGCTGTCCTGTAATGTAACGACTCTTGCACGCTCTGATGTTGAGTGCCTTACCTGCTTTATCGTGATTACTAACTGCTGTTCTAATTCCATGTAATGCAATCGCAAGCTGCATCGCATCGGCCAATTCGCCTTTATTCTGTCCAATTACAAAGGCCGCTGGTTGCTCATGTCCTTCACTAATTCGCACAGCATTAATGAATGCAGCGCGCTCAGTTGGGGTCATATTGAGCACATATTCAACCCAGTTCGTTTGCCATTTATGGTGCAGTTCAGTTCCTACACCATCACCGCCGGCGAATGGTGCAGCAGTTACAATTGCATCTTCGTGGCCAATCTCACGAGAACGCAGCTCTCGATAAATAGGTTCATGATATTTCCAGGAACCGCCGCGCCATGATCTATACCGCATCGTCCACCAACGATGGTCAGCAGTACAACGATTACTCCATGATTTATGTCCAAGTCGCCCAAGTAACGCATTGGTATAGTGCACGATTCCGTTTAAGCGTTGCCACCCCAATGTATCGGTCACGGGGTCATACCCCATGATCTCGTCACCAACGCGAAGCTCGTTGTGCCGTTTCCACCCTGTTCGTGTAAGTGCTTTAGAATCAAGTGGCTGACAGCCGTAGTAGAAATTCTTCGCACGTGTGCGATCACACTTGAACAGCCCCGCATTCACCGCATGAATATCGCCCGAGATCGCCGACAGGAGCGCAGCATCTGTGCTGAGCGTCCCTGCGATCCACGCCTCAATCTGCGACCAGTCACCGACTACAAATACGTTCCCGGTCGCGTGCGGAATGAACATCGCTCGTAGGTGCTTGGGCACATTCTGGATGTTAGGATTCTGCGCGGACAGGCGCCCGGTCGCAGTCCCGTAGTTCGCGTCATCCTTCTGCACCGGAAAGTAGCTTGGGTGCACCGTGTCCGCGGCGCTCGTGAAATACGTGCTCAGCAGCTTCGAGTGCTCCCGCACTGCCAGCAGCGTCCGAATCACTTCTCGGGCGCGCTCGTCCGCGTGGCGCAACAGCTTGACCAGCGCGGTCTTCTCGGTCGTGATCTTGCCTTCCTTGTACTGTGCGGGCAGGCCCATCTCGTCGTAGAGGAGCTTCTTGAGCTGTGTTGGGGACGCAGCATTAGTAGTGGGGGCCAAGTGTGACCACGCGGCACGGGCCTCTTCGAGCTTCAGTTGCAAGCCTGCAGCCAGTTTCGTCCGCACCTCCCGATCCACTCGTACCCCCACCTCGGTCATGTCGATCAGTATCGGTAGACATCGCATTTCCATCTCAAAAATGTCCAGTTGCCCAAGCTCCCGCAGCGCAGTTCGTTGTGGTTCGACCAGCGCAAGTGTATAGAGTGCATCCATTCGAGGGCGCTCAGGATTCGTAGTTGGTAGCGACTTGAACCTGGGGCAGTCGAGATAGAGGCTGCTCATGGTGTCGAGATTCTTTGCGAGATCCGGCTGCACCTTCTGCCCGGCCCACATCGTGTCCCACACAGGCACATCGGCTGCGAACCCTGGTAGCTCGCGCCGAATATGAATGAGGTCAAACGACAAGTTATGCCCGACCAACAACTCTGCGCCCGTAAGCTCACTTAGCACCTGCGGGGGCGGGGGCCATGGGTAGCTGCACGATGCTATCCCCGTGGTGGTTGGCCCCGCGACCCCCACAAGCGTTATCGCGGAGGTTGCGTCGATGCCGTCGGTTTCGATGTCTACGCAGCGTGCGCCGGTGACCCACGCACTCTGGTCGTCAGTCGGTACACGGTGCAGGTCACCGCACAGGGCTCGCTTGACGCGCTCCACATCAGCCCACAAAAACGGCACCGGCTTGAGTCCTTGGCGCATGATGTATGCCGGATGCAACGACGGGATCACGACCTCACATCTGGGCGGCAGGCACGGCTGAATGGTGCCGCCCTTCACCTTGATAGGAGTGGTGCATTCGTCGGGGCTGATGAGGTGCCCACGCCAGCGCGTGATCTCGCCCTTGATGCCAGTGAGCCGTAGAAGCGCATCGCCGCCGAGCGCGAGCACGACTCTGGCCCCGCTCGACATCACCTCATTTTCGAATCTGCTCGCACATGCCAGCCACTGCTCGGGGGATAGTTTCTTACCTGCACCAAGCACAGGGAAACAATCCGCCACGTTCATGACGCGTGCTTGATCTGGTGATAGCCCGGCTTCGTAGAACGCCCTCCACAACAGGCGCCCACTCGCACCTACGAACGGGCGCCCCTCGATCAGCTCATCACGGCCCGGCGCCATTCCAACTACTAATATCGGTGCGTTGAGCGGACCCGTAGACGCGCATGCCTGTTGCTCATCCCTTCGTGGGCAGTTACGACAATGCACGGCGCCGCCTTTGATGATAGGCCCGCTGCCATGCTAAATAACACGGCTTACACCGACGACCATAATGATTTCTGCGAATCAGATTCTCTTCATTATATTCGTGTCCTTGTGGGCAGTGCGTTTTGCGTTTATTTCGTGGCCCAACGCCGTCGCCACGCATAACATTAACTGCAAGTGTTACTTCTTCTAAATGATTCGGATTGAAGCAAGATCTGTGACGACAAAGATGATCTAGCGTCATCCCAGCACAAATCTTTCGGCCGTGCCATTTTTCGAACATCAGTCGATGTAGATGTCGAGCAGATTTTTTATTTTCTCCACATAGCCGCCAAGTCACAATCGTGTAGCCAGTAACGTTCGGCTTTTGAATAGGGTATATACACGGCCCTATCATTTTTCATCCCCTTCCTCCACGTCAAACTCGATGAGATTGCACAGATCGTTCATGACCGCTTCAAAGATCGCGTCCGACGCATCCAACAACTGATCCTCGTCGATCACGCGCTCTTCGCGGTGCTTGAAGATGCGCCGGATTCCGTACGCGACGCCGTTCTCAACTGCTTCCTGGACCAGCGGGTAGAGGCGCACTTTCACTTGGTGTTTCATGGTCACCTACCACGATGGATGCGCGGCACTCCTCGCAGATCCACACAACAACATCTTCGTCCCGTGCTTGTCCATGTTTACAAATCGGACACTCTATGAAAATTCGCATTTATAGCCCTTCTCTTCGCAGTGGCAAGGGTCGAGGCCATGCCCGCCATTCGTGATCGCGCGAATCAGCTCTTGTCGCGTCCCGTGCATCAGCACTCGTTCCATGTATGTGCGGTCATACTCGTGCACGCCCCAAAAGATTCCCGTCTGGAGGCCCTCTTCGCGTGCCGAAAATGCGAGTTCAACCATAAACGCGAGGGGTGTTCGGGGCCACGGATGATCCGCGCTGATGATGTCCATCGCCCGGCCGTCTTGGTGCTTACTGCGCTTCGTCCATGAGAGCCCGCGCGAGCGCAGCCATAGCTGCCGGGCGGCCCCCCGCCGCGTTTCCACGACGAGGGGGTTCCAGCCCGCACTCTCTAGTCGCTTGGTCGTACCCTCGAATGGGGCACGTCGGACGAGGGCGCCGAGGAGTCGGTCGTTTCGCGCCCAACGTTCCTGGTTCGTCACCGTACACCTACTTGCCTAGGGTGAGCAGACTCCCGTTCTCATTTCCCCATGCCGCGGTAATCCCAAACAAGAAGGTGAGATTCCGCTGCGAATTATTGCCCGTGAACAGCCCGGTCCCGGCCCCGGCCTTCGTGTTGATGAGATCGTAGGTCGCGCCGACTGCGAGGTTCCCGAAGAAGCCCACAGCTACCCCAGCCTTCGCAGCGAACGCGTCCGTTGCGCTGTCCGCGCCCATCAAAAACGGGATCTCCAGCGACACGACCGGCACGTCCGCGGCATTCACCCAGTTGATCCCGACCTTCCAGCCCGCACCTTCTGTGAGCACATTCGTGTGGTACTCACCTGCATCATCCTGCCCAACCGCGAGGGCTGCGATCATCGGTCCGTGGGTCACGCGGGGCACGAGGCTCTCTGCGAACACGTCCCGCACGAACATAATCGCGACCAGTACAAGAATCACAAACACGACGAACTTCATCGTCTTACTCACAACGATCCTCCTATTCGATCACTGTCGTCTGATTAATCACCCCATGCCGCCACAACCACCGCTGCTGCGTTTCGAGCTGCAGCATCGGCCACCGCTCTCGCGACCGATCCGCAGTCGATAGCACCGCGCCACTCGGCACGAATCGCTCCGCGTCAATCACATCATCCTCTACCATCTGACACCCAAGTTTCACCGTCGCGTTCCCATCGCGGAGCACCAGAAACGTCACGTCCACTATCGGTCCATCTGGCTTTAGTGCGCGCCATCCGCCTTGCGTGAACCACATCACTTTTGCGGCTGCTGAGTCGAGGCCGCAAATTGCTGTCACGCCACCACTTAGCATGGTCCAATCAATATACCCATCCGAGCCCAACACGCGTCGGTCGCCGCCATCGATCACCTGTAGCGTATCGACTCCCGGCTCGTCCTGAGGCAGCACCCGCACCGCGCTCGTCTTCCAGCCCGGTCGCGGCTGAATGTTCACCAGTAGCAGCTCGTTCGCTTCCCACACGAGCGTGAACCCGATCGAGTCGTTGTTCGCAATCGCATATGGGAACCAGTCACTCACGGTCACGGTCACGTTGTCGTACTTTGCGGCGCTGATCGACGCAGGTAGCAGCGTGATGGCAGTTTGGAGACTTTCGGGATTCGAGGCAAAAAAGTCACCCTTACCCTTCGTATCCCCCGTGATGATCGTGCTCGACGAGACCATCGAATAGTTCGCGGTGTCTGTTGCGATCGCCGCATGATAATCATCTTCGATCTCCCAAATGATCCCGGCCGGCTTGCGGTCGTAGTTCCCATCTGCGACCGTCGCTTCCACGCAATTCGCGATGGTATCGGTCCACGCAAACACTGCGGTTCCAGCCGCGATCGCAGTGAATTCAAGCTTGAAGTCCGCCTTGAAATCCCCGAAGCGGCGTTCGCGTGGCCGATGCGACCACGAGATTCCGCCAATCGCAACATGCGCCGCACTTGGCGCAGTCTCGCACTCGGTTGTTCGCGCGCTCCCGTCCCGCATCTCCGAGATTCGCACCTCGTCGTACGGGTCTTGAATGCGCCCCGTAGGGCGCACCAGGGTTGAGTCGTAGTAGAAGCTCCCGCTGAAGTTCAGCAGCGTTCCGCTTTCCACATCCACTCCCGCACGTACCCAAAAGCTCCCACCGGTTCGCGCGTGCGCTGGTGCATCCACCAGCACTGTTGCTGCTGCTGAGTCCGTTGCGTGCACAGTTTCCCCGTCGTAGACCAACACCGGGTCCATTGGGGCCGGCGCCCTGGCCGCGATCAACCCAAGCGCCAAAATGAGCCACTTTCGCATCTTAACCTCCGTCATTCGCCCCAGGTGTACGTGAGCCCTTTGTGGTACAGAAACACGTAGTTCAGCCACGCATGGCGCGCGGTCTCGTAGACGTATGTCGCGCCCTTGCTGAGCGGCACGTTCCCGTAGTTGAACCGTGTCCAGCTCTGCTTGACCCCGTTTCCGATGTACGTGAACGGCCGGCCGGCGCCAGGCACCAGCTCGTTGTCATACCCGGCAAGCCCGATCTCGAACACGTCCTGGCAGTTTGCCACGAACCTGAACGTGGCGGCGGCGCCGGCTATGCTCACCTTGGCCCCGTTGATCTTGTAGAGCCTGAACCAGGCGAGCTTGCTCGTGATGCTTGGTGGCGATGAGCCCAACCATCCCCTTGAAATTCTGTACGAGAGCGCACCTGCGCCTTGTGGCGAGGCGTCGTAGTCGAAGATGACCTCGAATCCGTCGAATGGTGATCCGGCTCCGGCGGCGGAAGCAACGAGTCTCTGCCAGTTCGCGGGGTCCTCGTCGCACCAGCTTGTGTACTCGACGAACCCTTCGATGCTGCTCACCGAGTCTGCCCAGACGCGCATGGTGACGGTCAGAGTGTCAGACACGCTCGCCGTCGAGTCGTTCGCCGAGAACACGACCGCAAGCGGAGCACAGTACGTTGCCCCCACTTGCGCCCCGGTTCCAGCGCCGCCTTCCTTCGGCGGGTGCCCGTCCCAATTACCAGCGTCGCACCGGCTGGTATTCACGCCAGTAGCTACGATCACTGCGTCGGAAACCGTGTGCCACGCGCTGTTACTTGGCGTAACGTACGTCGTTCCAGCACTATTCGTGATGATAGCAGCGCCGGTATTTGCACTATTGAACACCGAAAACATCGTTGTGCAGGCACCATTCAGTCCGTTCGCTCCGAACTGGTGCCGGGTGAGATCAAAGTCGGCAGTTGTGACTTGCGCTGATCCGGTCGCGAACGGGAAGAACTGCACCCGTCCGATCATCTGCGAATCTGCGCTCGCGCTGGTCTTGTCATAGAGCATCCACAGATCAGCGTCCGCGAGCTTGGTGCCCTGCTTCGGGTCTCGAATCGTGATGTCGTCGAACTCTGCCATGCATCCGCGGGTCGCGGGTGCGCCCGTGAAGTCGTATCGCACTGGCATCACGCGGGTCGAGTCGTAGAACACCTTAATCGCTGCTGCGCGCCACGGGGCCGCGCTCCGCACCCACACGTCAGCCCAGAAGGCCGTCCCAGCTGCAACCGTATCCGGCACCGCAACACGCACATAGTAGTTGTTGTCCGGCGCACCTGCAGCGCTCAGCACGATGAGGCCGCTTGCAGCAGGCATCTGGAACGTCTCGACCGCTGCCTGCAGCGACCCGTCCGGCAGCACCTTCTGGAACATCGGGCTACTGTTCATATCCGGCGGATCGACTAGAACGCTCGTGAGCACCGAGTCGCTGGTCGTCGCCCCGGAGTCCATCGTTCGAACAAACACCTTGCCGTTGTCGTAGTCTCGGCGCCAGATTTTGTACGCTCGCCCGTTGACCGTGCTGCCCTGGTGCAGCACCAGATCCCCAATCGGTTCCCCGAGATAGCACGCGGCGGTCGAGTCTTGAAGCGCGTCCCACATCGGGAGCGATGTCGTGTTGACATAGCATGCGTCCCAGTCCGAGACGCACGGATTCAATACATCGCCAACAGCATCCACGTGACAGGTTAGTCCGCCGTACGTGTTCTGGCGCCCAACTAGCGGGCTGAACTCGGTGCCAGGATCGCCTTCGACGGTCGATGCCGTTGCGTAGGCGAGTGCCCCGAGGCCGTAGAGGCTACGCTGGATTGACACACAGAGCGCGGTTGGGGATTCGGTGCATTTCCGTCCGCCGAGCACGTTGACCATCGAGGCGCTGACAACCAGAGCATTCTTGTTGCTCAGTTTCTCGCGCTTGTACATGAGCATCGGCCAGTCGATGTTGCCGGTGCTGTTGCCGCCGATCTCAAGCGCGCCGTTGTATTCGAGCACGGCGAAGTCGAGCAGGTCCTGCCTAAACAAGGAGTCCTGGTATACCGGGATGCTCGTGCAGCAGGTGTCGGCGAAAAAGAATCTGCTGCCGTCTCCAGCCACGTTCCTAGCCAAAAACTTTTTGGGATCCTCGGCGTTGAGGCTGTCTTTTAGCTCTTTGCAGAACACGTTCCACTTGCCGGGGCCGCGAAGCCAGCGGTTGAACCCGGTTGGCTGTCCAGACGGCGGCGGCTGCGTGATGCCTTGCTGGTAAACAACTGTTGGTCCGGCTTCCTGGAAGTGGCCGCCGCTGAGCACAATACGGTCTTGGGGGTCAACGGCGTTGAACCCCGCGTTGTCCAGAAAAAGGCCGTCTGGGAACACGTCAGTTCCGCCAGGAAGAGGCTCGCGGGCGAGCGACAGGAGAAAATTGCGGTAGGTTGCTCTTGATAGCGGGTTCTTGAACGTCGTGATCCAGCGCGGGGCACTAACACCGACAGTTCCGCCCGCGCAGTTCACGAAATCGTACATAGGAACCTTGGAGCCTGGCAGGTACGTCTTGTCGAAGCAGCCGTAGCTGTTGGCGCAGCTTCCGGCGCACGGGACGTTGCTGCACGTCGCCGGAGCGGCCCAGGGGGCGCAGCGGAAGTACCTGACGGTGGTAGTGTCAGAGAAGTGCAGATACAGGTTCTCTGCCACTGAGTCTGGGAGCCCTTGCGCGGTCACGTATGCCCGCCACTGACCGTCGGCCGTGAACTGCGGCGTCGCCCCTCCGTTCGTGTGACTCGTCGGGCTGAAGTACCGCAGTACCTTCAGGTCGGGGTTGATGAGCTTTGCCGCCCGGGCACCGGCGCTGTAGCTGTACGAAATGTCGAAGCTCGACAGGTGCTGAACAAGCGAGTCGTTCGCGCACTCAAGATAGATTGGCGAGCTGAACCCAGGTGACGCGGCCACTCTATGAGCTGCAGACGCCACCGCCAGAGCGACCAGGACCGCGAGAAACCACTTGAACCGCATTGGAGACCTCCAGTTAACCCTTGGCACAGCGTTGCCGAAACGATTCTAGTCCGTTCTGGCGGTAAATGTCTACCTGTAAAGCCCCTTCACGCGCTGCCACGAGGTCGAGGCGAGTGGCTTCTCGGTCACATTCTCGCACTCCGGCTTACACCCTGCTGGCCCATTCCCTACCGAGCGCAGATACGACTTCGAGTAAACCGCAGAGTATGCAATCCCGCAGGCGTCCGAGATGTCCGCATGCCAGATATACGCTCCAACGCCTCCACCGTAAAATGGCGGCGGGCCCTCCGACGTACAAACCCCCGTAAATGGCACATGGTTGCTCGAATACTGCCCGAGATAGAATGTTGGTTCGGGCGCACTGTTTAACCACGCATGGATTGCGGTATTCATTGGCCCGTCTGCATCGTTCGGGGTCGTCAAGTGATAAACCCACGAGTCATTGTATTGACTCCCGTACGACCGTCCGACGAGCGTAAACAACGCCCCCGGCGTAAACCACTCCGACCCATCGCACTCGTTCGTCCCGCAGTCGAGATAGACGTAGAAATCAGTAAACCACCATTCAGGCCGGTGGTCGGACGCGAGATCAGTCCCCGTATGACACCGAAGCCCGCTCCCATTACACGCAACCCCGCCGTCATACTTCGAGACCGTCATCCAAATCTGCCGGGTCGAAGTACGTACAACCGCATCCCCTGCGGTAGCCTTCCCGCTAACTCCCCACGACGTTGCAGCGCTTGCAGCGAGCATCAGAATTGCAAACAGAAACTTCATGTCGATTCCTCCTTATTTCTCCTGATCCACGACAATCCCGCCCATGATATGCACACGCTTGCCGAAGGCATTGAGAAACGCCGCATCCGTTGGCCCATAGTCCACCGTGCTCTTCGTCTCCCATTCTGCAATGACATCACCGTCGTAATCATAGACGATGATCGTTCGGTACAGCCCATGAATCTCGCTGTCGCAGCCCTTGAACGCCTGATCGCATCGAGCGCAGCTCATCAGGAGCGGCAGGCAACCAGCAAGAATCCACTTAGACCTGTTTCTGATCTTCATGTTTTTCACTCCAATCCATCGCTTCTCTCAACACACGGGCACACTTGATGTCGCTGGCACGCTTGGCCGCCAGCTCGGCGGCAGATTCCTGGAAATGCCGTTCTCTCGGTCATCGCCTGTCTAATGCTTTAAAGATAGAAACACTAACACCAATCTTAGGTAGATCTATCACGATTTCATCCGGGCCAGGCTCAACTCCTCCGGTGCTCCATTCCAGCATGTCCTTCTTACGCAGTTTGTGGTTCTTCACGATCTCTCGTAGTTCCAAGAGAATCGCTGCTTCTAGCGTTGCCAGGCTCATTTCCCCTCCAGTTCAAAAAGGAGCAGCGGTCGGATTCGTGGTCGGGTGTACGAGCAACCACAGGGACCGCGCGGCTTCCGACTACCCGTCTCCGCTGCTCCCCTTCACCGTAAATCCAGTGAGTATACCGCCAGGCCTACCATTAAGCGGTCGTATCGGCGCTCGAAGCTCTGTCCCATCAGCGTTGGTGGTCGGTTCATCCAACAACACACCAGACTTCGGGCTGATGAACACGAACCGCTCACCACAAGCCGCGCACTGTATACGCACCGTTGCCGAGAAGGCGTAAACGTCAGTGATGCGGTCAACATCGACCTCGGCCTGGAAGTCTGGATGTGAACAGTCGAGCCTCATTCGCCGCTCCTCACCTTCTTCAGAAACGCCTCGACCCTGCGCTCGAAGTCGTGCGTGCCGCAAGTGCACGGCTTCCACGGTTCAGCTCCGGTTGGCCTACGGTCGTTGATCGCGCACTTGTATTCGTGTGGCAGGTCGTACTGATCCATCTCCCGCAACAGCGCGACGGCCTCTTTTTTCGCGCTCATTTCGCCCTCACCTTCGCGAACCAAGCGTGCACCTTATCCCAGTAGTCCTTATAGACCGACCCGTGGCGCGGATCGCGTAGCAACTCCTCCGCCTCTTCGAGCAGGAGAATTGCGTCGTGGAGTCGGTCGCGAATGAAATCTCCACGAGATAATACAGGCGTCGGTTCAGTCCAGTATCGTTCGCACTCGTCCATCAACGTCCCTGCCCGCCCCCGATGCACCTTCCCGCAGATCGCGCAGTTCATGTTCCAGCTCCGTAGATTCTCAACGGACACCAGCGGTAGTTGTGCGCCATCGACCCACACCGCTTACAGCGAGGCCTTTTTGCCCTCATGGGTATTCCACCCATCCATCGATTCTCTCACAGGGACCGTCGCACTCGGCTTCCGACTACCCGGTCATTCGCCGCTCCCCACCTTCTTCAACAACTCCTCGACCCTGCGCACGTAGTCAACCTTGCCGCAGTCGCAGTAGGCCTCTCGGAATTTGTGAAGTCCAGGAATAGACTTGCACCAGACTGGCCCCATTCCCTCGTACTTCTGCATTTCCCGCAGCAGCGCGATAGCCCCGTCGGCCAAATCACAGGCGTTCTCGAACTCGGCGGCCATGTTCTCACCGGCGCCGAATACGTCGTTGAATCTAGCGCGCAGCTCGTCGATTTTCGAACTCATTCCACCCTCGCCTTCGCCAGCCACGCCAGCGCGCTCCTTTGATCGTCGCTCAGATCGTAGTATTTCGACGCCGGTCCTAGAACTAAGCGGCAATTCAGTGCCTCGATGATCTCCTCCGCCTCTTCGAGCAGGAGCACCACGCCATGAGCGATCATCATCTGACGCGACGGCGGACCAAGCCAGATGTATTGCTTATTGTCGGCGAGTTCATTCCACAACTGCCCCCGATGCACCTTCCCGCAGATCGCGCAGTTCATGGCTTCTCCCCATCCAGGAAGGCGTCAATGTCGTCCAAAATCTCTACCTCCGTGTCAACCCTCTCGCCGGTGCCAGTATCAACAAAGTCACCTTCTGCATTCCACCTTTGCAATCTTCGCAACAGCGTGATTGCCTCGTTGGCGAGTTCTAATGTCTCCTCAATCGGAGGCTCCCAGTAATTACTTGCGATGCCTGTCAGCGTCGCCAACCACTCTTCGGCCGTGCCGGTGCGCTCGCCAAAGTCAAGGAAATCGGTCACTTCCCACCCTCCATCGCGTCTACGATCACCCGGGCTGCCCGCACTGCACTACAACCAGCGCATACACAATCGTCTGTCCTAGTGCGTAGAAGATGTCGATTGTTATCAACTGTCTGCTTTGCAACGGCCCTCACGAACTGCTCCATCGCAAAGCCCAGATCAGACTCACGCTCTTCGCAGTAAGAAATTCGGCAATCGGCGTGCTGCCCGGAGTGGGTCTTCGCCCACTCCCTCACCTCATCCGCGTCTAGCCAATTCACCACCCACCCCCGAGCGGCTCGTGTCCTGGGCTGTGTTGCGGGCTCACTTCAGTCTCCTCCCACACCAAGAGCACACTTTATACGGCGGCGTCGCGCCCATCATCCAGACCGGCACATGCTTGCGCCTGATCCAGCAAATCCACAGCTTCCCGACGAAAGAGGCGTCAGGATTAAGAACGCCGCTCACCTTTTTCCCTCACTCTCTCACGAATTTCCTGGCGTCTCAGCGTTGTGAGGCGCACCCCCTCGCACCTCGTGTGCCCGCAAAAACAACGTCTCAATCTTTCTCATATAGCTCCTGTCTCGCGCGCTCTTCCCGCGCGTTGCGCTCGTCACGATACAGGGGCCACTCACCATCGAGGCACAACACGCCCATCATCGCGTAGTTGCAGCAGTCCATGAACGTGTCCCGCGCAGTCTCGTCCTTGGGCGGCACGTACCCCTCGAAGTAGATTTGTCGGAGGCGTTCGATTTTGTCGGTCATGCGGACCACGATCCCTAAGTCCTTGAAACGACTGATGTTGTGGGGGCCGTAGGAAGCCTGCTTTCGTGCCCACAGCTCGAAGGCCCGCGCAAATCCGCGCACCATCGCTTCGTCCAGCTCGCTGTCCCCGCCGGACGGGCAGTCCAATAGCAACCACCCGTCCGGGACGCGCTTCACCTTCATTTGGGTGCCCTAAAATACCCGATGTTCTGCCGCGGGATCATGTCCTTGTCGGGTGCGAGCTTGACCTGCGCACTCACGCGCATGTTGCGCATCTGCGGCACGGGCAGCTGGTCGAGACTCGTGATCGCACCCTCGTGCCCGATCGCGGTCATGAGGCCGATCAGCTCACGGTAGTTGATACTCACCCGCGTCTGCGCGCCCTTATCACCCTTCTCGGCTGCCCGCCACGGAAAGAACAACGATGACATCGCGGTTCGACCCTGGTTCTTCGACACAACATCGCTCGGGACCGTGAGGGTCAGTTGCACAAACTCCTGATCCCCGTCTACCTTCACTGCGACATCGCGAATCACGAACGTCTCGCGCCAGACGTGCTTCGGGAAGTCGGGGTCGTCGCTCTCGGTCACCTTGTGACCCTGAACGCCATCAGCCGGCGGTGACAGAAACTGTCCTGCGCGCAGATCCTTCGCGAGATCAGGACTAATCTTGTAGAATGCCACTTCTATCTCCTCACTTGTTAATGCTGAATCCGGGCTCGTTCCAATGCGCAACTACGAACTTCTCACGTGACTTTGTGTGCTCCACCTCCAAAAATGGGTCCTTGTCTTCGACAACGTGTAGGATGTTGAATCGTACCTCGGCTTTGAATTCGCTCACGAGGGCGGCGCTCAGACGCAGCACCTCAATCGGAATCGCGGCATCGTAGACCGATTCGCTTCGCCAAGTGTCCTTGTCCGTGGCTCGCATCGGGCTGCGCTCGACGGTCGCGCGAACCCACTTGTTCTCCTTCGCCATGTTCATCACGTATCGGTCGATCGCGTCCTGCGGATACACCACGACCTCATTGCGTTGCAACCAGCGCGCGAGTGGGTGCGCAGCCGGGTCCCACTTCGACCCATATCCTACGGCCTTGCACAGCTGGTCGTACTCAGCTCCACCTTCGACCTCCACCGGCAAGTGCGACTCGATCATATCGCACACCCCGAGGCCGATTTGCTCAAGCAGTTTCATTCACGTTCCCTTCGTTTAGGAGGCGCCAAAAATGCGTGGGGTCGTTTTGGAGCGCGACCTGCGGCGGTAGCTCGCGGGTCCCGCGCACGCCGGCTACCCAAATCCCACGCTGCATCGTGTTCACGATCACTTCACTCTTCTCAGTCGTCGCCATACGGCGCTGCATGTGCAGCACCGTATCGTACTTCGCAGGAATCCACCGAATCGACTTCTTGCCCACAGTTGCGGGCCCACCTACGAGGCCCTCGATGGAGCCACTTTCAGGTTCCACGAAGTCCTCGTGGAAGATCACGATCAAGTGCAGGGGCTGGCCCCACAGGTGCTCTTGTAAAAACGCGACCGTGTTCTGTGTAGCACCATAGTCGCCTTCCATCGGTGAGGTGTGCCACGAGCCAAGCTGTCGCGTGCCGACCTGCACCGCGTGTTTGTCGCTGAACACACCAGTGTCGCTGTAGAAGCGCAAGATGCGCTTGCTGGTCTCGGTCATCGTGTCCCAGATGAGCGTCTTCACACCCGCTTGTTTATAGCTCGTGCGGGCTATTGCGACCGCCTCTTCGAGCCAGTTGGGGCTCCCGTCAGGTACGACCATGATGAACCGGTCACGATTTGCGTCGAGCACGGGCTTGATTGCGCTGGCAGCGGCGTCGGCAGCGCTCATGTCTGTGCTCTTCGGCATATCGGCGGTCACGAGAATCGCGCGCTCGCCCCAATAGGGTCCCCACGGGAGGCTCGTTGCGAGGCGCGTCTTGCCGACCTTCGGGCCGCCGTAGAGACAGATGCGTTCGAGGGCGGCGCCGGGCGTTTCGACTATTTGCATGTGGGCCTTTCATAGAAAAGGAATGTCTGATTCGCTGTAGTTAATGTGCTGGTGCTTGTTAAGCGCGCAAAAAAGGGCGCACCAGCACGCGAATTCCTTCCGCCTCCCGTAGCTTCGCCGTAACGACCGCGACGATGCGAACTTCTTCGCTGTTTGCGGCGGCCACACAGTGTGGTCCCGCTACAATGTCGAGTTCCTCGTCGCGCTCACGCACGATCACGTACTCGTAGATTTCCTGCTTCAACTCGTGCTCCCTTCGTATCGTTCCAGTGGATTCGCATCTTCGAACAGCGCACTTTCGATCGGTATCCCGCGCCAGCAGGGCCCGTAGTAGGCGCACAGCGAATTCCCGAACTTACCAGTGCACGACTTTCGCGCACGACGCTTTGAGTCGAGGACTTCGCAAAGCTCAATCGCATCCCGCCTCGCTCGCTCGATGTCGGCTTCGTCAACCGGAATGAACTCAATGTGAAGGGCTTGCGCTGCGTCCTCGTTCGTGCGTCGTTCAGCCAGCTTGCGCACGATATTAGCAAGTGTGCCGCCGTACGGCAACCCCGGCCACGACGCGCGCACGAGCAGCGGGTATAGGCACTCGTGCAGCTCGCGTGCCAACCCAGCGCAAAAAACATCCACCGGCGAATAACCGCTTAAGCTCTTGTGACTACAGTGCCAGAGCGCCCCGTCCCACACGACAACCGCATCTGGGATCCCACGAAACACCACGCGGCGTCCACTTTTTAGCTTACCGATGTCCACTGATAAGGACTTCTCAGCCACCAGCACGCTTTCCCACGGGTGCTCGCGGCCGTACTTGGCCCACCATGCGTGGACTGCGGCGAGCAGGGCGCGACCCTTCGCGATCGGAATTGGCGGGGTTAGTTGCGCAGAGGGTGGATGGCCCTGGATCATGCTCTCCATCTGCAGGTGGAGCCATTTGCCGAGGACTGCCCACTCGGGTTCGGGGCCCGACAACCTGCGCTTGGTGCGCCATCGCCACTCGTGATATTGCGGACACCATTCGTGGTCGTCGAGTTCACTCGCTGTTACTACTAGAGGTTCCATTATCCACCGCTTTCGTGTGCATTCGATTTTTGTACCTTGCGCGATTCCACTGTCTCCACACACGCTTCTCGGGCGCATCCGGCGTGATCTCGCCGCTCCTGATCCCCTCGTCTACCACCACCTTGAGGCGTTCGACGGTTGCGTCCTTGAGCGCTCCCCAGATCACCTCGGGTGCGCTGAGGCCGCTCTCAGCCGTGAGCCTGTTCACGAGGTCCATCCACTGACGCCGGGGCCGCGTGCGTTGGTGCCGGTTCGGCATCCAGCCGAGCCTGTGCCAAACTTCGGTGACTGTCTTCGGGCTCACGTTGAGCGCCTGCGCGATCTTGTACATGCTGATCCCGCGCTGGTACGCGGCCCATGCTTCGCGGCCCTCAGCCTCGGTCAGGTACGGGCGCCCCCGGCCAGATCTCATTCGCTGTCCCCGATCGGGAACTTCCTTGACAGCTGCGCATGTGTGATCAGTTTTTCTACGTAGTTCACGTACAACAGCAACGAAGCATCATCATCGTGTAAGAGGCCTTTTGGCACGAGATACTGGTAGATTGCTGCAATCAACAGCTCGTATTTACGCACCGCTGTCTTTCGACAAAAGTCGTTGAGCTGCTCCATCAGATCCGCCGGAATTGCGGCCGTGTAGTTCACCGGATACTTTGCGCGCGTTTCGATCGCGTTCAGCATTCCCTTCGATTTTGGACGGGGCAAAATTGACCTCCGCGTGATGAGTCGGTAGAGCCGGTCGGACATTTCGGCTGGTTTGATGTCTCGGGCCTCGTACGCTGCCTGCTCTTCGAGCGTTCGTCGCATGTGCTCTCCTTTGAGGAATAGTTTTGAGGCGGCATAGGTGGTGTCCGTGAGGAGAGAAGAAGAAGAGAGAGTCTATAGAAGCGCCACTCGCACCTCTCAGATCCTCAATATATGCTCTTGTCACCGCACCACCTATGCCTAAAGCAAACTACTCCACAACAGCCTGGATGTCAAGCGCTTGTCAGCGCGCGATCGTGTAGACGATAATCGCGAGGGCGATCGGCGCTGCGACGCCCAGAAGGAGCCGCTTCATGAACACCTCCAATCTGTCACGTAAGGAACTCGACCGCATCGGGAAGCTCCACCTTGAGGGCCTTAGCGTGCCCAAGATCGGCAAGGCCGTTGAACGCGACCCCCGAACGATTCGAGTGGCCCTAAAGCGCCTCGGATACAAGACGCGGATGGGCCCGAGTACTGGTAAGAGGGGCAGGATACCGATGCCCCCACGCATTCCTGAGCCCGTGGCTGCGATTTCAGCGCCGGAGGCCACAGATCCGCAGGTCGAGCGCGCTACGGCCGCTAGGGGCCGTTTGTGGGACGTGCTGATGGATGGTGCGAGCCCCGGCCAAGCCGTCGTCCAGGCATTCAACGCGCTCGCTGAGTCCGAAGGGTGGGCCGCGGCGCCACCCAAGCCCCTACCTGAGCCGGTTGATGAGACCGAGGTACTTGCACGCTTCTGTGGCCTGTTCGACTCATATCCTGTGTCGATGCAAAGGGCTATTTTGGAGCGCCTGGCTGCGTTTCGAGCCGCTTCACCGCAACAGTAGTGGGCGGATTCACGGTCGGCACGAACTGGTCGATAGCGTATTTGATCGCTTCTTCTTGGCTGGTCGCGGTCACGATTAGTTACACCTGGACTGCGTAGACGTGTGTGGGTTTGTTCATCGGGTCACCTCCTCGATGTTAGGGCGCACGGTCCCTTCGGCTAGTTCACGTCTCTTTCTCTACGCACTTCTGCGAGGCACTGTTTGAACGCATGCATCATCTGGTCAAGCTCGCCTGGCTCGATCGGCGACAGGGAAATACATTTCCTTCACTGTCCCGCCCCTTCCGCGAGTTCGAGCAACGCCGCGATTAGCGGTAGGAGGAGGAGAGATAGGAGGAGGACTAGCATGGCGTCCTTCGTGCCTCAAACTCAGCCCGTTCTTGGCACAGCACTTGATAGTGTGTGTCGCAAACCCAAAACCAATCACCAAAACGGAATCGTAAGCTAGACTCCGGATAACCGCAGTCATAGTGGATTGCGCCGTGTCCATGATACTTATTATCATATGGACAGACTTGCGGCTTCGCTTGGTTTTCGCAATCCAAAACCGCGCAGGCGTCGGTGCGCGCGGTTACACCAAACCCGCCGCCAGCTCCTTTGCTCCGCGTGTTTATAGTCATTGTCCCGTTCCTTCCTGAGAATGACTAGGAACTTCCGAGTCAGCCCGGATGTCTTCATTTACCATACTAGCTCCCTACGCAGAACGGACACTTGGTCGTGCGGTGCCACCAGCGGCGCGGGCGGCCCACTTGAATGATGCCGAATAGGTCGCGCAGGACAGTGCCGCTATTTTGGCACAGTTGGCACGTCTTGTTGCTTTCGCAGCGTTCGCAGAGGACGCTCCACCACTCGGCGGGGCGCTCGCAGCGTTCGCATTTTTCGCTGAGCGGGCGTGGGTCGTCAATTATGCGGTCCAATCCCTCTCCTCGGGCCATAATCTGTTGAACTCTGCTACTGCTACGTTGTAATCGTCCACGCTCCATGCTGTACGACCACCATGTCGCATGACCCGATTCGCTGCATCTAGTGCAGCAGCCCACGCGATCTCACGTGTGAGTCGCGGCGTTGTGGGATGCTTTTAGTGGATTAGCACCCATGGCTGCACCCACTTAACCAACCATGGGACTTCCAGTGCTCAAGTGCTTTAAGCATCTGTTCAGGTTGCCTCGGGTTCCGTAATGCACGACAATCCGTGTCGCAACTTACAAACGGGCATGGCTCTTCGTGTGCTCCCGGTTTGTATTGTTGCTCTGGGTCACACAGGCAACCAACGGGCGTCCAGCTTTTCATGCTCCCTTCGCTTTGATACGACACCACAAAATCGCCTGCCAGGTCGCGGGCGGGATCTCGCGGCGTTCGGCCTCGCGTCGCACGCGTTGTGCGAGCTTCTTGTACTGCTTCAGTGTTGGCTTCTCGCTGTGGCGGTAGTGCCTGCACATCCAGGTGTCGATCACGACCGCGTTGTCGTTGCCCATCAGCGCACGGTAGAAGGCGCGTATTTTGGGCCCTCGGAGCACATCCAGGGGCGCTTCCCCTGCGAGGATGCGTAGGGCGCGGTCACGTATGATGCGCATCCCTGGCACGCCTTCGCCGCGGAGGGCGCGTTCGGCTTTGCGCACGTTGCGGCGCCACTCTTCGCGTTGGCTGCACACTGCGATCACGCCGGCAACCATCGTAGGTGGACGGGCGTAGATGTCCGCCAGCCCCGCTACGATCGCGCGGGCGTCGCTGTACCAGCGCCAACCAGCGCAGTCTGCGCTGTTCATGCGAGGACTTCCACAAAGGTATCGGTCACCTTGCGGGTCCTTTCGAGCTGCATCAATGGGCTCCAGGTCTTCGCGACCTGCGTCACCGCGTTGTACAGCCGCCACGCGTTTCGTGGCTCTTCGTTCCAAGCTTCGACCGTCGGGGCGTCGAATTCGCGCAGCACAGGCAAGATCTCAGTCGCGTTGATTGCGCCACGTCGGGCACACTCAACCACTAAGTGATCCCGGCCCGCTGCGCCTAGTGAGCAGCCTCTCCAGGCGTCGCGGTGGCTGAGAAACTGGGCGTGGTTTTCGAGCACGCTGCGCAGCCCACCAAACAGGAACGCATAGAGATCGTCCCATGCGCCCGGCGTGTGCTTGCGCGTCTTCATCCACTGGCCGCTGAGTGCCATGTTGTCGCACACGAACACGTTTGTTCCGGCCGCGATGCCCACGCTGAGAGATGCATCGTAGCTATTCCGCACTCCCACCATCAGTCCAACTTCGCGGTCATTGTGGCCGTTGGAGAATTGCAGCAGGCCAAACATTTGCGCGCCCTCACGTGCCAGTGCGAGGCGTTCGCCGGTCGGTTCCAGGTTCCACGTCCGACCTGCTCGCACGATTGTGTCGATTAGGTCGAGATGGCGAACTGGACCATAGCTAGCGGTTGCCTGCGGCACCGTGACTGCTTCGATCTGATCGCGCGAAGCCTGCCAGCCGCCGGCGTGTAGTACCATGCCTTGCATTGGGGTCTCCTTTGATTGACAGCGCCTATTCGGCGCTGGGGGGTGCGAAATTGCACCCGCTGGTGGCAGGTTGATAGGCTCAGCCTGCCAAAGCCGCTCACTTATGATTCACGAGCTTCGTTGCGGCCGCTATCACATCTTTTGTGTCTGCATCTGCGACGGTTGCGATGATTTCCTCGCACAGCTTGTCAAGGTGCTTCCCCAAGTCCACAACCCTAGCGTCGGTTGTTTGACCACATGCGAGCATGGTCACGTGTAGCAGCGCACACAGCGTGTCCATGTCCAGCTGCACGATCATCGACTTGGGTGCCCGCACAGTCTCGCCGAGCCTATTCTGATACTCAGTAAGGTGTGCGGTGTCTGCGTAGCGCAGTTTGCACTGCATCGCTTCTCCCTTGTTGATTCGCAGCCTGCGCGGCTGCGTGCGCGGAGCCTATCCCGCGCGTTGGCTAGGGCGCAGCCCGGCCCATGGTTGCGAGCGCTTGTGCGAGCGCCCCCGCGTGCTTGCGCTTTGCGTCCTGCATGCGACGGGTGCGCTTGAAGCCGCGCGCGTCAATGTAGAACTGAACGCGGCTTGTCCACTTGCGTACGATGCGTGCGCGTGGGCGTTGCGGCATTGTGAAATGCACGTGATACCCGATGGCTTCACGACGCGTCACAATGTGCTCTGCATCGTCCCACATAATCCAGCGACGCTCGGCTGGCCCGTAGATTCGCAAGTTGTGACACACTTGCGCAGTCGCGCTTGCGTGCTCACGCTCGGTGCCTACGTGCTGCTGCGCCTTGCCACGCGCGATCGCGCGTTTCATGGTGCGCCTGCTGCGTCGTCGCATCGCACGCCACGTCAACTTGCGTTGCATGGCGTTTCCTCGTTTCGCCCGTGCCTGTTCGGCGCGGATGATTGGGGAATAGCTGGAATCGAGCCAAGGTTAGGCTTTTTGTAATCGTGTGTGAATTCGCAATTTAACTAGTGTGTCAAGGAAACTTGACATCTGTAAGTGTAGTAAAATCAATACGTTAGCGTCCTTTTAAGAGGACACTAAACACTTGAGTAGTAAGTGTACCCACAGGAGCACATAGCCTGTGCGGGCTGTCCACTTTTTAGGACGCTCGGGGCAGCGGGAGGCGCAGGTAGGAGCGGCTCCGACGTAGGATGCGCTGGTAGGTGCGATGGCGTCGCAACTACCCCCTGGGAGCCCCCCTTCGAGATTGCGAATGGAGCCTCCCCCCTACCTCGCGCTCTATCCGAAAAAAATTCATTCGTGTACACTCCCAGGTGGAGGTGCCTATGCAACGCAAACGCCCTCAAGTGCGCAACGCAGCCGGCAAAATGGTAGTTGCGCCACCCCGCGCACCAATGACCGACCGCAAATCGCGCCTCGTACAGTATCGTGACGAGCACGGCAAGCTCGTGACGGTCGATCTCGCGCTCTGGCGCCCACGAAAGAAGGCACCTTGAGGTGGAGCTGTCGTAAGCTGCTGGGCGCCTGCGAGGTGCTCATGCAACGCGACGATTGTGCCCTCAAGCTGCGCAAGCTGAATGACGCAACTGCACAAAACACATTCACTTGGCGCGATGGGGCCGCGAGCAAAATTACGCTCGTGGTGGATCCCGCGCAATCGAGCTTGGTAGAGGGCTTCCTACACGAGGCCCTTCATGTCGTGCTGGCTGAGGAGATTGGGGAGCACTTCAACGAGGTGGCCGAGGAGTGTGTGATACGCGCCCTCGAAGAGCACCTGTGGCGCAAGACGATGCGTCGGGAGGATACCGAACGGTGGCGTCAAATCATAAACGCGCGGCTGTAATGGCGTGGGTTGCGGGGGTCGTGGACGGCGAGGGGTGCCTCGACTACACCTGCGCAGCCCGCACGGTCAGGCTACGAGTGAAAATGACGCACCTGACTACGATCAAAAAACTGAAGCAAGTGACGGGTGTCGGGAACGTGCGTACCTACCAAACCGGAAATGACCGCCGAGTGTGGGAATGGTGTGTTGTGGGTCGTGAGGAGCTACAGCGGCTGCTGTGCGCGCTTTTGCCCTATAGCGTGACGAAGCTGCGCGAGATCGAAGCGGTGCTCGCGTTCTTTGTAACTAGCCCGCTGCACCCAGGAGTGCCATACTCACCTCGGGAGCTGCGCGCTCGTGACCGGCTCTACAAGCGCCTGAGGCGCCTGAAACATGAGGGATGGCGTGACGAGAAGTGAGCTAGAACGTGGGCTGTGGGCCGAAGCGTGCAGGCGCAAGTTCTGGACCTTCGCGCGATATGGGTTCGGCATCTCGAACTGGATGAACGCGAACCCGCACCAACCGTGGCTCACCGAGCGCATGCACCGTCCGCTGTGCGACTGGTTCGAGTGGCACGTGCGTGACTGGCTCGCAACGCGTCACAAGGCGAGCCGCCGACGCAAGCTGGCCGTGATCTGGCCCCGGCACTTCGGGAAAACTACCCTCATCACGAAAGCCGGGCAGCTATGGTGCCATCTACAGAATGCCGACCTCGCGACCGTGACGGACAGCGTGACCCAGACGAAATCGTACGAGTTCATGAACTCAATTCGAGACACGATCGAAGGCGCGAACCCATACGCGTGGTTTCCGCAGCTCTACGGGAGCTGGGTCGGGCAACGAAACTGGAAGTTGGGCAGCCTCACCCACAACCAGCGCATCGCGAATGCGCGAAGCGAAGCGAGCTTCGAGGCGAGCAGCGTCGAGGTGGGGCTCACTGGTAAGCACCCCGATGCGGTGTTCATTGACGATCCAGTGACCATCGAGAAGCTGCGCGAGGGCGAAGCGTGGCTCAAGCTCGTGGACGACCACGTGAATGCGCTGATCCCGGTGGTGCCGAAAAATGGCCTCATCGTGGCCTGCGCGACCCGCTATCGCGATTACGACTGGATCGGCCGGTTCATCAAGGAAGAGGGTGTGCGCAGCTTGGATGGCATGCAACTGCGCGACCCCGATTTCAAGCTGAGTCGTGATGGGCAGTGGGACCTCTATCTCATGCGGGCCCGAACTGACCTTGGAGACCCGGTGCTGCCTGAGGTGTGGGACGAACAAGCGCTCCGCGACTACGAAAATAAGGATCCCATGGGGTTTGCTGGGCAGATGATGAACGAGCCGGGCGAAGGCGCACATATGCCGATCTCGTGGGCCCAGGTCGAGGGGATGCTCATCGAAGATCGTGAGCTTCCGCGCACCATGCGCTACAGCCTGCACTGCGACGCGGCGTTCAAGAGCGCGGACAAGATCGCAAGCGGCGATTACAGCGTGATTCAGGTGTGGGGCCACGAGCCGCAAACGGGCCAAGTCTACTTTTTAGGTGCCAAGCGGTCGAATGTGTGGAAGGCCGAAGAGTTTCTGGATGCGTTCGTTGCGACCCTTCAAGGGCTGGTCGCGCAGCGGAAGCGCGTGTTTGTCGTGACCTACGACGAGGAGACGGGTGGGCTCCGCGGCACGATGCAGATGGCGCTCATGAACGCGTGTCACGCGATCGGGCTGCCGCTCCCGCCGTGCAAGCCGATGAGGCGCAATGTGCGCAAGGATACGCGAATTCGGGACGCCGCGATGTACTGGGCAGATGGCCGCGTGAAAATCCTGCGTACCGCGCCCGAATGGCGGCAGCTCGCAAGTGAGATGGTGCGACTGGGCGTTGCGAGGACACGCGATATGGCGGACGCCGCAGCCGATGTGTTCGCAGAGGGCGTCTACAAGCCCGAGACGACCGGCTCCAGCATCGGTAACTACCGGCCCGTGCGGCCATGGGACGAGGAACTCGGAACCCCCACAGGACGTTGGTCGGCGGATTTCGTGCGACGGGTGGCGGATAGTGCGCAGGTGCAACGAGAGGAAAAGCTGGAATGGCCGATTCATTAACGGTTGTGTGGGACAGTGAAGCAGCGGACACAAAACGAGACGATGAGAGCTGGGACGAATATCGCGAGCACGCTGGGATCAGCCTCGCAGGCATCTACGTGGTTGAGCGTGGCGAATATGAATTCTACGACGAACAAAGTCTGGAAGAGCTGGCTGCCCGGCTCGAAGGTGCGGGGCTGGTTGTTTCGTACAACGGGGTGCACTACGATCACCTGGTGCTCGATGCGGCGCTCGGCCGGCGCGTCTACATGCCGAATGAACTTGACCTGTGGGATGTGATTAAGTGTGCTCAAACGCGTAGCTGGCCCAAGGGAAGCTGGACGCTCGGCGCAGTCTGCGAGCGTACGTTCGGCGAGGGCAAGAAGGGCGATGGCGCGTTCGCGCCGCACCTGGCTGCAAAGGGCCGCTGGGGCGATCTGGCGACGTATCTGGTTCGTGATGTGTGGTTGACGTGGAAGCTGTGGGAGTTCATGCGCGCTATGGGCTACGTGATTGATCCCGACGGATGCAAGATGGTAGTAGGGGTGAAAAATGGCTGAACCACTTCAACGGCGCGAGCTGGAAGACCGCTATTTGCAGCTTGTGCGCGAGCACTTCGAGCATAGTAAGACGACGTTCTCGGCGTATTTCAACAAGCTGCAGCGCAGGTACGACCTGTATCGTGGGTCATACAAGACGGTGAGCGAGGGCGGCTGGAACGACATCCATATTCCGCTGCTATTTAGTGTTGTGCAATCGGACGTTGCGCGCAAGCTACGAATCATCTTCGGTGGGAATCCGGTGCTCAGTTTCGTGCCAACGGGCGGCGAGGATCAGGAGAAAGCGCGCCGTATGGAAAGACTCGTCGATTATCAATTGTATGATGCGAAGACGTACCAGAAGGGCGCGCGGTTTTTGTTGAATGCGGACCTCTACGGCACGAGCATCTACAAGTACTCATGGAAGAGCGTCTACGGGAGCACCCGGCGCCGCGGACAGGGCGCAGTTGCGAACGTGCGCACGGGCTCGAAGACCCTGCGCTTCAACGGCCCCTGGTGGGAGCACAAGGACTCAACGGACTTCTTTCCGTTCCCGGGCATCATCGATATTGAGGACATGCCGGGGGTTGTGGACCGATACTACATGGAATTTGAGGACATCCGCGCAGGTGCGGAGCTAGGGCCGAATGGCGAGGAAGCGATCTACGATGAGGCGCAGGTGCGCAAGTTGGGCGAGAATCCCCCGAGTCCGCCAGTCAACGACGAACGGGCGCTCAGGCGAAATGTCGCGACTGCGCAGCAGGACGAGTCGTGGCTGCGCATCACGAAATTTTCGAAGCCGGTCGAGATTCTCGAATACTGGGGCCGGGTTCCCGACGACATGAGCGTCACCGACGAGGCTGGTGAAGAGGTTACTGAGCTATTAATCACGGTTGCTGATCGCAAGTGGGTGCTGAACGCGATCCCGAACCCGCACTGGGATCGCAGTAAGCCGTTTGGCGCCTACAGGCCGTTCGAGGACCCGCACTTCTTCCATCCGCCAGGTAAGGCGGATGTTGTCGAGAAGCTGCAGGTTGCGATGAACCGGCTCGCGAACAGCCGACTCGACCTATTGGACCTCACGATCTTCCCGCCGATGCTCTACAACGAGAATAGCGGCCTCATGCCGCGGCGGATGTTCAGCGGCCCAGGCGCGATGATCGGCGTGAACGGCAGCGTCGCGGAGACCGAGATTCGGCAGATGCAGTTTGACCTGCGGGGTGCGCAGCTGAGTTTTGCAGAGGGCGAGACCATCTGGAAGTGGATGCAGCAAGCGACCGGGATCATCGAGGATGTGTCGCAGGGCGTGGGCGCGAGTGACCGCCAAACGGCGCGCGAGTTTATGGGTAGGGCAGAGGCAGTCTCGACACGCCTCGAACAAGAAGTGCGGCTTGCGGAAGTGCAGTGGATGGAGCCACTTGGGAATGCGTTCGTGGAGATGAACCGCCAGTATCTGCCGCTCGATACCGAGGTGAAAATGATCGGGAGCCACGCGATCTGGGATACGGTGAGCGAGCGCATCGTGCCGCCCGAGCAGATTCGCATCACGCAGCAGGACCTGGATAGTGACTACGATGTGCGCGCGACAGGCGCCACGCGTTCGCTCGGGCGGGCGCAGAAGGTCGCGGGGCTGCAGCAGGCTGCGCAGATCCTTGCGCCGATTCCGCAGGTGGCATCGACGGTTAATTGGAGGTTGTTCGTGCGGCAGTATCTCGCGGAGCTGCTACCGAATGTCGATCAGGTGATGAACACCGAACAGCAGCAGCAACAAGCACTTATGATGGCGGCGCAGATGAATGCGAAGGGTGCTGCGCCGAGTCCCTTTGTCGATCAACTGATGGGAGGCATGTGAACGACGTACTGTTTGACGCTGATCGAAAGCGTCGAGAAGCTGAGGCCATGAGGCGCCTGGTTGGTGATGTGGATTTTGCGATTCTGACCGACCTAATCGATGCGGTTGCGACCGCGTATGTGAACCAGCTCATCCAGCCGATACCAGAGGAGTGGAAGAACCACTACCTGCGCGGACTCATCAAGGGGCTGGACGAGGCGAAAACGTTGCCGTTGCGTGTGGTTAGGATGTATGATAAGGAGCTGGAGCAGGCGAACGCACCTGCGCCAGCGCAACCACTGGACAACCCGGTGATGCGCTTGAGCCCTGAGCCTGAGGAGATCCAATGAGCGAGGACAACCCTCGTCGTGTTACGCACCCTGCACTCGTGCCACAGGCCCCACCGCCTGTGGAACCGGTCGAAGTAGCGGAGTCAACCCCCGCTCCTGAGCCCGAACCCGAGGCGCGGGTATTTGTTGGTGGCAGAGAACGGACGGTCGGGGAGGTCGTGAGCGGCTACGAGGCAAGTTCGCAAGAGGCCATGCGGCTTCGTGCGGAACATGCGGCGCTCATGGCAGAGAGAGATGCCATCCGGCGTGAGGCCGATGCGTATAGGTCACAGCTGACCCGCGCACCTGAGCCAGACGTGCCGGAACTCGGCGAGGATCCAGACCCAAAGCAGCTGGCTGCCTGGGTCGAGACCATCGCTGAGAGGCGCGCTCAGAAAATCGCAGATGAGCGCGTCAGAGGTGTTGAGGAACGCTTTCAGCAATTCATTGGAGCGGCGCAGCAGTTCAATGCTGTGCAGGCCGAGATGAAGCAGGGGGATGCGAGCTTCGACGCTGAAAAGTTGAGTGCATATCTCTCGACGAACCCCGATGTTCAGAAGCGATACAATTCGATTTTTGCGGTCGATCAGGCCGCAGCACTTGAATATGGGTGGACCAAAGCGAAGGGGCAACTGGGAGTTGCGCCCGATTCGTCGCGTGTGGTGCAGGCTCCGACCAAGCGCCGTGCGCCGGCCGAAGCACCCGATGATGCCGCGAAACGGCGTCAGCGGATGCTGGATGAGGCTGAGCGCACCGGTAATTGGGAGAAGTTCTACGCTGAGCGCGCTCGTGGAACGTCCATGCAGGTGCCTTCTGAGTGAGGTTGAGAGATGCCAGGTAACGTAACAGTTACCGCCTATGGGACCGGTCCGACCGGGCAGGGTCCTGCAGGCGTTAACATCAACGCTGAGGACGTTCTGGACCTGATCGTAGACGTGACGCCCTGGGAAAACCCAGTGGTCACGATTCTGCCGAAGGTGCAGGCGACCTCGACGCGGCACGAGTGGGTCAACGACTTTCTGCAGAACGCGCGCCCGCGGCACGGGCTTGCTGAGGGTGCAGACTTTGGTGTTGATACCACGACCATGCCGACCAAGACGCGTACTGCGAACTTCTTGCAGCACTTCCGGTACGAGACGAAGGTGTCGAACCTTCAGCGACTCATGAATCCCTACGGGATCAGTGATTCGTATGCGTACGAGATCGGGAAGTTGAGCAAGCAGGTCGGCAAGGACATTGAGGCACGTATTCTCGAAGACAGCGTGCTCTCGACCGGTACGGCCGCAACGTATCAGGGGTCGGAGTCGTCTAACCGCATGCGAACGCTCATCGAGTTGATTGCGGGCCAAGACGCAACGATCGCAACTGGTACGGGTGGCATCGCGAACGGCTCGAAGTCGAATATTCGTGATGCGGAAACGTTGACGGCAACGACGACCGCGACGGGTATTTGGGACGGTACGACCCCGAGTGCCGCAGGTGTTGACCAGGTTGCGCTTTCTGAGATCATCACGACACGAGTGCTGGGGCTCGTGCACGGTGGTGGCGCAGGTGGCGGCGACGGTAGCGGCGATGGCGGTGGCGGACATCCTGATACGATGGTCGTGCCGCCCGCAACGTATGGCATGATCGGTGCATGGGGCAGCTCCTCGACTGGTAGCTACCCGTTCCCGAGCGTGCTTCCACCGCTCACGAATGCGCGACTCGCGCGTGTCGTGCGCTTCTATGACTCGAACTTCGGGCTCATTGAAGTGAT
>Ga0137427_10000125_pt1 | contig 41116 bp, 39 predicted proteins | sample EasRivERMZT700_2_FD_102309 | JGI IMG/M metagenome (GOLD analysis project Ga0137427, IMG submission 102309) | Soil microbial communities from meander-bound floodplain in the East River, Colorado, USA - East River MetaG ERMZT700_2 | ecosystem: Environmental > Terrestrial > Soil > Floodplain ...
ACACGGATCGAGCTCGCTGGGGCAAAGGGTGACCTCTCCGGCATTCGCGCCAAACGCGAAGCGCTGGAGCACCGGATATCGCTGCTCGACGGCCGCGCGATCGACGCCGACCTCCTGGAAGAAGTCGCCCGCGGCGTGCTCCTTGAGACGCGTCGGGATGAGGTGGCGATCCCCCGCGAAAAGCGCTAGGAATCAGCCGGATGGACGATCCGGCTTGCCAAGAGCGTTCCGCCCTTGCCATAAGGCGCGTGTTTGGTTTGTCCGAGAAAACGACGGGGGCGGCAGGGAACGATATGGCGCGCGCGGAAGCGGCGGCAGCCGCCGGCAGTGAAGCCGAAATCAGGAACCTCTCTGACATGCCGGATCGTGCGGCGGTCGATCGGCTGAAGAAATTCTATCGCGACATGCTGCAGATCCGCCGCTTCGAGGAGAAGGCGGGACAGCTCTACGGCATGGGGCTGATCGGCGGATTCTGTCACCTCTATATCGGCCAGGAAGCGGTCGTGGTCGGCATGCAGGGCGCGCTCCGCGCCACCGATCAGGTGATCACGACATATCGCGATCACGGCCACATGCTTGCCACCGGCATGGACCCGGCCGGCGTGATGGCCGAGCTTACAGGACGCGCCACGGGTTATTCGAAGGGCAAGGGCGGCTCGATGCACATGTTCAGCCGCGAGAAGAATTTCTTCGGCGGCCACGGCATCGTGGGGGCCAATGTGCCCATCGGGACGGGCCTCGCCTTCGCCAACCGCTACCGGAAGACCGATGCGGTGTGCGTGACCTATTTCGGCGACGGCGCGGCCAATCAGGGCCAGGTCTTCGAGTCCTTCAACATGGCCGAGCTGTGGAAGCTGCCGGTCATCTACGTGATCGAGAACAATCAGTACGCGATGGGGACCGCGGTGTCGCGCTCGACCGCCGAAGTGCATCTCTACAAGCGCGGCGCCTCGCACAATATTCCCGGCGAAGCCGTGGACGGGATGGACGTCGAGGCGGTCTACGATGCGGGTGTCAAGGCCGTCGCCTGGGCGCGCGAGGGCAACGGACCGCTCATTCTCGAGATGAAGACCTATCGCTATCGCGGCCATTCCATGTCCGATCCGGCGAAGTACCGCACGCGCGAGGAAGTCCAGCAGGTGCGCGAGAAGCAGGATCCGATCGACACGTTCGGGGCTCGCCTGGTGCAGCGGGGCATCATGCGGGAAGACGAACTCAAGGCGATCGACAAGGAGGTGCGCGAGACGATCAATCGCGCCGCCGAATTCGGCGTCGAGTCGCCCGAACCCGCCCCGGAAGAGCTCTACACCGACGTCTACCGTTAGGCCTGTCTCCCCACGGCCACTTCCATTTCATGCAAGCAGGCTTTCTTCGATGACTCAGATCCTGATGCCCGCGCTTTCGCCCACGATGGAGGAGGGCAAGCTCGCCAAGTGGCACGTCAAGGAAGGCGACGCCGTCAAGGCGGGCGACATCCTGGCCGAGATCGAGACCGACAAGGCGACCATGGAGTTCGAGTCGATTGACGAGGGCCGGATCGCAAAGCTTCTCGTTCCCGAGGGGGCTGAAAACGTGAAGGTCAACGCGCCCATTGCCGAACTGGCGCGCGACAGCGAAGCGGCCGTGGCAAGGCCGGCGGGGATTTCGACTGCCACGACCGAACGGACTGACCCGAAAGCCCGACGGGGCGGCGATGTCGTCGAGCGCCTCTTGAGGCCGGCTCCGCCGGCGTCCGCGCCTGCACCCGCTGCTCCCGCAAGTCCCGCGGTTGCGGCCGATCCCGCCATTCCGGCCGGCACCCAATTCGTCACCATCACCGTTCGCGAAGCGCTGCGCGATGCGATGGCGGAAGAAATGCGGCGCGACGACACCGTCTTCCTGATGGGCGAGGAAGTTGCCGAATACCAGGGGGCGTACAAGATCAGCCAGGGTCTGCTCGAGGAGTTCGGCAACCGCCGCGTCATCGACACGCCCATCACCGAACAGGGCTTCGCCGGCCTCGGCGTCGGCGCGGCATTCGGCGGGTTGAGGCCGATCGTCGAGTTCATGACCTTCAATTTCGCCATGCAGGCGATCGATCAGATCATCAACTCGGCGGCGAAGACGCTCTACATGTCGGGCGGGCAGATGGGCTGTGCCATCGTGTTCCGCGGGCCGAACGGCCCGGCGGCGCGCGTCGCCGCGCAGCACAGTCAGGATTACTCGTCCTGGTACGCGCAAATCCCCGGCCTGAAAGTGATCTCGCCGTATTTCGCGGCGGACGCAAAGGGTCTCTTGAAGGCAGCCATCCGCGATCCCAACCCCGTCATCTTCCTCGAGAACGAGATCGTCTATGGCCGCTCGTTCCCGGTGCCCAAGCTCGATGACTTCGTGCTACCGATCGGCAAGGCGCGCGTCGTGCGCGAAGGAACCCACGTGACGCTGGTATCGCATTCGATCTCCGTGGGGATGTGCATGGAGGCGGCTGAAGCGCTGGCGAAGGAAGGCATCGACGCCGAGATCGTCGACCTGCGCACGCTGCGGCCGCTGGACAGCGCGACGGTTATCGAATCGGTGAAAAAGACGAACCGCATCGTCACCGTGGAGCAGGGCTGGCCGGTGTGCTCGATCGGTTCCGAAATCGCGGCCGTCGTGGTCGATCAGGCGTTCGACTGGCTCGATGCGCCGCCCACACGAATCGCCGGCAAGGATGTGCCGATGCCGTATGCCGCGCGGCTCGAGAAGCTTGCGCTGCCGAGCGTCGAGGACATCGTCGCCGCGGCGAAGGCCGTTTGCTACCGGTAAGACAGCACGAGCGCGCGCCAACGATGTCCACCCAGATCCTCATGCCCGCCCTTTCGCCCACGATGGAAGAGGGCAAGCTCGCCAAGTGGCACGTGAAGGAGGGCGACGCCGTCAAAGCCGGCGACATCCTGGCCGAGATCGAGACCGACAAGGCGACGATGGAGTTCGAGTCGATCGATGAAGGCCGCATCGGAAAATTGCTGGTCCCCGAAGGCGCCGAAGGCGTGAAGGTCAACGCCCCGATCGCGACCCTTCTCGGTGAGGGAGAGGCGCCCGATCCGAACGCGCCAGCCGACATCTCGACGGCGATGAAAGCGATCCGCGATCAGATGGGGCCCGTCTCATCGCCGAAGCCTCAACCGATATCGCCGCCTGCGCCGCAGCCGAAGCAAGCGGCCGGTACTGCGGCACCCGCACCGGCACCGGCCGCCCAGGCATCAACCGCTCCGAGGCAGTCGAACGGCGTCAGGATTTTTGCCTCGCCGTTGGCGCGGCGGGTGGCGCAGCTCTCGGGGGTAAGCATCGAGTCTCTCCAGGGCTCCGGTCCGCGCGGCCGCATCGTCAAAGCCGATGTCGACGCCGCTGCGAAGTCCGGCGTTCCGGTGCGCGCCGCCGCTGCGACCGCGCCGCAAGTTCGTCCGACGGCGGAGCCTCAGGCGGCTGGTCCGTCGATGATAGCCCCGCTCCCCGACGCGCGCCTGTTCTACAAGGAGGGCACCTACGACCTCGTGCCCCACGATTCGATGCGCAAGACCATCGCTCGGCGACTGACATCGGCCAAGGCGCTGATCCCGCATTACTACCTGACCATCGATTGCGATATCGGCGCTCTGATGGAGGTTCGCGCCCGGCTGAACGGGCGGGCGCCAAAGGACGGGGAGGGCGCCTACAAGCTTTCGGTCAACGATTTCGTTCTCAAGGCGGCCGCCGAGGCGCTGATGCGGCACCCCGACGTCAATTCGAGCTGGACCGATACCGCACTTCTTCGCCACAAGCATGCCGATATCGGCGTGGCCGTCGACCTCAAGCCAGGCCTGATCACGCCCATCGTCTTCCATGCCGAAGGCAAGGGGTTGGTAGAGATCTCCAACGAGGTCAGATCGCTCGCCGAACGCGCCAAGGCGAAGAAGCTGAAGCCGCAGGACTACGAAGGCGGAACCTTCTCGATTTCCAATCTCGGCATGTTCGGCATCAGGAATTTCACGGCCGTGGTCAATCCGCCGCAAAGCGCGATTCTCGCGGTGGGCGCCGGCGAGGAACGCGCTGTCGTGAAAGACGGCAAGGTTGTCGCCGCCACCATCATGACGGTGACGATGTCGTGCGACCACCGCGTCATCGACGGCGCCACGGGTTCGCGCTTCCTCCAGACCTTCAAGACCTTCGTCGAAGAACCGGCTTCGATGCTCCTATGACCACCAATGCTACGCGATCTCAGTCGGAGGATTTCGTACTCTGCTTCAAAGAAGTCAGACGTCGGTTGGGCGAACAATTTGATGACGAGCGCTTCCGGGAAAGACTGAGAACCGATAACGATTTCGCCACCCTTGCCGGAAAACTAGTCGATCTAGGCTACGATTGTAACCGAGCGATTTCAGCTAAGAGCAGCAAGACACTTGAGGGCGTGCACCCTAACTTCGGTTCCGAATTCAGGAGATTTTTGACGGGGTGGTCCAGGTTTGTCGATGTCTACCTCAGCTGGAAGGTGCCGCAAATCAAAGTCGAACTTCCAGACAGCAGCGAAGAAATTCTACGTCTACTTGACGAACAAATCCCTGCCTCCGACAACGCCGTCGAATATCAGGAGTTTGACCCCGAACAGCATAGCGCATCATCGCTAGTCGAAGAATTGGTCGAAGACGCAAGCGAAGAAGCAGCGTCCAGTTCTCGAACGTTGCGGCAATTGGAAGCCTTCGATTGGATTAACAAGCGAGGATTGAACCTAAAGCAGTTCGAGAAGCGTTGGCATCTCGTCCCTTGGATCGCCGTTCCTCACCACGTCTCCGACCCGACAGCGCTTGGAAGCACTAACGGCCTCTGTTGGCTTATCAACGAAGCAATTCGTGCCTTTCTTTTCGGAGCTGACGGGGCGGCGATCGTAATGTGTCGCGCAATAACTGAGGAATTGATTGAGGAGCATTATCTCCCAGCAAGCGGAACAGTCGTCGAGCCCAAAAAGCTGTGGAAGAACATAGAATCGGCTGAACAACATTATCCCCAACTGAGGAACCACAATCTGGGGGATCGTGTCCGGATTGCAAACGAAGTCCTGCATGAGGGTAAACTTGAGATCTCGTCCATGAAGCGATGGTCAAGTACCGAAAGATTCATACGGGAATGGATTACATCGCTCAGGACGCTGGTTGAACAAGTTCCCTGAAAATTGAGGCGCCCTAGCCATCATGACTGAAAGTTTCGATGTCATCGTCATCGGAGGCGGGCCGGGCGGCTATGTCTGCGCAATCCGCTGTGCCCAGCTCGGGCTCAAGACCGCGGTCGTCGAGCGCGAGAATCTGGGCGGCATCTGTCTCAATTGGGGTTGCATCCCGACCAAGGCGCTGCTGCGCTCCTCCGAGATATGGCACCTGCTGCACCGGTTGGACGAGTTCGGCTTCAGCGGCGACAATTTCCGCTTCGACCTTGCCAAGATCGTCGAGCGTTCGCGCAAAGTCGCGGGTCAGCTCACGAACGGCGTCAAGGGCCTGATGCGCAAGCACAAGATCACGGTCATCGACGGCGAGGCGAAGCTGAAGGGCGGCGGCGCGATCGCGGTCGCCAAGAACGGTCAGACCACGGACTATTCCTCCAAGCATATCGTGCTCGCAACCGGCGCACGGGCCCGCGAGTTTCCCGGGCTCGAGGCCGACGGAAACCTGATCTGGACCTATCGCCATGCGATGGTGCCCAAGGAGTTCCCGAAGACGCTGCTGGTCGTCGGCTCAGGCGCCATCGGCATCGAGTTCGCGAGCTTCTACCGGACGCTCGGCGCCGAGGTCACGGTCGTCGAAGTGCTGGACCGCGTCCTTCCCGTGGAGGACGAGGAGATTTCCGCGTTCGCGTCGCGTGCCTTCGTCAAACAGGGCATGACGATCAAGACCTCTACGACGGTCAGCGCGCTCGACAAGGGCGCGAACCAGGTCACCGCGACGCTGAAGGCGAAAGACGGCAAGACCGAGCAGATCAAGATCGACCGTGTCATCCTCGCGGTGGGGATTGTCGGCAACGTCGAGAACATCGGTCTCGCCGAGGCCGGAGTGAAGGTCGAAAAGACCCATGTCGTCGTGAACGAATGGGGCGAGACCGGAGTCGCCGGCCTGTGGGCGATCGGTGATCTCGTTGGACCGCCATGGCTCGCGCATAAGGCGATGCATGAAGGCGTCATCGTCGCGGAGCGCATCGCCGGCGTCAAAGGCGTGCATCCGCTCAACACGTCCAACGTGCCCGGCTGCACCTATTGCTGGCCGCAGGTGGCGAGCGTCGGATTGACCGAAGCGAAAGCGAGGGAATCGGGGCGCAAGATCAAGGTCGGCAAGTTCCCGTTCATCGGCAACGGCAAGGCGATTGCGCTGGGCGAGGCAGAGGGCTTCGTCAAGACGGTGTTCGATGCCGACACGGGCGAGCTCTTGGGCGCTCACATGATCGGCGCCGAAGTGACCGAGCTGATCCAGGGCTACGGCATTGCGCGCACGCTCGAGGGCACCGACGCGGAGCTGCAGGCGAGCATCTTCCCGCACCCGACGCTGTCGGAGATGATGCACGAAGCGGTGCTCGCCGCCGACGGCCGGCCGCTGCACATCTGAGTCCCGCCGCTTAAGCGATTACTCGCCCGGAGGATCCAGCGCGTAGGCGGCGTTGGGCTGCGTCTGCATCTGGATGTAATCGGCCAAGCCGATGGCGGCGATCAGGCGCTTCTGGGTATTGAGATAATCGATGTGGTCTTCTTCGCTCTTGAGGATGCCCTCATAGAGCGAACGCGAACCGTAATCCTGGATCGTTTCGGCGTGCGCGATGGCTTGGCGCAGATCGGCCAGCGCCTTCTCCTCGAACCTGAGATCGCAGTCGATCACGTCCTCGACGTTCTCGCCGATCAGAAGCTTGTCGAGATATTGCAGATTGGGCAGTCCGCCGAGGAACAGGATCCGCTGGATCAGCGAGTCCGCGTGCTTCATCTCGTCGATCGATTCCTCGTATTCCTTCTTGGAGAGTTCGGAGACTCCCCAATTGGCCAGCATCCGCGAATGCAGGAAGTACTGGTTGATCGCCGTGAGTTCGTTCTTGAGGATGAGGTTGAGGAACTCGATCGACTTCTTGTCGGGTGAGGCGGGCTGGGCCGCTATTCTGCCGCCTGACGCTGACCTTGCGCTTCTTGTTCGTCCTGGAGCATTGCTTCGATCGTTTCGTGGCATGTCCCGCAATTCCTTCTTACGCCGTTGAAAGCGTAAACTTGCTCGGGCGAGGCCGCACCGCAAGCGATGGCGCCACGAATTTTTGCCTCATTCAGCCGGTTGCACACGCAAACGATCATTTAGGGACCAGGCTCCGGGGTACCCCGGTAAATCACCCTAAATGCGAATGATTGTCAATATCGGTCGCAGCGACCTAGGCTGTGTCATCGGCGACACAGTACTCCAAAGGTTCCGGCGCGTCCGTGGGCTTTCTGCAACAATCCTGGGCAAATCCCGCCGCGGACCTGTGGAAATTAAGGAAGACGCAAGTCTGATAGGGGAAATTGTGTTACCTGAAACTGACCCAGTCCTGAGTCATGTCTTCGTTGGGGTTGGGCTTACTATAAGCAGAACAGGTGGGGCGGGACCCAGTAAGTAGAAGGAGTCTTTGATGCTAATGCTTCCACGACCGACGTCTAGTCGCAGGTAAGCACCGCCGGCCTTGTACTGTACTCAACACGAAAGACCGTGACTGCGGAGAGTCTTCTCCGCGAACTTGCTCTTGTTTGAGCAATGTCTTGCCGCGTTTGGGTGCAAAAGGCCGACTACGCAACATCAGTTCAGTGAAAAGCAAAAGAGGGAGTTCGAAATGTTGAATAGAACGAGACTTCTAGTTGCCACCAGCGCCCTGGCTCTGGGCTTTGCCCCGTTTGCGCCTGCTGTGGCAGCCCCGCCCGCGGGGTTCGCCGGTACGGTTAGCGGCGAGTACGGGAACGTGGATATGGGCGGTGCCGATGCCAGTTCTTGGGGCGCCAACGGTGAAGCAGCCTTCGGACTTGGGCCGACCTTCGGAGGCCAGATAAACGGCGGCTACCACAACCTGTCTGGAGATGGTGGCGATGCTGACATCTTCGATGTCGGCGGCAGCCTCTTCTGGGCGTCGGACATGGCTCGCGCCGGCGGCACTATCGCCTATAAGTCCATTGATTTGGGCGGCGGATTCGACGTTAACGCCACCGGCTACGGGGCGTTCGGCGAGTTTTATTTGAGCAATTTTTTCACCATTGGAGCTCATGGCGGCGGCTGGAGCGGCGAGGCCTTGGGCTTTGATTCCGACGGCTTCTACGTTGGTGGGCGGCTGACGGGCTACGTCATGCCGAACCTGGCGATCTCCGGTACTCTCGACTTCTTGGGCGACGACGTGGGGGGAGATGCGACGACCTGGGGCGTCGATGCGGAGTACCAGTTCTCGCCAACGATGCCGATTTCTATCTATGGCGGGTACCGCAACACGTCGTTCGATGGCGGCGGCGATCTCGACGCCTTTTTTATCGGCGTGAAGTTCTATGCCGGCTCGGCGCCGATGGAACTGGTCGGTAATCACCGCAACGGCGCGCTCGGCTGGCTGGGTGACCCGCTCAGAGGCCTGCAATTCTAACATCAACCGCCTCTTGTTGAGGCGGTGTGATCGGCGCTTGCACGTAGCCGATCCAGGACAAGAAGGGGCCGTCCGGGCTGATCAGTTCGGGCGGCCTCTGCTTTTTGTGAGGCAAGCCCGGGCAACTCGCTCCTGTTGCAGGGAGGTAACGCCCCATGAGGGAATCGTCCTCCGGTCTGACTATCGTTGCACTCCAGGCCCCAAAAGGGGTTACAGACCCCGGGGAAAATATGTTAAGAGCGCGATTGGGGGAGTCGCTTCGACGCCGCCAAAGCGGCCGCTTTTCCATAAAGTGGAAGAACGACGGGTCCGCGTGGAAACGAGGGAGATTGCGATGTCAAGAACTACAAAATTGTTGGGGACCGTCAGTATTCTCGCGACGCTTGCGGCCAGTCCGGCGGCGGCACAAGTGACGGGCTTCGCGGGATTCGTGGACTTGTCGTATGCGCATAGCAGCCAAGACAACGACAATGATTTTTTCGGCAACACCGACACGATAGGCAGGAACGCTTTCACCGTTGGCGCCGGCATCGCCTTTCCCGTCGATGAGATCGGTGGGCTCGCATGGCAGCTCGACGGCAACTACTCCTCGCAAACGGGCGACGACGTCACCTTATGCCTCGACCCCTCGGATCTCGATACCTGTTTTGAGTCTGGCTCGAGCCGGATCGTTTGGAATTTTGGCGGCAGCTTCTTCTTGGCGTATGCCGGCAGCCGTACGGGCATCAATATCAACTACGAAACGATGACTGATTTCGGCTCCGTGACGAATGGCGGTCTCTTCACCGAGTGGTACCTCGGCAACTTCACGGTTGCGGCCAAAGGCGGCTGGCTGTGGAGCGGCGGCACGCCGAGCGGCGGACGCGGCAACTACCTGGGCGCTAACGTGGCGGGCTATTTCGGACCGAATTTCGCAGTCGGCGGCTCCGTTACGTGGGCCGACCTGATTTCGGGCTCGACCTTTCAAGGCGGCGGCATCATTCCGCCGACCTGCTTCGGCCCGACCTGCGGACGGCGCGACTTTACCGAAACCAATTTCACCATCGACGCCGAATTCCTCGTCTCCGCGACATTCCCGCTGTCGGTCTTCGGCGGCTACACCTTCACCGACTTCAAGCAAGGCGAGAATATCAGCAACCCATTCCTCGTCAACGAAATGGACTCCAACTCCAACACGGTCTTCATCGGCGTTCGCTACTACATGGGCGGGATGGGCTCGCTGATGGAACTTCATCGCACCGGCAATCTGCGTCCCTGGCTGCGCGGAGCGAACTGATCGTTTGATACAAGATTGTGCCCGCGCACCGATGGGTGCGCGGGCATATTTTTTGGAACTACTCGCCCGCGGCCAGCCAAGGCGCGGGCGTTCGCTCCTTCGGCGCGATGCTCAGCTGCTCCGGACCCACGGCGCCGCCCGAGACGATCATCGTCATCGCCTGGTCCATGGTGAGCGATGTCGGCAGCAGCGCTCTCATCGGAAGGATCTGGAGGAACCCGGCGGTCGGGTTGAATGCGGTCGGGACATAGACCGCCGCAAGCTCTTCCCCCGTCTGGGAATCGGGAAAGATGCGCGTCACCAAGCCGATGGTCTTCATGCCCGGATGAGGGTAGTCGATCAACACGATCCGCGCCGCGTCTCCCGGCTTCTGTTGCAGTATCAGGATGAGCTTCTTCGAGGCGGAGTAGATCGTCTGCACGAACGGGATACGCGCGATGAGGATCTCTATCAGCCCGATCACCTTCTTGCCGATCACCCGCGAGGCGATCGATCCGATCGTGTAGAGCAGGAGAAGCGCACAGATGATCGCCACGACCCACTGGAAAACGGGATTGGTCAGGATGGGATCGGCTGTAGGGAAGCGATCCGTGATGAACATGGTGACGCCTGTCGCCACTGGCGAGCCGACCGCGAACAGGATGGCGAAAACGAAGTCGAGAACGATCCAGACGACGAGCAGGGGAATGACCGTCAAAACGCCTGCAATCAACTTGGTCCGGATGGTCCGGGTGGTCAGCTTGTGTTCGCTCAATGTCCTACGTCATGCCCCCGCCTTGTGCGTGCAACTCGCTTTGGCCATAGATAATCTCCCGGCTCTTCAAGCCTCACGCAAGCGGCGGTTTAACGCATGCCCGTCCTGAACGGCAAAGCCCGAGTCCTGATCACCAGCGCGCTTCCCTATATCAACGGGGTCAAGCACCTGGGGAATCTGGTCGGCTCGATGCTGCCGGCCGATGTTTATGCACGATTCCAGCGCGCCCGAGGCCGCGAAACCATGTTCATTTGCGCGACCGACGAGCACGGCACGCCGGCCGAGCTCGCGGCCTTGGAAGCCGGCCAGCCGGTCGACGTCTATTGCCGCGAGTGGCACCAGATCCAGAAGGACATCGCCGAGCGATTCGGTCTCTCGTGGGATTTCTTCGGCCGCTCGTCGAGCCCGCAGAACCACGATTTGACCCAGCATTTCGCACGAGCACTGTGGAAGAATGGCCATCTGGAGGTGCGCACGACGCGCCAAGTCTACTCCAAAGCCGACGGGCGGTTCCTTCCTGACCGCTACGTCATAGGTACGTGCCCGCATTGCGGGTATGACCGCGCCCGCGGCGACCAGTGTGAAAATTGCACCCGGGTGCTCGATCCGACGGACCTGATCAATCCGCGGTCGGCCCTGTCGGGCTCAGCCGACATCGAGGTGAAGGACAGCGCCCATTTGTTCTTGAAGCAATCCGAATTCGTCGACCGCCTGCGCGAATGGATCGACAGCAAGAAGAACGTCTGGCCTTCGCTTGTGACGTCCATCGCCTACAAATGGCTCGACGAAGGTCTCCAGGACCGCGGCATCACCCGTGATCTCAGCTGGGGCATCCCCGTGCCGGACGACATCGCCGAGGGCCGTCTCAAGGGCAAGGTGTTTTACGTCTGGTTCGATGCGCCGATCGAATACATCTCGGCGACAAGGGAATGGGCTGATGCGAACGGAAAAGGGGATGCCTGGCGCAGCTGGTGGTACGACGCCAAGGACGTCCACTACGTGGAATTCATGGGGAAGGACAACGTGCCGTTCCACACGGTCGGCTTTCCCGTCACGCTTTTCGGCTCGGGCGAGCCGTGGAAGCTGGTCGATGAGCTGAAGGGCTTCAACTACATCAATTATGACGGCGGTAAGTTTTCGACGAGCGGCAAGCGCGGCGTGTTCATGGACACGGCGCTCGAAATCCTTCCCGCCGACTATTGGCGCTACTACCTGATGGCCAACGCGCCGGAAGGTTCGGATTCGAATTTCACCTGGTCCCATTTCGCCGGCGTGGTGAACAAGGATCTCGCCGATGTGCTGGGAAATTTCGTCAACCGCCTGACGCGGTTCACGGCGTCGCGCTTCGACGGGAAGGTGCCGGAAGGCGGCGCCTACGGGCCTGACGAGATGGCGCTGATCGCCGATCTTGACAAGCGTGTCGCTCAGTACACAGAGCACATGGAGGCAATGGAGTTACGCAAGGCGCTGGGCGAGCTCCGCGCCATCTGGGTCCTGGGCAATGAGTACCTAACGCGGGCAGCGCCCTGGACCGCAATCAAGACCGACAGGGACCGAGCCGCGGCCAGCGTGCGCATGGGACTCAATCTCGTGCATCTGTTCGGTCACCTGTCATGGCCCGTCATATCCGAGGCAGCCCGGACCATCCACAATGCGGTGATGGAAGCCCCGGACGTCATTCCCTGGCCGGACGAGCCGATGGCCGAATTCCTCGACGGTCTGGAGCAAGGCGCGCCGATTCAGCAGCCGGCTGTGCTGTTCGCGAAGATCACCGACGAGCAGATCGCTGAATGGGAAACGCGGTTCGGCGGGACCGAGGGTTAACCCGTCGCCAGCCGTTTCCAACCCGAGGAGCCGAGTGCTTCGAGCGGGCGGAAGCGCGCCTTGTAATCCATCTTGCGGCTGCCGCGCACCCAATAGCCGAGATAGACATAAGCAAGGTGCTTGGCTTTCGCCGCGCGGACGTGATCGAGGATCATGTAGGTCCCGAGGCTGCGATGGGCGAGCTGCGGATCGAAGAAGCTGTACACCATGGACAGCCCGTCCTGGAGTACGTCGGTCAAGGCGCACGCGACGAGCCGGCCGGCGCCCCCGCCGTCGCTCACCCGGTACTCGATGAGCATGGTCTCAACCGGCGTTTCTTCGACCATGGCGACGTAGTCGAACAGGCCCATGTCCGACATTCCGCCGCCGGAGTGCCGGCTGGCGAGATAGGTCTGAAGCAGGGCGAACTGCTCGCGTGTCGCTTCGGGCGGAACGACCGTGCGCATGAGGTCGCTGTTGTTGCGGTCCATGCGGCGCATCGAGCGGCTGGGCACGAACTCGTCCGACACCACGCGCACCGAGACGCAGGCGGCGCAGCCGTCGCATGCGGGGCGATAGGCGATCATCTGGCTGCGGCGGAAACCGGAATGCGTGAGCGCGTCGTTCAACGGCGCCGCGTGCGGCCCCATCAGCCGCGCGAACACTTTGCGTTCGACCTTCCCAGGCAAATAGGGGCAGGCTCCTCCCGGGGTGAGGAAGAACTGCGGCAAGCGCGACAAATAATGCTCGGTCAATCTCCCGCCTCAGCTCCCAGAGCCGCTCCCACCACGCGCGCCAGCCGGAATTATGACCCGTCGCAGCCGAGCGCGCCAATGGAATTCGGCCGGAAGGTTAGTGCGAGTTGAGCCCCTCTGCCAAGGCGGGGCTTTGATCAGCAGGCGCCGGGATGCCGGAAGGGCCAGTGCTCATCCTGCGGTTTGACGACGCAGAGGGCCGATGCCCGGTCTCGCCCGGACGGCAGCTGGTTGTCGTCGGCCGGTAAGGCTTTGTTAAGGCGTTTGCACCGCGGCAGGTTCGAGCCACAGCGCATGGGCTACGGTTGCGCTGACGGCCCCGGGAGTGGTTGGAATCGTGATGTATTGCGCGGCCGCCCAAAGTCCCAAAAGGTCGTCGTAGTGGGGCGAATAGATGTTGCCCGATTGCCCCATCGAAATCATGTAGAGCGACTCGTCCGGTACGCCCAGATCGTAGATCGCCCGGTAGCCTGCGCCATGCACGGCGGCGTAGGGCCTTAAGCCGCCCATGGCGTTGCTCGCGCGAAGCAGCGTGAACGCGCCGCCGTCCATCTGGACCTCGCGGTTGAAGATGCTGCCGACGACAGGAAAGTTACCCAGCGGCCGGTGGACGTGGATCGCCATGTGGGGGTCCCCCCAGCGCCAGGCCGACATGTCCTGACCGTAGGTCTCCGACAGCTCGGTCATGGCATCATCGAGCGCGAGCCGGATCCGTGAAGGGCAATCTTCGATCTCCGTCGTGCCGCGATCGTCGCACCAACGTCCGGAGGCATCGGTGTTGTCGAGCACGCGCAGCGTGAACTGCTCGCGATAGCCCCAATAGTTTTCGAAATTGGCCCCAAGCTCGTCACCGTAAATGCGCCGGGCAAGCGCGCGCGCCCAGGCGGAGAAAATCAGCGGCTCGGGGCGGTCGCGCAGCATCGCACCGTTCCAGTCCCCGATGAGCCGAACGGCATCGGCCGCGCGTCCCTCGAACGGACCTGCCGCGACCAGACGCGCCTTCAAGTCGAGTGCGTAGAGATCGACCGGATCGGTTTGAATCGCCTTGAAGCTTTCGACCGAATGTTGGGAGGAGGCCGCAAGCAATTGCTCGATCCGGTCGTAGCGATAGTTGGACTCCCACTCTCGCGTCAGCACGTAGGGGTAGTCGTCCGGTGCGGTCTTGTTGTTGGCGGTGGCGATCTGCCCGGACGGCGGATCGATGATCGAAACCATCGCATCGGCCGGAATGGGATCGCGCCAATCGTAGCGGCCGTCCCAGCCGGGTGCCGGAACAAGCCCGAGGGAGTCGTTGCTGTCGGCGCGCTGCGGCACGCGCCCGGGGAGCATCAGCCCGATATGCCCGGATGCACCGTCGGCATCGGCGTAGACCATGTTCTGCATCGGCGCGACGAAAAGGCGGCCTGCCGCCCGGATGTCTTCGGCGTTCTTGGCGCGGCCAAGCCCCAGCAGCGCCTCCATCGACGTGTCGTCCGGATCGAGCGCGGTCCAGGCGAGTGCCAGCTCATAGCCCTCCGGTTTCGCGTCCGCGAACGAGGACTGGGTGTCGGACACGATCGGGCCGTGCCTCGATTTGCGCACGACGATGCGCCGTTCGTTGCCGAAGCGCACGCGGATGGATTCCGCGCGGGTCTCGAACGCAGCAAAGCCCAGCGGCGTCTGATACTGACGGGAATTGTCCGGGTTGAGGCGCTCGAGATAGAGGTCCTGCGTGTCGGGTCCCGTGTTGGTCACGCCCCACGCCACCGTTCGGTTGCGCCCCGCCACGATCGAGGGGACACCCGGAAGCGTTCCGCCGACGATGTCCTCGCCCGCGAAGGCGAGATGAGCGAGATACCAGAACGACGGAATCGTGAATCCGAGATGCGGGTCATTCGCCAGCATCGGCTTGCCCGATGCGCTGCGCTCTCCGCCCACCACCCAATTGTCGGACGCCGTCGTGTCGGGTACGCCGCGCGCCATGCCGGTGCGCGTCGTGGCGAAGGCGTCGTTGAGATAGGCGGGCAGCGGCGCGGCATCGAAAGGCGGAAAGAAATCCTGCAAGCCGCGCAGGCCGAGCACCGGCAACAGCTTCGCGCGCGCGGCTTCGCCGAACGCGTTGCCGGACAGCTCGAAGGCCATGCCCTTCAGCACGGCGATGCTGTCGGTGGGTGTCCAGGGTTCCGGTGTGACCCCGGCAAGCACGAACTCGATCGGCCAGGGCCCGCGATGCGCTGCAAGATAGGCATTCACGCCGGCGGCATAGGCGTCGAGCGTGCGCCTGGTATCCGGCGAAAGGTGCTCCAGCGCCTGGCCGGCGGCGACGTAGAGACCCATAGTTCGCATCAGGACATCGGCATTGAGGGCAAGCTCGCCGAGCATTTCCGCCAGCCGCCCCTCGATGAAGCGTCGGGAAAGCTCCATCTGCCAGAGGCGGTCCTGAGCGTGGACGTAACCCAGTCCGAAAGCGGCATCCTCGAACGAGCTCGCGAGAACGTGTGGCACGGCGTGGCGGTCACGAAGGATCTGCACGGGCTGGGTCAGGCCGGCCGCGTGGACGGTGCCGTCGTAAACCGGCAGCGAGCGCTGGAAGGACGAGACGAAGTTCAGCCCCAGCAGGAGCACGAGCGCAACGAGAGCCGCGAATCCAACGGAAAGGCGAACCAGCCAGCGCTTCCAGGGAGATCGGTCAGTGCGCATCGGGGCGGAAACTTCGCTAGTGCGGCACTTTGGTCAAGGGTCGAGACATTCGGACGGCTTTTCGAGTATGAGAATGACGGATATCGACGAACTCAATGGCGTCAAGCTGGCAATGACTCGCAGATGCGCATTTGTCGTGGTGTTGGGCGCGGCCCTGGGTTTGGCCGCCGCCGAAGCGCGCGCACAGGTGGCGCTCACCCAATCGACCTTCGAGGCGGGCGTCAATTTTGCCGCCTTTTTCAAGGTCGAGCGCGGCTGTGGCACGTCGCCGACCACAGCCTTGCGGGTTCAGATCCCTGACGGTGTCGCGGTACTCGAACTCCCGGAAAAACCGGGCTGGAGTGTCGGCGCGGAACGCACAGGGGGCCGGGTCACGGCGGTCACGTGGCAGGGCAGGCTGGACTCCCTGCAGCCGGACCAGTTCGGCCTTCTCGTCAGGCTTCCGGCAAAACCGGGTCCGCTCTACTTTGCCGCCGTCCAGCGTTGCGCGGGGCAGGAGATCCGGTGGTCTGAAACCGGCGCCGCGGGCTCGGTTCACCCGGCACCAAGGGTGACCCTCGTTGCGGCTGCGCCCAACGATCATGCTCACCACGCAAGCCCGATCACCATCGAGAAACCCTGGGCTCGCGCGACCCCGCCGGGCGCTCAGACCGGCGCCGCCTATCTGACGATCATGAACCACGGCACCGAAGCAGATGTTCTCATCGCTGCATCATCGCCGGGGGCCGGGCGGGTGGAGTTCCACCAGATGACCATGACCGACGGCGTGATGCGCATGCGCCCGGCGGCGAGCGGCGTCGCGGTGCCTGCCGGCGGAACGATCGAGCTCAAGCCCGACGGCGGCTATCATTTGATGCTGGGCGGTTTGAAAGCGCCGCTGAAGTCGGGGACTATGCTTCCGATAACTCTTCGATTCGCCAAGGCGGGTTCGATTGAGGTCGTATTTGCCGTTGAACCGATCGGAGCGCGCGGGCCTTCAGCCGGCGCCGCGCCCGAACATCTTCACCACTAGCACCGCAGGTGCCATGACTTCCGATCGGCCGTATCACCACGGCGACTTGGCGCCATCGTTACGGCAGGCCGCGCGCGAAATCCTCGAACAGGAAGGCCTCTCGGCACTTTCCCTCCGCTCGGTGGCGCGGCGCGCGGGCGTGTCGCATGCGGCACCCTATCGCCACTACGCGAGCCGCGAGGCGCTTCTCGCCGATGTCGCGGTGGAAGGTTTGGCCGAGCTCAGAGGCGAAATCGCGCAGGCGGCGGCGGTGCCGGCCGACCGCGCCGAAACCATCGTCCGCGTCGGCCGCGCCTATATGCGGTTCGCGGTTCGCCATGCCGGCTTGCTGCGCCTGATGTTCGGTTCGGAGTTGCCGAACCGCACAGGTTTTCCCGGTCTGACAGAGGCGACGGCTGCTATCGGCGAGGAGATCGGCCGGGCGATCGGCGACGCGCCGGCGGGGCTCGCGGTCTGGGCGGCAATACACGGCCTTGCGATGCTGATCCTGGAGAACGTGATCGATCTCGGTCAGACGCAGGCGGGGATGGATGTCGTGCCGTCGCGCGCCGAGATCATCCTGCGCAGCCTGACCGAAGCGCTCAGTCTGTGATCAGTGGGCCGTGATCAGTGGGCCGTGATCAGCGGACTTTGAGCCTGCGGGCCACGTCGCGCGCAAAATAGCTGATGATCCCATCCGCGCCGGCGCGCTTGAACGACAGCAGGCTTTCCGGAATCACGCGATCGGCATCGAGCCAGCCCCGTTCGATCGCGGCCATGAGCATCGAATACTCGCCCGACACCTGATAGACGATCGTCGGCATCGCGAACGCGTCCTTCACCCGGCGCACGATGTCGAGATAGGGCATGCCGGGTTTCACCATCACCATGTCGGCGCCTTCGGCGATATCGAGCGCGACCTCACGCAGCGCTTCGTCGCTGTTCGCCGGGTCCATCTGATAGGTGCGCTTGTCGCCCTTGAGCGACTTGGCCGAACCGATCGCATCGCGATAGGGACCATAGAAGGCGGAGGCGTATTTCGCGGCGTAGGCTAGGATCAAAACGTCGCCGAAGCCCTTCGCCTCGAGCGCGGTGCGAATGGCTCCGATGCGCCCGTCCATCATGTCGGAGGGCGCGATGATGTCGCAGCCGGCTTCGGCCTGGATGACCGCTTGGCGCACCAGCACGTCGACGGTCTCGTCGTTGACGACGTAATCGCCGATCAGCAGTCCGTCATGGCCGTGGCTGGTATAGGGATCGAGCGCGACGTCGCACATGAGGCCGAGATTGGGGACGCGCTTCTTGATGGCGCGCACCGCTTGGCAGACAAGATTCTTCGGGTTGAGCGCCTCGCGCCCATCCGGTTTCTTCAGCTTCTCATCCGTGTACGGAAAGAGCGCCACGACCGGGATGCCGAGACCCGCGGCTTCCTCCGCGGCTTCGACCGCGAAATCCACCGAGAGCCGCTCCACCCCCGGCATCGACGGCACAGGCTGTCTCTTGTTCTTGCCGTCGATCAGGAAGATCGGCCAGATGAAGTCGTTGGCACTTAGCGTATTCTCTGACGCCAACCGCCGCGACCAATCATGTCGCCTCAACCGCCGCATGCGCAGGGAAGGGTAGGGGGTGGTTGGACCCATGAAATCGCCAGCCGTCATTCTGTGTTTGCCTCAGTCCGGCCCTTTTTCCATGAGCCAGTTCACCTCCGCAAGGCCTTGCATCAGCCGGACGGCAGCTTTGTGGTAGAGTCCGATTGCCCAGGAGCCTCTAAATGAAGCTCATCGCAGCGGTCCTGATCGGTTTTTGTGCTATCCAGACGCCTGCAGACGCGGCGTCGCAAATGCAACCTCAGGCGCCTGACTTTAATGTCACGCCGCTCACCAAAGCCGATATCGATACGTACATTGCCGTCAATCGCGAAGCGCTTGAACGCTTGCGCAATGCGGTAGGAAAAGAGCGAGTGGCCCTGGATTGGGTGAAATCGATAAACGAGATGGTCTCGCCACCCGAAGAGCCGCGCGTGAATATACGCAACCCAAGCGCCGAAGACGTCATTTATGAAGGGAACATCAGCAGGCTCGTTGTTTTGCAAGGCATTGATGAGCGGGTTGCGCGGGAACGGGGTATCGAAGATCGCTATAGAGCTATCGAGTGGGCCATCTACAATAGGCTGGGGATGTCGAACGGCTTTTATGAGAAGACACCTTATTGCGGCCGTGGAGGCGATTGCGGTTCGTCTCCGACGCGGCTCCAGGTGGTTCTCATGGAGCGCGAAAAGACCGCTCGCATCGCGGATAAGGAACTGGTCGAGTCCCATCGCTCGGAGTTCGAAACGCTCAGCAATCAGTTCACCGACATGCTTGTCCCTCGATGGCGCTGACGTCTGAGGCCCACGTAGCTTTCTGCAATGAAGGTGCGATCGGACGGATCACTCTCAACCGTCCCAAAGCGCTGAACGCGCTGACCGAAGAGATGTGCGCGGCGATACTGGATCGGCTGCGGCGCTGGGCAACGGACCCCGCCGTGCGTGCCGTCGTCATCGACGCGGTGCCGGGAAAGGCCTTCTGCGCCGGCGGGGATATCCGCGCCATCTACGATGCCGGGAGGAAGGGCGACGGCAGCGTGATGAGCTTCTTCCGGACCGAGTACCGGATGAACGCGGCGATCCGGCATTTTCCGAAACCCTATCTCGCGCTGATTGACGGAATCACGATGGGCGGCGGCTGCGGCGTTTCTATGCACGGCCCCCATCGCATCGCGAGCGAGAATGCGGTGTTCGCGATGCCGGAGACCGCGATCGGACTCTTTCCCGACATCGGCGCCACGTTCTTCTTGAACCGCTTGCCGGGCGGGATCGGGATGTATATGGCGCTGACCGGCGTGCGCATCGGCGTAGCGGATGCGATCGCGTGCGGTCTCGCCACGAATTCTGTTCCGTCCCACGATCAACCCGTATTGCTCCAACGATTGACTGAAAGCGAGGCGCCGGAGGCAATCCTTTCCGAGTTAGGTCAAATCCCACTGGGCGTTGGGGACATGGAAACCCATCGCCCCGCCATCGATCGCGCCTTTTCAGCGTCTTCCGTCGAGGAAGTCCTCGCGCGACTGGAACGCGAAGGCGAATGGGGGAGGGGGACCGCGTCGCTTTTGAAGACCCGTTCGCCCACCAGCCTGAAAGTCACCTTCCGCCAGATACGAGAAGGCGCGACGCTCGACTTCGCATCCTGCCAGCGCCTGGAATACCGCATCATGACCAGGATGATGGACGCGCCAGACTTCTACGAGGGCGTGCGCGCCGCATTGATCGAGAAGGATCAATCGCCGCGCTGGACGCCGGGCGGGCTCGATAAGGTTACCGACGGTGACGTCGAATGTTTTTTTTCCCCTCTGGATGACACCGAATTTACGCTCTGAGGCTTGGTTTGGCGGGCTTTGCTGGATGCCCGGTCCAAATTGGCACAATCACGACGCGCTAGCGCTAAGCCTGCATTAACGGCCAGCTGTTACCTTTCCGGAATGTGTGGGGGCCCCAACGGAAGGGGAATGTAATGACGGCACTGGCAAAGACTGCAACGACGGCAACGAAGCTCGACGAAGGACAGAAGCTTCGGCCGCGCTATCTCGAAAGCCTTAACCTCGTCGAGCGCCTGCACAGGCAGCTGCTCGATGTGATCAAGGACGAGCTTGATCGCCGGGGCGAGCGGGTCGTCAACAGCGTCCAGGCGCTTCTCCTGTTCAACATCGGGGACCAGGAGCTCACGGCCGGCGAGCTGCGCACGCGGGGCCACTATCTCGGCTCGAACGTGTCGTACAACCTCAAAAAGCTGGTCGAATCGGGTTACATCAATCACGAGCGTTCGGACGTCGATCGCCGCTCGGTCCATGTCAGTCTCACCGAGAAGGGCAGCCAGGTTCGCGATGTCGTCGTCAAGCTGTTCGACCGCCATTTGGATTCGATCGAGGCGGTTGGAAACGTGACCGCTCAGGACTTCGAGGCGATGAACGTCAGCCTCCGCCGTCTGGAACGATTCTGGCTGGACCAGGTGCGCTACCGGCTCTAGTCGCGAGTCATTCTCAACTTGCGGACTTTTTAACGCTCGTCGTCTCAATCCGTGACGAATTGCATGGTCGAAACGGCCACTTGGGCTATTCTCTGCTTCGACGCTCGTATTATAAGGGCGGACGAGCGGGGGAGAGTTGGACCACGATGGCGTTCCCGTACGGCCAGACGTTCAAGGACGCGTTGTCGAAGCTCAAGCGCGAAGGCCGCTATCGCGTCTTTGCCGATATCGTGCGCCAGCGCGGCGCCTTTCCGACCGCGTCCCACCACACACAGAACACCGTAAAGCCGATAACCGTCTGGTGCAGCAACGACTATCTGTGCATGGGGCAGCACCCGAAGGTGATCGCCGCCATGCAGCAGGCGATCGAGACGGCGGGCGCGGGCTCGGGCGGCACGAGGAACATCTCCGGCACCCACCATTTCCATGTCGAGCTCGAACGCGAGCTTGCCGATCTTCACGGCAAGGAAGCGGGGCTGCTCTTCACCTCCGGCTATGTCTCGAACGACGCGACGCTCTCGACGCTCGCCCGGATGCTTCCGGGCTGCGTGTTCTTCTCCGACGAGATGAACCACGCCTCGATGATCGAAGGCATGCGCCATTCGGGTGCGGAGAAGCGGATCTATCGCCATAACGACATGGCGCATCTGGAAGAGCTGCTTCGCGCGGCGTCGCCGAATTCGCCCAAGATCGTCTGCTTCGAATCCGTCTACTCGATGGAAGGCGATTTCGGAAAGATCGGCGCCGTGTGCGACCTCGCCGAACGCTATGGCGCCATGACCTATCTCGATGAGGTCCACGGCGTCGGCTTGTACGGACCGCGCGGCGGCGGCGTCGCCGAGCGCGACGGAGAGATGCACCGCGTCGACATCATCGAAGGGACGCTCGCCAAGGCGTTCGGCGTGATGGGCGGTTACATCACCGGTACGTCGGCGATCATCGATTGCGTCCGCTCGTTTGCCTCCGGATTCATTTTCACGACGTCGTTGCCGCCCGCGATCACTGCCGGCGCGCTTGCCGCGGTCCGTCATCTCAAATCGAGCAACGCGGAACGCGAAGGCCTCCAGAATCGCGCAGCCCGTCTCAAGGGTCTGCTGGGCGGCGTGAACGTCCCTCTCGTCGAGTCGCCAAGCCACATCGTGCCGGTTCTCGTCGGCGATCCCGCGCTCTGCAAGGTCGTGTCCGACGAACTGCTTTACACCCACGGTATCTACGTTCAACCGATCAACTTCCCCACCGTGCCGCGCGGCACCGAGCGTCTGCGCATCACGCCGTCGCCGCTGCACACCGACGTGCAGATGGAGGAATTGGTGACGGCGATCGACACCGTCTGGACCGCGCTGCGGCTCCGGCGCGCGGCCTGATGCCGGCGCGCCGCGCGAACGGCGGCGGAGAATATCCTCAGCCAATCATCACGCGAGCTTCCACGCGCAAAGCCGCTGCAATCTGCGACTGCAACTCGCTTTGAACACGTAGAAGCAAAACGTCTGAGCGATCAGCCCTTGCGCCTGCGTCCCGACGAGGATGCCGTCCGGCCCAACCCGATCTTCTTGGCGAATTCCGAACGCTGCGCCGCATAGTTCGGCGCCACCATCGGATAATCGGCGGGCAAGCCCCACTTCGCCCGGTATTCCTCGGGCGTCAGGTTGAAGTTGGAGCGCAAATAGCGCTTCAGCATTTTCAGCTTCTTTCCGTCCTCCAGGCAGATGATGTAGTCGGGCGTTATCGACCGCTTGACCGGAATCGCGGGCCGCTGCGCCGTCTGCACTTCGCTCTGTGAAACGCCGACGAGGCTCCCGAGCGTGCCGTGGACGCTCTTGATCATCGCGGGGACTTCACTGACCGGAATAGGATTGTTGCTCACATAGGCGGCGACGATTTCCGTCGCCAATCTGAGTATGTCGTCGGATTTCTGTCCTTGAATATCCAAAGCTTGCGCCATCTCTAGTTTCCCCCTGGAGTTGGACACGTACACTGTTCATGCGCCTTTGTAGTTGCATCGCATCCGCAAGAAATCAAGACGAACCGGCGGGAATATTTGTGGTCATTTCCGACATTCAAATATCGGCCAGGACAACGTTTCATCTCCTTTTGAGGATGGTAAATCGAGGGACCACGACAATTTGGCGCTGCAGGTCGCCACCCCCTGCCGTATCCCCGTGCCGCAGGTGCGGGGGGCCGCTAGTGCAGGATTTCTGTGGGAGCGGCACCACGATTTATCGTGCATGCGCCCCAGATTTGGTAAAGGTGAGGCCGATTGCACGAAGGTTTAGGTTTTGGTTGGGGCAGGGCAGGGATGACAGCTGTCAGCAGCAAGGCGTATGTGCCGAATCCGGCATTCTTTTCAGGCGATTTGGCCGAAACGGACCCAGATCTGTGGGCAGCCGTCCAGGCCGAGCTCAAACGCCAGCAGGAGAAGATCGAGCTTATCGCCTCGGAGAACATCGTCTCGCGCGCCGTGCTGGAAGCCCAAGGCTCGGTGCTGACCAACAAATACGCCGAGGGCTACCCCGGCCGGCGCTACTACGGCGGCTGCGAGTATGTCGATGTCGCCGAAACCCTGGCGATCGAGCGCGCCTGCAAGCTGTTCGAGTGCAGCTTTGCCAACGTGCAGCCCCATTCCGGCGCCCAGGCGAACCAGGCAGTGTTTTTCGCGCTGCTCCAGCCGGGCGACACCTTCATGGGGCTCAACCTGTCGTCGGGCGGGCATCTCACCCACGGCTCGCCGGTCAACCTGTCGGGCAAGTGGTTCAAGCCCGTGCCCTACAATGTCCGGCGCCAGGACCATCGCATCGACATGGACGAGGTCGAGGCGCTCGCGAAACAGCATAAACCCAAGCTGATCCTGGCGGGCGGCTCGGCCTATCCCCGCATCATCGACTTCGCCGGGTTCCGACGGATCGCGGATTCGGTCGGCGCCATTCTGATGGTGGACATGGCGCACTTTGCCGGTCTCGTCGCCGGCGGCGTCCATCCCAATCCGCTCGACCATTGCCATGTCGCGACGACGACGACGCACAAGACGCTCAGAGGTCCCAGAGGCGGCATGGTGCTGTCGCGCGATCCCGAACTCGGCAAGAAGATCAACTCGGCTGTCTTTCCCGGTTTGCAGGGCGGACCCTTGATGCACGTCATCGCCGCCAAGGCGGTCTCCTTCGGCGAGGCGCTGAGGCCCGAATTCAGGCAATATTCGCGCAGCGTCGTGGAGAACGCGAAGGCGCTCGCGGCAACGCTTCAGGCGGCCGGACTCGACATCGTCTCCGGCGGCACCGACACGCACCTGATGCTGGTGGATTTGCGTCCGAAGAAGGTCACGGGTCGCGCGGCGGAGAAGGCCCTCGACCGCGCCAACATCACCTGCAACAAGAATGCGATTCCCTTTGACACCGAAAAGCCCGCCATCACCTCGGGTATCAGGCTGGGATCGCCGGCCGGAACGACGCGCGGCTTCGGCACGGCCGATTTCGCGGAGGTCGGGCAGATGATCGCGGAAGTCGTCGATGCTCTGGCCGCCAAGGGCGAGGAGGGTGATCCCGCCGTCGAAGACAGCGTGCGGAAACGTGCGATTTCGCTCTGCAACCGCTTTCCGATTTATCCGTGGACCGATCGATAGAAAGGCATTTTCGATGCGCTGCCCGTTCTGCGGACATGACGACACCCAGGTGAAGGACAGCCGGCCTTCGGACGACAACGCGGCCATCCGCCGGCGCCGCCTGTGTCCGGCCTGCGGCGGCCGCTTCACGACGTTCGAGCGCGTGCAATTGCGGGAGCTGACCGTGATCAAGAAGGCGGGCCGGCGCGAGCCTTTCGATCGCGAGAAGCTTGAGCGCGCGATCCATCACGCGCTGCGAAAGCGTCCGGTGGAAGCAGAACGCGTGGAGCGCATGATCACCGGAATCGTCCGGCGTCTCGAAAGCATGGGCGAGAACGAGATCCCCACCAACGTGATCGGTGAGCTGGTGATGCAGGCGCTCTCCTCGCTCGACAAGGTCGCCTATATCCGCTTCGCCTCGGTCTATAAGAACTTCCGCGAGGCCAAGGATTTCGAGGCCTTTGTCGGCGAGCTCTCGAGCGTGGACCGGGATTAGGCCTCGGCTTTCGAGCCCGCGATTGCGAGATTTACGGCGATGCCGGCGAATTCGACCAGCGAAGACATCGGCCACATGCGCCACGCATTGCGCCTGGCAGCGCGCGCGCTCGGGCAGGCGGCTCCCAATCCCGCCGTCGGCTGCGTCATCGTCTCCCGCGAGGGACACGTCGTCGGCCGCGGCTGGACTCAACCGGGCGGGAGGCCGCATGCCGAGGCCGAGGCCTTGGCGCAGGCGGGTCACTTGGCGCAAGGAGGCACAGCCTATGTCACGCTCGAGCCCTGCGCGCATCACGCACAAACTCCGCCTTGCGCGGATGCGCTGATCGCTGCCGGGCTCGCGCGCGTGGTCGGCGCCACCGAAGACCCCGACATCCGTGTGAACGGCCAAGGCTTCGGCCGGCTCGAAGCGGCGGGCGTGCCGGTCACGCGAGGCCCCTGCGAGGCGGACGCGCGCACCGTGAACGCGGGCTTCTTCAACGCGCGCTTGCGCAAGAGGCCGCTCGTCGCGCTCAAGATCGCCGAAAGCGCCGACGGCTTCGTCGCCGATGCGAACGGCAACAGCCGGTGGATCACGTCGGACATCGCGCGGCAGCACGGCCATCTCCTGCGCGCGCGGCACGAAGCGATCCTCACCGGAATTGGCACCGTGCTCGCCGACGATCCGCTGCTGACGTGTCGCCTCGCCGGATTGGAGCATCGCTCGCCGGTCAGGGCCGTTGTGGACACGCGCCTGCGCCTTCCGGCGTCATCGCAGCTTGCACGCACCGCGCGAAGCCGCCGGGTGATCGTCTTCACTGCCGAGAAGACCGGCGGCGAGGATCTTGCGGCGCTGGGCGTCGAGATCATGCGTGTGGAGAAGGACGCTGCCGGACGGGTCGATCTCACGGCTGTGCTGGCGCATATGGCCGTGTTGACGCGCGTTCTGGTCGAGGGTGGTCCGGCGCTGAACGCGTCGCTGTTGAACCTGGGCGCGGCCGATATAGTACACCTCTATCGCGCGCCGATTGTTTTGGGCGCGGGAAGCCGATCCGCATTGGGTTCGCTGGACCGGGGCGGCCTTGGAACAGCGCCGAAACTGCGTCTCACCGCGCGCGAGCAGCTCGGGCCTGACGTCCTGGAAAGCTTTGAGGTCACGGGTTAAAACAACGCCATGTTCACGGGTATCGTCACCGATGTTGGGAAGGTCAAGCGTGTCGAGAAGCGCGGCGACACGCATGTCGTCATGGCTACCGCCTATGACGTCGGCGCCATCGACATCGGCGCGTCCATCGCCTGCTCCGGCATCTGTCTCACCGTGACCGACAAGGGGCGCGGGGACGATCGCTGGTTCGCCGTATCGGCGTCGGCCGAAACCGTGGCGAAGACGACCATCGCCGGCTGGAAGGTTGGGCAGACAGTCAATCTGGAGCGTCCGCTGCGCCTGGGCGACGAGTTGGGCGGCCATATCGTGGCCGGCCATGTCGACGGCGTCGCGGAAGTGACCCGCATTTCGGCCGAAGGTGAATCGAAGCGGATCGTCTTCGCCGCGCCGAAAGATCTGCTGCGCTTCATCGCGCCCAAGGGCTCGGTGGCGCTCGACGGCGTGTCGCTCACGGTCAACGAAGTCGAGGGCGGCGGGTTCGGCGTGAACATCATTCCCCACACGCTCAAGGTCACCACCTTCGGCAGCGCCAGGAAGGGCTCGAAGCTCAATCTCGAGGTCGATCTTCTGGCGCGCTATGTCGCGCGGCTGGCGAAGCGATGATCAACATCTTCCACGATTACATCTCCGACCTTGCCAGCGTCATCGAGGATGCCCGCAACGGGCGCATGTTCATCCTGGTCGACGCCGAGGACCGCGAGAACGAGGGCGATCTCGTCATTCCGGCGCAGATGTGCACGCCGCAGGCGATCAATTTCATGGCGCGTTACGGACGCGGTCTGATCTGCCTCGCGATGACCCAGGAGCGCGCCGGCCAGTTGAAGCTGCCCATGATGGCGGCGCAGAACGGCACCCGCAATCAGACGGCGTTCACGGTCTCGATCGAAGCCAAGGAAGGCATCTCCACTGGAATTTCGGCCCACGACAGGGCGCACACGATTTCGGTCGCGATCGATCCGACGAAAGGTCCCGACGACCTCGTCATGCCCGGCCACGTGTTCCCGCTGGTCGCGCGCCACGGCGGCGTGCTCGTGCGCACCGGACATACGGAAGCCGCGGTTGATATCGCGCGGCTGGCGGGGCTCTACCCGGCGGGCGTCATCTGCGAGATCATGAACGACGACGGCACGATGGCGCGGCTGCCGGATCTGGTGAAATTCGCCCAGCTCCACGGCCTCAAAGTGGGCACCATCGCCGACCTTATCGCCTACCGCCGCAAGCATGACCACTTCGTCCGGCGCACCAAGGAAATCGATTTCGAGAGCCGCAACGGCGGCCTGTTCAAGCTCTATGTCTACCTCAACACGATCGAGAACCAGGAACATGTGGCGCTGGTGAAGGGTGACATTTCCGGCGCCGATCCGGTGCTCGTGCGCATGCACGCGTACAACCTGTTTGACGACACGCTGGCCGCCAAATGGGGGCAGGGCGATGTGCTGGGCGAATCCATGCGCATGATCGGCGCTGAAGGACGCGGCGTCATCGTGCTGATCCGTCGCAATCGCATCGCGCCCGTCTCCGAAGTGCTCGCGGCCTCGGCGCGAACAACGGCGGACGATCACTCCCGGCTCAAGGAATACGGCGTCGGCGCGCAGATTCTGCTCGACCTCGGCATCGAACGCATGGTGCTCCTCACCAACACGCCCGGCCGGCGAGTGGTTGCGCTCGAGGGCTATGGGCTCGAGATCGTCGAGACGCGGCCCGTGATGCCGGGTCCGCCGAAATGACCCGCATCCTCATCGTCGAAGCGCGCTTCTACCCGGAGATATCGGATGCGCTGTATGAGGGAGCCGCTTCTGCGCTCGGCTCCGAGGTCGCGGTGGATCGCATCACCGTTCCAGGCGCCCTTGAAATTCCTGCGGCGATACGACTGGCGGCGAGCCACTATGACGGCTTCGTCGCGCTCGGCTGCGTGATCCGCGGCGAAACCTATCATTTCGAAATCGTGGCGACTGAATCCGCGCGTGGTCTGATGGACCTCATGGTCCGCGAGGGACTTAGCATCGGCAACGGAATCCTGACCGTCGAGAACGAAGAGCAGGCGCTTCACCGCGCCCGGCCCGGTGAGCTCGATAAGGGCGGAGCCGCAGCACGCGCATGTCTTGCGCTGGTGGCGCTGAAGCGGCGCTTCGCCAAGCCATGATCGAGAAGGATCATCCTCGCCCGTCGCCGTCTTCGTCCGGCCATTTGGAACGCAGCGCCGCGCGGCTGGCTGCGCTCCAGGCGCTCTATCAGCTCGAGATTACCGGCAACGCTCCTGACGATGTGATCGAGGAGTTTGTCGAGCACCGTCTTGGACGCGGCGCCGACAACGCACCGCCGACCCACGATCAGGAGTTCTTCGCCGATCTCGTGCGCGGGGTGTTGAAGCATCAGGTGGAGATCGACCGCTCCATCGCGCTGTCGCTGGCGCAAGGCTGGACGCTTGCGCGCATCGACTCGACGTTGCGCGCCTTGTTGCGCGCGGCGTCCTACGAGCTGGTGGCACGGCGCGATGTGCCCGTGAAGGTCGTCATCGACGAATATGTCGAGCTCGCGCGCGACTTCTTCGAAGGCGACGAGCCCGGTTTCGTCAACGCCGTGCTGGATCGCCTTGCCCATCGCAAGCGTGCTGCGGAATTCGGGGAAACCCCGCCCGATGACGAGCCCCAGTTCTAGCCCGCCGCGCCGGCTGGGCGAGTTCGCGCTGATCGCGAAGCTGTTTGCGCCGCTGAGCGCGAATGATCCCGGGGCGTTTGCGCTGACCGACGACGCCGCGATTGTGGGCCTGCCGGACGGTCACGACCTCGTCGTGACGAAGGACATGCTGGTCGAGGGCGTGCATTTCCTGCGCGACGATCCGCCCGATTTCGTGGCGAAGAAGGCGCTGCGCGTCAATCTGTCCGACCTCGCGGCCAAGGGGGCGACACCCAAGAACTATTTGCTTGGTCTTTCACTCGCACCGTGGATCGCCGACGACTGGCTCGCGCGATTTGCCGCCGGTCTTGCGGACGACCAGAAACGCTTCGCGGTCACCCTCAGCGGCGGGGACACGACCGCGACCACAGGACCGCTGACATTGTCGGTCACCGCATTCGGGACCGTGCCGTCGGGACGCATGGTCCGCCGCAAGGGCGCGCGCCCGCGCGATGCGGTGTTCGTATCGGGCAGCATCGGCGATGCAGGCGCGGGACTTGCGGTGCTGAAAGGCGAGGGCGTCGGCCTTTCCGACTTCGACCGTTCCGCGCTCATCTCGCGCTATCAGTTGCCTGAGCCGCGCGTCGCCCTCGGACGGGCGCTGCTCGGTCTCGCGTCGTCCGCGCTCGATGTGTCCGACGGGTTGCTCGCCGATCTGGACCACATCGCCAACGTCTCCGGCGTTCGCATCGCGGTGGATGCCGTCAAGATTCCAGTCTCATCCGCGACACGGGCGCTGTGGGGACACGGTCAGGAGACCGTGCTGCGCGCCGCCACGGCGGGCGACGACTACGAGATCGCCTTCACCGCGGCGGCTTCGGCCCGAGCGCGCATCGCGGAACTGTCGCGCACCTCCGGTGTCGCGATCACCGAAATCGGTCGCGTGGAGGCGGGAGGCGGCGCTCACTTGCTTGACGAGCGGGGGAAGCCGATAGCGGTGCCGCGCGCGGGATTCACGCATTTCTGATCTGTAGGGCTCCCGGCATACCATGCGAGTTCAGCCAGGTGTAAGGCGGTTGCCATGTCTCGTCCTCGCCGCATCGAAGCCTATGCCATCGTCTCCGAGGACGGCATGCTCGCCAATGCCGCCGGGATCATGCCGGACTCGCTCAAGTTCGAGGCCGATCGGCAGTTCTTCGAACACGGGCTCGACGGGGTCGACGTGGCGGTGCATGGGCGCCACTCCCACGAGCAACAGGCGCGTTCCCATCTGCGCCGCCGGTTGATCCTGACCCGGCAAGTCCCGGCCCTTGAGCCCGATCCGTCGAATGAAAAGGCATTCTTCTGGAACCCGGCCGGTGCTTCGTTCGAGCAGGCCTTGGCCGTGCTCGGGTGTCCGGACGGCAGCGTCGGCGTCATTGGCGGTACGGATGTGTTCGCGTTGTTCCTGGACCGCTATGATGTTTTCCATCTGTCGCGGGCGCCCGGTGTGCGGCTGCCCGCTGGACGGCCGGTTTTTCCTGAGGTGCCTGCGCGGACTCCGGAGGACGTGCTGGCAAGCCATGGCCTCCACCGCGGCGAGCGGCAGGTCCTCGATCCGGCAATTGGACTGGCGGTCGTCAGCTGGCGACGTTAGTACGAATTGCGCGGGACGCTTAAGCGGCTCCATGATCGTTGTGGCGCAGAGTTCGACCGTAAGAAGGCGGAGGCAAAGATGTTGCGTATGATGGTGGCGGTGCTTGTATCGGGGGCGCTCGCGTTGGGTGCGCTAAGTCCTGGCGCGGCTCAGGAACAGACGACCGCCACCCCTGTCCGTGAGGCCGCACCCACCGCTGACAAACCGCTGGCACCTGGCGGGGCCGCGGGCATCAAGCAGGCCCAGGCTCAGCGCGGCGGCATCCGGAATTTCATACCGCTGGGGATCGTTACGGGCTTGGCCCTGCTTGTCGTGTTTGCCACCGGCGATGACGACAATAGCGCGACGACGACGACCGGAACCAACTAGCAAAAGCCCCGTGGGACGCGTGGACACCGGCCCGGACGCGCCGGTTCGGACGCTGCGTTGACTGCTTTCCCAACACCCCGTAAGCGCGGTTGCCTCGCGCGTGCGACTTTGGCATGTTCGCCCGCCTCAGAGAGGCAGGTCCGGGGCAGGGGGTCCGGCTTCTCATACCGTCCCAGTAAGGGCACCCCGCCCTTTTTCGACCCCGAAACGCGACATAAGGATTGGAAGAATGAGCTTGCAGCTTGGCCTTGTTCTCGCTTGCGGCCTCGTGGCCCTTCTCTATGGCGCCTGGCTCGTGCGCGAGCTTCTCGCGCTCAGTCCGGGAACAAGGGAGATGCAGGAGATCGCCGCCGCAATTCAGGAAGGCGCGAGCGCATATCTCAACCGCCAGTACATGACTATTGCGGTCGCCGGCGCGGTCATCTTCGCCGCCGCCTTCTACCTCGGATGGCAGGTCGCGGTTGGCTATCTCATCGGGGCCACGTTGTCGGGGGCCGCGGGCTATGTCGGCATGAACGTGTCCGTGCGCGCCAATGTTCGCACCGCCGAAGCGGCGCGTAAGGGTTTGGCCGAAGGCTTGTCGGTGGCGTTCAAGGCCGGCGCCGTGACCGGATTTCTCGTGGTCGGACTGGGACTGCTTGGCGTCGCCGGCTACTACGCGTTTCTGACCGGCGCACTCGGACTTGCCGTGACCGAGCCCGTGTCCAGCCGCACCGTGGTGAACGCCCTTGTCGCGCTCGGCTTCGGCGCATCGCTGATCTCGATCTTCGCCCGTCTCGGCGGCGGCATCTTCACCAAGGGCGCCGACGTCGGCGGCGACATGGTCGGCAAGGTCGAAGCGGGCATCCCCGAGGATGATCCGCGCAACCCTGCGACCATCGCCGACAACGTGGGCGACAATGTCGGCGATTGCGCCGGCATGGCGGCAGACCTGTTCGAGACCTATGTGGTGACCACGGTCGCCACCATGGTGTTGGCATCGATCTTCTTCACCGGCGCCGAGCGGGAAGCGATGATGCTTTTTCCACTTGCGATCGCCGGGGCCTGCATCCTCACCTCGATCGCCGGCACGTTCTTCGTCAAGCTCGGCAAGAGCGGCAGCATCATGGGCGCGCTCTACAAGGGCCTGATCGCAACTGGTGTCCTGTCGCTCGTGATCCTCTTGCCGCTGACCTATTGGCTCGTCGGCCTGGACACTGAATACGCCATTCTCGGCGGCGCGCGCTTCATGGGCTATCACCTCTATTTGTGCGGCGTGGCGGGACTTGTCATCACCGGCCTCCTGGTCTGGATCACCGAGTACTACACCGGGACCAATTTCCGTCCCGTTCAGATGGTGGCCAAAGCATCGGTCACCGGCCACGGCACCAACGTGATCCAGGGCCTTGCCATATCGATGGAATCGACCGCCTTACCGGCACTGGTGATCTGCGGCGGCATCATCGTGACCTACCTGCTCGCAGGACTGTTCGGCATTGCGATCGCGGTGACGACGATGCTGGCGCTCGCCGGCATGATCGTGGCGCTCGATGCCTTCGGACCGGTGACGGACAACGCCGGCGGCATCGCCGAGATGGCGGGCCTGGAGGGCGACGTGCGCAAGACCACCGATGCGCTCGATGCTGTCGGCAACACCACCAAGGCGGTCACCAAGGGCTATGCCATCGGCTCGGCCGGTTTGGGCGCGCTCGTGCTGTTCGCGGCCTATACCGAGGACATCAGCTATTTCGTCGCCAATAGCGAGAACTATCCCTATTTCCAGGACCTCGAGCTGCCCACGTTCTCGTTGAGCGATCCGTGGGTGGTCGTGGGACTGTTCATCGGCGGCTTGCTGCCGTTCCTGTTCGGCGGCATGGCGATGACCGCAGTCGGCCGTGCGGCGCAATCCGTCGTCGAAGAGGTGCGCCGGCAGTTTCGCGAGAAGCCCGGCATCATGAATCGGACGCAGAAACCCGATTACGGCCGCGCCGTAGATATCCTGACCCGCGCGGCGATCCGCGAGATGATCATCCCCTCGCTCCTGCCGGTGCTGTCACCGATCGTCCTCTACCTCTTCGTGCTGTCGATTGCCGGACCTTCATCCGCGTTATCGTCGTTGGGCGCGATGCTGATGGGCGTGATCGTCACCGGACTGTTCGTCGCGATCTCGATGACATCGGGCGGTGGCGCTTGGGACAACGCCAAGAAATACATTGAGGACGGACATTACGGCGGCAAGGGATCGGACGCGCACAAGGCCGCCGTCACCGGCGACACCGTAGGCGACCCCTACAAGGACACGGCGGGACCGGCGGTCAATCCGATGATCAAGATCACGAACATCGTGGCCCTGCTGCTTCTGGCAGTGCTGGCGCAGCTCGGAGGCTGAACCTCAGCGCGGCGGAAGCGGGTTCGGCCCCGGCGTCGGTGCGTTCGGCCCGCCCGGCTGTTGCTGACCGGGCGTCCCGATATTGCCCGGGACCGCGTTGAAGAACTCTTGCAGGATCGTGAGCGTACGGCCGCGCGTGGGCGTCTCGCGGGTCTGGAAATCCACGATGCGGCCGTCGGCCAGCGTGTAGCGCTGGACGCCGGAGACCTTCCCGTCGCCGCTGAATTCGACCGCCAGGATGTTGCGCTCGGTGGCGCGCGGGGCGAAGAACGCGTTCTGCTCGACCTGGGAGGAGATGTAGTACCAGGTGTCGCCGCCGAAGGTGGCCAGCGTCGAGGGCGCGCCAAGCTTCATCGAGACCATGTCCTTTGTGTCCATGCCGACCTCGATACTGCTGATGGCGTCCATGTTGGGGACGTACCCGCGCTGGTTCTGCACCGGCGCGCAGGCCGTAGACCCGATCACGGCGCCGACAAGCAACGCGACGGTGAGCGCTCGCATCCGCAAAATCCTCCCTCAACATTCTCCGGCGAAGTGCCTTACGCGGTCCACCGCAGAAGTGCGACCATCAAAAGTCACTGGCCGCTTCCGTTGGCGTAGCTTCATTCAGAAGTGCTTTCAAGTCCAGTGGGATAGCGGGTAGTCTCGGCAGGGAATTGTCAATCCGGCCGCTTTGCCGCATTTATCCGGCCATGTCCGATCAACCGCCTTACACATCGTCCTTCGACCTCGCGAGACTCTCGGAACGGGGCGTGGAGTTGCCGCTTTCCCCCGACGCGGCCGAGCGCGCCCGCATAGCCGCCTGGCTCGGCGCCCTCGAGCTGCCGCACTTTGCTGCGACCATCCGCCTCGCGCGCTTGAATGACGACGTCTACCGCTACGAGGCGGAGTTCACCGCCGATGTTGTGCAAGCCTGCGTGGTGACGCTCGAACCCGTCCCTTCCAGCCACTCCGGCACGGCCACGCGGCGCTATCGCGTGGCCGCCAAGCCCTCCCGCCGCCCGCAGCGGGCCGTGGAGATCGATCTTAACGACGATGAGGAGGCACCGGAGGTCCTCTCCAGCTCGCTCCTGGATGTCGTCGCCCCCGTGCTGGAGGAACTGGCCCTGATGCTCGATCCCTATCCCCGCGCCCCCGGTGTGGCGTTCGAGGCCCCGAAGGACGAGCCCATAGCCAAGGAGAGCCCCTTTGCCGTCCTGGCAAAGCTCAAGACTCCTGCCTCGGGGAAAGCCAAGCCCCGCAAGTAAAATCACTTGCTTTTTCCTGCTGAAAACGCTCTTGCATCGGGCGCTGGGTTCGGTTTAGCTCCGCGCCCTGTTTTTCCCCCCGGCGGTCCTGTAGTTTGCGGTTGGGTGGGGATTAGGTTTCTCCAGGAGTGTTTTCGCCATGGCGGTTCCAAAAAGAAAGACCTCGCCCTCCAAGCGCAACATGCGCCGGTCGCATCATGCGCTTGCCGTCGAGGCCCGCGGCGAATGCGCCAATTGTGGCGAGCTCAAGCGGCCCCACCATGTCTGCCCTTCGTGCGGGCACTATGATGGCCGCGAGGTTGTTGCCGCTGAGGACTGAAGCCGGGCGGTTGAAAGCCGTCGCCGATGTCTAATCGTATGGCCGCGCACCTCGCGGGGGGCACTGTAAGGACGTGGTCCGGGAATTGATTCTCTCTCTTGATGCCATGGGCGGCGATGCCGGCCCGGCCGCGATCCTTGCCGGGGCGGCGATCGCACGGCGCCGTCACCCCAAGGTGCGGTTTCTGCTGCACGGTGACGAAGGCATCCTCAGCCCCTTGCTCGCCCGCTATCGTGTGCTCGCCAAATGCGCGGAGATCCGTCATGCGCCCGGTGTGGTGCACATGTCGGAAAAGCCGAGCCAGGCGCTCCGGCGCGGCCGAAACTCCAGCATGTGGCACGCTGTCGACTCGGTCGCCAAGCGCGAGGCCGATGTCGCCGTGTCGGCGGGCAACACCGGCGCACTGATGGCGATCTCGATGTTCAGGCTCGGGCTCATCGAAGGCATCCAGCGGCCCGCTATCGCCGTCATCTGGCCCACGATGCGCGGACAGAGCATCGTGCTCGACGTCGGCGCCAATGCCGGCTGCGACGCGCGCCAGCTCACCGAATTCGCCGTCATGGGCGAGGCCTTCGCGCGGGCGATCTTCGGCATCGACCGCCCCACCGTCGCTCTCCTGAACATCGGCGAGGAAGAAGTAAAGGGGATCGAGCCGGTGAAGCGCGCCGCGCAGATTCTGCGCGCTTCGCGCCTGCCGATCGAGTTCTGCGGCTTTGTCGAAGGTGACGACATCGGCACGGGCGTCGTCGACGTTGTCGTCGCCGACGGGTTCACCGGCAACGTGGCGCTGAAGACGGCGGAGGGCACGGCCAAACTGGTGGGGCACTATCTCAGGAGCGCGCTCAAGCGCTCGTTGTTCGGCCGCCTCGGCGCCATCCTCGCCCGCGGCGCGCTGCGCACCGTGCGCAAGAAACTCGATCCGCGCTCGCTCAACGGCGGCGTCTTCTTGGGACTCAACGGCATCGTCGTGAAGAGCCACGGCAGCGCCGACGCGCTCGGCTTCGCGAGCGCCATCGATCTCGCCATCGACATGGCGTCGTCGGACATGATCGCGCGCATTTCTTCCGACCGCGCCGGGCTCAGCGATGTTGCGGACGAGTCCGAATCGAGCTCCGATGGCGCCGGCAAGGCCCAGGCGGAGGTTTCGTGACCGTTACCCGTTCCGTCATCCTCGGCTGTGGTTCCTACCTTCCAGCGCGCGTGCTCACCAACGACGATGTCGCGAAGATTGTCGACACCAGTGATTCCTGGATTTTCGACCGCACCGGAATCAAGCGCCGCCATGTCGCGAGCGACGGCGAGACGACGTCGGACCTGGCGCTCGAGGCCGCGAAACGCGCGCTTAAGCACGCCGACACCAACGTCGCCGATCTCGACCTCGTCATCGTCGCCACGACGACGCCCGATGAAACCTTTCCTGCGACCGCGACGAGGATCCAGGCGCGTCTCGGCATGACACGAGGTGCTGCCTTCGACGTTCAGGCCGTGTGCACCGGGTTCATCTACGGGCTTTCCGTGGCCGACAATTTCATTCGCGCCGGTCAAGCCAAGACCGTGCTCGTCATCGGCGCGGAAACCATGTCGCGCATTCTCGACTGGAAGGACCGCGGCACCTGCGTGCTCTTCGGTGACGGCGCCGGCGCCGCGGTGTTGAGCGCCGTCGAAAGCAGCGGCGCGACTACGGACCGCGGCATCCTCAACACCAAGATCTTCTCCGACGGCCGCCTGCACGATCTGCTCTACACCGACGGCGGCGTGTCCTCCACGCGCACGGCGGGCCATCTGCGCATGCAGGGCAGGGAAGTGTTCAAGCACGCGGTCACCAACATCGCGAACGCGATCGAGCAGTCGACGCTGGCCGCGGGTTTGACCCCGCACGACATCGATTGGTTTGTGCCCCATCAGGCCAATCAGCGCATTCTGGACGGCACCGCGCGCAAGCTGGGCATCCGCCCCGAACGCGTCATTTCGACCATCGCCGAGCACGGCAACACGTCGGCGGCCTCCGTGCCATTGGCGCTGACGGCCGCCGTCGCCGACGGGCGAATCAAGCGTGGGCAGCTGGTCCTGATGGAGGCCATGGGGGGCGGCTTCACCTGGGGCGCCGCCCTGGTGCGCTGGTAGTTCAAGAGATTCCTCCAAGTCTCTGATATTGACGGGAAATGAACCAGACCCTACCGTCAGGTGCGCGGTCGAGAGTCGCGCTTTGGGGGCTGGGATGAGCACGAAGACACTGACACGCGCCGATTTAACCGAGGCCGTCTTCAACGCCGTTGGTTTATCGCGCAACGAATCCTCGCAAATGGTGGAAGACATTCTGGAAGAGGTCTGCGGTGCGCTGTCGCGCGGCGAGACCGTGAAATTGTCGTCGTTCGGGACCTTTCAGGTGCGCCAGAAATCGCAGCGTGTGGGTCGCAATCCCAAAACCGGAGACGAAGTTCCGATCGCGCCGCGGCGCGTTCTCGTCTTCCGTCCCTCGCATGTGTTGAAAGCGCAGATCAACGGTCTGGACGCCGTCGGATCAGACGAAGAGGACTGAGGTATGGGTGTAGCGCTCGCAGCGGAAAAATCTCCTGCCGCCTTCCGTACGATCAGCGAGGTCGCAGTCGATCTCGACGTGCCGCAGCATGTGCTGCGGTTCTGGGAAACCAAATTTCCCCACGTCAAACCGCTGAAGCGTGCGGGCGGGCGACGCTATTACCGGCCCGAGGATCTCGATCTCCTGCGCGGCATCCGCTCGCTGCTCTACACCGACGGCCTGACGATCAAGGGGGCGCAGAAAATCCTGCGCGAGCAAGGTCCGCGCTATGTGATGGAGCTCGGCCGCGGCGCGGCGACGCTGCTCCCCGCGCGCCGCGGACGAGACCGCGACATGGATTTCGCCGAGACGACGGAGCGTGCGTCCAACGTTCATCCCTTCCGGCGCGACTCCGGGCTTGCGGTGACCGATACCGAACGCGCGCATTTTTCCACGCTGCTCGATGAGCTGCTCGATCTGAAATCGCGCCTGAAAGCCGCCCGCCGCGGCGTATCCACCCGCGCGTCCACGACGATGGGGTAGAGGTGCTATGCCCCATTTGCGGTGCCCGAAGCCCGAGCCTATAGTCCCGCCACTTTCGAAATGGGGCGGGGCGAAAGCCTTAGCCCGGGTACGGAGCGTGGCGCAGCCTGGTTAGCGCACCAGTCTGGGGGACTGGGGGTCGCGAGTTCAAATCTCGCCGCTCCGACCAACTAAGCCACTGAATCTCCAGATAATTTCTCTGACCTAGTCTCCACAGCGAAGAGCCCGAAAAGAGAACAAACGGGAACGAATCCGCACCTAGCGGTGCAGAAAGTCCCGAAAAAGTCCCGAAGTGCTGGCGCCGCTCGGCCCTCGCAATCCACTGACTAGTCTAGCCCCCGCCCTGGAGGCTCCCCGATGCTGTCAAAGCCCGACGCGCATCATGAAGAAGGCGCGCTACGCCTCTCGTTATATTAAGAAGCCATTGTGTAGTATCACGCCATATCGTAATATCGCAATGCCTACGATTCATGAGGAGACGATGGTGGTTTCGAAAGCACGAGCAGCGCGACCGGCACCACGCCGCGACTTGGGGCCGCAGCGTACGAAGGGCGAGACCGTACCGCCCGTCAACACACTAAAGCTCATGGAGCACCTGGGGCCGACGGAAGCAGCACGCCGCCTGGGTACGAGTACGACGACACTGCACAAGGTCAAGAAGCATGGCCTCGCGTCGAAGGTGATCGAGGTGGCGTCGGAGGGGGAGCTACGCAAGATCGTCGAGGGCGTGCAGCCGGCAGCGGCTGCGCCCCCGGTGCCGGCCGTGTCGAAGCAGTTCATCAGTCTACTGATGAAAATAGAGGGTGACCTGCTCGACTCTTCGCGCCGCGTCGCCGAGATGCGTAAGGTGCTCGAAGCTCCATAGCGGCTCGACGCGGCTCTAACAAAAGTCCCGAAGAAAGTCCCGAAGTGCCGCCGTCAACGTCACAAAACACCAAGGAAGCACTGGACAAATGACCAACCCGTCTACAAGACTGGAGGACTGGGGGTCGCGAGTTCAAATCTCGCCGCTCTGACCAATACTAGCCCAATGAGGAAGCTGAACTTTACGTCGGGTTGGTTTGCGGCTACAGGCCATCACTCCATTCGTCGCAACTCCTGCGACACCATGCGTAATCGGCCATTAAAGATTGGCTGCTAGAAGCCTAAAAGGGTAGGTCTGTCAGAGCGATCTGGCGGTAAGACCCTGGGGCGGCCGGCGCATCCCAGAAGATTCGCTGCTTCAGATTGCACCAAGGGGAAGAGGGCACGGATGACCGTCGGACCACAAACGCGCGTTCACGAGATCAATCTCTTTCTGGTCGGTTTCCTGGTCCTGTTCATGGAATTGGCGTTCATCCGGTGGTTCGCCGCCAACGTCATTTTCCTGCAGTTTTTCACCAATGTCGTCTTGCTCGCCTGCTTCCTCGGAATGTCTTGCGGGTGCCTTGCCGCCCGTCAGCAGCGCAACTGGCTGGCGCTCTTTCCGACGCTGGCGATGGCAACCGCGGTTGCGGCACTTGCCACCTTGAGCCTCTACAAATCCTGGAGCGGTCTGACTGTCGACGTCGGCGGCCAGGCATCGCCTCAGGTCGTCTTCTTCGGCACGGAGTATCGCAATCCCGATGTCGCCCAGTTCACGGTGCCGATCGAGGCGATCATCTCGGTGTTCTTTGTACTGATTACGTTGTCGTTCGTCGGCCTGGGCCAGGTCTTGGGCCGGGCATTCGATGCCTATCCCCACCGCATCAAGGGTTATGTGCTGAATATCGGCGGCAGCATTGCCGGCATAGCCGCATTCTCGCTCCTGGCGTTCCTGCATGCGCCCGCGGCGGCCTGGTTTATCGTGTGCTGCGCGGGCGTCGCCTATTTGCTCAAGCAGAGCGGAGCATTGAGCACGCCGCGTATTCTGTCGATGGCCACGCTCGTCCTCGCGGTGACGCTGCCGCCTATTTTGGGAAGCGTGTATGGCGGGCGCGATACGTATTGGTCGCCCTATTACGCCGTCGAGTACGACAGAGCCAATCGCTTTATCGAGGTCGACAATATCGGGTTTCAAGGCATGATCCCGATGGCGGAGGGCGGTTCCAGCTACTCCTTGATCCATCTGCTGCAAAAGAGCAGCAGCGGCGCACCTTTCGAGGACGCGCTGATCATCGGCGCCGGTTCCGGCAACGACCTCGCGCATGCGCTCAGGTTTGGCGTGAACCGTATCGATGCGGTCGAAATCGATCCGGTCATCCAGAGCATCGGCATGCGGGAGCATCCGGACCAGCCCTATTCAGACCCGCGCGTCGTTCGCCACATCGACGACGGCCGGCATTTTCTCCGGACGACGGACCGGAAATACGACCTCGTGGTCTACGCGCTGGTGGATTCCCTGGTTCTTCACAGCGGCTACGCCAATATCCGGCTGGAGAGCTATCTTTTCACCGAACAGGCTTTTCAGGACATCAAACGCGTCCTCAAGCCCGGCGGAACGTTTGTCACCTACAATTTCTTTCGGCAGGGCTGGATTGTCGAGCGCGTGTCCGCGATGGCCGAGCAGGTCTTCGGCTGCAAGCCCATCGTGCTCAGTCTCCCTTATCAGAAAGAGATGAAAGCGTCCGAGCCCGCCGGCTACACCATGATCGTCGGCGGCTGCAATCCGCAACTGGCTGAGAAATTCGCTCAACAGCCGACATTCTGGCTGAACAGAATTCCGGCACGCAACGTCGATGTGGATGGGTTCGCCTTACAGCCGGACACCATGCCCGCCGACCAACGTGCTGACTGGTATCCGATTGCGCCCCTGACAATCATCCACGATCAGGGAACTCCGATTTTTTCCAGCGACGATTGGCCGTTTCTCTATCTCCAGAGCCGGCTGATACCCGACATCAACGTGCGCTCGATGTTGCTGCTCGGCTCGTTGGGCCTGGGCATGGTCTTCTTGTTCCTGCCGAAAGGCCAGGGACGCATCGTCATGGACAGGAGAATGTTTTTCCTTGGCGCGGCGTTCATGCTGCTCGAGACCCGGGCTGTCGTCCAATTGGCGCTTCTGTTCGGGAGCACGTGGTTGGTGAATTCCATGGTGTTCTTCACCGTGCTCGTGCTGGTTCTGCTCGGCAATTTGTTTGTCCTCAAGATGCAAAGCACGCGATTGACCTGGCATTATCTGGGATTGTTTGCCCTGCTGGCTGCCGGCGCACTGGTCCCGATTGAAGGATTCATCGGCGACAACGTCGTCCTGCGCTACGGCGTCCCCAGCGTGCTCGCGCTGGGCCCGATGTTCTTTGCAGCCGTGATCTTCGCGAGATTGTTCCGCGATTCCAAGACTCCCGACATTTCATTCGGATCGAACATTGCGGGGGCCGTCGTGGGCGGA